>Ga0335398_10009346_pt1 | contig 11359 bp, 8 predicted proteins | sample BON03_FD_205742 | JGI IMG/M metagenome (GOLD analysis project Ga0335398, IMG submission 205742) | Freshwater microbial communities from Lake Bonney liftoff mats and glacier meltwater in Antarctica - BON-03 (spades assembly) (version 2) | ecosystem: Environmental > Aquatic > Freshwater > Ice >...
GTGTGGGTCCCCTGTGTGGCCCTCCCCAATGGTGGTGGGTCCTCTGTGGGGCCCTCCCCTCTGTGTGGGTCCCCTGTGTGGGTCCCATGTGCGGGTCCCCTGTGTGGGTCCCCTGTGTGGGTCCCCGCTGTGTGGGTCCCCTGTGTGGGTCCCATGTGCGGGTCCCCTGTGTGGGTCCCCTGTGTGGGTCCCCTCTGTGTGGGTCCCCTGTGTGGGTCCCCTGTGTGGGTCCCTCGCCGCGCTGCGTCATGTCGCATCTACTCGCGTGATGCCTCCCGCTCGTTCACACGCTCCCGCTTACTTTCGGCGTCTAGGCTTAATTCTACTACCTTAGTAAGAAGTGATTCTAATTCTATTCCGTGCCCTGGCGGGGACGGAGGAGGCGAAGGCGAAACATAAAGGGCGTGGAGTGGCGTCTTAGGGACCTCCTTATCGCCAACGAAAGGGGATAACTCGCCGGTTTCCTACTGTTTGTCGAAACGTTTAAGCAGAATTCCCTGAAGGTAGGGTCGGTGTTTATCCGGAGTGTCTGGTCCTCCTCCCTCGGCGAGGAATCGGATGAAACACTGGCACCGGTATGGGGAGTGAGCTCCTTGACCTGTGCCGTACATCCATTTGTCAGCCTCCGCGGTACCAGCCGGGGCTCGGGGCCTAAATAGACAGTAAGCGCACCCATTCTTGTTGGACAACGTTCCGCTGTCGCTCTTAGCGCGACCTACACGGTGGTTGGAGCAAGTGTCGTCGCTGGGTCTTGCTTGAGCCAGGAGGGTGGTGAGTTTGTCGTAAACGCCTAGTCTTTGCCACTCATCGAAATCGACGAATATACCATACTCCCAGAGTTCCGGCGTCCAGTTAACATTACTGGGATTACCCGTGGCGCCGTCGGGATGCGCGCATTTACGTCCATTAAAGTAGGTGCGTTCGCGAGGGTCCGATCTGCTATTAGGAGGCGGCAATCCGCTTACGCCTCCGCCTACGACTACCCTAGGGACCGCGTTATAGGGTTGTCCCCTTCCTCCGCGACCCGTGTTGGTGTTCCTATCTCCCTTACCGCCGCCGCGCTGTGGGGCAGGAGCGCTTGGGGTGTGAGGGGTGGTTACTGCAACAGTCGAAGTAAGCGTTTTCTTCGTACTGGTCTGTAGGGTAGACATCTGCTTGGATAAGGCAGCCACCATTTTGTGAAGGTCACCATCATCTCTCCGGCTCGGTGTTGGAGTTGGATTGGTCGGAGGTTGAACGGCCGCTACGCGTTTGGGAGTAGAGCTACTCGGATGTTGTGCGTTAAATACCTTTACAGCATCATTAGCCAATTCTCTGAATATGGTGAGAGGCGATGTAGGTATTACTCATCTCCTGTACCCTACGACCTCCGGAGCGAATCCTCTGTTGTGCCTCGTGCCAACGAAGGGTAAACTGGTGATGGTTAGCGCGGCCACGGGCGGGGTCACTAACGTCGTTTCCAAGACAGTAAGCTGTACGAGTGTTTATCTCGCTGCTAGCATAAACCTCGTTACTCCAAATGGTGCGGTGGTCGATGTCGTCTCCTATCTTCTGCAAATAGCTATCAAAGACGCAGTTGGCTAGGGTAAGAGCGTCCTCGCCTGGCAGGCGGGAGACACACGCTTCCCATGCGGCGGAAGGTGTTTCTCTGGAATAGCCAGGGACGCCCTGTGAAAAGGAGCTATCGAGTTTAGCAACTATCACCATAGCGTGAAGGACGGGGTTACAGAGGAGGGACGTGTCTTTCATGGCCGTAACTACGATGGATCGTACTCGCTGCTGCCCGGTCTTGAGAGCGCGGCTACAAACATGCAAACAGGCAAGGCCCTCCATCCAATCGCAACGGTGGGTGAGTGCGTTAGTAATGGCGCGGATAAAGGTTAGTCGAAACGTTTCCCATCCCTCCGCCATTTTAGTGGTATTGTCACCGGCCCGTAAATCGCTATGAAATTTTAGGGCTTCTAGCGTGTTTAGTGCGGTTGTCGAGTCCTTAGACTTACCCTTGGTGCGTTGTAGAGTGCGAGCCTCTAGCCATTGCGTCAAGATCTCTCTCAAATAGATAGAGTTACTATGCCATTTATCGCCTGATCTATTCCTAATCATAGAGAGTACTAGGCGAACCCACTCTGAATCTTCTGAATCTATGTAGACGGCCGCGTGCTCCGCGGCGGATAACTCAAAGAGCGCTATCCAGTGGCTGGAATTGGCGTCGGCAGAAACATTCCTTTGGTCTTTAGGGTCTCCCGGGTGGAATACTTTACCATAGGGGTCCCGTGGGCAAGGCGTTTTGTAAGACTCTATTTCCGGCTCGTCCCGTCCATAGGGCACCCTCTTCCTTGATATGCCAGGGGTAGGCATATGATTTTGGGGAGTGACGGGATTGAGCCAAACAGGCCCGGGTGTATGCAACGGGGCAGGTACGGGATTGAGGTTACCAAAGGCGGCCATCCCCGTAGGGTCCAAGCCATTAAATACGTCTGGAGCTCTGCCGAGTGGTTAGTGGCGGGGACAGGAGGGACCGTGGAGGCCCGCTGATTATAGTGCGAGTCAAAACGTGTTTGGCGTGGCTGTGGAACGTTAGCGACGGCGTTGTTTTGAGCTTGCAGGTTAACTAATTCTACTTCTCTGAGCCTCTTTTGCTCCGCGTGAACGGCACGTAGGTCCCTAATGGAAGCCTCTTGGTTTAAGGTTTCATACTTCTGGGTTTCAATTATGAGTTTACGTTCCAGATCGTACACCGCCTGTTCGCGAGCATGAAAGCTTTTCTCCGTTCGATCCGAAGCATTACTCTCTGTGTACACACTGGCGGAGCGTGGCACCGTAGGAATAGGTCCGTATGGGGCTGCGACGAATACCGGCGCGGCGGGTACAGGCCCGTGTGGAGTTGTGGCGATTACAGGCACGTGTGGAGTTGTGGCCATTACCGGCGTAGGGGGGGAGGCCCAAACCCTAGCTCGAACCCTAAATCTAACCATGGCGGGACGGGGGCGGCGACGAGTTCTGATCTTGCACTCGAAAGGGAGGCATGGGACGCGAGATTGCCGTTAGGGTCATGCCACGGGTGGAATGCATCATATCCACTATCCATCCCAAAATTAGGGTTTGGGGGAGGGTAGGGAGCAAGCGTAGAAGGCCTAAGGTGTGGGGATAGCAATCCACTATAAGGCGGGGGAGCCGTAGCTGGAATCGAAAAAATGGGGGGAACTAAAGGGGGCGCTGCTCCCTCGGCTGGCGCCGCGGAAATAGGATAAGAGAAAAGATGGCCCTGCTCAGGATTGAAAGTTCTCCTAGGAGGTCCTGGTGGGACACCGGGTGTGTCAAAAGGGCCATATTCAGGAGCGAACTCAGGAGTCCTGGCTTCTCCCCCCCTTAAGGGAGATGCTTCGTCCTCGGAGTTTTCGTAAGAACCTCCCGCCGAAGGTGGAAGTGAAACAGGGTCAGAGTCTAGATCGCCGTTATATGTAAGTCGCGACTTGTTTACCCGCCTGGAATGACGAGCATGCAAGTCGAGGCCGAACTTAGAACGTGTGTTCGTGATGACTCTAGTAGCTCGGCGACGAATTAAGTCGTGAGAGTTATCTACTTCCTTGAATACGGCCGAGTAGCTTTGCGAAGCGGCGCTGAAGGCGGAACAGGCGCGATTCAAAAGATTAAGGTTTGGAGAAAAAAATGAGCAGATTGAGGTCTGCGCGTGTATACTTCCATGTGAAGAAGAGTCAGAGAGAGACTCGCTCTCGGATTCGTCGTAATCACTGGCTGGAGCCGAGGCTGGGTTCGAGGGTGGCGGAGCCTCGTCCTAGTGGTCTACACGTGGGAGAACGTAAGAGCTAGATGAGGGGGTCTCACCAGGCTCATTCTCCATACGAACTATGAAAACAGCTACCTCTGACTGCCTCTGTATGTGGTAGGGGTGGTGTAACTGGTGGCGTGCTGCGTACACTGTGTGTGTCGAGCACTGAAAGTGTTTTAGGCGGAGAAGTGTCATTGCAATCTGCAACGTAATGGGCGGCCCTAAGAAAGATATTAACGTAATTTTCGTGCAGTGGAGTAGGAAGCAGCGCCAATGGAATGTGGGTAGGTATATCTGTGGTCGCCGGAGGCGCTGGGTGTGGGGGCGGGTGGATTGCCAGAGGGGCTGGTTGTGTGGTCAAGATGGAGGGTGAATCTGGTGGCGTGCCGTAGTCAATAATGGATTCCGGAGCGGAAGGAGGATTAGAAGGCGGGGGCACGGCGCCGTCGGCAAGTGTGGTAAACCGAGTGCAAGTTAACTCCAACATGGGAGGAGTGACTGGAAGGTTAGCCATTCTTTCCCTACAGGTCATACCACAAAAGTCGCAGTGACCTGTGGTGGAGTAATAACAGACGAGGTTGTCGCAGCTCGGAAAGCCACACTTGATCTCTCCTGGTCCTGCTTTAGGTTTGTTACCGTATTCATTTGCCGATTTGGCGTGGCTAATACAGCAAAAATCGTAAGCGAGGAGAATGTCTGGTTTAAAGTGGACCGGGCGCATGCATCCCGGCAGGGCGCACCTGGTTTTAGAGCGTATGGCGTATAAATACTTAAGGTGGCTACGGCTACAACAGAGGGACGCTGTACCGTCTATGACGAAGGCGTCCTTGTTGCAGTCCTTGAGTGCGCACGGGGCAACCACCGGGGGTGAATGGTGTCTGGTGTGGTTACGTGGTACTGTGAGCCTGGGTAGTTGATCGACCTGCAGTTGAACGATACACTGCTCTATCTGGCGCTCAAGCTCAGCATCCTCGGCAATAGTAATCGCGTTAAGCTCGCGTATTCTACGGTTAGTCTCTCCGTGAAGTGCCTCATACTCATCTTCTTTATCACGAGCCTCCTTAGTGAGTTCGAGACGTCGAATAGATCCGATCTCCGACTCCGTTTGTGCTACAGGTGTAACGCGGCGGGATGTAGGCCGTGTAGGTTGGTTGCCCACAGGGTCCCCGCACGGTAGACCGGGTTGCACATCGGGAGGTGAGCCGGGAGGAGATGTGGCGGAGGTGAATCAGGGGGCGGTCGTGGGAGAACAAACCCGTCAGAGTTATCGTCAGAAGAATAATCTTCTCCAAAATCAACATCTTCCTCCACGTGAGCGGCTGGGTCGATAAAACCAGGAGGCATATTTATCGTTTTACCAGGCTCGTCTGAATGAACACTATCCGGGTTTAACCCGAAGTTGTGTTGTGGTAGGGTGGAGGAAGATTGGTGAGCGAGGGCCGTGGTGCCGCCCTGAGAAGTGGAACCCTTTAGGCCACTAGATAGCCGTTCCATGGCTCGAAATAGTTCGCTAGGGCCTGGGGTTCGTCTAGGCTTATCCTTTCTCTTCTCGTCCTCCGGTGGGTCATCGTCCGGCGGAGGGGGAGGTGGAGGTGGGGATGCAGTGTTGGAGTCAGTGCCCGCCCTAATAAGCCTAATACACCACAGTTTCTTGGGGTAGCCGTCCCCGCCTTCCTCCGCTAGGTCCGCACGAAGCGGGCCTTCGGAGACCAAGTATATGGACTCCTTATTTGGTTGAGTCGCCCAATGAATTAATCCCACCGCGCATAATCCTTCACACGATGCTTGGGGGGCGCCTCGGATTGGTTCGGTTTCGCCCGCCCACGAGTGCAGGTAAGCAGTGAAGAACGTGTCATTACCTGCTGAAGTGGGGCCCATATCCGTCCACTCCTCTCCGGCGTGAAATAGAAGCTCATCAACAGTCCGCCATTCATCATGCCCGGATGATGGTTTCTTCAGCAAATCGGTGACGATTTTACTAAGGATGACGTTGGCAAATAGATCCATATGGGAGTCGCTTCCGATGCGGGTGTAGTGACCGGGGTGGATAGTGAATTCCCGCCAGGATGGACCTCCTCGTTAATCCTGAGGCGCCATCTATTCCCTGTGTGAGAAGCAGATGGATAGGATTCAAAGCAAATATAGATAAGATTGTTCCTAGGGAACTTGGCCCATCGAAGCAAACCGATGCATAAGATGCAATGATCGTCTCCGGTAGTTACCGAGTACTCTGCGGCGCACAAATATAGGTACCGGCGGAATAAGCGAACCTCGTACTTTTTATCGTCGGTCATCTCTTCGGATAATTCCGTGAGGTGCCCTATAAGTTCGCTAACGGTATAGGAATCCTGTGCCGTTGGCCCTTGACAGCAAAGTAGAGAGGTAACTGCCCTACCAAGGAGAGGATTGACCGTGGGATCGGGGTCGGGGTGCGGGGTAAACGGGTCGGAATGGGCCGGAGTGCCACCCGGGCTATCCTTAATGATAATGGGCGGCCCCTTGTCGTCTCGGGGAGGCGAAGGTGGCGGCTATGAATCGGGGCTGGATGGTGAGTTTGGTTCCGAAAGGGGCCGGTCAGGGAGCCTGAAATGATATCTCTCTCCTATACCGAGGACAGGATTATGAAGGAGGGGGCGACGGCCGAAGGCCGTAACCCCATAGATCGCATCATACTCGAAGCTTACCACAAGGTGTCTATAATCGGGTAGTCTGGCCCAAGTAAACAAACCGGCGGCAAGAATAGCACCGTTGCCTGTAGGCGGGGTGGTGACTCCGATTGTACCCAACGCCCGTAAATAGTTGGTTAGGCATTCAGAGGTTCGAACAACGCTCGACCTGTGAGAACCGACATCTGGTAGATTTACCCTTTTCTCTAATAGATCGTCGATCGACCACCATTGCCCGTTAGGCGCCTCTGGCTGGTGTAGTAAACCGAGAAAAATACCGCGAAGGACGTTTCCGGCCCCGGGAGAAGGGTTAAGGTCTGCAGAAATAGGACTCCTGTCGGGGGTTAGGTCGATCAGCCTCGGTAGATTCCTTCGAACTATAGCCCTTCCGCCAAGTTGCGGAACCGGTGGAGGGAGTGGCGTATCCCAGAGCCAGCTAAGGAAGTAATTATCTCCTGGGTGTTGGTCGATAAGTAGCGAGACAGGATCTTGTCTGGCAAGGATACCCAAGGTTGCGAAGTGGGGTTTATTAATAGCGAGATTGGCCCAAGCTATTAGCCCATGACAAGTGGCGTGTTCGATAGCATCCAAATCGTGAGAGGGGATGTAACCAACTCGAGAGCACAAGAGCGCAAATAGGTAACAAGGGATTGGCATTCCTCTGGTTTAGTCAAGTCCATAAAGTGGTTGAGGATTTCACTAACAGACCGCCAAGATCTCTGGCTCTTTAGTAGCGTGGGGACCCTTCGGCTGAGGATATGGTGTGGATGGGTGCCGGGGAGAAGCCAGGAAGGGGTCGAGATACTAGCTGGAGATGGGTGGGCATAGTTGGAGGAGCTGGCTTCCCCCCGACTTTGCTCATTAACATCAGCTATAGGTCCCCGTGGGTCAGAGGAAGAGGAGGAAGCGGAGGAGAAATGAGGAGAATGACTAGCCGAGGGGTTGGGGAAGTCCTGACGACGCTTACCGTTACTCCTTTCCCCCGAGGCATAAGTGCCCTTAGTGGGATTCCTACCGGGTAGCTCGAGGCCCCATCTATCACAATGAAATGCCGAGTTAGCGTCGAGGTTAATGACTCGGAAAAAGTGTTGGTGTTGGTTTTCAACATCTTCAGCCCAACGAAGTAATCCTACGCTAGCCCTGTTAAAATGCCCATCTTCCTCTACTTGGTAATCAACAGCGTTGATTGTGACGTCATACAAGAATCGCGCGAAAACAGCACACATGTTGCTATCTCGTAAGTCCATACCTGCGGTAACGGCGGTAACGCGCACCGTCCGATGTAATAGACTCCTAAGTGGCCAAGCGTACCCGCTCGGCGGGTTGTCGGGACACTTGCCCTTGAGGAGCGCCAGAACACGTTGGTTAAGCAACGCATCGGTGGCTTGTAGGACGTGTGGCGGGAACGGTTGGCTTATTAGTGTATCCCGCTCGTCGCGTATAAAATAATAAAAGACCCCATGCAATCAGCAGTGCAAAACGTGAGGGTGGTATGTTTCCGGACCACTCTATAACGGATCTGGCCTTTATTATGGAGTGTACAAATACGCTCGCACTGGCCTTTGTGGTCCGAATAATGGCACCGAATCTTTAAGTCGGGAAGATCTCCACGAGGGGGATTTGGTGGCGGTGGTGGTAGTCTACCCCTATCGTCATCGTCCCTCCCTCCGTGTCTATAACCGCCGTGGCGATAAAGCCTAGAGGGGGTGTCTGATGAACGTGAAGGAGTGGCGTGAGGTGGGCCAGCGGAACGAGGTCGACGGCCGGGCCCGAGGTCACCCCTGGCGCAGCTACGGGGTGTTTTACAACGGTTAGCGCGTCTGAATTCGGCCCGACTAGCAAAGCATGCGTTGTTATGCCTGCGCGTAGAGACACCTTTACGAGAAGAATTGTGGTAAGTGCGCCTAATTGTTTCCTTGCGAGAAGGTGGGTGGTTGGCGTGGAGCTGGCGTCGGATACGATGGTGGCGGTAGCCACCGGTCATCACCGCTGCCCAAGATGGGGGAACAAAGGGCAAAGCTAATACCGTGGGGGTCGAGCCGGGGTCCAGGAAAGGCCCGTCCGGAGTAGCGGTTAACCGCTTCTGCGTCTCAAGCAGATGGTTAAGGTTAAGGGCGGCGGATTTAGCGTGCCGCTTGGCTGCCCGGTATAGGCGAATCGGATCGGGCGCCTGCACGCGTTTCCGAGTTGGTTTCTTAGCTGCGAGGGCGGGTTTGCCTAAATTAGGGGACAAAGGCGCCATTTGGCTAAGACGATAAAAGAGTTTCTTCAAGCTAAAGGGCGCGAGACCATCCTCCTTAACGCAGAGCAAATGAGAGTTTAGCTCCTGCACTACAGAGGTGCGTAAGACGGAAGGCGCCATTTGGCTAACACGACGCGCTACAGAGACGTGGATGGCTAAGATCCGAGCATCCTTGAGCGTGGTAGCCTTAAATGTGGAAAGTTTCCTTGTAGCATAGGGAACTGCGGCAAGGTTATGTTCCCGAAGACGTTCGTGTTGAGAAAGCGTGGTTTTAGTGGTAAGGGAAGTGCGGGCTGCGATATTTAATGCCAATGCCTCCAAAATCGGGAGTTCCGGGCTATTAAGACCCTGTCGATAATGGGATAGGCGAGCGGCGTTAAGCGACCGTTTACGGGTGGTGTTCGCGGCGGTAGTTTGGGCACCAGTGAGGGGAACCGGCGCCGGGGGAACGGCCTCGAGTGGGGAGAGGGTCGGTTCGGGGGTGACCGGGGGCAGTGCTGCCCCACGGACGTCACCCGTCTCGAAGACCTGGGGGAAGATCGTGGGCTCAAGGGGGTCAGGCACGGGTGGAATACCCGCGGTGGGTGCCTGATCCGCCTCGACGACCTGGGGCAAAAGGGTGGGTGAAATCGAAACCGTCTTCGGGGTGTTGCGCGCGTTCTTCGCGGCCTCCTTTTCTAACCGGCTCATACGAGGGGTTTGTGGTGGAATCCGACGGGAAACGTGGGTGAGTGGTTTGTTGGTGGAAGGCCCAGAAACATCCTGCGTGGGAGTGAACTCGTCAATGGGGCTCTCGGGTAGAAGGGCGTAGGTGTACCCACCGAGCGCCATCTCCATTTCATTGCGATAACTATTGAGTTCGGCATGGGTATAGTCTAACCAGGGGAGGAGATTCGGGTAGACTGGTTCGGGGTTGACGGGGTCTTGTACAGTTTCGGAAGCGTCGACTTTAGGCTCGGAGGCCTGCTTCCTCAACTTCTTGTTCTCTCGCAGCCTCGTCTTAGACTTCTTGATGGTGACGTTGGGCGACTCCTCGATGGTGACGTTGGACGACCCCTCGATGGTGACGTTGGGCGACTCCTCGATGGTGACGTGGGGCGACTCCTCGATGGTGACGTTGGGCGACTCCTCGATGGTGACGTTGGGCGAGTCCTCGATGGCGACGTTGGGCGAAAACTCGACTTGTTTGAGGTTTGGAGAGGTGTCGTTGGTAAATATGGTATTATTGGATGTTTGCGCAGGCGGGGCCTTGCGGTTAGCCCTTGGATTAATACCAAATGCGACGAGACGAGATCCGCGAATGACGTAGAGCCGAGTCCTGGAGGTGAACTCGTTCGTAGAATGCTGCGAAGCAGCTCCCGTCGGCTGCGAGATGGGAGAGTTGTTTGTAGAATGCTGCGAAGCAGCTCCCGTCGGCTGCGAGATGGGCGAGTCGTTCGTAGAAGCAACCGTCCGTCGGCGAAGGGCGGGTGGGGAAACGGAAGGGACGGAGGGAGCGACAGCGTTAAAAGGAGTAACGCTGGCCGGAGGAAGGTCGAATCTGACCCTCAGGGAAACGGAAGGACGGACGGGGGCGACAGCGTCAAGAGAAGCAACGCCGGCCGGGGTAGGGACTGGAATGGAAACGGAAGGGACGGAAGGGGAGGAAGGACCGCGCACGGCAGGCCGCCTTGCCAGACCACGCGCAGTCGACTCGTCGAAGAAAGCGGTGGCCTCGGCCTGGCTCGACCCCTTGAGGATGGAGGCGGCGGGAGTGTTGCTGCCCGCGCTCTTGATGGTAGGGTTGATGGGGAGCTCGACGACCGTGGCGCCGGTGCCGGAGTTCTGTATTTGTGGAGCTACGACTTGTCGCGCTTGACGGGTTGTAGGAGAAGTAAGTACTCTGGCATCGCGCGCGTTGCACACGCTCGCGCCATCACACTTGCCGCGTGCGCTAACACACGCCGCGGCATCATGGCCAGCTGTCCCGCCCGCGTCAGCTGACGCGAGCGGGTTGATCAACGACTGGATGTTCATGTCTCCGGATTGGATACTCGGGCCTAAGCCCGCTGGTTCACTGGAAAGGGGCGCCTCCGGCATGCCGGCCGGGGCGTGATGGTTGTCTGCTGGGTGCTGGTTTATGGTTCGTCAATGGTTGATTGGTCGGCACGCTGAGGCCGTCGCTCGGCTGAACTGTCGCTCGTCCGCAATGGTCATTCACAAGAATCTGAGTGTTTATCTATTGTAAGGGGGTCGTTATCTTAGAGAGTGAGGAATAAGGTTTAACCTTAGTTGTTACTCTGGAAGATAGACGATAAATCTGGGGGGTATGGGTGCCTGTAAACCGTTACTGATTCCTGTGATGATGATGACTGAGGCCGGTGCGTACTGGCCTCGTCGTCGGGTTTGACTACGTCTCATCATTGGGTTTGATTGCCCAGGTTACATCTTGGCATTACATATAAGCTGAGTGGCCGCGGTCAGTGTTCGGAAGAACACCAGCTCACGCGGTCATCACTGCTACTGCTATATAAGGGGGATATTACTATGTACCAAAGATGCTCTGCGTCTTCCTGTTCCTGTTCCTGTACGTCGAGTTGGCCTTGTAGAGGTCGCCTCGTCGTGCCCGTGCCGGTAGTCGGCCTTAAAGTCGTAGCGTCGCCTCGGTGGCGGTCCGCCTCG
>Ga0335398_10009348_pt1 | contig 11357 bp, 13 predicted proteins | sample BON03_FD_205742 | JGI IMG/M metagenome (GOLD analysis project Ga0335398, IMG submission 205742) | Freshwater microbial communities from Lake Bonney liftoff mats and glacier meltwater in Antarctica - BON-03 (spades assembly) (version 2) | ecosystem: Environmental > Aquatic > Freshwater > Ice >...
ACACACACACACACACACACACACACACACACACACACACACACACACACACACACACACACACACACACACACACACACACACACACACACACACACGCTCTCGTTCTGGCACGCACACACAAACACACACAAACACACTCAAATACATTTACTCTCTCACACACACATACACACGCACACATACACACACAAACACACGCACACAAGCACACACTGTCTCTTTCTCTCTCACACACACACATACCTGCTAACAGTAAAGGCCGACAGCACATCCTTTACGATACCTTTTGACGTGCACAAATGCCACAATATGTATGCCACCTGCCCCTCCCTTTCTTCTGATTTTTTTCTTTCCTCATACCCCTCCTTTTCTGTAGGTGTCAGATTCCTTCCCACCTCCCGGCTCTCTTCTCGCTCCTCTCTTCCTGCGTTTGGCCCCTCAGCTTGCGGAGAGTGCGACTTGACTGGGCAGGTTGCAGGTGGTGGGGCGGAGGCGTGTAAAGCAAGACATGCCAGAAGACGCAGTGCGCGCTCACGCACCTGTGTTGAATCACTTGTCAGGTTTGTGTGAACGGGGCGCACGGCGGCGAGGCACTAGCGCCGAAGCTGCCACACGCCGCTCAATATCAGCCGCTATGATATGGATTGCAGTCGTGTGTTGATATTGGTAGTGCCCCCGAAACTCGCCTGTATGCTGATTAGTATACAGGCGAGATTATTTCCTTGGCCCCCCCAGATTAGGGCAGTCTACGATCATACGAATTGCTTCCTGCGCACCCCGAAACTCGCCTGTGCACGATTAGTATATAAGCGAGTTCAGTACACTACTAAAATACATGTGTAATATCTGTTGGGTCCAGGACTTACAGCAGGTTCTTCGCAGTCCGTGGGGTCGTCGCAGCACTTCTGCTGAACAAATGCCGTATTCCCCTCTCCGCCACCCCAGCTGTCGTGCACCGATGCGTTTGCACGTACGGCACTGCCTGTAGTGACAGTCGTACTTCGCACCCACTCGCCCTGCCCGCCATCTTTCCACACGCTGCCAGCGCCGGAAGACGCCTGCTCGTCGCCTGCTACCTTTGGCTGTTCCCGGCACAGGTCCAGAGCTGCAGACAAGACAGGCACGGACGCATCTGTCACCAGCAGGTTCAATGCCTGCAGTATCCGTGGGCGCAGCTGCCCCTCATCATGCTCGTCGCCCACTGAGAGGGAGTGGCCAATGGAATTGGCCAGAAACTCTAACACGGCTGACTGTGTTCGAAAGCTGCCACTCCGTAAGCACTCCACAAGCTGCATGCATTCCACGTGTTGATCCGGTTGCGTGAATACCTGGCACCACATGCAGGGAAGGGGCGGGCCGCAGCAGATAGTCAGAGGAGAAGAATACGATTCGACACGAGTGCCACGTGCGTGAAGAATCAGAACCTGCAATGGCGAGAGGGCAGCTGCACGCAAAAGTGCAGCTGAAGCAGCTGCAAACCACGATGCGTCGGGCACCAGCGGCGGCGACAACAGCTTGTCGAGCACTGTCCGAGCACCACCGTCCATCGATTCTCCCATTTCCCGATTTCAGACCAGATGTGGTGTTTGCTGTCAAGGGCACAAAGAGGGGGTGAGCGACAGAGAAATGAAGACCAAAGATGCAGTATTGAGAGACATATCGAATCAATATGCGAAGCAATTGATAGTGGTGAAGGCAAACCTTGCCTACGGCAAACCTTGACGTACGACACTAACAAGCTCTGAAACAACGCGAAAAATGTCTTTGAAGACAAAAATTGAACAATTCAAGTCGGCCTGTCACTGTGAGAAACCCCAGACTAGTAGCCGCAGAAACTGACCTCACCAGCATTCGAAAGAAAAATGGAACCCGCCCAAGAATGGACTAATCGCACTCCAAACGCCACGAACTTGTCGATTCCCTGCTTTTTATTATTGCCAGGTAGTGAATCGACAATTACTGAGATTACTGAGCACATATATTTTAGTCGAATATAGAGTCATTGCGAATTACAAAATAAGATTGAGTAACATTTGGTACTATCGGGAAGTATCAATGGCCTCATTCCGTTTTTGTGAAACATGTTTATTACATATCAAACTGTTCGTGGTCAACAAGAGTGCGATTTTTCCATTCTTGGGCGGAAGGCATGGGTGTCTTGTCCACATTGCGGGCACAAACGGTTATGAGTGTTGTGGTAACAGGGACACGAGGTGGTTGCGAGAACAACAGTTGTGGGAATGATACAACCATGTTGTTGGAAAAAGATCCAGTTGGAGGAGGACCACTGTCACCTAACAGCGCGACAACAAAACGCCTATGTGAACGCCAGAATCAGCCAGCAGCTTGTAAAACCAAGAGACAAGTGCCGTGCAGACCACCTCACTGTATCAGAATTGGTTACCAAATCTGGGTGATACGTGCTATCTGAATTCAGCTACACAGTGTCTGGCGCACTGTCGCGAACTAAATTCGGACAGACAGGGCCTAGTGCAAGCAGATGCAACCACGGCTGGAACGTCAAAGTGATCAGCAAGTGAACGAGCTGCTGCCCACTACTGGAAGGTAATTGGTGATTCGAACGTTGGTCAATTAAACAATGGAAATTTGCAAAATTTGATTCGGGAATTGCGGGAAGTGTGACCTCAAGACTTCCAAAAACACCAATAATTGGATGCACATGTCGCTTTGATCCGGCTACTACAGCGCATCTAGTACGAAACCACCTAAGCGGTAGTTGGCAATTTTGGGGTGAGGATGACTGAAAGTATGAAGTGTCAAGTTCGTGACTGTGGCAGATATGACACACCTGAACCTGCCCCTCTTAAGTTTTTGTCGTTGAGCTTGGAGATACCTGGGTACAATACAACACTTGAAGCGTGTCTGGCAAATTTCTTCGCACCCCAGGACAGACAGTGGCAGTGTGATGAATGCAAACAACATAGAACAGAGTGTTACCGGGTCTCCAGTGGGGACCAACATAGAACAGAGTGTTACCGGGTCTCCAGTGGGGACCTATCAAATACGATGCGCTTGGTTCCCACAAATTGTCATCTTGCATTTGAAACGATTTGAGGATAATGCGAGCGGTAGCAGCATAGCTGGTTTTTAAATTAGAAGATGTAATTGGCGCGCTAGCTGTGTAGTAACAAAACAAAAACAAAAAAGACATACTAAAAATAAATAGGAATGAACTGAAACTGAAACAACTAAACCAAACGTGACGGGGATGGCGGTTCGCCCTAAGTTGGGCCTAACCAGAGTGCACACGGGCTGCCAGTGCCTGGAGCAGGCCTATCGCCCTTGGCTTTGCTGATGTGTGCATTTTCGAGCCCGCGTGAGCTGACAATCGAACGCGCTGCGCCAGAATGCAGCAAGTCGCATCTCAAGAGTGCCATCAGTGGTCAGGCAATTCAGCGACGGGCAACGGCCTACAATCCCCCTGCAAATACAATCCCCCTGCGCGTGATTTGTTCTGTTCATTATGCATGTTCCCACAAACACATGCTGCAACACAGTCCACGTCGACAAAGCCCGACGTCGACAAAGCCCTTTGAGTTAAGAGGGTCCTAAGGGATTTTTCGGTGATGCATCCGTCACCATAGCTCAGTGGCGGAGAGCGCGGCACTAAAGAAATTTAGTAATCCGTAAGGTTCCCAGTTCGATTCCGGCCGAAAACACGTCAACTCACATTCCCATGGATTTGAACACATAGACCCTCAATCAAGGGTTCTAAACTACTGTTTCCAGTAATAAAAGCAATTTAACTTGATCAAATTGGGTGCGCGAATATTTTCCTTGCTTACATGTGCAATACCCCTTCCTGCGCGCGCCCTTCGTGCGCACAAGTTGGGCACATACGCGCAAGTGCCTTGCCTGCCGATAGGGCTTACTGTTGACTTGATGGCCCACCGACGTGAGCGTGCATGCGGTGCCTATTGGGGTGCATGCATGCTCCAACACGTCTGGGGGCATGTCATCTTCCACTGCATGCGTGCTGCTTTTGTACGATAATCACAGCGATGTTGGATGAATAAATGCATGTTTGCACCATGCCCCATGTAGCTTGCTGGTGTTCGCGATAAAATGCTTTTTGTCGCTGGTACATGCAGACATGTGAGCGCATGTGCTCTACTCGGTGGGTGTGCACGCGTACGTCTGAACATGTGTGTGCATGCGTGCTTCTACTGTGCGATATACACAGAACGCTGAGCGCTGATTAGTTGCGGTGATGCTCGTGTGCCTGCTTGTCATTGTGTTCGCGTTTATAGTGGAAATGCCACAACACTTCACTCACCCCTCACTTCCGCCCACACTGCTACACCTCATAGTCATTTCTATTTTGACTATAAATAGCCTGTCTAGGGCGTTCCGCTGGGCCTCGCCTCAGTGTTCGCTAAGGACAGCGCGACCCTCCACATCCACTCAAACCACTCCATTAACAACTGCCAACACCCAACCCTTACACGCCTTGGCAAAGTAAACAAAGGAGCCTTGGTTGTACCCCCTTCTCCCCTCACCGAAGAGTGTTCGTCTGTGGGGCGTGCACAGGCACCGCACAGGTTGGCGTCTCAATGGTGTTCCTTTTAGATCAACTTTTCGAGCGGTCTAGGTTGTATTGTTTAGATGTATGTTTGACTCAGGTGACGGACGTCATGTTTGTGACACATAAAAGCATGATGACAACACCTATACCGACAGTGTGGACACTATCCTAGTACGTTACCATACTCGGCCTGCTATGTGTACATGACGTGCCTGTCTTGCTAAAAATATGACGATGATGTATGAACAATTCCCCCGAATCCGGTACGTGAGTCCACATAGTCTAAGTTTGGTTTTCTCTGTTGGTGGGAGGCCGCTTTTTCTAACCACCAAATCGTTTATGTGTTGCCCCTTCCCCCTTTATCTCACCCTGACTCCCATGAGTGTTGGTACTTAAGGTACGAGAATGCCTTGAGTGATAATGCTTAAGGGAATCAGACGTGGGGGATCTTGGGACGCTATTCGGTCACCAGGTGGCTGAGGATGCATCTGTATAGGGCTTGCGTAAGTCCTCCCGTCAACTTTCAGAGCGTTGACCTCAATTGGCACGTAGAGTGGTTCTGGGCGGTGGTGTAACTTTGGTAGGACCGTAGGAAGAGCTACGTGGCCCGAGTGAATAGTATCCTCCAGGGGTTTTACTTGAAGCCCAGGGCGAGAGTCGAAGCAACGGTAAGGTTTTTCGGGTTTTATACCAACAAAAAAACAAAAAAAACAAAAAAAACAATCATTTGTTCCAAGTCCCCTATTTCCTCAGTCGCAGAGTCGAGCGGCTTTGCTTCGTGCAGCATCTGCCTTCGAAATTTGAATCCCCAACCTTGGCGCTTTTCCAATAACAGCATCGGTCTTCCTCCCGCACATTCCTTGTATATTTGCCTGTTCTATGAGTCTGTGTCATGTGTGTGTGCTCTCTTTTCTACCTGTCTGTCTTATCTGTGTCTCGTGCGCTGCGTGTTTCGAGTTCTATTCAATAATCATAATCACACCTTTTTAATTTGAAAATATACATCTATATCCCTGTTGCTGTACACATAGTCTTGTCCATAAAACTCTGTTTGTTTTGTGTTCTGTTCCATACAGTATTCATAAAAATAGCTTTCAATTTCAATATATACCCATATTCCCACGTCTATTAATGTATACAGAGTCTTGATCATATAACTCTCTTTGTCTTCCATCTGCGTCTTCATTTTTCTACTCTATGTGTATATGTATTTAAATGTCTATTCGAACTTACTAGGGCCTGCTCTTCCATACTCAAATACACCTATCACCATATCTAAATGTATGTATGTTTACTAAAATCTTAATAATGAACAAAAATAAGATAAACAATGAAATATATTAAGGAAAAATAAAATAAAATAAATTGAAAATTAATTACTATTTCAGATTCTCCCCTCTCGGACTTCATTGTGTTTTGTGCCGTGAGTTGTTTTGATAGAGTCAGACCAGATGAGGGTCATGACTCCTTTAGGGTTGTGATTTGTAAGGAGCGACTCGAATTATAGAGAGCCCTTATGCGGATCAATGTTTATAAGAATAAACCATCTCAAAGTGACAATGGTCGCAAGGCTACACCAGAGGTCCCGTGAAGGACACAGGGATTCTCTCAGGTCATGAGCGAATGTAATGCACCCACTGCGCTAAATTGCGAAGTGATGGTAACGCAAAAATTACACTAATAATTCAATCTCTATATAGTGATTATGATGATTGCTTTTATTACTTGAAACAGTTATTTAGTACCCTTGCTTGCAAGTCTATGTAGCTGAAATCCATGTAGATTTGATTTCTCGGTACTTTGAGTTTTTGCCGGAATTAATATTCGCACAAATGATCTACAAATTGATCATGATGATGATGATGATTGCTTTTATTACTTTCAAAAGTAGTTTAGTACCCTTGTTGGAGGGTCTATGAAGTTCAAATTCATGAGAATTTGAGGTATCGGGTTTTAGACGGAATCGAACCGACGACCTAGGGATTGACAGACCCTCGCTCTGACCAACTGAGCCACGCTTGCACGTGAGGTCTATGACTCATTCAGTATGAGGAAGACGACGCAGACGAAGCAGAATGAGCTCACGAGGCGAGCCCAGGGTGCGTGGACACTGGGGAGAAAAGTGACATCAGACCACGCAGAGAGCCTGATCGGGTAGCACAAATTCAGAACTGGTTTGAAAGGATCAGTCTAGCAGTTGAAGTGTTATCCATATGTGTAGCGATAGTGGCACTAAGGGGCGAAACTAGGGAAGAATTTGGAAAGGAAGCAGTGGCCATATTAAGGAATGTGGCTTGGACAGCATTCACATACGCAGTGACATGTGGAAGCGTGGTAAATGCGATACTGGTCATCTTCGTGGTGGGCCCTGTAACCCGCTGCTGCATACTGAGTAGCGGGGATCAGGCATCGCGCTCATGCTCCAGCGATTTGCTCAGCTATGCACTTGGGCGCGCGCGCAAGATTGGATCCAGCAGTATGGGCTCCAGTAGAGAGCTCGTTTGGGGGAGAGCACAACAGCTCGCAATCTGCAAAGTGGGCATGGGATGAGGTCCGATGCCGGCATTCCCTTGTCGTCTTCGATTGTGGAAGCCTCATTTCTTGCTCTCTTACCGCCAAGCGCATGCTTCAGATCTTCCACCTCCTGCTCAGCAACATCATTCGCTTGCTCAGCCTCGAGCACGACCGTGCTGGCTGTGCAGGCTTGTTGGCGCACGTCGTGGTCTCTGTATCATACAGAATACCCAGCATTTATTGAGTCTGGAAAAAAAATTCTACCCAACATGTCACCCAAACGGTCGAGTTCATCCTTGGAAAACAAAAACTTGGAGTTACGTGGCTGGGATTTCCAATCGTTTGGGTCTGTCTCGTCGAGAGGTAAAGAATGATGTCTGGAAGTACCTCCAAACCATCGTCATGGGCCTGTACGCAGTTTGTAAGAAAAAGATGGCCCTACCGAACCCTACATTTAGCCTATATATATATATATATATATATGAATATATATATAAATATATGTACATATATATACACATATGTATATGTATACATACATATATCATATCACAAACATCAATAAATATATATATATATATACAAATATATGGTACCTGGTTTAAAATTGCTATTTCTGTGAACTTGAATATGCCCAATTTCCCGTTGAAGATAGATTGATCGTGGAGATTCGCAAATTACGAAATGCATTCTGAACATTCAGTCCTTGGCCCGGGCTTGGGTTTGGAAATCCAATTTGATCATGCGTACAATGTGTTACTTTGTTTTATTGACCCGAGGGTGAGGAAAATTAGAAACGAGGACTGCAGTTGCCCTGGGATCTTCTCCAGAACTCTCCGCTTTTACTATGTCGCTAGCTCCCCCGGTTCACCCCTCCCCCATCTTCTTGACGGACACAGAAAACTTGTAGGATCCAGTGTAATTCTAGCAAGGTCATGCCCAGGGCCAGTTCGGTATCATTGGGGAAGTATCGTAGAGTTGGAAGTGCCTCCTGACAAAACGCCAGGATTGATGACACTCCACCCCCACAATACCAACGTATTACACAGCATCACGTATGCTAAATCACCATACCCACCCGACAGATCCAATTCGGGACAACAAAACTAATGCTTTTGACACGAGTATGGCTAGTCCTTTCAGACAGTATAACTTTACAGCGAGGGTCTCTCATTGATGCATCATCACTGCTGCAGAGTGTGGACACTCCCGCCATAGACCGGGACGCTCCCGCCATAGACCGAGTTTGGGCGCTCCCGCCGTGGGGTACCCTGGGTTGTATTCTCAAGGTTTTTGAGTTTGGGCGCTTCCGCCGAGACACAATTATGGATAATGGGTATATAGATTATACATATATATATATATATTCAAGTAGTTTCATGGTTAATTTTTCGTCATTGCATGTGTCCCTTTGGCCCCTTTCAGATCTTTTAGAGCATTATCCACTTGTGGTTTGGGGTGTCTTCGCGTGTGTCGTGGTTGTAGATATAGAGAGGACGTGCTTGGAGGTGGAGTTGTCGTCCTTCCACTGGAGTGTGAAGTTTACTATCGCTGAGTCACTCCCAATTACCGTGGCTGGGTTGTCATTCCATTTTGTGATTATTCCCTGACACCACTCATAACCGTGCCACTTGTATAAAATATGCTGTCCCACCAATTGTTTTCCTTTAGAGTTGAGGGGCTCGAGACAGTCTTTGTGGGGTGGGGCGGAGGACATTTTAAACTTTGGTGGCGAGGTCAGCCTGGAGGGTTCTTCATCATCGGATTCGCGTGATGAGTCGTCGTCCGAAGACAATGACAGAACTATTGGTTGCAGTGGTCTTAGGAGCATTCTCAAGGCGTGGGCAAACTCTCCGCACATAACTGTGGCTTCCTGTCTCCAGGTGTGGAAATCTTTGCACATTAGGGAGAGGGGGGGGTTTCCTATGGCCACCCGGATCTGCTCCTCTGAGTCCAGTAATTGGAAGGGTTGCGTGTCAATCAGGCGCGTCAGACCTTGGAATCTGTTGAAGAATTTGGGGTCGTGGAGCACGGCCCGTGACGCTGAGCATTGGCTGATTATGTGCTTTTCGTCTCCGAGTACGTGTCCAGCGGCAGGTAGGCACAGTGGGCACAACCTGTCTTGGTAAGGTGCCTGGTCTACTGGACCGCGTTGGTAGTGCAGGTGAAAAAGGTATGTAGTCAATCCAGCTCTGAGTTCGGACCCTGAGTATTTTTTTTCCAGGTATGGGCCAGGTCTATCCAGGTTCCTGCCCAAGGTGTCGCTGCTGAGATGCCAATGTACATATGCTCTTAACCGACCTGGTGGGCCGAGTAATTTGGACTGGAGGTGCTGCATCCATTGTTTGGAACACAGCTTCTCCAGGATCTTCCTGTATGATTTTTCGCGGTTCTGCGGTTTGGCTTGCTGCACTGATGGGGGCATAAGGGTGTGTGGGTCGATTCTGTCTTTGTCCACCTGACATATAGTTTGGTGCATTCTTTTCCCCATTGTGTCGTCGTGCATGATGGCTCGTGCGTGCTGCTCCCTTACGCACAGTGTATGTGATATGATGTTGCTTTAGTTTGTGCTGAGGCGATATTTAAATTGGGCGAGTTGCGTGTTTTGTGATATGTGTAGGGAGTGTATGCCTACTTCTGCTAGTAGGGCTGTGGCGTGGCCATAGACATGGAGCGTGGAGCTGAGGGACCGATTGAGACACACTTCTAGTTTCTGTATTTGGGAGTCCTAGTGTATGTATCGCAGGTATAGGAGAAAGTGGGGTAGCACACAGAATTTCCACAGATTTATTAGTTTGGTGGGGCTTTCAGCGCAGGTGGGGTTGGAGTGATGTTTATCATACCGGAGCGAATAGGACACTGCGCAGACTAGGGCGTGGCCTTTTATTGCCTTCTCTTTTATGGCGTTGCTTGCTGCTTTCATCGTCAGTTTCGGATCGAGTCTTAGGCCAAGGTAATCAAATTCTTTAACTTCCTGGAGTGGGGTGCATTTGACTCCTTTACTTGCTAAGCTGCCAAGTGTTGTGCCATCAATCTACTGTTGTTGCTCTGATCTCTTGTCGGGGAATGATGACAGCAGGTGGAATGGGGCAGGGTATATGATTTGGCCTCCCTTTGTCATTGGTTTCTGACGGGCGTTCTTCTGCTGGGCTGTTTCGTGGAATGCCATGATCTTCGACTTGTCGGCTTTGATTTGCATCCTGGCTTTTTCACTCCACGTCTGGCACACGTGGATCATTTCCTGCAGTTCTTGTGCATTGGTGGATATCAGACACAGATCATCAAGGTATAGGATTCCTCCGATCCATACGCTGTTGCCGTTGTGTGTGATAGTTGCATTTGGGAACCGGCGTTGAAGTTCGTGTATCAAGTCCGCCACCACTATGCCACATAGGGTTGGGCTTAGCCTGCTCCCTTCAGGTAGTCCTCGGAGGATTTCCACCTCAGAGCTTTGGCGTAATTTGGGGTGTAGGACTCGGATTTTGACGATATTAAATCTGAGCCGGAGGGCATGACACATTTTTCCAATGATGTTTCGTTCGTGCATCGTAGATAGTAGCCCCTCTCTGAATATGGATGGGAATGCCGTAGCGAAGTCTAAACATGCGACGTATGTGGGCTGGCCTTTGGCGAAGAAGTTGTGCTGGATGATGGCAATGATGGAATAGATAACGTCGTGGATTTGGCGATTTGACCTTGTGCCAAGTTAGTTGTCTGTAAGTGTGCTGTGCTGCTCAGTATACTGTGTCAGTCGCTTGATAATTATGCCCTCGAAGAGCTTCGCTAGGGTGCTACTTAAGTATATCCCTCTATAGGATGCTGGGTCTGGTTTTGGTTTCTTACCGCCTTTATAGATTGGTTGCATTAACGATTTTTGCTACTCTGATGGTTGTGCTTGGTGTTCCCACAGGGTAGCAATGACTTCGTGTAGTATTGTATTAAACTTCTCTCCGCCGGCTCGCAGCATGCGGTTTGTGACGCGGTCTGGGCCCGGGGATTTATCAGGTGTAAGTCTTTGCATCTCATCCATCTTTTCTTTTCTTATGGATGGGAGATTCAAACAATGGGTTTATTGGATGGGTTGGGTTCGCAATCTCGTGGGCGATCCTGGTAGCAGATGACTTGGTGGAGAGGGCTTCTTTTTCGTTGAATGGCGACTCTTTGTGGCGGAACATATGGTGGCCCAAGGCATATCGATATCTGTGCCACACTAGGGGGTCAAACGTCAGGGGCCCGAGGGTCCATATCCGTTCGTCTTTGGATGAGTTGTCATTGGTTTGTTCTGGGAGTGTGG
>Ga0335398_10009352_pt1 | contig 11353 bp, 8 predicted proteins | sample BON03_FD_205742 | JGI IMG/M metagenome (GOLD analysis project Ga0335398, IMG submission 205742) | Freshwater microbial communities from Lake Bonney liftoff mats and glacier meltwater in Antarctica - BON-03 (spades assembly) (version 2) | ecosystem: Environmental > Aquatic > Freshwater > Ice >...
TGTGTGTGTGTGTGTCTGAGTCTGTGTCTGTGTCTGTGTCTATGTCTGTGTCTGTGTCTGTGTCTGTTTCTATGTCTGTATCTGTGTCAGTGTCTGTGTCTATGTCTGTGTCTATGTTTTGGTCTGTGTCTGTGTCTGTGTCTGTGTCAATGTCTGTGTCTGTGTCTGTGTTGGTGTCTGTGTCTATGTCAGTGTCTGTGTATGTGAGTGTTATGTCTGTGTCTGTGTCTGTGTCTGTGTCTGTGTCAGTGTCTATGCCTGTGTCTGTGTCTGTGTCTGTGTCTGTGTCTATGTCTGTGTCTGTGTCTGTGTTTGTGTCTGTGTCTGTGTTAATGTCTATGTTGGTGTCTGTGTCTATGTCTGTGTCTGTTTCTGTGTCTGTGTCTGTGTCTATGTTTGTGCCTGTGTCTATGTCTGCGTCTGTGTCTGTGTCTATGTCTGTGTTGGTGTCTGTGTCTGTGTCTGTGTCTGTGTGTGTGTGTGTGTGTGCATTTGTGTCTGTGTCTGTTTCTATGTCTGTGTGTGTGTCTGTGTCTGTGTCTATGTCTATGTCTGTGACTATGTTTTTGTCTGTGTCTGTGTCTCTGTCCCTATCTATGTCTGTATCTGTGTCTATGTCAGTGTCTGTGTCTATGTCTGTGTCTGTGGCTATGTCTGTGTTTGTGTCTGTGTCTGTGTCTGTCGTTGTCTGCAAACTGCCACGCAAATTTCCTAAAAGGTCGAAGGCATGCCTGTTTGCCTGGAGTACGGACTGTCCGAGGGACCGCTGCACGAACCGCATTATTTCACAGGGCTGAATCAATTGAAGCTGGAATTCCCGCTGCTAGACGCCACCCACGACTCACACACACCAGAGCCCGGGGGTGAGTTGAAACAACGGGATGTTCTGCCCAGGTGTGAGGCAATGAGTTTGTTTGTTTCTTCGTTTTTTGCGAATCGCGAGGCCCCCGACTGATGTCGTCATTGTGACGCATGGCACGGTCGCGATTGGGTTGGTGGCTGCAATGGTACGGACGGAATATGAGAGTCTAGACGACTGTATTCGGACCCTGCAGGGGTGCACGCCAGCAAGCTATCACAAGATGGTGCCATCAATGTGTGATGTCCGTGGAGATAGAGTGTTTGTCAATCACCACCTCCCTCTGCGGGTCCAGAAAAACGGCACACCGACAACACCAACCTGCTACATACCTTCACGAGACGATGCAGGCTGACTTGACACTCCCTCAACCCTAAAATCACTCGATAGCATACAGCTGTGCACTGAGTGGAGTTTCCTCACGAGCAAGCCAAAGGGCACGTGTGAGTGACAAATTTTGCTGATTTTTTTAGACAGTTTATTCAAACAAGCCAAGTCGTAAATTGTGAACACCAAATTTTGGACATTTGATCTTTCTGTTGAAGACAAGTCGGCCAAATTTTGAGTTTCTATGCATAGATCTTACGAGCACGCTATGCGTGACAGAAGATGGTTTGAATTGATATGAGTAGTGCGAGACAATCTTGTGTGCAAGCGTTTAAAAAGCAACATCAGCCATGGCAGCAGCGCTAGCGACGGCACCAGAGGTGACACCAGGTGTGCCTGGTGAAGCAGCACCTCCACGTTGCTGTAAATGTTGCTGTTGACGCAAGCGCATGGCCTTGAGATGCAATCTCAAGGCCAGGTCCTGAGATTTCATAGGCAAACGCTGTGAGGCTACGCCGCTGCTCACGACACAGTTGCTCATCATGTCACTGTGCTGGAATTTGCCCGTGGTAAGCCAAACACCCTCGTCATAATCATTTGCTACTGCGCACACCGTGTCTGACGTGTTGTTGCACTCATCCTCAGCTGAGTCGGAGCCTGATACTCCTGAGTCGAAAGTATCATCTCCATCTCGAGGTACAAACCAGGCGTTCAGCTGAAGCGGTCGGGGTTTGTCCGAGGTGGAGATACTATTAGGTTGCAGCCTAATAGTGACTTCTACGACAATTTCTTCACCACTGCTTGTATAGGTGGACAGTGTACATGCCTTGGATCCGCCCAAAGTCGCCGCCTGCTCAATGAGACTTCTCCACAAGCGCACATCAGTCCTGGGGCCCCAAAGTAAAGATATGCCTCGCAACTGCAGCACGGCAACCACGGGCATTTTGTACAGGTCTTGGAATGCCTGGTGTCACGAGATAGTGTTAAAGAGGGTGCTAAAAAGGACCTCTGTAGGCGTGCACAAGTGTGTGTTGCAGTGCGCTGTGCAGAGTGTGTCGCAGCGTGTGTTACAGTGTGTGTTGTAGTGTTTAGTGCAGCGAATGTTGCAAAGTGCGTTGCCCGTCAAGCCCGGGTATGAAGTTATTATAAACAGGTTGTGTATCTTGTGGCACTTCTGAATGTGTCACGTCTTGCCACACTTCACCTTGAGTCATGGCACAGATACAAATTGTGTAACGATGCGTTGCATGACAGGCAATAACGATGCGTTGCATGACAGGCAATAACGTGACCTCGGGAACTTTGGCGGCTTGAACATGCGTGTGACTACATTACATACCTGGTTGCAGTCCAGCATTGTATGAAAGTCTTCGCTGATTGTTACGCTTGGAGGTGTCGGCAAGCCAGCGCTCGACTGCACAGCGCGCATCGTCAATCGTGTTTTTATGATTTCGTCTTTGTCGTTCTCATCCACTGGCTCCAAAGCGCGTGCCTGGATCAGTACTGGCTGCTCTTCACCCGAATTTTGGTATAGCACGACCTTGCTCCATATCCCGTTGTATAGACCACCAGCAGCGGCATGGTGCAGGAGACCGTTGATAGCATCTGTGTCTGTCCCAGGACCGAAGCAAATTCGAAGACTGCGCCCTTCTGTTTCACCTTTGCGAAATCCAAAAAAGCGCAGCCACCTAGGACTTGCCCTATGCACCCGCAAACTGTCACACTCGAGGACAACGAAGGACAACGAGTCATCGTGATCAAAAGCTGCGTTAGAACTTGGATCTTGAACGCTCTCATTTGGCTCAGCAGGAGTGCCCGATCGCTCGATCCATGTTTTCTGATGTCCAGGCCCAAGGGCAGCAACTGGAGAAAGTGTGTTCGGCGCGTTGTCAGGCTCGGACTCAGAAAATCTGCCTGCCAACAATTCGTTCATTTGCTTGAGGTGTGGTCGCAGAGCGGCGGTGCAGGCTTCGTGCTTGCCAATGATGATCTTCTGTGCAGCAATTGTTGCTTCATGTGCCGCCAGCTTGGCCTTTAAAGAAATAATTGTTGCATCTAGACAGTCGTTGACAACATCCATGGAATATACCCGCACAACACTGCAAGTTCTTGCTGATCTCCTGTGCTGGTTGTTCGGTTGTTGCTCCGTTTGTCCTGAAGCGCCCAGTCGGCTTATTCCTCAGGGAAAGTTGCAATTGACATTGAATTGTTGAAATTCGATGAAAAAAACTTTTTTTCAATGTCAAAGGGGTGTGCGTAAGCACCCAAAAGGTGTTCACAACTGCCGTGGAAGCTTTGGTCAACGTTCGGTTGCAATTTACTTGGTGTTCTAGATTTCAGGATTTGTTTGTGTTTTGTTTAGTTCAAAAATCCCCGGGATTTTTCGAACAGTGTCGAGCGCTTGCGCAAGCAAAAAGGCTGGGCTTTTGACGCGACAATCGAAAAAAGCCCCCTACAAGTAAAGCGATCCTTGATTCCCATTTTTTGAGAATCACGAATTTACTTGATTACTCAATTACAAGCTTGAAATTTCCCCTCTAAAATCCATCCTGCTCTATATACATAAATCTATCTGTACAACTTATCACCTGTGCGGTTCCCTTCATGGTCTAGATACAGCCGATCCCACTTGGGGTGTAATTTTCGAAACCTAAAAGCTCAAAGCTTGAACGTCTCTTTTGCCACGTTTCAGTGAAAAGAGACGTTCGAGCTTCAGCCTTGAGCTTCGAAACAGCATTCGAAAATGTGACCCCAAGTGGGATTGGCTGTACATTCTAGGCTCGGGGGTTGAGTTGAATTAATAAAGCGACAACAACAACAACAACAACAACAACCGGCGTAATTACGCTCGTTGGAAGCTTACGGTCAGATTTCCACAGCACCATCCTGAGACCAACACAAAACGCACAAACATTTCAGTTCATCCATTGACTATTGATGCCATCATAGATTGTTGGGGCTTCCTGCACAGTCTCTAACAGTGAATCTCGGTACCCTCTGTTCCATGTCTGTGATCAGGATTCAGGAAATAGAAAGGGTTATGATGAAATTTCAGTGATCAAATTCAGATTTCCTCCCAAATATCGGCCGATGCCCCTCCCTCAGACTACTCTCCTCCTGCCCAACATCAACAGTGTCCACGACTCGTGACCTAGTGGAGATTTTTTTTAAGCCATCACGTCCCCTTGCATTAGTTTAGGGTGGTGTTGGGTATTTCTCGAACGGGTGCAGTAGATTCCAGTGTACACTATATTTCATCGAATTCGTTTTTTGTGCAAACGAAACGATTCGTTGGTAGTAGTCCAAGTGTGATCTTGATACGGCAAACATGCGGCCAGCGCTCGAGCATGTCTGCAGGAAGCAACCCTCCTCTTCCCCTCACCAAAGAGCGTTCGCCTTTGGGGCGTGCACAGGCACCGCACAGGTTGACGTCTCGTTGGTGACGTCTCGTTGGTGATTCACTCTTCAAACAGTCTAGCTTGCATTGTTTACATGTGTGCTTGACGTGATACCTGTGACATTCCAAAGTATGATGACGGCAGTCACACGGATGGTGTGTATGTTCAACACCCAGGTACACCACCACACCCATCTTGTTCAAACGGTCTAGGTTGCATTGTCTACATGTATGCTTAACGTGCTATTTGCAACATATAAAAGTATGATGTCAGTACCCACATGGAAGGTGATACACCGCCCAGGTACGCCATCATACCCATCTTGATGTGTGTACATGTTTTGTCTTTTTTTGCTAAATTTAAAACTATGATGGTGATGTGTCATTATTCACCCGACTTCGGTACGAGCCCTACCCATTTGGGTCGCGTTGGCGGGGTCTTTTTCTTTGTCCTTTTAGTGAGCTGGTCTGTCATCTGCTGCCAAGGGGTTAGTACTGTTAAATGTTTTTACAGACATATATTGGGGGGTTGGTTGGTTGGGAGTTGGCAAAAGGTGTGCTGTACAACTTTTCCCTATTAGGAATTTTTTGTACCGCAGACCCCTTTGTTGTCACAAATTCGAGTCAACTTTGGCGTGAAAAAAAATGGCTGGAAAATAAAGGGATATGAGGAGCATTTGTGGATGAGAAAGAACACAGAAAGGCGCAGTAAGAATTTTCACAGGTCTCGGGATTAATCTCAGTCGGACGGGAAAATGATATGTTTTGAGTCATATGTGACAATGTCCTAGAAGACATAAAGGAAACAAAGGGGAAAAATAAAACCACCCCAGACCGTTGAATTATCAGAATATCAAAAAGTGTATTATTCAATTTACGTGTACAAACCCCAGGATTGCATACTTGCGACTTCATTTTGGTTGTGAGTATCCATATTAAAGTGCACAATCGCAGTCGTGTGGGTTCTTGTCATCCTTGGGACACTTGGAAGTCAGCGCTTTTCCCGGATTCTCGAAGGGACTTTTGACATAATCTCTTTCATGCGGGTACATTGCGATGCTTGAGACAATAGTAGGGGTCATCATCAAATTGGCATGGTTTTGGGAAATGTGTTTGTACACATACCGTTTCCAAAACATCTCTTTACACCCAGGATACCATATGGTCACATTCGAACTGGGTTTCCTGGATTGACACCATGCGCCGAGTTTCGAATATTGCACAAGGTACATGGGAACTCAGGTTTGAGCACTTTGTAGCGTCCAACCCAATCATCCGCACTTTGTAGGTCATGTCCAGCCATATGTTGTCGCATTGCCTTGGAATTCCCCTGAAACTTGTGGCACACTTCGCATTGATAGATTGTAGTACCATCGTTTTTTCAACTCGGCACATACAGTTCTTGTGGATGACTGTCTGTTTTGTTTCGCCGGTGATGCCTTGTCATCTCGCCGGACAGCGCCGTGACAGGGGTGTCAAGCATTGCAAGTGACTCCCGTGGATTAATTTAGCAGTCATGTCACTTCATCCTTCAAATCCGAGGTGTTGAGGTGTCATCATGATGGTTGTAGGGACACTGAATTATCTTTTCAGTAGCCACGGGGCGAGCAAGACCATCTGTTGCATGTAATCCATCATAGCCTCATTCTCGCCTCTGGTGGTAACACCAGAGCCCCAGGACAAACCCTTGCTTTACTCAGACGGGGTGCCTAGGGGAAAGGAAGTCGTGTCACGATTGGGAACAGCTTTGAGGAGTTGGAATTGTGCATGTTCTTTTCCAACTTGCGAGTAATCTTGTTTTTGGATTTGATTTTTCGGCTACAGCCTTCATGGGGTCCAAAGGTATGGCAAAACCTCCCAGCTCTCCCTATTGATACTGTAGGAGTCAGGCTCTGGAAGAGAGAGTCGGAGACTGTATGCTGGCCGGCGGCGGAGGTGCACTCCGCTTAAGACACAGTCCGTGTCATACCGAAAGGTAATCAACGACGCAGGAGTTCCCCTCCTTGAGAGTTGACCAGTACTTCAAGTTTTCGGACACCTGACACAGGAGTTTGGGTCATGCGTTTTGTTGTCATTGTATTGGAAAAAGCTGTTTACCTTTTCCCCCCGTTGTCTTTGCGTAAAAGTAGACTAGCAGTGAAGAATACTTGAAGCTTCAGAGTGTGCAGCGGATCCCAGCAGTTCCAAAAGATGAGCGTGACACGATCTCCCATGAGTACTTTCCGTAGACAGACCGTCGGGCCCATTCGACCCCAATGCTCCACCGGCGAATCCTGCAGCACCTGCTGAAAAGAAGAATGGATGGAACCTCAACTGGGGCTCTCTTGCTTGGATGGCTGACATGTCTGCTCAAAGACCTGTCACTCGCTTCAGTCTGGACCTCAGGAAGAGCTTCTTCTGCAGACCTATGGGTGCGTCTATCCAGATACTTCAAGCGCATGCTGTGGCTCGGACGATGTGCTCGTGCAAGATCTTTGCTGTTGACCCGCAAGGTGATCACGTGCTTACCTGCAAAAGGCTCACGGGAGCCACCCGAGGCCACAATCATGTCATGGTGTCTTGGTGCAACTGGCCCGCAACACAAGCTACTCTGTGCGCGTCAACCACAGGCTCGGACGATGTGCTCGTGCAAGATCTTTGCTCTTGACCCGCAAGGTGATCACGTGCTTACCTGCAAAAGGCTCACGGGAGCCACCCGAGGCCACAATCATGTCATGGATGTCTTGGCGCAACTGGCCCGCAACACAAGCTACTCTGTGCGCGTCAACCACAAGGTGTCGACGACGGCGGCCGCAAGCAACAAGCAGGACGATGTCGAGCTTTTGAACTTTGGTCTTGATGACTCAAACAACCTTGTCATTGATGTTTCGATCTGCTGCGATCACATTAGTAATAGCACAGTCAACAGCGGACACCTCAACTGCAAGATGCAACCCAATGACTATCTCCAGAAACGTGCTGGGGTCAAAAGCAGGAGGTACAGAGCTGATTATGCTATTGTTGGTACGGCGTTTGCACTTGCAATTTTGTCCGTGGCTGGCCAAATTCATCCCGAGTTTCTTCGTATCCTGTGGGTCTTGGCTGACAAACAGACGCGCAATTACTATGAGCTCATCAGCGCAGAGGAGGAGATTGGCAGCGAGGTTTTCACGTGGAGTGAGCTCGCACGTTTAGTTTTAACAAGAACTCTATTGGCAAGGCCATCGCTTATGCCACTGCCACACGCCAACACCTCTCCGTGCACAATACAGTTTCGCCGGCGCGTTGTCAAGCTGGCCAGCCCATGTCCTTTGCTGAATGCCTCATGCACGGCACTGCACATGCATCTCAACGCGCACTCCCTCGCTCCACACCCCCTCGCCCCGCTGTCAATGTGGATGTTGGTGCACACAGTGTTGCGCCATCTGCTCATGCTACTTGTGCAAGTGCCTATGGAGAGGTAGATGTGGTTGCTGATGGTACCCACGCTGCCGTCGGCGTCACAGCCGCTGAATGGCTTGCAGCCACTCTTGGTGGTGGTGATGTCAACGCAGGGGGTCCAGGTGCCCGTACTAGTGTTGTTGATTATGGCCTTTGCTCCGACTCTAATAGTCGTGGCACTAGCGCCAGTCCCTCGAGCTACCTGCTCACAGTGCACGACGATGATGATGACTTCACCCCTCTTCTCTCCCTTCAGAATGCCGCTCCTGGTAGCAGCGGCGACAGCGAAAATTGTGATGGTGTTTATCGTGGTGTTACCAATGCTCGTTTGTACGATGACGCACAGAGTGACGATGATGACGACAACTCGGCGGACATCCTCGAAGCAATCCTGGGCCGCGTGGGTCAGCGCGAAGACGCGAGCTACGACGATGATGGGGTGGATGTCAGTATAAGTGTCGATGTTGGTGCAGTTGTGAGTGTAGGTGTCAATGGTCAAAGAGTCAGTCTGGGTGTCGGCCTAGGTGTCGGTCTGGTTGTAGGTTCCCTCCCCCTCACTTCCCTCGACTCTTAGAGAGCCCGTCTGAGATCTGGCAGTCTTATGATTGCGCGCGCGGCAAGCGGAGGGGCTTTAGCCCCGGAGCCGCTGCGCGCCATAGGGGTTGGACCAGAGCCCCCATGGTATTTTCCCCATGTCTCACGAGATTGGAAGTCTCGCCCGTCCGATCTCGCGAGATCGGACGTCTCACACGTCCGATTTGAGATCGGACAACTATGAAAAAGTAAAAAAAAAGGGGAAGCATCTGCGATCTAGATTCCACTGCCCGTTCTCAGTGCACATGCGCGTTGCGTTGGCGTGCTCTGTGGTGGCGATGGCTGTTGTCGTTGTGTCAGGAATGTGCAGTAGATTGGATGCTCAGCTGACCGAAATTTGTGCTGTCACAGTTGGAGATCACACAAATGATGAACATGGTGCAGGTCGTGCCAACCTGCCCCAACAAAAAACTGGCAGCCAAAGTTTGCACGGGGACCATTGCCCCATTGAAAGTCTTGGCCATGCACCACCCAGTAACGGCGGGCCCGGTGCCAGGCTGCCTCACCCACCCCTTGCATGAGAGTCTGGAGAGTGCTATGCATGTGTGGAATATGTAAGCTCACCACTTGAAACATGACGGTGTTGTGCAGATGTGAATTCAAGCGCAACCATTTTCAACATAACAGGGCAAGAATTGCTCAGATCACTTGCTGTTCATGCCAACATGGATGCCCAAGTGAACACGGGACCTTGATCTCAGGCAACACGCATATTGTCAATTGCTGAGCTACTGTGTGTATGTGCACGCCAGGGGCTGCCATGTGATTGTAATTGAGTATTGGCTAGTTGCTCACAAACAAACATGCTGATCCTGACCCCTCAAATCTCACTGGCAGGACGGGTCATTATGTTCTTCAAGTGTCACGTGGGGTCAGGGCTGTACTCAGTGGTTTGATAGATGATTGCTTTTATTACTTGTAACAGTAGTTTAGTACCCTTGCTTGAGGTTCTATGTAGCTCAAATCCATGTAGATTTGAGTTCTCGAGTTTTTTGAGTTTTTGCCGGAATCTAACCGACGACCTCGGGACTAACAGTCCCGCGCTCTGACCGACTGAGCTAGTTTTACATCGTCTCACGTCAGACGTGCGGAACCTGGCATACTTGAAGGAGTTTTGGCTTCTACCCCCGCAGTCAATGGATCTGCTGTGCTCTGAGTCTGGATGTGTGAGGTTGTACGCTACTATTCCCAAGGTCTACTACGTCATTGACACATGGCGTACCTTAGGCCAGGCACCATTGCACCTCTCATCCCTGACGAGACACTTCACAAGTTACTTGCACAATGCAAGCGAGAGTATCTGGAGGCGAAAGAGAACTCGAAGTCCGGTCAGGGTGACGGTAGCCCTCAATTGATTGTCGATATGTGGGCCATGATGTGGGGATCCAAACAGCCCACACAAGGTGCACTGTATGAGAGTATGTGATGATGAGTGTCTAGGAGCTGGTCGTGTGTCACATATCCGAATGCAGTGCCAACTCGCGCATGACGCTGCAGCTTGGCTGCCGCGCGCCTGGCGACTGTGTCCATGTATGCATGAAAACGTCGTTCCATAGCATTGATGACATGTATATGTAGTTTACAATTCATATATATGTCATTCAATACAAATGATGACATGTATATGTCGTTTACCATTCACCAATACATTTATATGCTATCGTATGACATATATTCATTGTATAATCAGTTATGATGTGTAAGATGTTTATTAATAACAGAAAGTCCTAAAACCCCCAGTCACTATAGGTACCAAATTTAGGTCCTCCTAAACATATAAAAATATGCGAGAGAGGAGTTGAAGATCTGACGGAGGACTACACTGTGCATGCATGAATATGGCTTTCAATAGCATTGATGACATCTATATGTCATTTACAGTATAGGAAGACCATTATATGCTTTCATATAAAATATATGCATTGTAAAAAGAGTTATCGATCATATGACATGTTGTGAGGGAGGATTTCGGAATCTGACCGACAACTATACTGTGTGCTGGGTTGGGTTGTAGGAAATAGGGCCAAATGACCAGCCCCGCACGACCACCCCTACTGCAGGCAATCAGTTTCTACCAGGTATCATCCTGCTTTACAGGTGGCTGTCGGGAATGCACTTTGTAGAATTCATGACATTTAATGTTGAGAGCGAGTTTCTCAGTCTGTTGGTGCATGGATACAAACAGGCAGAATCTTGGGACACTTTGGTCGTAGCGAATCTACCATGTATTGCATGGAGAAGGGTGCTGGCGTTAATACACGGTATGACAAATGGTTCGGAGCAGCAGCAAATGTGCTACAGGATGATGGTTAGAGAGAAGTGTGCCACCTAAAACAAACATGTATGCCTACAGGAGTAGACCGAAAATTGGTGACTACTGTCACTGATGTGGGGGAAAAATCGTGACTTCGAACCGAAGGGAGTTGACCTATACCCTCCCAGGGGGGTCGCTATGGGAACTGGAAGGGAATGGGAATTACTGGAACGCAACGATTCCCGTAAGCATTTCCGGAAGTATTCCCAGGAATTATGGGAAGTCACACCCCTGATCGAATGAGATTGATAGTGGTACGATCCGGATTTGCCGCCAGTGTCGTGTATTTTGTCTGTTTTCTGTAAAAGTGTCTCCCTGGTACAAAACTCAAAACCCCCCCCTAGTGAAGATTGCTTTTATTATTGCTCAGAAAGAAATAATGTAGTAGTTTTGTTTGGAACTCTCAAGGTGCAGTCTTTTATGCTCACCGAAGTGAGAGTCT
>Ga0335398_10009354_pt1 | contig 11350 bp, 10 predicted proteins | sample BON03_FD_205742 | JGI IMG/M metagenome (GOLD analysis project Ga0335398, IMG submission 205742) | Freshwater microbial communities from Lake Bonney liftoff mats and glacier meltwater in Antarctica - BON-03 (spades assembly) (version 2) | ecosystem: Environmental > Aquatic > Freshwater > Ice >...
CACGACTTGGCTAAAGTCATTGCAAAAGCTTCTCGGGGAATGGATATCTTCCGCGGTGGGCTTTGGTTTGAAGTAGTCGCGCAGGCTGCTCGCGGCAATGAGCCATTCGTTGAGATTGCCCGCGAAATCGAAAAAAATTGGGTTGACGTTCTCATGCAGCGCCTCGGCATGGAGCGCGAATCGGCGTTAGGGCTGATCGCTAGTAGTGAAGGAATCGCTGTCCTTGAGGCAGTCCTGGGTCGCCAGGCATCTCGTTCGGCTAGTTTCTAATTTGATCAAGCAAGAACGGGTTTTCATATAGTTGAAGTCCGTCTTGCACTGTGAATCCTGGGAGCGTCGGACGCGTCATGGTGAAAATCGCGTTGCAGGGCTCATCAAATCGTAAGCCCCAACCGCGGGCTAGAAAAAATTGTTGAAGTTGTCCTTCAGCTAGTCGACTGTGTGTACCGATTGCCATGGTCACTGCGTGTCTCTGAATTGAATCTGCTTCATGTGACGTTAATTCGAACTCGACACCTTGCACGTCGATATGTAAGAGATCGATGCGCATATTAACGGCACTGAAAACCTGATTGAGTGCAACCGCTGGGACTTCAATGTGTGGCAGGTGTGCTCCACGGTAGTCGGTTCCGGTGTCATCCATTGTGCAGACAGCCACACCCATGTCTTCTGACGAAACTTCCGGGAAACTCAAATACGTGTTTTCAACCCAACCGGCAGCATGAATAACTTGCATTTCTGCGGTGCTGGCGTGCAGCGCATCGATAATGTTATCGGGAGTACCCGTGATCAATTCGGCTTCAATTCCGTTGTCGTAGGCATGTGTGATTGCCCACTCTGCATGTTCGAGGTTCGCTTCAATTGCGATTCCGCGTCCACGTAAACCTTTGCGTTTGGCTACAACGAGACCGGCGACCACCCATGGGCCCCAGCCTGCACCTACTTCAACGATGCATAGCGAGTCAACCGCACGATTAGTGGCAAGAGCCAATGCCGCGTATTCGGACGCCTCGGATCGGTAGGAGTCGTCAGGGATAGGAAGGGCCGTTGAAGTTGTCCCGGCCAAGTCGATAGGAGCCCACGGCAACATTGAGATCCGGGTGCGGATGCCCATCCAATCAACGTAGTAATCGTCTCCCGATTCAGGTAATGCGATTTCTCTTAACGATTCAAGAAGAGCCTTAGTTTCCTCGGCAGTAATGGGTTTACTCACTCCGTTACCTAGTGACAGCGCGGTCGTTGCCTCAATCAAGACCATTTCCGGTGGAGTCAGTAGTTTTCTGTTGAAAATCAGGCGCATGGTTTTTAAAATTACCTTTCATCACAACCCCCGCGTTGAGGGGAGTGTCCACTAAAATTGGACCGATCGCAAGGCTTACGCGTTAGATAGGCATGATGTCCCGGTGGCCTCCCCCCAACAGGTAAACCTGCTCAGTTGCGAAAACGTCTCAAAAGCCTTTGGGGACCGTCCGTTAATGAACGACGTTTCCCTCGGGGTGAGTAAAGGAGAACGAATCGGGGTCGTGGGCCGAAATGGGGCCGGGAAAAGCACACTGCTTCGAGTCCTCGCCGGAGCCGAGCCCCCAGATTCGGGTCGGGTGACGCGCGGCGCGAGTGTTGTCGTGGGTGAGTTGGATCAAGTAGGAACCAGTGCAGAAAACGCGACCATCCGCAGCCACGTCCTGGGGGACCGTGACGAACACGAATGGGCCAGTGACGCGCCCGTGCGCGAGATCTTGACGGCACTGCTGGGTGGGTTTGGAACCGACCAACTTGATCGCAAGATCTCGGATCTTTCCGGAGGTGAGCGGCGCAGGGCTTACTTGGCCGAGCAATTAATTCGTGAAGTTGACGTTCTTTTTCTCGACGAACCAACCAACCACCTTGACGTGGAAATTATTGCCTGGCTAGCAGCCCACCTGAAGAGCAGACCCAAGATCGCAATTGTCACCGTGACCCATGATCGTTGGTTCCTCGACGAAGTGTGCGACCACATGTGGGAAGTTGTCGGGGGAGACGTTGAGGAATACGAAGGTGGATACTCGGCATTCGTCCTCGCCAAAGCTGAGCGAATGCGTCAAGAAGCCGCCAGTGAAGCGCGTCGGCAAAATCTCATGCGTAAGGAACTTGCGTGGTTGCGTCGGGGACCACCAGCGCGAACCACGAAACCACAGTTCCGCATCGACGCAGCAAACGAGCTCATTGCCGCCGAACCACCGCCGCGCAATGCTGTGGAATTATTGGAGTTTGCCAGCGCTCGGCTGGGCAAGACTGTCTATGAACTTCACGACGCCAAAATTGGTTTTGAAACCAGAACCTTGATCAATCACATCACTTGGAATATCGCTCCCGGGGCGCGGATCGGTATCTTGGGACCAAATGGTGCCGGCAAAACTTCGGTGCTCAGGTCAATTCTGGGAGAGCTTCCGCTTCTTGCCGGCAAGCGAGTTGAGGGAGTCACCGTCAAATCAGGCGTGTTGAGTCAGCACTTAGCCGACCTAGATCTCAGTATGACCGTGATTGACACCGTCTCGGAAGTTGCGAACTACATTGAACTTGGCAAGGGCAAACAACTCAGTGCGAGCCAGGTATGTCAGCGGCTTGGATTTGACCATGACGGTCAGTTCACACGGGTTGGTGAACTTTCCGGAGGTGAACGTAGACGCCTTGAACTCACCAGAATCTTGATGTCAGAACCAAACGTCTTGGTACTCGACGAACCGACAAACGATTTTGACGTTGAAACACTGGCTGCGCTAGAAGACTTACTCGACGGTTTCCCTGGCACCCTGTTAATAATTTCCCACGATCGGTATTTCCTGGAACGCGTTTGCGACAACTTTGTCGCTGTAATGGGTGACCTGGCGTTCACGGATCTTCCGGGTGGAATTGAACAGTACCTGGAATCTCGCCGGAAAATGTTGATGGGAGCGTCGGGAAAGCCGTCCACCGGTGGCGTCAACGAGAGTGAAAGTCCATCAACCCTGACCCCTGCTCGTGAACGGGAACTTCGAAAGTTGACGGATAAGTTCGAGCGGCAACTTTCCAAACTTGAGGCCCAGATCGCTCTTATCCATGAGCAAATGCTTGAGTTTGCTGGCGACTTTGAACGCGTCGCGAAATTGGATGTTGAATTACGCGAATTGAATGGGGCAAAGGAAAGTATTGAATTGCAGTGGCTGGACGCAGCGGATGAACTTTCGGCTGGGCGTCGCTAAGACCTCACGCGGTAGACTTAAGTAATGAGCGCCGTCTTTTCACCCCTTCTCCAGCGTCGGTTGGGGCCTTGGGAGGTCTCGGCGATTGGCCTAGGAGCGATGCCACTGTCGTTTACCCACATGCTGGGACACCGTGAGCAGGCGATTGCAACGGTGCATCGCGCACTCGACCTGGGTGTCACTTTTATTGACACGGCAAATATTTACTCTCCGAGTTGGGACACGGTGGGACACAACGAAGCGTTGGTCGCCGAAGCGTTGTCCGTGTACACGGGGCTGGCCAAAATATCGAGTGTGGTTGTGGCGACTAAAGGTGGTATCACTCGAGGATCCGGTGAAACTTGGTCACGTGATGGGAGCGCGAGCGGGCTAAAGAATGCGTGTGAAGCAAGCATGTCGGCACTCGGAGCGACAGTTATTGATTTGTATCAACATCACAGGAGCGATTCGCGGGAGACCTACGCCGAACAAATGAAAGGAATCGCAGCGTTACGCGATCTCGGCTGGGTTCGTGAAGTTGGAATCTCGAATGCGACGTTGCCCGAACTTGAGGTCGCCCTAGAAATCCTGGGAGGACCCGGTACTGGCGGTGTGGTTTCTGTCCAGAACGAATTCTCTCCTCGCTTCCGAGCAGACCGCGAAGTTTTAGATCGGTGCACGGAGCTCGGTATCGCGTTCCTGCCATGGTCACCGCTGGGCGGTTCCGACAATGCGAAAAATCTAGATTCACAATTTAGTGAATTTGCAGTCGTTGCCGCGGAACATAATTCTTCGGCGCAGGAGATTACCCTCGCTTGGCTGTTGAAGCTTTCACCGGTTGTCATCCCCATTCCTGGTGCGACCAAGCCGGTCACAGTTGATTCGATCGTCCGCTCAATAAGTATCGAACTGACGGATTCACAATTCGAGCGTCTCAGCGCCACTGAGTCCATTGGGGAAAGTTTCTTTCCCGAGTCCGAGCCAAGGAGCCCACTTCGGTGAATGCTGGACCTGAGAGTGAATTAAAAAAGATCCTTGTTATCGGAGCAGGTTTCGGTGGTCTCGCAGCGGCCACGAAACTGGCGAAAGAAGGCAATGTTCAGGTGAGCATTATCGACCGGCACTCATATCAACTATTCGCCCCGTTGCTGTATCAAGTGGCAACTGGTGGTCTACCCGAGGACGATATCGCCTACCCCGTTCGTTCGGCCATTCCCGGAGTAGATTTCATTCGCGGTGAAGTGGTGAAAGTTTCTTTGGAAGCAAATAATGTTCGGATAGCCGATGGTCGAGTTTTTCATTTTGATCAATTGGTCTTTGCTGTTGGCAGCGGCGGAACAACGTTCGGTATCCCCGGAGTTGAAGAAAATGCCCTGCAGATGAAAGACCTGCATCAAGCGCGGGCTATTCGAAACAGGCTTCTCCAAACATATGAAGATGTCGAAACAGGAGTAAAGCCAAAGGAATCCCTTCGTGTAGTAGTTGTTGGTGGGGGACCCACGGGCGTCGAAATCGCAGGCGCAGTGGCGGAACTTCAAAAGAGCATGCACCGAGAGTTTCTCAAAGTTGCAGTGAACGCTGCCGTGACGTTGGTTGAAGCTGGACCTCGTCTCTTGCCTTCATTTGGTGAAAAATCCTCTGAGCACGCGAAGGGCGAACTTGAGGAGCTTGGGGTAAACGTCATGGTGGACAGTGCAGTTGACCGCATGTACCCCGGCGACGTCCACCTTAAGTCAGGTGAGGTTTTGCCCGCCGGAACTATTATTTGGGCGGCCGGAGTAGCGGCGCCACCAGAGTGGAATGTGTTGGGGGAAACAGACCGCTCTAATCGACTGGTGGTCTCCGACACACTTCGAATTTCGCCAAACGTTTGGGTTTTAGGCGACATGGCCCACGTTGTTGGTGAAGGTGGGAGCCCGTTACCCATGGTCGCATCCGTTGCCATGCAACAGGGTCGTTACGTTGCGGCGAGTATTGAAAAAATACTGAAGGGCGAAGAACCGAAACCGTTTACCTATAAAGACAAGGGTCAAATGGCGACTATTGGCCGCAGACGGGCCGTTGTCGAAATGCCAAATGGGATCAAGCTGCACGGAACTATTGCATGGTTGGCGTGGCTGGGGTTACACGTGTTCTATCTGGCTGGCGGTCGAAACCGGGTATCTGTGATGGTGGACTGGTTTTGGAACTACATCTCTTGGGGAATCGGTCCCAAAAGGCCCATTATTGACTAGCGGTGTTTTTAACAAACTCGCTGTAAGGAACAAAACACTGTGCTGTGCGGTCACCGCGGGACCAACCGGCTGATGTCGGCCAGATTGCCCACCACGGGTAGAACTTCTTGAGTGTGACGAAGGGCTTGGCAGCTTTCTCACAAATTCGTTTTGTTTGGGTCTCCACGGTGCGACTTCCCGGGAAACTCTTTGTTGGGGTCGTTCCAAGATTGCGTTCCAGGATCATGATCCAGTTCTTCTTCACATTAGTGCACGGGTAGGCGCTCGTTGTTCTATTTCCTGGCACTCTAGGTGTGCAAAAGTTTAGTTGGCTTGCGGGAGTCGCCGCTACGAATTCCACCTTCGGCACTTGAAGTGGCTTGTAGCTCTTACCCGCTCGGAAAACAACATCGCATCGTACCCAGCGCTCACCCGCATCCCATTGTGCCTTTGAGGGGAAAAGCGAGAGACTCTGAAACCTAGACGGAAGTTTGCGTTCTCCGAGATTTATAAATGAGTTCATATTTTTCACCGTGCAGGCTTGGGTTACCTTCAGTCGGTTGGCCGCTTTTGCTTTCTCGGGCACACCAAAATTCTGTGGCAGCGTCCCACTCCAATAGGTCTGGGCGGTGTGTGGCGTGATGCAGTCAATAGCGGGAGTAATCGCCGCTTGGTCCTTTGTTCCGTTTGCTTTGTAGTTGTAGCACTTTCCAACTTCGGCCGCTTGACTGATGGGAACCGTGACCGCGGTGATGCCAAGACCGGCGATCAAGCCAAGGCAGGTTGCGATTGCCGTGTGTGCGTCGAGCTTGGGGAAGGCTAAAAACATGAATTCACACTATCCCGGACCCGGTAACTTCACAAAGATGACGCACCGCACCGATGACATAAAACAAAGTTGTCAAAAAATGGGGCATTACAGCACTCGATTGTGCAGGTGGGTTGCCACCAGCGGGCAAAACGTGAACACTAGGGCAATGCCAATCGTGAGCGTTTTGAGCCTTAAAGGTGGAGTCGGTAAAACATCGGTGACGTTGGGGTTGGCGGGAGCGGCCACCACCCGCGGTCTGGCTTCACTCGTTGTGGATCTTGACCCGCAGGGCAACGCAACCTCGATTTTGCGCACCCATCCCTCAAAAACGACGGTCGCCAATGTGCTCGAGCACCCGACCAGGTTTGAGATAGAGGGCGCGTTGACTCCATGTGAGTGGGAAATTGGCCCGGGCGAAGTTGACGTCTTGGCCAGTCACCCGAGTTTGATCCGATTCGATTCCTGGACGCACCCTGGCACAGTGTTCAAGCCGAAACTGGCCAAGGCACTTGCGCAACTCGACGGTTATGACCTGGTGCTCATTGACTGCCCACCGTCGTTGGGTGCGCTCACCCGAGAGGCACTCGCGGCTTCGGATCTGGCGCTAATCGTGACCACACCGTCTTATTTCGGCGCGCAAGGCGTTGAGCGCGCGGTGGCCGAAGTCGAAGAAATTCGCAAAAGCGTCAATCCAGGATTGAAACTCGCTGGAATCGTGGTGAACCGGGTTCGATCGGTTGCAGAGGAGCACCAGTATCGGATGGGTGAATTAGCCAACCTTTACGGCAAGAACGCAATCCTCAAGCCATTTCTACCCGAGCGAATCGCAGTGACGCAAGCAGAGGGTTTTGGAACGCCGATATGCGAAGTGAAAACTACAGGTGCCCGGGAAGTTGCTGGAATTTTCGACCAGTATCTCTCGACGCTATTGCGCAAGTAATTCGCGTTCACTCTCTTCGGTAGGTTGATTGCTCATCCGACGTTCAACAAAGTAAGCGATGAGCGCTGCAAGAGCCCCCACCCCGAGAACGAGTGCCCAGCCCACGATATTGCCAACATCGATACCTGGCGGCGGATTGTCCGGACACATTCCAAGTCCGCACTCAGGGATTACCGAGACACCAATGACAATCAGGTCAACCAAGACCCAGAGCAAAACCCAGATCGTGATGAAAAGCGTCAGCGTTCGATGCCAATGCCTTTGGCCGATCACACCTTTGTCATTGAGCACGCCTTTGTCATTGAGCTCGAATGGCCGATTCCACATGATCAAGATCGCGCAACCGGCAACCGCCACGAGGAATGTGACGAACGCCCACGTATATAGGTGCAACCCAAAAATTGTTGGACCGTATCCGGGGTCAGCCGGGTCGGCGATATGGAGCAGGATCTGACGGGTACTGGCAGCGCCTCCCACCAAGGCAGCCAGAATGCTCAGGGCGTAATGGCGGGCCCGAATACCCCATAGCAAGTTCATAGCTGGGCCAACAGCCAAACCGATCATGGCTGAACGCTGCACCAAACACAGTGGGCAAGGCTGCTCACCAACGCCGAACTGCAAGTGCAGTGAACCGGCTAGCACGCCGAGGAGTGCAAAGAGGGCGGCAATGTTGATGAGTCGGGAAAATGTAAGTGTTTGATTGTCGGTCATGAGGACTCCTAGAGGAATTCCGGGCTAAAAGTTCAATGGGATCGGGTCGGTCATGTGCAGCCGCAAAATCACGAGGGTCCAAACGAGGGTCAGGATGGCCAAACCGGGCGTCCATCTCCACTTTCGAGCAATTCCTGCAAAAACCATCAGCCAAAGCACAAACATGGAAAGCATCACTACAACAGGTTAGAGGCAAAGGGGCGAAATGAGAAATAGGACACGTTGGACCCGTAGTTGAGCGCAATACGGTGCAACCCGCTAAGTTTTGCCCGTCGCGCTCATCCTGAAAGGTCAATTGTGAAGATTTTTGTGCCGAAAGAGACCACCCCCGGGGAGCTTCGGGTTGCCATGATCCCCAGCGTTGTTCGAAAATTCACCCAAAATGGGTTCGTCGTCGAAGTCGAAACTGGGGCCGGCTCAAGTGCTTTTTTTGCAGACGCAGAATACGTTGAAGCGGGCGCCAGCATTGCTTCCGACTTCGCGGCTGGCTGCAGCGGTGCGAACGTGGTTGCGACAGTGCGTCCACTTGGATCACGAGCACAAGGTCTGCCCAAAGAATGTGTCGCGATTTCCTACATTTCGCCGGCGTCAGACACGGAGACTATTTCTGCGGTCGCCAGCGCCGGAGCGTCGCTACTCTCATTTGATCTTGTTCCACGAATTTCGCGAGCGCAGTCAATGGATGCGCTCACCTCGCAAGCTTTAGTAACGGGTTACCGTGCCGCGCTGGTTGCCGCCGAAAAACTCCCGTCATTCTTCCCGCTTTTCATGACCGCCGCGGGAACGATTCAACCCGCAAAAGTTTTGGTTCTTGGCGCCGGTGTCGCTGGACTGCAGGCAATTGCAACAGCAAAGCGGCTGGGAGCAAAAGTGTCGGCTTACGACGTCCGGCCAGCGAGTGCCGACGAAGTGAAGTCAATGGGTGCAGCGTTTATCACACTCGACCTCGACGCACTTGTTGGTGAGGGTGGCTACGCCAGAGAGATGAGCGAGGATCGAGCCACGCGTCAGCGCGAATTATTGACCCCCTACATTGCAGCCTCTGACGCCGTCATCACAACCGCGGCGGTCCCGGGCCGAACTGCGCCGTTGCTCGTCACCCGCGAAATGGTGGAAACCATGCACCCGGGAAGTGTCGTTGTTGACCTCGCGAGTGAAACCGGTGGCAACGTCGAAGGTAGCCGTCCGGGTGAAGTAGTTGAAATGGGCGGTGTCTTTGTCTGGGGGGCACAAGATGTTGCCAGCTCAATGCCCGTGCACGCTTCTCAGCTCTATGCGATGAATGTGTTAGCGCTCTCGGGACTTCTCATCAACGAAGGAAGCATCATGGTCGATCTGGAAGACGAAATCCTTGACGGTTGCGCCGTAGTTGTTAACGGTGAAATAAGAAACCAAGTCGCACGCGAAGCACTAGGAGTTAACTGATGGATAGCATCGCACTGCTCACAATATTTGTTTTGAGTATTTTTGTGGGCTTCGAAGTTGTGTCGAAGGTTTCGGCCGTTCTGCACACCCCGCTTATGTCGGGCGCGAACGCAATTCACGGAATTGTGGTCATGGGCGCAATCATCGTGACCGGAACTGCCGAAGACACGCTGCCGTTGGTGCTCGGGGTCATCGCCGTGTTCCTTGGCGCAATCAACCTTGTCGGTGGTTTTGTTGTCACCGACCGGATGCTTGAAATGTTTAAACCGAAGAAAGTTGTCAAATCAAGTGAAGGGACGCAGGCATGAGCACACCAACTTGGGTCCAACTCTCCTATTTGGTTGCGGCCGTCCTCTTTGTCTTGGCGCTCAAGGGCCTGTCCTCACCTAAGTCAGCTCGAAATGGTGTTTTGCTCGGCGCAGCGGGCGCGATTTTGGCAACGGGGGTTCTGTTCTTCTCCGGTATCGAGTTGAAGAACCTCACCTTGATTCTGATCGCGCTGGTGGTTGGCTCGGTGATCGGAGCGGTGGCCGCACGAAGAGTGAAAATGACGGCAATGCCGCAATTGGTGGCATTGTTCAACGGTGTTGGTGGTGGCGCTGCGGCCCTCGTCGCGATTGTTGAATACCTGGAATTTGGAGGAGACGACCGTCTCCATCTGTTCTTCACGGTCGCGACCGTGATTATTGGTGCGGTTGCATTTAGCGGATCGATCGTGACCTTCCTGAAACTTCAGGATCTCATGACCTCACGTCCCGTGGTGATCCCGTTGGGTGCTCCTATAACGATCTTGGTTGCGTTGGCAACCGTTGCGGCCGGAATATGGCTCATCGCTGACCCCCAGGACTGGGTACTGGTAACACTGGTTGTTCTTTCACTGATTTTTGGTGTGTTGTTCGTGTTGCCTGTCGGCGGCGCCGACGTCCCCATCGTCATCTCGTTGTTGAACGCATTGACCGGCCTCGCGGTCGCTGCTTCGGGCTACGTACTGGACAACGTTCTGTTGTTGATTGCTGGAACGTTGGTGGGTGCCTCGGGAACGTTGTTGACAACCTTGATGGCAAAGGCGATGGGTCGACCCCTCACGTCAACGCTCTTTGGCGCTTTCACGGCCAAGGCCAGCACGAGCGCAAGCACCGGCGAGGATCGTCCAGTTCGTTCGGGCTCAGCCAATGACGTCGCGATCATGCTCGGCTTTGCTAACAAAGTAATTTTGGTTCCCGGTTACGGCCTCGCCGTCGCCCAAGCGCAAAATACGCTGCGTGAACTTGCCGAGATGCTCACCGAGCGCGGGATTGAAGTGGATTACGCAATTCACCCGGTGGCGGGCCGCATGCCCGGTCACATGAATGTTCTTCTCGCTGAAGCGAATGTGCCTTATGAACTACTCAAAGAAATGGATGAAATCAATCCTGAGTTTGCAACAACCGACGTCGTGCTTGTCGTCGGAGCCAATGACGTTGTCAACCCAGCAGCCCGGACTGACAAGACGGCGCCGATCTATGGAATGCCGATCCTCAACGTGGATGCAGCCCAACAAATCGTGTTCCTCAAGCGGTCCATGCGGCCTGGTTTTGCGGGCATTGAGAACGAAGTGCTCTTTGACTCAAAGACAACAATGCTCTTTGGTGATGCGAAAGACTCGTTGACGAAGGTTGTATCGGCGCTGAAAAACCTGTAGGACTTACACGGTTCCGTAGAGACGGTCCCCCGCGTCACCGAGTCCAGGCACGATGTAACCCTTTTCGTTGAGTCGTTCGTCGAGTCCAGCAATGACCAAGGTCACGTTCTCTGTGCGCTCGCCGTACGCTTTTTCAACCCGCGCCAGGCCTTCGGGGGCGGCGAGTAAACAAATTGCAGTGACGTCTTTCGCACCGCGTTCCAGCAGAATGTCAATGGCTGCAATGAGGGTTCCACCGGTAGCCAGCATTGGATCAAGTACAAAGACTTGCCGGTTGTGGATGTCGTCGGGTAAGCGATCCGCATAAATAGATGCGGTGAGGGATTCTTCATCTCGTACCAGTCCTAGGAACCCCACTTCGGCCGTTGGCAT
>Ga0335398_10009357_pt1 | contig 11350 bp, 3 predicted proteins | sample BON03_FD_205742 | JGI IMG/M metagenome (GOLD analysis project Ga0335398, IMG submission 205742) | Freshwater microbial communities from Lake Bonney liftoff mats and glacier meltwater in Antarctica - BON-03 (spades assembly) (version 2) | ecosystem: Environmental > Aquatic > Freshwater > Ice >...
AGAGAGGGAGCGAGAGCGAGACAGAGTGAGAGAGAAGAGAGAGCGAGACAGAGACATAGAGAGAGAGAGAGAGAGAGCGAGAGAGAGAGCGCGCGCGCGCTCGAGACAGAGACAGACAGAGAGACAGAGAGAGAAAGAGACAGAGACAATAATACATATGTATATTCACACGCACATGTATGTATAGATAGCACTCCACCGAGTCGAGTACACCACTGGGAATGGTCTACATTGCACTTTATGCGCCTTTCCTCCTTGCCACCCCACAATTCCTCACTATGGGGTGGCTACGATTAGCAGGCTCCTTAAAATGATAGGTCTCTTTTGCAAAAGAGCCCTATAAAATAGATGATATTCTGCAAAAGAGACCTGTAATTTTATGGAGCCTACTTATCGTAGCCACCCCATATCACCTGAACTTCTTCTAAAAAGTCGCATCTCTTCTAAGAAAACGCATGCAAAACCCCTCACTGTGTGAGGGCAAGTCAACGACTGGAGCCTCTAGCCCAGAGCCCGCCTGGGCCTTCATTCTCTGCCAACGGACGAGAAGCGTTGGAGGCGCCTGTCAAACGCTCGCACCAGGGTACAGTCACTAGTCCCAACAACAGCAAGAGCGGTGCGTCGTGTAAAGTTGCCCGGCGATTTTTCAGAGACACACACGCACAACGGGGTGAGGGTAAGAGCGAGCCACACCGTAGAAAGCGTTGACGAAAAACATTTGTGTACACAAAAATTTCAGTGCATGAAGTTGGCTCCAGAGGCAGACGCTCCCTGTGGCAGACTCTAGCGCGCCCAATCTCTGGATGCGCATGTGTGCGTGTCAAATTGCTTGTCATGACACGCTCTACATCTAGTCACGCTGCGACGAGAATATCTAGCGCTTTGAGTCTGATTACACTGCTCATCCCCGCCGCTGTGCTGAGGCACAGCAGACTAGAGGCTGGCGCTTCAAGAAGCGCACACACTCCACTCGCACTCTTCTCCTTTCTACTGACACCTCTCTCCTCTTGTCATGACGAGGGAAGAGGACACAACAGGAGAGCGGAGCAGACATCTATACGTATGTGTATGCACGCTTAGAGTACTAGGCCTCTACATCCGTGGGGGGAGAGTGCAGAAGAGTCTAGGGCAGTGCTGTCAACTGGCTGAGGGGAGCATTTGTTCAGAGAACAAGTGGACTCGCGTTTGCACGGAGAGGAGCACATGCGGGTCGATGATAGACGCAACTACACGCCAACGATACACCAACGACATGCAACGACACGCAACGACACGCAACGACACGCAACGACGAGTCTAGACACCCGGACCCAAGAATCTATACCCCCTGACCCAAAATCTGCAAGATGCGCTGTGCAGTGAGAGCCCTGCGCTCTAAGACGGTGTGGTGCCCGTCAGGAGTGGCGAGTCCGAGCGTAGCGCCATGTGTTTGGATCCAGTCACTGAGACGCGACCAATGCTCTGCCGCACTCTTGTCGTCGTTGCTGTCGCCTTTGGTGGTCGTGGTGTTGCAGGCAGCTGGCGAGGATGGGAGAGAGGAGAGCAATTTGGCATCTTCAAAGGCGCTGCATGTAAACACATTGCACCCAGCGTCGAAGCCTCGCACGTTGGCTCGCGCAATGTCGTTAATGTTTTGCACAGCGAGCACAGCCGGCTGCTTGTTGCCCGCCCGGTCAGCCACCAATTTAACAGCCATGAGCCCCGTGAGATCCAATCTCAAGACCACGTAGTTCTCCTCCTCCACCTCGTCATCATGCAGCAGCGAGAGTGCACTAGGGCAGGGAGGGCATGTCAGCACGATGGCCTGCTTGCGTTTGGGACCCTTCTGCGTCTGAATTTCGTAGCACTCGCTGACAGCGACGACAACGCCAATGATATCCACTTCTTGCTTGACGCTTGCTCTGTGCAGTTGGCTGACGTCGCTGAATGTGCGCGCATGGTACGTGCTGCGTACCAGCGCCTCCTGCTCAGACGTAAGGGAACGGAGGCGGCGACACTTGGTGCCTTTCATCGAGGACAGACACAAACACTCGTTCTTGCGCACAGCCGCAACAGCCATATTGTGAAGCTCCAGAGTGGCGCCCTCTTTAACATCCTCACCGATGCTCTCCTGCGGACGCCAGAACGTGATATAGGCTTCGGCCGCCGCGCGCTGCTGGTGGTGCACGGGATGGAGGCAGGCGACTTTGATACGCATCACACTACACACCTTGCGCTCCACTTGGCTTTTCAGAAACTCGAGGCGCCATTCCTCCATTTTCTGCTGGCGCTCTTGGGCAGCCTCGCGAGAGTCGGCGTCGCCCTCCATGTTCTCCAGCTTCATCTGCGCTGCCAGGAAGTTCTCCCAGGCGTCTTGCTGCGCGTTTTGAGAAGCAAGCTGGGCCGCCTCCTCGCTCTTGGTCGAGCGCCACAGCTTTTCGCCAGAGGGCAGGGAATCCATGTGCACCACTGGAAAGACGCGTTGTACAACCACCATCATGGCAGACACTACACCTTCTCCTGCCTTGATCGTTCGGATACCTATCAGGGGAGGGGGGGCAGTTTGCGCACCGAGCTTGGCGTGCCACTCTGCGCGGCGCGCGCCATTGCAGCTGATCTTGAGCACGGCATCTTTGCCTTCTTCCTGCGTTGTGTCTGAGCCGTATAGACGCAATTTTTGCCCGATAAAGATCTTGCCGAGGCGTGTGAGCTGCGCGATTGATGGCGAGGCGATAGCCTGAATGCTGTGCCAGCCGTCCATGAGCTGGAGCATCACTTGCTCACCCTCCGTCTCGATACCCGACACACACAAGACGAGGTGCTGTGAGCCCATCTGATCGCGCTGTTTGATCTGCAGCAGAACCGAGCGCGTGCTGCCCAGCACCTCCTTATCGTAACGATGCAAGAGCTGAAGCATGACACGGTCGGGTGTTAGCCACCGACCACCAAAGATGGAAGGAAACGCTCGCTCCATCGACGCCAGCTTCCACACGATCCACTTGTAGTGATTCTGCATCCACGCCACCTCCGGGCAACTCTCTTGCGTGTCTTGCGTGCGCGCCTTGAGCAACGAATACATCTCCTCCATTCCAATCATTTGCCGCGCTGCCGCGCACTCACCACCACCAGACGCAGCACACACAGCAGCTCCAGACGCAGCTGCTCCTTCGTCGTCAGACAAGGGAAAAAATTGGGTGCCTCCACTTGTAAATTTGAAAGAAAGCGCGTTGTGCTGACTGATTTGGCGGATCTTCATATATTCTTTGATTTGAATGTTGCCATTGGTCCAGTCTTCGAAGGGCATCGCGTGCTCGACAGCCTCTTGTAGCCCCAACGACACGGTGCTGCCCTCATTGTTGTCCTCGTTGAGGCGATTCTGGAAAAAGTCAGGCCCTTGACGGTCGGGAGTTGTATTCTCATTGACACACATTGGTGCAGTGGGGCCATCGACAGAGGTTTGGTTGACTGAGTTATCAAGAGAGACGGACGTGACCGAAGCATTGAACAAACTCACGTTTAACATGCTCACATCTGCCGATGAATCGGCGCTGTGTGACACACTCGAGTCCATCAAAGCGGCGTTTGTCACGCGGAAGCCGCTGATTTTCATGGCAGTTTGTGGCGAGAAGAGGTGGCGCGGCGTTGCTAGCGCCTTGCCCGAGCTTGCCGTCAAAAGATTTGTGGTGTTGCTCGTCATAACACCTGGTGTATGTGGTGCCTCATGTGCCGTGTCATGACCAGTCATCTCTAGCTGCATTGCGTATCGAGCTGCTGACAAGGGCGTACCAGTGGTGTGGTCGAGACTCGTGTTTGCCGACGAGCTGCCTGTGCTGGAGCTGCCGCTCATTGGGGATATCAGTGGCGGCGCTACCAACTTGCGCGGCACTTTAAAAGCTCGCTTGTCTTTGTTGGCAGCAGGACGCTTGGCTCCTGAGCTGCCGCCTACGCCTACACCTGCGCCTGAGTTGTGCCTAGAGCCCATTGTCGATGCACGCACGGCGGACGGGTCAGATGCATCAGACCCATCACCAGACTCGTTGAGAGCTTGACTCGTTGTGAGATTGCCGAATCTAGGCACTAGTGGTCTATGACAAGACGCAGGCGTAAGCATCATGCCCTCTGCCATGGATCGCGAGGTAGCACGCACAAGTGGGGACGCGAGCGTGCTGTCATTTGTCACATCGTGGGTTGTGCTCAAGTCGCATGCGTGGCCGTATGAGGCCTTGACCTTCATCAGACTGTCCTGTGAGGGCTCAACCACTTTTCCAGTACCTTTCCTGAAGACAGGTCCGTCGTCGAGATGCTCGGATGCGGGAGGCATGCCATATGCAGCCTGCACAAGCTCTAAACTGGAGTGCGAGGGCTCGACAATCCTACCCATGCCACTGCTGAAAACCGGTCCGCTGCTGTCGCCCACACATTCGCCGCTATTGGCGCTCTTGTCGCCATACGAGGCTTGCACGCGGCGCATGCTGTCCTCCGACGGCAGCACCACCTTGCCAGTGCCCCTGCTGAAGACAGGCTCCTGATCGTCTGGAGACGTGTCGTGTGCACACGCATCGCCTGCTGTCGACAATCTATTGACACCATATGTCCGCTGCACCTGCTGCATGCTTTCGTGTGAGGGCTCTGCGCGTCTGCCCGTGCCCGTGCTGAAACAGGGCTCCGAGTTAGCCTCCGAATCCTCGTACGAAGCAGGAAAGGAAGGGGCAGACTTCTCGCCATATTGCGCCGCAACACTGCGCATGCTCTCTTGCGAAGGCTGCACCACCCTGCCTGTCCCCTTTTTGAACATGGGCTCATCACAGTTTATTGGAGCTCCACGGACAGATTGCTCAAGATCTTGGGCAGTCCAGCTCTGATGGTTGTTTCCCTTTGAAGAAGAGGTAGACTTCTCGCCATATTGCGCTGCAACTCTACGCATGCTCTCTTGCGAAGGCTGCACCACCCTACCTGTACCCCTTTGAAACATGGGCTCGTCGCAGCTCATCGCAGCTCCACGGACAGATTGCTCAAGATCTTGGGCAGCCCAGCTCTGATTCTTTTTCCCCTTCGAGGAAGATGCCTCGGACATGTCTACATCTTGCGAGTGCTGTTGTTGATGTGTTGCTGCCTGCAATGCTTGCATATCACCCAAGAGACTGCCGAAGATGGACGTAGCATTCTTCAAGCTATCAGTCTTAGCCATAAGAGAACGCCCAGTCCCGCTTCTAAATCCCATTACACCGTTGCCTGCCCCCCCTGCCTGATGCAATGCATGAGGTTCTGCAAGGTTGTAGTCAAATGCCATGGGTGCTGACCTTGTTTGTGCTGCATTTGTTTGTGCTGCACTGTGTTTGCTGCCAGCATGCGCATACGAGGCTGTGGCCAAGGGCATGCTATGGTTGTCGGCACCATCATCAACTTGGTTGAGCTTTTGCAAGGAGAGCTGCACCTCACCTGTGTCCTTTCGTGAAGGGCATACCTCTGCGCTCATGATGCTCCCTGTACCATCATTGTCTTTGGCAGCCACTTGCACAGCATTCCCCACAATTGCAGCAGCACAAGTAACCAAAGTGCTCTTCCCATCGTAGGATCTGAGGGCACTTTGCATGCTCACTTGAGAAGGCTCCACAATCTTGCCAATGGCCGAGCTCAAGACCCCAGGATCTTGCTTTGCAGACGGTTCCAAATGCCCAGGAGCAAAGACAGCGTGCAAGGGAGCGGGTGCTGTGGAGGCATCTAGAGAGCACACGTCAGCACCCACCACTGCGCCGTCTAGGGCGCATAAGTCACCAAGCAGACTTCCAAAGATGGCAGTAGCACTCTTCAAACTTTCTGATGACAAGGCAAGCGATTTGCCCTTGGCAGTTTTGAAGGAAGCAAAAGATGCTGCACTAAGGCTGCCGCAAGGCACCGCAACTCCATGGCTGGCGCCGCCAGAACCATCTTCGGCAAGATGATAGGAAAACGACTTTGTCGGCGCCCGCTGCGGTTGTGCTCTACCCCCTGAACAAACCCCGACTTGATGTGCTAGCTTTGGTATCTCGTCCCTTGGCATGTCGTTTTTCCCAGTACCCGACAGTTGATGCGCAAGCTTGAAACCATTGTCCACGAAAGCACTGCCGACCAAAGACGTCTCCTGATTGGCAGGCAAGCTATCTGGGAGGCGCGCATCTCCATAGCAAGCTTGCACACGCAGCAAGCTCTGCTGTGAGGGCTCTGCACGCCTGCCCGTGCCCGTGCTAAAAAATGGCTCTGTGTTGTCGTGCAAAGCATTAAAAGAAGAGTTAGACTTCTCGCCATATTGCGCCGCAATACTACGCATGCTCTCTTGCGAAAGCTGCACCACCCTACCTGTACCCCTTTGAAACATGGGCTCGTCGCAGCTCATCGCAGCTCCACTGACAGATTGCTCAAGATCTTGGGCAGCCCCGCTCTGATGCTTCTTTTCCTTTGAGGAAGATACCTCCATCATGTCAGCGTCTTGCAAGTGCTGGCTGTGCTGTTGCTGACGTGCTGCTGCTTGCAGTGCTTGCATGTCACCTAAAAGGGTGCCAAAGATAGACGAAGCATTCTTCAAGGTATCAGACTTAGCAATAAGAGAGCGCCCAGTGCCACTTCTGAATCCCAATACCCCGTTGCCTGCCCCCCCTGCCTGATGCAATACGTGTGCTTCTGCAACTTGGTGTCCTGTCCCTGTGCTTACAACTGCTTCATCCCTGCATTTTTCTGCTGCCCTCACCAACGCTTTGCCCTGTCGTGTTTCCTTGACAACATCGTGGGTTCCCTTGACCGCAGCTCCTTTTGCAGCAGTGGGCGCAGCAGCCACATCTACCGCCCCCATCTTGACCACTGCACACTTTCCTCTCGTGTCAGCGTGGCCCATCGTCATCCCTCCTTGCGCCAAACAAGGGGCAGCGCTGGCTACGTTGACACTGGTAGCCTGCACATGCAGATTCCCTTTTCGGCTGTCAAGTAGGTCTTCAGCCGCGTAGTTTCTGTTGCAGGAGGAAGAAGCGATGAGATGGGCTAGATTGGTATTAGCATTGGTGTTGCCGATATTGCCGATATTGCCGATATTGCCACATGCACTTTTCGAGCTTGACAGAGCAGAGCTGCTGCCACCCTCACCAATAGCCGCTGCCGTACACCACGTGTCAGCACTCTTGGAAACTGCAGCTTTCATTTCGTTTACAAGTCCACCAAGGAGCACGTGCGCAGCCATGTGGCCATCACTCTTTGTCTCAAGAACCCTGCCCTTCGCGGTTTTGAAGCCAACGAAAGCAGGGGTGCTGGAGGCGACGGGAAGCTTTCCACGGGAATCCTGCTGTTGCATTACCCTACCCGCCCCCACTGTGAAGAAATTTTCGTTTCCATTCCTGGTGCTAGCGTGATCAGCATCAAGTGAATTGTGTTTGTGCAGCTTGAGCACCTCTGGGATGGGTGTGTTGAGGCTGTGCAACGAAGCTGTCTGCAGTTGCTGTTGCATGTCGTCAAGGCTGCCAGAGATTGCCGAAACTCTGTTTGTGATCTCCTTTCCCACAGCCACGACAGGATGCTTGCTGCCAAGCATGGCTGGTTTGACGCTTGCGTGCCACGCATTGCTCGTTTGATGCTTACTTGAACCGCTAGCATCTGTAGCATGAATTCGCGACGCTTGCTGTCTGGTGCGGGGAACGTCAGGAAGTGGCTGAATATCTTTATAGGATGCAGTCTGACGTCTGTTGTTGCTGATCCTGCTAATGGCTACCTCTGGCGCCGTGGGCACATTTGACGAGCCCTGCAGGCCATCCGCCAAGGCTGCACTACATAAATCCTCATATGTAGATCTCGCGCTACCAGAAGGTTGTGCGAGCTCAGAGTGCACATGCAAGTCCCTGGCGCCTGATGCTACACATGATACAGGTGGTTCAGTATTGATAGTGCCAAGTTTATGCATGGCATCTATGCTTCTTTGTTTCTGAGACTGAGACAGGCGTTGAGATAGTTTGCCAAAAAATATCTTTCGTGTGTCCATCTCCTGAGAGCTGTCGTCGTCGCTTGGTGCCGATGCGGCTACTCCTGAAGAGCCACAGTGATTGCTGCTGCCCTGTGCACGCGCAGCAGGACTGCAGATTGCCTCGCGTTCGTGTGAGCATGCACCCTGCTCCAATTCGTCCGGGAAAGAACTTTCTATTTTGTCAGTTGACTCGTGGGCAGCGTCAGATGGAGTTTCTTCAATGGCAGCGTCGGACGAAGATTCTTCGAGGGCAGTCTCTTGAATAGCAACATCTCCATAGCAATGGAATTGCGATCCCTGATCAACCTGCGCGTCGTCGTCTTCCTCCATCTCATCTTGGCCATCCTCTGCATCTTGTCGAGGCAGATCGTATTCGAACGAACAAGCTTCGGCCTGTGCTTCTTCGGATTCATCGTAAGCGACATCAGTGTGAGGAGATGCTGCACGCCCTGTCGGAGGTTCATGCACAGACGCAATAGTGTGTGAAGAAGCAGACGAGCTACCCCGATGGGCAGTGCCCGGCCGGACACTGCATGTGTTGGAATGGTTTTGACCGAGATTGACCTCACAGCTCGAGCTCAAGCTCACAGCAGCTGGCAGCTCCTGGCTCGTAATTGCGGCTTTCTGCGTGGCGAGGTGGGGTTGCGGCGGCGGCGCATTAAAGGCTTTCTCGCGGAACTCATCGCTGAAAAGATCATCACCCTCGTCATCGTCATCAGAGAATCCCGAGTGCTCGACTGCCACCACAGCAGTCCCCAGCCGCCAACGCTTGTGCGCCGGCCCAGAGTCCTCCTCTTGGCTTGCCTTCGGGGGTGTTGCCGCGTCCGACAAGCTCACTACTTTGGTGAGCTCTGGCAAGGGCACTGCAGGTGCCTTTCGCTCGCGGGAACCCTTCTTGCGAAAGGGATGCGCACGCTTGCTGCGTGCAGCAACATCTTCGCCCTTCACTGCGGTACCCTTGCGGTCACATGCCATGCCCACACTTTCCTGCCCCATTTCTTTTGCCCCGCTCGAGGGCCTGCACCTGCCACAGGGCCAGAGATGTGAGCAGAAGTTGACAGCAAAGTACAGCAAAGGCACTACACAGTGGGCTTCGGGCGCACCTGCGGATGCCATGGCTGGCTTTTTCGACGGGGATGGTCGTCGCTATGCAGTGCTCGAAGGAGAGCTCGTTTTCACTCTCGCCGTCAGAAAAGAAGACATCCTCGCTGAGGGCGCCAGCGGGTGCTGCGACAAAGTGCGCACCAGCGCGAGAGCTACGAGCGCCGGACATGCTGCTCTTAAATTCAGATCTGCATTCCACTGCGCCAGTGCACGCAGTGCCCACCCCACGAAGCAACTATTCACCCTCCCACACGACGATTTGAAGTCCAAAAAGCACTGGTTTCTCGCGCCACGAGATCTCTGTCTGCGCTGCCCCTGCTACCACAGCACCCGCCCCAAAACCGAGCTGATTCACGTCACTGCCCTCCACTGTCGACAAACAGAAAGCAAGCAGCCTCTCTACCCGCCTTCCTCCCTTTCAAGCTGCAAGCTCTTGAACTTTTTTGTGAAGAGCGCTAGAGCGCGGGAATCACACTTCTCCGACTCGATTGAAGTTCTCCTCCTTGCAAAGCTTCCGAAGACTTCAACGTAGGCGCGGGGAAGTCTGACATCAAATACCCAACATCAAATACCCACGCGTGTCGTCATGCATGGCAATGCGGACATCGCATCGTTGCATTCGTCGCTGGATATATAGAGTGATTCTGGCAGAAGATACACAAACCAGACGTGATGGTTCTCGAGTCGGTAGATTCTCCGCCCGAGCAAACTATTCTGCCGCCTGGCCCGCTGGCCTGGTTCGACACGCTACGAGTCGAACTGAAAAACAACAGCGCCTTCCGGCGAAAGCGAGCCCTCAAGGACGTGTGCGATCGCGTGCTCTCGAATGACGCGGTGGGCGGTGCCAGGGGTAAGGGTGTTCAAAAGGCGGTGCTGCGATCGGTATCGGTGCTGCTCACGGATGCCGTTTTGCCAGTGCGGGAGGCCGCGCAGGACACGCTCGTGCAGATGGCGTACGCTCACCCTCAGATGCGGGCCACCTGTGTGAAATACGCTGGCCAGCGTTTGAGCACGGTGGAGCCCATGCGCGTCCGCCTCTTTCTGGTGCGTGCTATCAAAAGTTTTGCCCTGCAGGCGCTTGCCGTACTCCACAGCAACAGAGACGGCGGACAAGGCGAAGACGATGCGGGAAGATATGTAGAAGGCGAAGACGAGCTGTGGTTTGAGGGCGCGCGGTTAGCAGCAATCGACACGCTGCAGACCTACATAGGGGCAGAGCAAGTCGCCTCGCAGCACACTACGTACCAGCACAAGCTCCACGGAACGCTAATCGAACATACTCATTCCATTGATGCTTCGCCGCTGGAGGTGCTGTCAGGAGCTGACGGCCATGTACTATGGTCGCGCGCACACGGCAACCCGAGCCGTTTTCAGGGCAGCAATGCGCTGAGTAAGATAGATCGCACGCTTTGCCAACATGGCAAGGTGCACGCAGAATACCGTGAGCTGCTAGACGACGCTCAAATCTGTATCTACAGCGAGCAGGGCCTCATTCTCGCGCAGGAGACCACGACGTTCCTGCAGCATCTGCCCCAGAAAAGACAAGAACTTGCGCGTCTTGCACATGCTGCATGCCCAACCCCCGCGCCAGCCTTGCAGGGCACGGATACACAAGTGGCGGTAGCCAGAAGGCTGGGCGTGGAGGCACACGCACGTGAGAGAGAAAAGCAACACCAAGACCAGCTGCGCAATGTACGAATACTTGGGTATAGTGGGGTGTTTGCCTCTTGCCCTCTTCCTCCGCCCTCGTCCCCTCCTCCCACCACACCTCTATCTCCTCTCAAGCACATGCCAAGGATGAGGGCGAGAGGGGAGGAGGGAGAGGGAGAGGGAGAGGGCGAGGGGGGAAGAAGAACAGCGGTGGGGGGGGGGCAGGAGCCTTTTGCGTCTTCAGGTGCTCCAGAAGGAGCCCCGAGAAAAAGAGTGGCAGGAGAGAGAGGAGGAGGAGCAGAACAAGTGGTGGAAGGAGGATGCAGCGCATGGGTAGGGGTGGGAAGAGGAGTCACGGGTGATAAGATGTTGCACGGCATGGGGGGAGCGGGGGGAGGCGATATATCTGATAAGCTGGTGGAGGTGTTGAGAGATGGTGGGGCAGCAACATCGGCACACGCAAGAGATGGTGGGGCGGGTATATGTATATGAGCATATGTATATGTTCACATCTATCTACACAGAGATATGAAAATATTTTCGTAACATCAGCACACACAGGAGATGGCGGGGTAGTTATATGTATATACATATATGTACATGTATCTATACAAATATATGAATATATTATCGTGA
>Ga0335398_10009364_pt1 | contig 11346 bp, 11 predicted proteins | sample BON03_FD_205742 | JGI IMG/M metagenome (GOLD analysis project Ga0335398, IMG submission 205742) | Freshwater microbial communities from Lake Bonney liftoff mats and glacier meltwater in Antarctica - BON-03 (spades assembly) (version 2) | ecosystem: Environmental > Aquatic > Freshwater > Ice >...
AGTACTGAACGATGATGGCAGCAATGATTGCGACCGGGTCAACTTCCCAACATTGTCAGCCGCTGGCTACGTGAAAAAGAGTTTATCTTTGAAATGACTGTCCATTTGAGGTTGACACCTTCCGCCACCGCCCTGCTGCATTCACCGAACGCACTTATCCTCAGATTCCGATAGGGCCGGGCATTGACTCGGTGTCTGCCAAGATTGAATAGGTTCTGCACAGCGGCATGAGCACTCAGGAAGATCTGAGCCTGCCTCACCGATTTGACCCTGCGGAATGCCGGACCACGCGTCACTCGCTCTCTTATAGTCGACTCGTGAGATTACTCTGCTCGATTATTCTCTTACTGCTCGGTACGGCGGGTCGTTCCAGAGATCAACTCGGGATGTGCCACGCCATAGCTACGCAACTTTTCGGTCACGATCCTTCTGGGTTCACATCTACTATTCCGTCGGAGGCGTTTGAAGAATCGCTTCGCCACTGCTGCGTCTCGCCGGGACTGCAGATATACATCAACCACTTCACCATCTTGGTCAACTGCCCGCCATAAGTAATGCTGCTGGCCGTTGATCTTCACGAAGACTTCATCGATGAGGAAGGTATCGCCGTGACCTCGGTGCTTTCGTTTCAACCGGCGTGAAAAAATGGCCCCGAACTTGATACACCAGCGGCGGACTGATTCACGACTGACAGTGATACCGCGCTCGGCCAGGAGATCTTCGATATCGCAATGGCGTAAGTTAAAGCGATAGTAGAGCCAGACGGCGTAGGAAATGATATCTGGCGGGAAACGGTGTCGCTTATAGGCATTCATGAGCCGATTCTACCAATTTCGCCCAGTTAAGTTGTCAGCACCCTGTCAATGAGTCCTCGTATAGCGGATATTCGCTGACCAGCTGCGTTAGACTACTTAAACAGATCGAAAATACTTCATTCTCTAGAGCTTAAGACCGATATCATGACGAGAAAGACATTGTCTTTAAAGGTGAAAAGAACTAAAGACTCTAAAAAACCCGATGAGGTGGTCAAAGATGTATCTCATGGCGACCCGCAAAAGCGTTTTCTAAATGGCATAGCCATTAATCCTTATCAGTGCATTTGCCTGGAATTAGGTTCTGGGCAACACACCACGCGAGCGATGGATCTGATCACGCCAATAGGAATGGGGCAGCGCGGTTTGATAGTTGCTCCACCGGGCTGCGGTAAAACAACCCTTTTAAAACATATTTGCCAGGCAGTGGGGGAAGCTTATCCTGAGATAAAGCTCTATGCGTTACTCATTGATGAGCGACCGGAAGAAGTGACTGATTTTAGGCGCAGCGTGCCGGCAGAGGTACACGCCTCATCCTCGGATGAAAGCTATGACCAACACGTTCGTGTGGCCAATGCCCTTCTTAGCACCGCCCGCCAGCAAGCTGGCGAGGGGCACGATGTAATGATTGTCATTGACTCTCTCACAAGGCTCTCACGTGTACACAATGCAGAGCAAAAGGGCCGCGGACGCACCATGACGGGCGGGCTTGACGCTAGAGCAATGGAAATACCCCGAAAGTTGTTTGGCGCCGCTAGAAAGATTGAGAATGGTGGGTCGCTTACCATTCTAGCGACGATACTCGTTGATACCGGAAGCCGAATGGACCAGGTGATATTTGAGGAGTTCAAGGGCACGGGTAATATGGAAATCGTTTTATCACGGGATGTTGCAGAACAACGGATTTTTCCTGCGCTGGACATTTCTAAAAGTAGCACGCGGCGTGAGGAGCTTCTTCTAGATGCGAAAGACATCGAAAAGGTAAGAGATTTGCGGAGGGCGCTTACTCATCTTAAACCTGTAGAAGGCACTAAGAAGCTTGTTGAGTTACTTGAGAGATATCCGACGAATGCAGAGCTATTGAACCGTTAGCTACCAAATTTTTGAAAAATGAGTCAAGGGGCCAGATTCTTTAAATCAACGAAGAATCAAAGAGAATCAAAGGAATCAAAGGGTCAGACTCCTTGATCAGGTTTTTCACTGGTCTATCGTTTTGAAATAGATCGCAAGACCGCGAGTTTGTAGAGCAACTACTCCACTTATAAAAGCACTCAACCCTACGGATTAGGGCATCACCTCCCTCACTTTAAACGCTACAAACAAACTGCCTGACCCGCTCCACCGCCTCAGCCGATTGTGACAAATCCGCATGATCGATTCCACTGACCTCCAAAAACTCTGCATTTGGAAGCGCATCGGCCACTGCCCTGCCCAGACGAATTGGCACGGAAAGATCACCACCGAAATGTATCACCAGAGCGGGGCATTTAATTTCCGGTAGTAGTGCCCTGACATCCGTCTTCTTCATGTAGTCAATGATCTGGCGAATGGAATCGCGGCTGGCGATCAGTTTTTCAAAACCACGGTAGGTGTCGTCATCCATTACCTCACGGCTAATGCTTGGGAAGAATATGTCTCTCAATTTGCCGGTACCCCAAGCATTCACCAAACTATCCAGGGCTTTTTCTGGTAAGCCGATGGGAAAGTCATTGCGCTGCAACCAAGAGGCCGTCGTACCCAGCAGTACCAGCCCCTTTACCCGCTCCGGATGATCATGGGCGAACTTCATGCACATGGCTCCACCCTCTGAGATGCCATAGAGCAGTGCCTGATCCAGGCCAGCGGCATCCATCACCGCCTCTATATCATGCACCCGCTGCTCAAGGGTGGGAACTTCAAAGGAAGGGTCAGACAAACCCTGCCCTCTTTTGTCAAAACACAGCACGCGTGAAAATTGGCTAATCGCTAGCGTCGCGTCGCGCATGGCGGGCATATGCGCCCCCATATTCAGGTTACTGATAATACCCGGCGCCATCACCACATCGGGCGGCCCTTCGCCATGCACGTTATAGGCTATTTTAAGCCCGTCACTTTCAGCAAACTGAGTAGGAATGGGGGACGGCGCACTAAGTTGTTTGAGTGTAATCCGTTCGTTCACCACCGGTTTATGCTGTACAGATATTTCACCTGAATTCCTGCGCAGCTTGCGGTAGGCAATGCCGATTGTCGAGATCACCACGCCCAGCAAAATGATAATTGCCGCCGTGCCACTCAATAGCGACTCGCTTTCCGAAATCCACCGACCGATTGCAGAGAGTAACTCCATACCTCAGCGTGCTCTTGTTATTGTAAGGCACCGCATAAATCTAGCAGCTCTTCGAGGTCACATCTAGAGCGTACTGGCAAATTGACTTCTACAGGCCACGGAAAAAGGGTGTCTGCGTTTACGCTACTATCTTAATCCATTCACTGAACGCAATGACCCTGAGATTCCTATAGTACTCAGCTCTAACCAAGTGCCTTCCCAAGTTGAACAGATTGCCATAAGTAATGCTGCTTGCCGTTGATCTTGACGAAAACCTCGTCGATGAAGAAGGCGTCGCCGTAGCCGCCATGTTTTCGCTTCAGCCGCTTGGAATAGAGGGCACCAAACTCGATACACCAAAGACGAATCGGCTCACGGCTGACGATGATGCCTCGCTCGGCCACGAGATATTCACTATCTCGGTGGCTCGGATTGAATCGGTAGTAAAGCCAGACTGCGTAGGAAATGATATCTGGCGGAAATCGGTAAGGGCCTAACGCTGACTGCTCGCCGCCTGTCACTCAGCTTCACTGGCAAGGTGGTCTACACCATCTCTAGCGGACAGCGATCAACTCAACTTCAAATACCAGTGTTGTATTACCCGGAATCGGTCCCGAGCCATTGGCTCCGTAGCCAAGTTCGGGACTTACAGTAAGTCGCCACTTGTCACCTTCCTTCATCATCTGTAAGGCTTCAGTCCAGCCAGCAATAACACCGTTCACAGGTAAATCAATGGGCTGGCCGCGCTCGACAGAACTGTCGAAGACTCGGCCATCCTCAAATGTCCCATGGTAGTGCGCGCTCACGGTATCGGTTGGTCCCGGAGTTGCCCCGCTGCCGCTCTCCAGAATTTCATACTTCAACCCTGAAGCAGTGGTAATGACATCGCTCATTTCGTTACATCCAAATTAAGAAAGAAGGCACCATAACATAACAGCAAACAATCAGGGAGCGGCCATGACGTACCCTGTCATTCGGTCACCCTATTGGTGTCGAATTGCAAACTCACGATCAAAATCAGCTAATTCGAAGCTTGGCCCCGGTTCGAAGTTCGGTTTCGAAAATCCCTTACCAATCTTCGACTTACGAGTTATTGTCAAAAGTGGTGTTTGAGCACCTGAGTTAGGCGGCGACCTGGTCAACTGCTTTCACCTCAATTCCATCTTTGAATTCCACTACAGTAATCACCTGCGCCAGAAAATTGAACCCGCGTAGGCGCCGCCAGTTTTCCTGTGCGCACATGATAATTGGGGTTGGGATAATTGGGGTCAGGGTAAAAACCCAAGAGCTTTCAACAGACCTTGCGGAGAGTGATTACTCTGACCCTAAATATCTAAATATCTAAATATCTAATATCTCGCGTTTACACAGTGCAATCAGCAGGACAGTCACTAAAAACCGCCTGGCATGAGTTTCTACGCGCGAGAGTACCCAGAGTACCTACGGGTGCGGCAAGCTAACCCGCGCAACACAGGCACAACTACGCAACCTGTTTGTTCATTTCGGCAGCCATCTACTCATATTGGCAGTCAATTCCCAGATAGTCATTCACCAGCGTATAGTCTGCTGAATCTGTCGTACCGCTCTGATTCACATCATACCAACTGCTTCCACCGGCTGCGGCAAACCCGTTTAAATTGTCCAGATCATCGCTATTGACGACACCATCCTGATTGCCATCAATAGTGGCGAGATAGCCTTCGGGCGGTCCAGGCGGGCAGGGCTGGACGCTGTCAATAATCGCATTTAACTCGTTTACCAGATCCGCGAAAACGGGTTGCAGCGCTGGATCATCGGGTTGACCGGTAGCCGGGTTGATCAAATTGTCCCCCTCTCTATCGAGCTGCGGATCGCGCTCGGCTTCGTCAATTGCATAAAACTCGACAGAATCGACTGGATCACAGCTGGGGTATTCATCGGCGGGTGGTGTGGGCTCCCCCACGAAATGGTTCTGGACAACCTTGTAAGCATCATTACGTATTGCTTCTGAACGAAGTGGCAAAAGCGCAAATAGCGCCTGTTGGTTCTCGTACTGGTACTGGTTGACCTCGCAACACTGGGTATATCCTTCTGCCGGCACACCGACTGTGTCAGGCTCCGCTCCCCACCAAGTACCGCTGTTGTCATGGCACACCGACTTGGATACTGGGATCTGGCTACAACCCAAGGTGGGGCCCGAGATGAACGTGCAGGGCGGGTTGATAGCGCCACCAATCTGCTGGTTGTTGCCCACCTGGGTATAGTTGTACTCGCGCTGGCTGGCTGCACCCGGCGTGGTGAGGTAGGTTAGCATCGGCGCAGAATCCAGGGCGCGAGGCACAATCTCGTGCACATTGTCGATACCGGCAATCTCGGCAAACAACTCGTAGAGATCGGCGATATTCACCATATCCCCGACGGCACGATTGGGTGTATTCACCATTGGTCCTGCCACGATAAGCGGCACCCATACACCGGTTTGATAAGCGGTGCCCTTGGCCCTACTGAAATCAAATGGCAACTTCACCGAAAAGCCGAGTGTGCCGTTGTCGCCAAGAATGACGATCACGGTATTGCTGTCCGGATTGAGAACGAGTGACTGATCATCGTTCAGCGTTGCCACGCCAGTGGAGACCAGTAATCGAGACACCTCGACATCAATCGCCTCTATCATCAGCGTTGTAAGCTCTCGCTGATTGACTGCCACTTCATCCTTAACAGAAGACTCTGCGTCGGCGGGTGCCGCACACAACAAACTACTCACGATTTCAGGCTGCGCCGCACGGGCAGACAACAGCGCCTGCGGTGGTTGCATGACTGGCGTGTGTGCCGAGGCGAAACTCACGGTCGCCGCCCAAGGCTTATCCTTGGGCCGACTCGCTATCCAGTCGATGGCCCCATCAACCGGGACTATGCCACGAAAAGTGCGCGCGCGAATATCCGTCAGCGGCACCTGTTGCGCGTCGCCGTTTTCATCGTTGATCCACAAAGGCGATACGTAATGTGCGCTAAGCGTGTTGAAGCCCCCCTCGATGTTGGCAGGCACAGTCGTACTACACTGCTGTCCGGGATCCAAAATGCCACCGTTGTCGCGGCAGGCACGCCCCGGTGGTATGCCACCTGCAGTGCTCATACGGGCGCACTGTCCATCGGCTGAGTAACAGGCGCCCATGTCCGCGCCATACACCGGGTCCTGATCCTCGCCAGGCACAAAACCACAGAGGTAGCGGCCTTCGAACGCACCACCTAATCCTGCTGAAGAGTCAATTGAAGAAGGATCACCGGTTTCATCGAGCCAGCCAAGGAAGTAATCCCAACCGAGGGCGCTGGCCATACCGTATTTGAAGGGATTATTCTGCTGCAATCCAATGTGGAATTTGCCAAATATTGCGCTCTCATAGCCCCGCGTTTTCAACAATTTCGGCAGCGTGTATTCGTAGGGGGAAACCTGATAATTGGCGAGGTCATACTGGCCAAGCGCGCCCAAAACGTTGGTGCGCAGCGGATACCGGCCAGTAAAAAACACTGCCCGACTGGTGGAGCAGGCCGGCATCGCCCAGGTATTGCGAAAGAGAATGCCCTGCTGGGCAATGGCGTCGATATTGGGCAGTTGGGGCGACCGATCCGCCGGTTGAACCGGCGGGCTAGGGAGCTGATTGAACGGTTGCACGCCGCCGTAGCCAAACACGGTCATCTGGTCGATGCCAACATCGTCCATAATAATGAATAGAATATTCGGTGGAAGCTCTTTTGGCTGGTTGCTATCGGAGGAACTACAGCCGACCACGAGGGTTGTCAGTATGAGCACGAAACAGGCAAATATCGGTGGCAGTTTGACTCGGTGCATCAGCTTATTAGCCCTATAATTATTCGAAAGATCGGATTATACGGCGTGCGATGCGCACAGCGGTATCTTTTTTCCGGCTTCATCCAGCACGCTATCACCCGCGCCAGAACAGGCCGAGGTATTAATGGCTGCTGCATGAAATCCACTACGATATCATTGTGAATAGTGGAAATTTTGTGGGTCATACTCATCGGTATAACACAGGGGATCGCGTGCTAGCGCCGACCGCGGCGACAATTATCGCCCTATCGGGAGTCGCTTCTGCTGCGTCACGCCTGGACTGCAGGAACACATCAACAACCTCGCCATCCTGGTCAACTACCCGCCAGAGATAATGCTGCTTGCCATTGGTCTTAATGGTCCGGCACACCGGCGAAAACTCATCGAGGTAAAAGATGTCACCATAGCCTTGATGTTTCTGCTCAAGACGCCCGGCATATTTCGGGCCAAACTTATTGCACCAGAGCCGAATTGATTCACGACTGACAGTGATGCCTCGCTCGGCTAGAAGATCTTCAATATCTCAGTGGCTGAGATTGAATCGATAGTAGAGCCAGAAAGCATGGCTAATAATTTCGGAGGGAAATCGGTGGCGCTTATAGGTATTCATCGCCGGCTTATCTCATTTCAACGACTTAACTCGTCGATACCCCGAGGACATTCACAGTATTTAGCACAACGGTACTTGGTGCCCCATCCAGTGTCACCGATGTATGGATGAATGAATCGCCCCGGGTTTGTCGGAGGCAGTTTTATCTGAGTCATGCGACATTGCTTGACTCAGTTTTTTGATGATACATCATTTCAAATTCAGCAGGCGGGACATCGCCAATCGGTCGCAGTAATCGACGATTGTTGAACCACTCCACCCAAGTCAACGTCGCTCGCTATACGTCTTCAAACCCACGCCAAGGGCCATCTTTGTAAATGACCTCCGCCTTGTAGAGACCATTGATGGTTTCTGCCAGCGCGTTATCGTAGGAGTCGCCGACACTGCCCACTGACGCATTAAAGCCTGCCTCGGCAAGCCGATCAGTGTAGCGAATGGACAAATACTGACTGCCTCGATCACTATGATGAATGACACCTTTGGGCATTCCTCGACCCCACAAGGCTTGCTCGAGCGCATCCAAAATCAAATCTGTTTGCATATGTTTGAGTACTCGCCAACCCACGATGTAGCGGGAGAAAACGTCAATCACAAACGCGACATATACAAATCCAGACCAGGTCGCCACATACGTAATGTCGGCAACCCAAAGTTGATTAGGGTGGAGCGCTGAGAACTCGCGATTGACTAGATCGAGCGGCTTGTGCGCTGCTTCAGAAGGTATCGTTGTGATACAGCGCCTTCCCCGTCTAACCCCTTCAATACCGAGCCTTTTCATCAGCCGCTCAACCGTACAGCGCGCCATGGGCACCGATTCTCGCTTAAGCTGCTTCCACACCTTGCGAGCGCCGTAATTGCGATGGTTCTCCTCCCAGACGCGCTGGATCTCAGGCGAGAGTTGTTCGTCGCACTTCACTCGTGTGCTACGCCTCTCTGGATGCCGCTCAAGTGTTTTGTAATGATGATACGTAGAAGGTGCAATCCGCAGTTCTTTGCAGATTGGCTCGACACCGTGAACATCACGATACTGATCGATAAAGTCCACCATCACTTCAGTTTGCGCAGCGACGGCTGCCGGACGCAATCCGCTTGGGCGAAAAAAGCAGCTGCATTGCGCAGTATTTCATTAGTGCGTTTGAGCTCGCGTACCTCCCGTTCCAATTCTTTCGTCCGTTGAGATTGATGGGTCGTGATGCCGGGCTGTGCACCGGCGTCAACTTCTATCTTCTTTACCCGCGAGCGCAAAGCCTCAGGGGTGCAGCCTATCTTGGAAGCCACCGACTGTATGGCTGCCCAACGGGATGAATGGTCATGCTCGCCGGTTAACACCAACCGAACTGCACGTTCGCGTACTTCTTTTGAATATCCGGGTCGTCTGTTCATTAGCCAATCCTCTCAAGAAAATTAGCCTCCGGCAAATCCGGGGCGATTCATAGCGATGGCCGCGATCACACTGGCGACAGACAATGACCTGGGCGTGGCAGCGACAACACTGGTAGAGGCGGCTGGATGATTGCATCGACCCAAAGGTCGATGAGGGCTGGATTTATTCCCATTATGTGCAACACTTAACGGGTCGTGCACCTGCACGGTTTTTGGGGTATGGCGCCAGCGTTGACCGTCAAATCTGTGGTGGCGCCATACCGTTCTAATCGACACCTATTCTTATAGTCCCTACGGTTGATTCTTGCCTGTTAACGGGTCGTTCCGGAATGTGGCTGAGCCGCAATTCGATCCTATCAGCTCAAATAGGCCGAGATCCGCCTATTTCAATATTCGGCAAATAGCTGCGCTTTTACACTGGTGTTTACATGGCGTAGATGGCACCGAATTTGATGCACCACAAGCGAATCGCTTCCCGGCTGACAGTGATTCCTCGCTCGGTTAAAAGATCTTCGATATCGCGGTGACTCAGGTTGAATCGATAGTACAGCCAGACGGCGTAACTGATGATGTCCTGCGGGAACCTGTGACGTTTATGATATTCATATCCCGATTCTAGCAGGCCTAGCCAGTTAACTTGGCAATACCATGTAATTGGCTAGAGCATCAATATCGCCGACTATCTCCGCCGACCGGACTATAGTGTAATCCATTGACTCAGGCGTGCTCGTGCTTCCTCCGATGTATACTGCTTGCCGTCAGCAATCGCTCGCTGACCGCGCTTTATCTTATCCAAGACGTACAGGTGATACTGAATATCTTCCAGAGTGCTGTCGTCCGGTAGCTGATGTAGCAGGCGTTCTACATCTTGTTTCGCCGTGTGCATGACCACCTTCCTCTTAGCTTGTAATTCGGCCAACATAGCAAGTTCCCCTTCGTCCAGCAGCCCATCAATTTCGGACAGCAAAGGGCGGGCTGACATAGGTGCTATCCTGACACGCAGGGGGTTCGACCACGGTTCGGAGTGCAGTTTCGAAAACCCCTTAGCAATTTTCAACTTACTCCCACCGATCCCGCAAACCGAGCCAAAAAAAGTTCGGCATACGCTCGGGTTCAGGCACTCATCGCACCACCGCGTGAAAAATCCGTTACACTTCTTCAAGTTACCACAGAGGTTCGGCGCTCTCACAGGTCCTCATAATCGGCAGGTCGAAGGTTCGAGTCCTTCTGGGCCCACCATTTTTTATATAAATCATAACGTTATGCATAGAGTGAGCATCCGACTATGCCGAGGGGATGGGTGACATCTCGCCGCCGGGGAGTAGGATGGTTGACATTGATCCGGGTTTTGCATTGATACTAGACCGCGTTTACTAAGGAAATCCTATGTGCAATCAGACGTGTATCGACTTTGGCTTCAACTATCTCAGTAAGGACGACATACACGGTAAAAAGGTTATCGAGGTTGGCTCTTATAACGTTAATGGGTCACTAAGAGCGGGTATCACCGCACTAGGTCCACAAAGTTATCTGGGCGTTGATATTTTTGAAGGGCCAGGTGTTGATGAGATCTGTCCGGTCGATGATCTCGTCACACGGTATGGCAGAGAAAGCTTTGATGTCGTTATCAACACCGAAATGATGGAGCATGTTCAGGACTGGCGCAGGGCCATATCCAACCTGAAGAATATAATGACACCGGGCGGTGTGATGATATTGACCACGAGATCCAAAGGGTGTGGTTACCATGGTTATCCTTATGACTTCTGGCGATATGAAGTTGAGGACATGAAAGTCATATTTTCTGACCTCTCGATAGAGATCATCGAAGAAGATCCGTCATCTCCAGGCGTGCTGATCAAAGCGTACAAGACACCGACGTTTTCCGAGAACGCACTGGATGAATACGACCTGTACTCGATTATACGAGAGAAGCGCTGCAGGAATGCCAGTGAGCTCGATGTCAATTTCTTCAAAGCAAAGAGAACGCTACGCAAGAAAATCATCAAGCCCATCAAGGCCATGGGCAAGAAAATACTAGGAAAAGAGAACGTTACCAAGCAGTAGCCCGACCCGCTAGGCAGACGCAATAGGGTATCCGACTATGCCGGCAGAGTCGACAGGGTCAGGTCTTAAGTCGACAGGGTTAGGCCTTACATTTCACTCTGCTCCCTCGGCACAATGTGAAATGTAAGGCCTGACCCCTTAAGCCCCTGTGACCCCATAAGCCCCTGTGAAATGTAAGGCCTGACCCCATAAGCCCCATGACCCCATAAGCCCCTGTGACCCCATAAGCCCCTGACCCCATAAGCCCACTGAATTCCGCCGCCCTGACTCACGACTTCCGGCCAACATCCGAGTCCCTCAGGGCACATCGCGGCAAATCCCAGACCCGGCTCCTAGGAAACTG
>Ga0335398_10009366_pt1 | contig 11345 bp, 10 predicted proteins | sample BON03_FD_205742 | JGI IMG/M metagenome (GOLD analysis project Ga0335398, IMG submission 205742) | Freshwater microbial communities from Lake Bonney liftoff mats and glacier meltwater in Antarctica - BON-03 (spades assembly) (version 2) | ecosystem: Environmental > Aquatic > Freshwater > Ice >...
TATTTGGTCTTACCTGTCGTAAAAGGAATTCTCTGCCCGCTAAATGCAAACAAAAGTCCGACAATAAAAGTCAAACTTGTAACGGTCAATATTATTTTGGTTCGTGTCGTCATAGCATTACCACTAACGTTTTCGTATATGAGCTGTGGCGTGTTTTAGAACGAACCTCTCCAAATATAAACTAACTTTGGGAAATCCGTAGATTTTCCAAATAGGCACAAACCCAGCCATAGCTTATATACTGTGTTGCCACACGTTTTTTTATTCCGATACGCTTTTAGTTCTGTTCTTAAAAATCAAAATACTTAATACTGTTCCGACTATAAAACCAATGAACATATAAATTTCAAAGTTCAAATTCTCATAATCCATTTGCATCTTAATTCCGTTTCCAATATTGAGGTCAGATAAATTTTGCGCCTGATTGTTAAGTTGAAATATTCTTAATTGCCAGAGTAAAACTCCGCAACCAATTATAATTCCGCAAGTAATTAAGCCTTGATTAATAAAATTCAGTTTAGTTACTTTTTTTATAATCAGATATAGCAAAGGAAGAATTCCGATTGATAAAGCGAAGGTAAAATGGGAAAAAAATTGTCCGCTTATATTGCGGCTAACAACTTGAGTATTTTCGTTCGTTATTTGAGATATTGATAAGTCGAAAAAATAATCTCGAATTAAAAATCCGGTTACAAATAATATTAAAATCAGTCCTAAATATTTTAAAGTGTTCTTCATTTCTTAAATGTGTGGCAACGTTTTGCAGCTACAAGAAGTTGGCGATTTCGAAGCACTAAACTGTCTGCCACCACAAAACTTGATACGAAGCACAAAGCTTCATTGAACCACTGAACCGCCAATTTTTTGTAGGTGCTGTTATCGGTTCGGCTTTCTTGTCTTTCGTTCATTTTCGTTTCCTTTTTGAAGTAGTTATAATTGATATTCCACCTGCTCTATAAGCCCCATAAGGCAATAAATTTATAAACTGTCCAAATGATTGTCGTAAATTCAATAATATTTCAAGTTTCTCTGTCAGTTCGGTAAGTCTTTTTGCTTCATATACTTTGTCCTTGAAAATTGAAGGTGTCCAATAGTCTTTAAATGAGTATTTGTTATTTGTGGAATATTCAATGAAATATGTAATTCCGTCATTCCCATCAGTCCAATTATTAATGCTGTCTTGTGGTGGTATTTCAAAAATAGATTTCTCCATAAATAGTTCATAAACCTGTCTTGCCGTGCTTGTGTCTAATGTCTTACTGTCGCTAAAGAATTTGTCTTCCTTTTGCTTTTTTCTTTTATGTGCGTCTGGGTCATAACTTGTAGTGAAGTTCATAAGTGTTCCCGAAAAAGTCAGAAAGTTGGTTGTCCAAATGTCAATTGCTTGTATCTCTGAAGAAAATCTGAAATGCAAAGTGTCAGTTGTTTGGGTCAGGTTTTTTAGTCCTGCTTTTTCAAATTTTTCTTGTTGCCATTTGAACCAAAGAGTAGTGTCACCATTTCCGTATGTCGGCACATAAAAACTTTTCACTTGTCCGTAACAAAGTTGTCCGAAATTTAAAAAAGTCAATATGTAGATTATTTGTTTCATTGTCGTCTTTTAAGCTGACCGATAACGGTTTGCAGCTACCCGAAGGGCGGGATTTTTACCACTAAACTTCATTCGGAGAACTCAACGTTCGGCTTGCACAAATGTGTCTGAGAAGCACGAAACCCCGCCTTTTGGGTAGGTGCTGTTAGTGGCAGTATTATTTTTTCATCCTCATTTTTTCTAAAAGCAGTAAGTTGTACTTTTTAGCGTATTCATAAGCTACACTTTGTAAAGGCGGGTCGTTTGGATTTATAGAATCGCTCGTCCCTTCAATAACTTTGAAGCCATGCTTTTTAATGCAGCTCTCATACTTTGGGTCAAGTCCTATAAAAGCTTTTGTTCCGTCTTTGTTTGTCTCGTAACCACCTTCCAGTCCTGGGTATAAGTAAGAATTGCCGCTAATTCCAACTATTCTATAGTCATTATGTAACAATGCAATTTCTACTTCTTTTTCAATGTCAGCGTTTTTAATGTTCTCATATTGTGTTTTAAAGTCAAACTTAACTAATATGTCTCGATACAAATTTGTTTCACTACTGTCAGTGTCAGGTTTGTAAAAGAAAACGACTTTAGGAATTGTTTGCACAGTAAGTGTCCCTGTTGAGCCAATAATTGTTTCGTCAACCTGTTTTTGTTGAGTGCTACAACTTAAAAGTCCGAGGGTAATTGTCAGTATGTAAATCGTGTGTTTCATTGGGTTCTAATATTGCCACTAACGGCTGAAGCTAAGCGTAGGCATAGCTCCAAACTTAAATTCGTTTTATCGAAGATAGAAATAATTTCCTAAATAATTACCGATAAACCGGAGCGTAAACCTATGCTTATCGCTTAGGTTGTGTTAGTGGTAGAATTCTTTATATTTTTTCTTGTAATCGAGTTGTTGTTCAAAAATCTTCAATACGGGATTGAAAAGATAATTAAGTTGAATCATAATTGATTTTTGATTTTCCATATCAATATCGCTCCAATCGGTTTCATTAATTTTTGTGCGTACCATAATTGCGTGGACCAGTAAAGACGATATCTTCAAATCCATCACTGTTGATATCTATAATTTTAAAATCTAATTTACCGTTTGGATAATATCCTTCATCTGATGAATATCTGTCACAAGATGGGATACGATCAATATTTGGGTTCAATATGTTTACAAGAGTGTTATTGCTGTATTTATATAAATAGTGATTTCCATTGCCTTTACCAGTTACTTCAGTACTCATTAAATATTCCTCACCATTGATTATTGTTTTTTGATGCGTATCAAACGTCCCTTTAAACACTAATTTTCCAGAATGCGGTTCAATGATTATTTGATATTTCCATGGGAACGCTGCCATACAACCATTTCCATAATCATATTCAATTAGGATGAGCTCTTTTTCCGTCCCCGATAGATGGAAAATTTCGGACTTTGTTATTGAGTCATATTCTTTTCCAGCATAATCAACTTCTAAGTTATAGTGCTTTATCAATAGGGAAATTAATTCGGTTGAATCTTTAATTCTTGGAAGAAACTCTATTATTGTCTTTTGTTCGGAAGTCATCGTGTCCTGGGCGACGAAAGCTGCATCTTCTTCAATAACCAAGTCCTGCTTAGAGTTACAGCTTAACAATAAGGTTAAAAGTGAAATTTTGAGTGTGATTTGGGTCTTCATTGTCTATTACCACTAACGGTTTGCGGCTTGGCGAAGGTGGCGATTTTTACCACAAATGTTGATGCGGAGAACCAATGTTTGATTAACCACAAATGTGTCTGCGGAGCACTGAACCGCCACTTTTGCCAAACCGCTGTTAGGCGCTGGCATTCTATCAATGGTGATATGTCTTGTTTATTTTTCACCAAATAGTTTTTGATGCCATTTCAAATTTCGCAGTCTTTCTATTTCCTTTTCTTGAGTCCTAATTGTGTTTCCTTGTTCTTTAATTTTAAGTTCTTGTTTGTTAACAGTTGTCTGCGATGAAGTCAAATTGTCGCTGGTTAATTTAAGGTCTTTTAATAAAGAAGAAATTTGTTGCTCTGCTTTTTCACTACTCCTTTCAAGTTCCTTCGTCTTGTCGAGGAGAAGTTTTATTGCTTTATTTTGTTCTGTAATTTTTTGCTCTTGTTTTGACTTGATTTCCTGTAATTCAGAATTTGTTACGTTGCTACTTTCCAATTCATTAGCGAGTTTTGAGGAAAGTATTTTATGTGAATGAAAACGCGAAAGAGTTGCGATAAAATACCTTTTGAAAACATCAGTTTCAATGTCATTACGAAATTTAATTGCTGTTATAAAATTGTCTATGGCTGAAGCAAAGTCATTTGACTTAATTGCTTCTCGTGACTTTTTATAATAAAAGTCTGCCTTACCAGTATTCAATTCTTGAACAATTAAAGTGCTTGGTGTTTCGTTTTGAGCAAAGTTCAAAACTTGCGCATCTGTTTTTATCGCATTTCTGTCAATTCGTGTTTTAAGAACTAAGCCATTGAATGACGTGCAACGACTTAGTGCAACATAAACTTGTCCAGATGAAAATGCAGCACCTAAATCAGCAATGACTTTTTCAAATGTTAAGCCTTGACTTTTATGCACTGTTATTGCCCAAGCTAACTTTATTGGAAATTGAGTAAAGGTTCCTATTGTTTCTTCTTCGATTTTCTTTTTCTCTTCATTCCACAAATATTTAATATTATTCCAGGTCTCCTTTTCAACTGTTATTTCCTTTTCGCCTGAAAACACTACAACTATTTTGTTTTCAATGATTGATTTTATCTTGGCGATTGTTCCGTTATAATATCTTCGTAATTGCTTATCGTTTTTAATGAACATTATTTGTGAACCCTCTTTGAGTTCCAAAATTCTATTAGTCGGCATAATATTGTCTGGAAAAACTCCAGTAGTAGTTGCCTCAAACAATTTTAATTCAGTTGTCAATTCGGCTAGTTTTGCGGTGTTGGTGCTATCAACAATTCTATTGTGAGTGGCGAGCGTTATATAATTTTCATTTGCATTCGGGGAGAAGTTTGGACTTAATTTAGAGTTGAGAATTGTTAACTCGTTTTGAGTGATTTGATTAATTCTCACTCTGTTCAATAGTTCAATAAATTCTTGCTCATTTTGTCTGTAAATTTTCTTTAACTCAATGTAGATGGGTTTATTGGCTTTGATGATTTTTGAACTGAAAAAGAAAGGGCTTTCATAAAATTGATTTAATATTTCCCATTGTTCAAAGTCAGCAATAGGTGGAAGCTGAAATGTGTCGCCAATTAAAATAACTTGAACACCACCAAAAGGTTCAAATTCTCGTTTACGATACACCCTTAAAATTTGGTCTACAACATCAAGTAAGTCGCAACGAACCATTGATATTTCGTCAATGATAAGTAATTCCATTCCTTTAATAATTTCAAGTCTCTCCTTGAAATAGCGGAAATGGTCGTAAATAGTGCTTTTATCGGTGTCGTTGGGGTCAGCTTTTGTTCTCAGTCTTGCGTCATTTGGAACATAAACGCTTGGTTTGATTTGAAAGAAAGAATGAATGGTTTGCCCACCTGCATTTATTGCAGCAACTCCAGTCGGAGCAAGTATAACGGTGTTTTTATTTGTTGTCTGTTTTAAATATTTTAAAAATGTTGTCTTACCAGTTCCTGCTTTGCCCGTTAAATAGACTAGTCTGTCGGTGTGTTTTACAAAGTCCGATGCGTTATTGAACTCAACGTTCGTTTCATCTAATTCTATATTGTCTATGACTGTCGGCATTGTTTTTTGTCGTTCGGTAGTGTGTTTATATGCTTGCGCCTAACGTTTTGGCGCTTGGCGAAGAAGCGGATTTCGAAGCACCAAACTGTCTGTCAGCACTGAACTTGATACGAAGCACAAAACTTCATTTAAGCACTGAACCCGCTTTTTTGCCAAACGCCTGTTATAAGCTGGCCTTTTCTCTGTCGTCATACTTTGCTTCTTATTTTCCCCTATTGTCAACATTGTCATGATTAAAATCTGGTGGAGTTGTTTTAAAAGATTTGTCGTCCAATTGATACGGCAACCTTTGAATTTGAAATGCTCTTAGTTTCTGAATGTCTAATTCATATCTTAGAATAATATTGTTCTCTCCGCCTTTTACTCTTAAGGGATTCATCCTTTCGGTTTCTCTTGGCTCAACAACTCTTGAATCACCATATTCAGAAGTATTTGCTTGAACATAAAAGCAATGTAAGTCCCTGCAAGTGGATTCAGCAATGTTGCTGAAATAATTTATGTCTTTATTGAATTCAATGGCGAATAAAATGTCAAGTTCTGAACGGAAGATACTTCTATGAACTACATCAGTTAATTCATAACAATTGTAAATCGTGAATTGAATTCCTTTCCATTTGAACAAGTGATAAAAACTTGTAACGGGTTTTGGAACTTCTTTGCCGATTTTCTTTACTTCCTTTTCTTCATTTGGTGAATAATGGTTTTTTAGCCGAGGGACAATCATTACTTCTTTCATCTTTCCAACTTCTAAAGGAAGTAATGCAATTGAAAAATTGAAACAGAAATTGTTAATTGTGAAATGTTCTAAGCCAAATATAAATGCTCTTTGTTTTCTTCTTGCTTCATCTGCGTAAGCATACAACCATTCAAACGGAACTGCTGTTTCAGGTAAAATCAGTAAATCAATATTCTCTTGCTCTGCAAGATTTAAAAGTTTGATATGCTTAGTCCTTTTGTCTTTTGTTGTTATTGACTTCTTGGAAATTGCTGCTTTTAATTCTTTCTCGTCTAATTTCATATTTGACAACCCTAACTTTAGCTTCAAGTCGTTTGTTCCATTTTGTATTGAAACAATGCAGGAATCAAGTTTGGGTTCGGGAGTTGTCAAATCTCTATACCGTTTGAAATGTTTTGTTGAAATATTTTTTGAAATATCTCTCTTGTTCAATCTTTTAAAAAGTGTACAGCACTCGGTAATGTATGAATCTGTGTAAATGATATTGTTCTTTTCATCACGAGTAGTATTATGAAATAGAATTTTTGCATTGTCACCTTTCCATTTTTTAAGCTCCGAAAGAAAATAGAACATACACGCTTCTTGTAAATAGAACCAACGAGGCACTCGCCAACTTTCCGTTACCAAAGTTTCGTTAAGATGAAATTTTGAATTTGAGTCAAGCAACTTTTCAAACAAACCTTCGGACAATAAACTTTCCTCTGTTTTGAGATAGTAATCTGTAATTACTAATGAAGGTAATGGCAAATAGTGGTGTCGGGTTAAAAGAGCAAACCTTAAATTCTTAATTCCAGTTTTTACCTCGTCTTGCTTTGCATTTAATGCTTCATCACTTTTTACAAGTCCGTCAAACAAAGATGGATTAAGTGAGAATGACATTTCTAAACAAATGTTTAAGTGGTTAGTCAGGGTCGTGATGAGTTCTTCTTTCTTGTCGTTTGCATTTAATTGAGATATGGCTTTGATGATTTCCTTGTGTAGTTTCTTAATGGCTTTCAAGTCGTTTGTAACAACTAAGTATGAAAAAACTTTTTCCCACATATTATAAAGTGCCAACACTGATACACCTTTGAAAAAGCGAAAAACCTCTTTCGTTATTTTGTCGTCAGGTGAGCCACTATGAAGAATAGCTAACTTGATTCGCTTGGCTAAAAATACTGATGCTCCATATTTGCTTGCCTTAACATCCGAAACACTCCTAAACTTATTGATGGTGTCCTCATATTGCATATCGTACGCTTCATCATCCAAACTACCTTTCATGTCTTCTTCGTCAGGCAAAAACCAAAACGCACTACTATTTTCTTCCAATGCCTTTTGAAATTTATTAAGCATTGCATGTGGCCAGTCAGGAGAGAAGTAAAACAATTTTAGTTTATCTGCTTGAATACTTAATCCTTTATACTTCTCTGCGGTAAAGATTAAACTCAATTTATCCTTTTCACCCTCCTGTTCTTTAAAAACTTTCAAAGGCTTATCCCCTGGAAAAAATCTGTCCGCAATCCATCTAATTGTCTGCTCTTCGTAAGATGTTGTTTCCGTTTTATAGCCTTGAATTTCCTTTGGAGGTTTTACATTACTTACCACAATGAAAATGTCGTCAACATATCTTCCATAGTAAACAGGTGCAGTTTTATCTTTTATCGCTTTATCAAAATCGCTTAACAACCAATTGGCAATTACACCAGATGAAACTAAACCAATCGGAAGCAATGGGAAATCATTTTTCCTGTCTGTTGGTTTAAGTTTTTTGGTGTGTTCAACACAAATACGTTCAATAATATCGGTAAGTGAGTTTTCATTTTCGGAACTCAAATCCTTTTTCAGTTCTTTAAAATTAATGTGAGTAGAGTGGAAGAAATTTTTTATATCCAATGAAATCAAAAGAATGTCGTTGCCTTCATCAATTTGATTTTTTGCGGCTTTGATTCCTTTGTCTCTCCATTCTTGATACTTTTGAAAATATTTAGTGTATAATAATTTCTCAGTTCCTAATCTTGTTTCTTCGGGATGCATTGGCAAATGGTATCCATAACTATCGTAGCCAATCATCTTGCTCAACTTCACGCCTTCAATCATTATCCATAATGTGGCTATAAGTTGCAGTTCAATATTTCCGTCAAATAGAATAGTGTTTTTCTCTACAAAGAATTCTTCGTTGTGTTGGTTGCTAATAAGTATGCTGCTTTTCTTTTGCGAACTACTTGCGTTTTTAAATGACTTTGGCAGGACTATGTATTTACTGCTCTTAATCATTTTTTCAATTCTGTTACTAAGTTTACCTGTGTTTAAATACTCGGTTAATTCAGTTGCTAATTTTGAAAGTTTGTCATTAAGTTTTTCGTCATTCTCATATGCAGATAACTGGGCACGAAGTGCCAAGTTAAAATTGTCGTAATAAACATACGCCTTGAAACGGCTGTATGCTTCTTTAATTTTATCTATTGAAATATCTGTCATATCTATTTTATTGTGTCATTCGCTCAAATGACATTTTATTGTCGCACTGTCGGTTTTTAGGCTTGCTTATAACGGTTGGCAGCTACAAGAAGTTGGCGATTTCGAAGCACAAAACTGTCTGCCACCACAAAACTTGATACGAAGCACAAAGCTTCATTTAACCACTGAACCGCCAATTTCTTGTAGGTGCTGTTATAGCCAGTGCTTCTCATTCTGGGTTAGTCGGTATATGTTTTTCTCTGCAATAATTTTCAACCTCTGTGTCGTTTGCAAAGTAGCCATCACAAAACTCATTCAATTCTTTTTCTGCTCCCGAAACATATTTTTCGCTTGCAGTCATTAGTTTTTCTGTTTGTTCGATGAATTTTTCAAATTCCTTATTCATTTTACAAAGCTTGTCAATTGTCTTAAAGTCCAAATCCCGAAATATTGAAGGATAAAGTACTTTGCTTTGATAAGGATTTGCATTTAATTCGATTATTCCAATTCCGAACGATTGATTAAGCCTTGCCATTTCTTCGTTCAAACTATCGCTAAACTCAAACGCTACTAAATATCCATAATTCGCCCAGCTTGAATTTGAAACCGCTTGAAAAAATGCTTTTTTAAGTTCGCTGTCGCTGTTAATTTCTCGTTTCAGTTCGTATGAACTCAATTTAAAAGTGTCAACTCGATTTATGGATTTTAAAAAGTTTTGACTTGCCTTTGTCTGTAAATTCAAAAACTTAATTCCAACCATATCAGGGTGTGTCCAAATTTGGTTGTTGTCTTTTCCGTTTGACTGTTCGTGAAAAATTGTCTTTGAGTAGGTGTCTGTATTTTTTAAGTAACTACTTAAAAGTTTGTGTAAATCTCTCTCTTCGTAAGTCTTTGATTTATTTACCTTAATCGGCTTTACAATATGAGTTTCGGTGTCACCACTCAATATTTCAAGTCCAATATTCTGTTCTTGTTTTGTCAAGTAGTAAGAGTAAGTTCCATTACTTTGTTTTATTCTTTTTACTCTTGTGTCTCCGTTACGAATAAAATCACCTAATTGAGCAGAAACAGTTGCAGGAGGTGTTTTACCTGAAAATTCATAATATTTATTTGCTAATATGTAATCGCAAATCTCAATAGAATTAGCCAACTTATTCAAATCTTCAAGGCTCTTAATTATCGCTTCTTTTATTGTCATTTTTTGTTCGTTTTTCTATTATAGGTTCGGTTGTCTTACCATTGGCTATAACGTTTTGCAGCTACCCGAAGGGCGGGACTTTGACCACAAAACTTGATTTGAAAAACTAAACTTCCATTAACCACTAAACTGTCTTTGGAACACGAAACCCCGCCTTTTGGGTAGGTGCTGTTAGCGGTTCGGCTTTCTTTTTTATTGCGTGTTAAGTCCATTTTTTAATTCATTCAAATAGTTTAAAATAGCAAGTCGCTTTACAGTGTCATTATTGTTTAATTCCTTTTTAAAAAGTTCGTAATTTATGTTTACAAATAGTAATTCATTGTCTGCGTGAAAATATGTCAAAAGTTTCAGTCTATTGAGTTTAGTGTCTGTAAACTCAGGTTCGTAAATTTTCTTATTGGTGTCGAATTTATACTTTACTTCTGTCGAGTCGTTTATGAAGTCAATTTGATTTCCTAAAGTGTCTAAAAACTGATTGTTAAACACAAATTTGAGTTTCAAAGGTTTCGTTTCCAAAATTGTTGATTCAATCCAATAAGTTCTTATGCTCCAAGGGTATTGCAGATTTATATTTTCAATTTCTGTCAATGTCGGAATTAGTTCATCGTTGTCATAGCGGTAAAAATTAAATTGGTGCCACCAAATACCTGTTCCACTTTCATAATTTACCTTGTAATAAATTACCGTTTCGTTGATTTCATTTTTAAAGTTTTTAAGTTCAAGTCCATATCGGTGAAATATTTTGTGCTTTGCAATAACCTTGTCAGATTTGAAAAAATAAATATCATTACTCCAAGATAGTCCACCGTCATCGCCAATTGAAATAGCAAATTCATTAAAGTCTTTTTGATTACTGTCAAATGAGTAAAAACTAACTGGTAATTTGTTGTTCTTCAAATTCGCAGCTAAACTGCTGTCAATTTCAAGTTGTGGAAAAATTTTCTTAGCCAATTCCAAATCAATTTCACTACTTTTTACTGTTAACTTTAATTTCTGAAAATCTGTCAGACTCAATTTATTGTTTAGTTTTATTTGGTTGTTTAGAGTTGAGTCAACTATGAATGTAAGTTTTTCAGTCCAATTATTTGGATTTAAGCTCCCAATACTGTCGAGCAAGGAAGTGAGTTCTTTTGCAGAATATTGAACTGTCTGAACAGTATGAGTTGTGTCATTGTCGGCTGAAAGTATTTGTTTATTGTCAGTCCGATTGCTACAAGCAGTCAACCCGAGTAAAACCATAAATATTAATGTCCATTTCATTGTTGGTGTCGTCTTTTAAGCTGACCGCTAACTTGTTTATATCCTCAACTGTTTCCTCTTTTATAGCGCTTAGCGAAACCATAGTGGTGAGCTATCCTCAACTTTGTTGTGCGTTCTATTTTTCTAAAGATCATCGAAGGGAGATTTAATTTTTCGAAGCTGATTCGTGCTTACATGGGTGTATATTTCGGTTGTCTTGCTGCTAGCATGCCCCAATAGTTCTTGAATATAACGGAGGTCTGTTCCCTTTTCCAATAAATGGGTGGCATAGCTATGGCGAAGCCAAAGCAAGGTAACGGATTTTTTGATTTTTGTCAAAACAACTGCCTTCTTTAATACCTCCTCAATGCTCCTTCCTGAATAGGCCTGGCCTTTGATTTG
>Ga0335398_10009367_pt1 | contig 11345 bp, 13 predicted proteins | sample BON03_FD_205742 | JGI IMG/M metagenome (GOLD analysis project Ga0335398, IMG submission 205742) | Freshwater microbial communities from Lake Bonney liftoff mats and glacier meltwater in Antarctica - BON-03 (spades assembly) (version 2) | ecosystem: Environmental > Aquatic > Freshwater > Ice >...
TATATATATATATATATATATATATTCGGATTGTGTACAAGCAAACAAAAATACACAGACACGCACAAATACAGAACCTCTTCGAATCACCTTGATGAGCGGTCCCATGATAATTCGCGCCAGGCCGTCGGGTACGTCGTCCAGCGACGAAACCCACGCCTTTGGCCGCCAGTGCTCGATTCCCTCCACGCCCTGCGTTTCCTTCCGCGCCGTGGCCCGCGCCGCCTCGATCATATCTTTCGCGGTCGCGAGCAGCTGCTTTGAGCGCTGCGTCATGAAAGCCGCGAGCGCCGCTGGCCGGGCGGACTTGAACCTGGCTAACCCCACAGACGCAGGCCCTGGAGAGGGCGCTGCAGCGACGTCCACAGCCAGAGGATCAACCACGCTAATCGCAGTAGGTGAAGCCGTGCTGGAAGCCGTCGGAGCGGCCTCGGTGATGGCCTCGAGCGTCTTCGCCGGGGGACGCACCGAGACACTCGCCTCGGCCATTGCCAGCTTCGTCTGAAGCTCCTCGGCGCGCGCCTCGGCCGTCGCAAGTAGCACGCCGGCCTCGTGGCACTGGCGATCTGACTCGGACAGGGCGCGGCGCGTCGCGCGCAGCGCCTTGTCCGATGCGGCGAGCCGTTGCGCCAGCGCTGCGCGCTCGGCACGAATCGCAGAGAGCATGTACAGAGGCACCATTGCCGCCGAGCCGCTGTGGCGGTTCACCCGCGGCGGCAAGCCGCCGTGCGAGGAGCCTCGCGGCAGCCACGTCGTCGTGGCCGCGCCTCTGAGGTCCATGTCGCGATGTAACTGCCTTCGCAAGCGCCGCTGCTTCAATTTTAATACCGGGGGGGGGGCTAGGGAACCCGGCTGAGCTTAAAAACTGTAAGCCGCCGTGATCGCCTCTCAGTCTCCGCCCTGAACCACCCAAGAGTGTGTAGTGTGTAGCTGTGCTAGCAGTAAGTACAAGTAGTAGTATTTGTTAGTTAGTCAGCAGGCACTTTTGTTTCAGACGAGAGTGTAATGCCTTATGCCTAAATGCCTACCTACCTGCAGGGTAGAGGCATTAGGGTTAACCCGCCAGCAGTAGCAGTAGTCTGTAGTCTACAGTAGTCGCAGTAGCAGTAGTAGTTGCAGGTCGGTCGTCGCAGTAGTAGTAGGTAGTAGGTAGTCGCGGGGTAGCGGCAGCAAAAGCGGAATGCTTGCCTTCACTTTTTTCTCGAGTGTGTGTGTGTGCAGCTCTGCAAACGGAGTATATCACTCTCTCTGCCCATGCTGACTACAGCGTTGCACACTATCATCACTGCCACTGCGAATCTCAATCCACAAATGACGTGATCAAAAACGAAGAAAATACCTTGACTCGTGGCATAATTAATCATTTTTGTTTATGAACTACTTGCTCTCACTGGAATGGTTTATGTACCACGATTATGAGCACACAAGTGCAGACATAGACAGAAAGCTACTCCGTAATCCGATGACCGATGAGCGGCCTTAAGAGCCATATCATATAGGGTGACTCGCTGGCGTGTGTAAAATAAGATCGCTAGCTTTTATTTTTATAGCACCTATGTCTATATAGACGAGACACACCGTGTCACGCAGAAACTCTTCAGTGACCCCACATGGTAGGCTTTACAGACTAGGGCTATGCTGGTCTGTGTGGACTGCCTGCTTGCTGACAAGCCGTGGGATTTTCTGGGACATGCTGGAGCCTTGGCGTGGCGCCGTGACCCTGTGCGCGAGTGTACGTGCGTGTGCTGGTGCCGCCGAACGTACACAGCCGGTTCATATACAAAAGGCACACGCACACGCACAGGGAACTTATCCATACATGCATGCATACATCGTCACCAACACAAAAAGTAACCGCGGCGTGTTGCGTGGTAATGCCCGCAATACCTGTTGTGATCACCCAATCAATTAATCAAAGATCCTCGCAAAGCCACACATGGGCAAGCAGAAGCCACATCTCAGCACTACCACATGGGCCGGAAAACGGAGCTACGTGTACACGTCCATCGCCGTCGTCGCCGCCTCCACGGTCGTCACTGGAGCAACTGCTCGAGTCACGTATGTCCCATGCACTTGCCTTGCTGATAATGATGATGATGATGCCATGTGCACCCCTGAAAGACACCTCCCTACACATCAGGACTGTGCGGGCACACAAACCCCCCAGGGGCACACCGCCGCTTGCACAACCGCCCCCACCACTACAGACATGGAGCACATTGTCCCACAGCGCGCCGACTCCACTTAAATGGCGCATGCTCACCCCCAAATGGGGGCTCGGGCCGATCGCAACCGGTCCGTTTCTTCTGTCTTCCGTGCAGGATCGTCTCTCATGGCCGCCCCCGCCAGCTATTCGGGTTAACCCTAATTTCCATCCAATGCCACCGCCGTCGCGACCCTTGCCAACGCCACACCGCCTTCGGCATTGCCTTCCCTACCCAAGTCAGTTTTGATTCGCACGGGTAACGGCAAACGGCACCTCGGGAAAGTGTGGGGCGTTTTCTGAGAGCTAGTTTGGACAGACTTTTGGTTAACCACATGGCCGCTCACTCACTGCAGCCAATACCCAGCGATTACACGCCCACGTGCTGAATATGAATGTGTAACCCAGCCACGTGTGTGCAAGCTCATTAGTGGCCGCTCACGCTCATTTGCATCATGCGGCAGGCTGTGCACTCGCGATTGGACATGAGACATGAGCACATGCGTTAGGAGCCTCGACCTTCCAACAGCTCCCGCCATTGCCTTGCATCTTCTGCGCAGTGCTAAGAGTAGGATAGGCGGTCAAACAGTTGTCGCTCAGATCGTTAAGCGCGCTCACACAGAAAGTTGCTCGAGTCGTCGAGAGCGCAAGCGGCTGCGAGTCGAGAGGGCGTACGGGTTACGGTTGGGGTTAAGGTTGAAAAACTCAACTCTACCCGCGGAGCGGAGTACGGTAGCGAGAGCGGCGATGGCAGTTGCGGCGAGGGCGAGGGCGCAGGTGGTGGTGAGGACGGTAACTACGCCGGTGGCAGCGATGGTGCTGGCATAGATGGTGGCCCACGTGGCGGGAGCGCCAGGTGGCGCAGTGGGCGGCGGCAAGGGTGGCGATAGCGGCGGGTGCGGGTGCAGCAGCGAGTGTGGTGGCACGGGCGGCAGCGATGGTGGCCGCAGCGAGGACGGTGGTGGCGGCGTGAGAGAGATGGTGGGTGAGCTCGTCGATGGTGACTTGGGCGGCAGGGCGTAAGCAGGCAGAGACGGCGGGAGAAACGGCTGAGCAGTAGGTGACGATGGCGAATGAGGAGACCGCGACGGTGGTGTTGGAGGGGGTGGAGGAGAAGTCCGAGCGCCAATGCTGGTTACTGGAACTGACGAGGGCGGGAGCGGCGAAGATTGCGGTGATAGCGGCGAAGGTGGCTTTGGAGAGAGTGGCGGCGATCGCAGTGACGTCGAAGGCAAAGATGGAGGCGGCCACGGTGGTGTTGGCGAAGGTGACGGCGATGACGGTGGTGGCAATGGTGGTAGCGAGGGTGGCGGCAAACGGGGCGGTGGCCTTAGTGGTGGTGAGGGTGGCGGTAAAGGTGGCGGCGATGATGGTGGTGGTAAGCGGGGTGGCGGCAAGGACGGCGGTGAGGGAGGCGGCGATGGTGGTGGCGGTGATGGTGGTGGCGAGGGCGGCGGCGAGGGTGGGGGTGGCAATCGTGGTGGAGAGGGCGGCGGCGCGGGAAGTGGCGGCGAGGGCGGGGGCACTGGCCAAAAGAAACCAGGCATCTTTGGCGGAGCCGGTCCCGGTCGCGCGTTGGATGGGATCGTTTGCAAGAATGTAGGCGGCGGCGCGTACGGCGGCCTAGTTGATGGCGGCGACGGCTGCGCACGCGGCAGCGGTGGCGTAGGGGGCGGTGGCGGCTGATGTGGTGAGGTCGGCGGGAAAGTCGGACTTAATAAGCCGATGTTGAGAGCTGGTGGGGAAGAGCGCGGAGGGGGCGACGGCAGCGAAGGAGGCGGTTTGGAAGGCGGTGGTGGTGACGCGTGTGACCCTGGCGTGGCTTGCGGCTTGTTTAATGGCAATGTAGAGGGTGGCGAAGGTGACGCATTGCCCAGTGCTGCCAGCGATGGAGGCAGCGGCGAGGGTGGGAGCGGTAAGGACGGCGTCCCGTCCGATGGTGATATCAAGGAGAAGGGCGGCGAGGGCGGCGTTGGAGGGGGTCGTCGTGGCAAGGGCGGCGTCGAGAGCGACAGCGGCATAGTCGGCGGCGGCGTGGGTGGAGCGACGGGCGGGCCTGTGGACGGCAAAGTGGGCGGCGGCCCGTACATTGGGGGAGCGGACGGTGCCAAGGGGGACTGGAGCGGCGGCGGCAGTGGCACTGGTGACGGTTGCAAGGACGGTTGCGGGGATTGTGGCGGCGGAGAAGGAGCCGTTTGTTTCGGCAGGCATGGCGAGTGTGGCGGCGGCGAAGGCAACGGCGGCGACGGAGGCGGCGAGGAGGGCGGCGGCAGTGACTGAGGCGTAGGCGAGGGGGGCAACGATGGCGGTGGCGAAGGTGGGGGTGACGGCGATAGAGGCGGCGGCATCGGCGGAGGCGGTGTCGAGGGCGGCAGAGAGGGTGACGTCGGCGAGGGCGGCTGCTGCGAGGGCGGCGGTGGTAAGGGTGGGGTGGTGGGCGGAGTCGAGGGCGGCAAATCAGGCGGCGGCGCGTAAGGCGGCTGCGAGGGCGGCAAAGACGGCTGCGCAGAAGGTGGCGGTGGAGACGGCGGGGGCGACGACGGCGGCTGTGGCGAGGGTGGGGTGGTAGGCGGTGTCGAGGGCGGCGACTCAGGCGGCGGCGCGTGAGGCGGCCAGGAGGGTGGCGGCGACGGCTGAGCAGGTGGTGTCGGTGGAGACGGCGGAGGCGGCGACGGCAGAGGTGGCAAAACCGGAGGCGGCGGTGGCGGAGATGACGGGTTTGACACTGGTTCCCGTGGTGGCAGGCTTGGATTGGGCGACAAAGGCGTTGTCGGCGGCTTTGCAGGTGGCGGTGAAGTGGCCGGCGTGGGCGATGGTGGCGACATGGGCGGCGGTGCCGAGGGCGGCGTTGGCGAGGGAGGGGTGTTGGGCAGGGTCAAAGGCGGAGCCTCAGGCGGCGGCGCGTAAGGCGGCTGCGAGGGCGGCGGCGGCGAGGGCGGCGGCGGCGAGGGTTGCTGCGGCGAGGGTGGCGGCGGCGTGGGCGGCGGGGGCGAGGGCGGCGGTAGCAAAGGCGGCGGCAGCGAGGGCGGCGGTGGCCAGGGAGGGTTGATGGGCGGGGTAGAAGGCGGCGCCTTAGGCGGCGGCGCGTAAGGCGGCTGCAAGGGTGGCGGCGACGGCGGCGGCGACGACTGCGCAGAAAGCGACGGTGGAGACGGTGGGGGCGCCGAAGGCGGCGGTGACAACGCCGTAGGCGGCGGTGGCGGATTGAACGGTTTTGAAACTGGCTCTTGCGGTGGCAAGCTAGGCGGGAGCGACGATGGCGTCGTAGGCGGTTTCGCAGGTGCTGGTGAAGCGGGCGACAAACTCGGAGGCGGCGCGGGCGGCAGCGGCGAGGGCGGCTGGGGCGAGGGCGGCGGTAGCAAGGGCGGCGGCAGCAAGGGCGGCAGCGGCCAGGGAGGGGTGGTAGGCGGGGTAGAGGGCGAAGCCTCAGGCGGCGGCGCGTGAGGAGGCTGCGAGGGCGGCAACGACGGCTGCGCAGAAGACGGCGGTGGAGACGGCGGGGGCGACGACGGCGGGGGTGGCGAGGGTGGGGTGGTAGGCGGTGTCGAAGGCGGCGACTCAGGCGGCGGCGCGTGAGGCGGCTGCGAGGGTGGCGGCGACGGTTGCGCAGAAAGCGGCAGTGGAGACGGTGAGGGCAGCGACAGCGGAGGTGGCAAAACCGGAGGCGGCGTTGGCGGAGTTGACGGGTTTGACACTGGTTCCCGCGGTGGCAGGCTTGGATAGGGCGGCAAAAGCGTTGTCGTCGGCTTTGCAGGTGACGGTAAAGTGGCCGGCGCGGGCGGTGGCGGCGACGTGGGCGGCGGTGTCGAGCTTGGCGGTGGCGTGGGTGGTATGATGGGCGGGGTCGAAGGCGGCGTCTCAGGCGGAGGCGCGTAAGGCGGCTGCGAGGGCGGCGGCGACGGCTCCGCAGAAGGCGGCGGTGGAGACGGTGAGGGCAGCGACGGCGGCAGCTGCAAAGTCTGAGGCGGCGGTGGTGGAGTGGACGGGCTTGATATTGGCTCTCGCGGTGGCAGGCTTGGCGGGGGCGACAACGGCGCCATTGGTGGTTTCAAAGGTGGCGTTGAAGTGGGCGGCAAGGGTGGTGGCGTCTAGAGGGGCGAAGGCGAGGGCGTTGGTGCCGAGGGCGGCGGTGAAGAGGGCGGCGGTGGCGAGGGAGGGGTGTTAGGCGGGGCCGAGGGCGGCATCTCAGGCGGCGGCGCGTAAGGCGGCAACAAGGGCGGCGGTGACAGCTTCGCAGAAGGCGGCGGTGGAGACGGTGGGGGCGACGAGAACGTCGGTGGCGAAGCCGGAGGCGGCAGTTGCGGAGTGCAAGGGCTTAAAAATGGCTCTCGCGGTGGCAGGCTTGGCGGGGGCGAGGACGGAGTCCTCGGTTGTTTCGCAGGTGACGCAGGTGGCGGTAAAGCGGGCAGCAAAGGCGGCGGCGGCGATAGCGATGGCCGCAAGGGCGGCGGCGGCAAGGGCGGCGGCAAGGGCAGCGGCGGCGAGGGCGGGGGTGGCCAGGGAAGGATGGTGGGCGGGGTAGAGAGCGGAGCCTCAGGTGGCAGCGTGTAAGGCGGCTGCAAGAGCGGCGGCGACATCTGCGCAGAAGGCGGCGGCGGCGACAGTTGGGGCGGCGACGACGACGGCGGTGGCGATTGCGGTTGCGAAGTTAACGGGTTTGAGACTGGCGCTCGCGGTGGCAGGCTTGGCGGGGGCGACGACGGCGCCGTCGTTGATTTCGAAGGCGGCGGTGAAGCGGGCTGCAAGGGCGGCGGCAGCGAGGGCGGCGGCAGCAAGGGCGCCGCCGGCGAGGTCGACGGCGGCGGCGAAGGTGGGGTGGTGGGCGGGGTCGAGGGCGGTGTTTCAGGCGGCGGCGCGTAGGGAGGCTGTGAGGGGGGCGACGACGGCTGCGTAGAGGGCAGGGGTCGAGATGGTGGGGGCGGAGACGTCAGCCATGGCGAGGTCGGAGGCGGCGGTGGCGGGCTAAACAGGCTTGAAACCGGCGCTCGTGGTGGCAAGCTTGCTAAAAATGACGATGGCGCCGTCGGTGGTTTCGTAGGTGGCGGTGAAATAGGCAGAGAGGGAGGTGGCGTCATAGGCGTTGGCGGCAAGGTTGGCGGCGGCGAGGGCGGCGGCATCGAGAGCGGCGGCGCCGAGGAGGGCGGCGGGGGCGAGCGCGGCGGTGGCGAGAGAGTGGTGGCGGGCGGGGTCACGAAAGGCGGCGGCGCCCGAGGTGGCCGTGAAGGCGACGGCGACAACTGCGCAGATGGCGGCAATGGAGACGTCGAGGTCGGGGGCGGCGACGGCGGCGGTGGCAAAGTCGGAAGCGGCGTTGGCAGAATGCACGGACTTGAACCTGGCTCTCGCGGTGGCAGGCTAGGTTGGGGCGACGACGACGCAGTTGGAGGTTTTGCAAGCAACGGTAAAACGAGCGGCAAGTGCGACGGCCGTGGCGTCTGCAGCGAGGGCGGCGGCGGCGAAGGCGGCGGTGTAGAGGGAGGGGTGGTGAGCGGTGTCGAGAGTAGCGACTCAGGCGGCGGCGTGTGAGGCGGCTGCGATGGTGGCGGCGATGACTGCGCAGACGGCGGCAGCGGCGACGGTGGGGGCGGCGGCGGTGACGGTGGCGGCGGCGGCAAGGGTGGTGGCGAGGGCGACACTATCGGCGAGGGAAGTAACGGTGGCGGCGGCGACGGGGGTGGTGGCGAGGGTGGCGGTGGCGAAGGCGGCGGCGACACAACAGGAACACCAAAGTGATCCGGCAGTGCACGCTTTTCTTCGCCTCGGACGTCGAGGAGCAGGGGTAGCTGAATCGACACGCGCGGGGTAAGCGCGCTCGCGGGGAGCGGCTCCACCGCGTGCGTGGCATCCGCGAGCGGTCGGCCGGCGGCGTCGGTGTTGCGCCAGGAGAGCAGCGCGCCGGGCGTGGGATCTACCGCGAGGTCGAGCGCCGGGAAGAGCGTGCGGCCATGGCCAGCAGGCGCGCAAGAGAGGTGGAGGATGAGCGAGACGTCGGGGATTCGTCCGTCGGCCATGTGGTCAACGTGCGGGGCCACCGCAGCCGAGCCGGGAGAGTAACGGAAGAGCGGCAGCGCAGAGATTGCGTTGTCAACGCCCCAGAGCGTGGCGATGCGCTTAGTCGCGAAATGAAGCGCGCCGTCGCCAGGCCGCACCTCGAGCATTGCGCACTCTTTGCCGGGCTGTCCGTTCTTGGATGCGGCGGAGCACGGGATCCAGGCATCGGGCGAGAGCTCGGCCACAATTTCATTGAGCCGCACGAGCTCCGCTGGCGCGAGGAAGCCCAGGATGAGCCGCGGCGCCGCTAGCGACTCGGCGAGGAGGATGCCGGCGTGGAGTTTTTCGGCGCGGTCGAGGTTGGGCATGATGGGTAAGGTTGTGCGCATGCTCACTGCAGCTGCATCAGAGCCGGCGGTGAGTACGGCGCATCCCGCGGAGGCAGTTCCGTCGATGGAGCGCGCGAAGCCCAGAACGAAGAGGGACGCGAAGGCGAGCTTGTGGCTGGCGCAGGACACGCAGCGAGCCGGCATGTTCGTCCAACCTGCGTCGTCACGGCGTTGGCAATCACGCGGATCATTCACGGCGGACGGACGCAGTCGTTGGTCGTTGGGCTTTGTATATAACCGTCTGTGAATGAAAAGAGAAGTACTCGCAGGAGTACTCCACACTATGCACGTATGTGGAGTACTCCTGCGGCATCAATGTGTATACTGTTATAAGACAGTTCAATATCGGGCATAGAGAACAGTAATGGCGCTTTGGGTTTCTGACAACTTTTGGGGGATATCATCTTATTAGAGAGTAGATTTATTAATTATTTAATATATGTGGTTTGGTTATATTTATTGTTATTTTTTTTTAATTGTTATTTACAATTACAATTATAAGTTATTATTGTGGGCGCATTGTATTTGCATGTTGAATCGGGTTCACCCAATATGTATATTAAATTGTACCGCACGTACACACGCACGCCTTTGTTCGTCATGTGCGAAACCGGGCAACTGGCAACAAGCACCCCTCCAATTTGTTTATATATATATGCATAGCGTATAGCATCGCACCTCATTGTCAGTTGCGGCTAATAAATCTTTGAAAAAGTCATGATAAGCATGCATCATCAACTCGAAACTCGCTTATTGCATATTAATATGTAAGTTGAACTTACATATTATAAGTTGATGCTATTTGTTTAAAGGCCTAATTCGGCGCCCCGCGGCTTTTCGCCAAGGTGTATACACCTTGCGCCAGCCGGTACCGGTGCTCAATGAAGGGCCAGGAGCCGGTCCTGAGAGACCCGGCTTGCGCCCACAACCTGTGCGCACACCGCATATCGATCTGGCATCGTGATTGCAGCCCTACCAGTGCGGCCATCGTGTAGAACCAGGTGCACGAGCTGTTTCCACAGTAAAATGAGACCAACGAATGCTGTGGACCATGCGGATGAATAGCGCGGCGATATCTATGCAGTATATGACCACGAACGATGTCGAGGGCCAACAATCATGGCCCCGAGCCGTGTGCCTGTGCCGAGAAGGCCGGTGCCAGTTGGAGCCTGACGACGACGTCTACGAAATTGGGTCAGTACGGCAATGTGGTGCGTCGAGGGGTCATTCCTTTGGTGACGGGGTGGTGCGTAGGGGTCATGGCTTGGTCGCCGCCTGCGAAAAAACCGTCCAGAAAGAGCGCAGTCGGCCGCGGTGGGCAGAATCGCCCACAGTGCTCGTACGATGATGGCAGTAGGAATGCTTGGATTTGGTCGGGGGCCCGAATTAGGCCTTTAAAGGAATCGTACATCAATAGTTCACTTCTTCTATTAACCATTTATATAAAAATAATAATTAAAGAATTAAAGATACAAGTTGAGGTGACATTACTCTCAACCGAGCAAAACTCTTCTACTAACCATTTATATAAAAAAATAATTCAAGAACTAAAGATACAAGTTAAGGTGACATTACTCTCAACCGAGCAAAACTCCCCCATGTCCATACGTGTGGTGTGTGAATTGTTGCTTATGTACATAAATAGCATCTCATATCTTATAGTCACATAGAGTCACAGCATGAACTCAAGGCATGAGTTGACACACACTATTCGGGGAAATGCAATTGTGCCGCTGCCGCTGGGAAGATGTGGGGTGTTTCCTCCTTGTCCTTATCCGTGTGAGGCTGTTTGAGGAAATTTGGCTGACTGATAGATTATAGCATATAAACCATAAACGAGTATATGTTAATAAGCTTTTAACGCTCGTTTCGTATATATATATAAGCATGTGCATTATAGCAGAGGGTAAATGGTTATTATATATGAGTTCATTCGAGATGTATACCAAAAAATATAAAATGATCAAGCTTTTCGCCGGATTTTCGCACAAAGCACAAATAGTAGTAATAGCAGCAACTTCACATGCGTGATGAGCAGCTGAGAGATGAGTCCTTGAAAAGAGAAAGAATCTAACACTAACAGGTAACAGGAGTTTGTGACATTTTTGCTGAACATACGCAGCCAAAAAACTCCTTTTTGTGTTTGCAGCAATACACAATACACCATTCGTTCGCCATCGCAGAGAGTGTGAAATAAGTGACAAGTGACGCTGCCGTGACCGTAAAATAAAATGGTACGTTATTTCGGCAGCTAGCACGAAACACGACAGGCTAGCTCGACGAGCATTTCTTTTATCACACTAACTAACTTAACTATCACTAACTGTCGTTTTAAAATCACAGCCTAACACACTAGGAAGAGGCGCTTCGGCGGCTCTTGGGCCGACGTAGCGCCCCTCAGTCCCCGTCCTAAACCACCGGCGTTTCCTGCACGCCTGTGTTGCCGTCGCCGCCGCCGCCACCGCCGCCGTCGACGCCGCCTGCACCATCGTCACTCGAGCAATCACCCGCGTTTCGCCAGCCGCGCGCTCCTGTCTTGCCTATAGTGTCACCGTTCCGATCCTTCTCCGCAGCATCGCCTCTCCCCCCCCGTCGTCTCCTCTCCCCTTCCCCTCTCCCTCTCCCTCTCCTGTGGACGCGCCCTGGCCCGCGCCCCTGGCCCCACCCCGCCCCTCTTCCCTCTCTCTCCCCTCCTCCACTTTGCTCTCCCTGCTCTTCCAGTCGGCGCCGTCCAGGCCCGCGCCTCGGCCCCCGCGCACCCA
>Ga0335398_10009369_pt1 | contig 11344 bp, 11 predicted proteins | sample BON03_FD_205742 | JGI IMG/M metagenome (GOLD analysis project Ga0335398, IMG submission 205742) | Freshwater microbial communities from Lake Bonney liftoff mats and glacier meltwater in Antarctica - BON-03 (spades assembly) (version 2) | ecosystem: Environmental > Aquatic > Freshwater > Ice >...
GCAGCACTTGTGAAGATACTGCGGGTAGTCGTGAAAGCGACGAGGGCAACACACTACAACACACTACAACACACTGCAACACACTGCAGCATACTGCAACACACTGCACACCACTGCACCGCACTGTAACATCCATGCCATATTCAACAGAAGACAGTGGCAACAACAGTGAACAACCTGCGGGTAGTCGTGACGGCGACGAGCACAACACACTGCAGCCCACTGCAGCCCACTGCAACACACTGCAACACACACGGCATGTTCACCAGAAGACACAGACAACAATGGTGGGAAAACTACAGGTAGTCGGGACGGTGACGAGCGTAACACACTGCGACATACTGCGACATACTGCAACACACTGCAACACACATGACGCATTCACCAGACGACAGAGGCAATAATGGTGAAGAATTTGCAGGTAGTCGTGACGGCGACGAGTGCAACAGACGGCAACACATTGCAAAATACTGCAACACACTGCAAAATACTGCAACACACTGCAACACACATGGTGCATTCACTAGAAGACAGAGGCAACACCGGTGCACAACTTGCGGGTGGTCGTGATGATAAAAAGCGTCTGCTCTTTTTGAATTCATGTATATTGCATTGTGTTGCAGTGTGTTGCAGTGTGATGCAGTGTGTTGCAGTGTGTTGCAGTTAGTGTGTGTGTGAGAGAGGGAGAGTGAGAGTGAGCGGGACAAGGGGGAGGGAGAGAGCCAGAGCGCTAGTGAGCGGGAGAAGGGGGGGGGGAGAGAGAAAAGGAGAGAGGGAGAGAGCAAATGTGGGAGAGGAAGGGGCAAAGAGAGAACGAGCCTGAAAGAGCGCACGCGAGAGAGGGTGTGTGTGTGTACTCGTGTGGGAGAGCGAACATGGAAGAGAGGGAAATACCGCACCTGCTGACCTGACAGACTCGACTGTAGCCAAAATGGGAGCCTTGGTGTGCTGCATCATGTACCACTGCTCCCGAGGGCTTGCACCTCGTCGCAGGCCTCGACACCCGAGAGCCAGACATCTTCTCGCACAGTCACTCATGTTGCACGTTATATTGCTGCACACCCTTTGATCTGCCCAGCAACAACTGTTTCCGTCTTCGTTGGTGCGTTTGTTTGCGACCACGTGGTTGTGGATGCATCTCAACGATGTCCGCCTTCCCGCACCCTTTGTTTTGGGCCTTGTCTGACCAACACCAGGCGTTGTCGCCTGCACACGCATTTCAGACAGGCGCAGTGCAGGCCATTGTTTGTCAACGTATCTTGGTGCACGTTGGAGCAATGGTGCGTGCGTCTGCAGAGGATATGTTGTTTGCAGCAATGTGGATTGGTTGCGATGCAGGCAAGGTGTCAAGAAAAGTGTGAGGGTTGTCGTCAGCCATCTCCCAGGCTTAGATGCTCTTGAGGTGTATTCCTTCATCTTCCTCGTGTTCTCCTTTTTGAGTGTTTTGCGTCGTGTGCACACACACAATTTGCCCGGCTCACACACCCGCAGCTGGGGATGTCTCGCATCGAGAAGTGTGGCGACAGTTGGAGATGCCGTGATATCACAAGCTGCGTCCGTCCGTCCGTCCGCCATATATATCAAGAAGAATGCACTTTGTGGGAAAAAGGAAGGGAAAAAGTTTTGTTCAGTAGATAAAACCAAATCTGACGAAAATAGGATCGCTTATAAAATCCCTCTCTTTCCACACCGCTTCCTTCATTAAAGTGTGTACTTCTCCCACTCCTCAGTGATGTCGGGCGGCTTGCCTGCCGCGACAGCGCCCTTTCCACAGTACACACGCACATAGCATCCGGAACGCAGGCTACGCGAGCAGGAATTTTCAGCGCGTGGATTTTCCTGCGCTGTGGACACAGGATTTGGAAACGCAGGCGCATGCACAGCATGAGGGGTGGAGGATGGCGGAGCAATGTCCTAGCGTGCCACGCCGCTGTGCTGGAAACGTGTACGGCAGCAACACGCAATCACCTGCAGTCTCTTGGAATCATACACATTTTGCTTGCATCCAACGTCGCGAGAGTTGAATGAGCTCATGCGATGAGCTCATGCAATCATCATAGACGAGCCAGACAGACGCTCACCTGCACTGTTGTGCATATCCAAGGCATTTGTGTACTGCGTTGCTGCTCATTACTCACGTGCTGTTTCTTGTGCAGGTAAAGATGTTCGCAACCCTTGCCATGACCATGCTCGATGATGTTAACACCATCAACACCTGGGTGACGGCGACGAGCGCAACACACTACAGCAACACACTGCAACACACTGCAATGCACATGGCTCATTCGAAAGAAGAAAGCGGCAGCACTTGTGAAGATACTGCGGGTAGTCGTGAAAGCGACGAGGGCAACACACTACAACACACTACAACACACTGCAACACACTGCAGCATACTGCAACACACTGCACACCACTGCACCGCACTGTAACATCCATGCCATATTCAACAGAAGACAGTGGCAACAACAGTGAACAACCTGCGGGTAGTCGTGACGGCGACGAGCACAACACACTGCAGCCCACTGCAGCCCACTGCAACACACTGCAACACACACGGCATGTTCACCAGAAGACACAGACAACAATGGTGGGAAAACTACAGGTAGTCGGGACGGTGACGAGCGTAACACACTGCGACATACTGCGACATACTGCAACACACTGCAACACACATGACGCATTCACCAGACGACAGAGGCAATAATGGTGAAGAATTTGCAGGTAGTCGTGACGGCGACGAGTGCAACAGACGGCAACACATTGCAAAATACTGCAACACACTGCAAAATACTGCAACACACTGCAACACACATGGTGCATTCACTAGAAGACAGAGGCAACACCGGTGCACAACTTGCGGGTGGTCGTGATGATAAAAAGCGTCTGCTCTTTTTGAATTCATGTATATTGCATTGTGTTGCAGTGTGTTGCAGTGTGATGCAGTGTGTTGCAGTGTGTTGCAGTTAGTGTGTGTGTGAGAGAGGGAGAGTGAGAGTGAGCGGGACAAGGGGGAGGGAGAGAGCCAGAGCGCTAGTGAGCGGGAGAAGGGGGGGGGGAGAGAGAAAAGGAGAGAGGGAGAGAGCAAATGTGGGAGAGGAAGGGGCAAAGAGAGAACGAGCCTGAAAGAGCGCACGCGAGAGAGGGTGTGTGTGTGTACTCGTGTGGGAGAGCGAACATGGAAGAGAGGGAAATACCGCACCTGCTGACCTGACAGACTCGACTGTAGCCAAAATGGGAGCCTTGGTGTGCTGCATCATGTACCACTGCTCCCGAGGGCTTGCACCTCGTCGCAGGCCTCGACACCCGAGAGCCAGACATCTTCTCGCACAGTCACTCATGTTGCACGTTATATTGCTGCACACCCTTTGATCTGCCCAGCAACAACTGTTTCCGTCTTCGTTGGTGCGTTTGTTTGCGACCACGTGGTTGTGGATGCATCTCAACGATGTCCGCCTTCCCGCACCCTTTGTTTTGGGCCTTGTCTGACCAACACCAGGCGTTGTCGCCTGCACACGCATTTCAGACAGGCGCAGTGCAGGCCATTGTTTGTCAACGTATCTTGGTGCACGTTGGAGCAATGGTGCGTGCGTCTGCAGAGGATATGTTGTTTGCAGCAATGTGGATTGGTTGCGATGCAGGCAAGGTGTCAAGAAAAGTGTGAGGGTTGTCGTCAGCCATCTCCCAGGCTTAGATGCTCTTGAGGTGTATTCCTTCATCTTCCTCGTGTTCTCCTTTTTGAGTGTTTTGCGTCGTGTGCACACACACAATTTGCCCGGCTCACACACCCGCAGCTGGGGATGTCTCGCATCGAGAAGTGTGGCGACAGTTGGAGATGCCGTGATATCACAAGCTGCGTCCGTCCGTCCGTCCGCCATATATATCAAGAAGAATGCACTTTGTGGGAAAAAGGAAGGGAAAAAGTTTTGTTCAGTAGATAAAACCAAATCTGACGAAAATAGGATCGCTTATAAAATCCCTCTCTTTCCACACCGCTTCCTTCATTAAAGTGTGTACTTCTCCCACTCCTCAGTGATGTCGGGCGGCTTGCCTGCCGCGACAGCGCCCTTTCCACAGTACACACGCACATAGCATCCGGAACGCAGGCTACGCGAGCAGGAATTTTCAGCGCGTGGATTTTCCTGCGCTGTGGACACAGGATTTGGAAACGCAGGCGCATGCACAGCATGAGGGGTGGAGGATGGCGGAGCAATGTCCTAGCGTGCCACGCCGCTGTGCTGGAAACGTGTACGGCAGCAACACGCAATCACCTGCAGTCTCTTGGAATCATACACATTTTGCTTGCATCCAACGTCGCGAGAGTTGAATGAGCTCATGCGATGAGCTCATGCAATCATCATAGACGAGCCAGACAGACGCTCACCTGCACTGTTGTGCATATCCAAGGCATTTGTGTACTGCGTTGCTGCTCATTACTCACGTGCTGTTTCTTGTGCAGGTAAAGATGTTCGCAACCCTTGCCATGACCATGCTCGATGATGTTAACACCATCAACACCTGGTCCGAGCCCCACAACGCCAATGGCGTGACCTCCAACACCACCATCGATTCCAACGATGAGCCTCCTTCGAACAACCAGCAGCGCATGACCATGCGCGCCTACTAAGCGGATCGCTCAGGCGAGGATGAACACTAGAAAAAAATGAAAACCCAGTGGGAAAAAATTTACCTGTGCGATCCGATCCCCCTTCTTTCCGGCTTTTTGCTGCACAAGGCATATTCAAATACACATTTCGTGTATACAGACAGAAAAGGACTTGTTCTAGTATTGCCAATGAAGCACTTCATGTGAGAATGCTAAAGCCGAAATCAGAAGCAGGGTGTGAATTATGTAGAAAGTACAAGTAGGAGGGTGCAGTTTTAAGTTTTTGCTCGTGTTCCACAATGCTGCATAATTTCGAACGACACAAAATCTCAATTCTCGAACCGGAACTTGTGATGTGTGTGTGCGCACGAAAGACGAACATGGAGACAAGATGCAAGACTCAAATTGCGTCAAAAGTAGTTGTGTGAAATTTGGTAATGATAAATATGATAATAAAACATATTTATTAGAAAAAAATGGCACTGATGTTTTTCATGATCTGAATGGGCATCACAGGTTCCATACATTATATATCGTTTGTGCATTGGGGGCTAGATCCTTCAATACTGGGGGGCCCTGTGTCCATGCAATGCAACGAACTTTTGGGGGTGTCTGCTTTCCTTGAGTTGGTGTGTTGCCACAATAGAATGCTTCAAATTATTCAACTCTCTCGCACAGTCAAAGTGCTAATACCGAGGGGGGGGGAAAGGAGGGTACAGGTCAAAATTGGGCTGCCAAAACCCAGCCTTCTACACTGATTTTTTTGATGCGAACAAAGTACTTGTATACATACGCAGTATTCAAGACTGTGTTGGACAGAAGTTTGTGGGACTGACTAATGTCAAAATAGATTAAAGTGTAAAAACTCATACAAATGTGAGTTTGCACCCTCTGTCTCTGTGCGCTTCAATTTCAACAGCCCTCGTGTAGTGTCTTCGTAGCACCCCAGACTGCCGCCGAATGTGCCGGTCCAAGTTCCGGTAGCGGTGACCACCCACAACAATATTATCTCCACCAATTTAGGGGGCGGTACAAGGTGTATTCATCGCATCTCACAACTGATGACCCTCGAGGAAAAGCCCTTTTCCCAATTCTTTCTTCTGCAACAAAAAAATATTTGTCACGGTACCGTGACTCATTTATCTCACCCCGAAAGACCCCCGGGCCCCTAGGGACCGACACACTTCAACCCTTAAAGGCTTCCTGCTTCCCTGCGTTGCAACGCACTCAGGCTTTTTGGGGTTTGGTTGCGCCGTTGGTTCGGTTTTTGTGTTCCAACTGCTTAAATATTATATATGCACAAAGTGTTTTTTTCAAAATTTCTTCTCTTGATATCTATCTATATACACAGTGTATTTCACGGTGCACACAAAGCGTTTCATGGTGTTTCGCGGTGTAATATGCTTCACGGTATTTCACGGTGCAATGTTTTCACGGTGCAATGTGTTTCACGGTGCACATATTGTGTACATAAATGTTCAAAGAAAGAACCAAAAAAATTACCAGCTGATCTCGTGATCTCTCCAATGGGCTTTTCAGTGTCGCTTGCCTCAATATGAGCTGATAAATATTCCCAAAAGTCAGCTGAATAGTTAGCCTGAGTGTACAGAGCAAATTGAGTTGCGAGATGATTTTTGAGAATGTCTGCCGGGTGGCGAAGATTCATAGGATGCCTTTACTCCTGTCAGTCAGCGGCTAGTTCCGAATTGAAAACAGCACGAATTGGCCAGAAGATTTGTCGGAAGTCTCATTGCGCAGCTGCATTTTCTGTACCAGTCACAGAAAAGTGTGCAGCCCTTATTTGTTGCTATCCTGAGGCTTTACATTTTGAGATCAGAAAAATACAGCAAACTTGTCCGTGAAAAAAAAATTCTCGGTGCTTGCTTCCCACAGCCTTGATCAAGCATTCAAAAGTTGGCCGCAGGTTTGCAGCATAAAGTTCACGTTCCAGTTTAGACTCGGATTACTTCCGAGTCTGAGCAACTGGTTTGTTTCCCAAAAAAAATACGATGACAAGCTTATTAAACCGTCATAGTGATTGGATTCCACTGCAGGCCTTGAGAATCCGCATTCGATTGCCGACGGAGCCTGTCGGCTTTCCTGGATGATCTTCCAGTGCATCGTACCATCCTAGAGTGCCACAGTTCTGAGCACCGCCGCGGCCTGTAATTTTCATCTCCTGCTGGCAACCGTCATACCGAGCTGGATTCAAGTTCTTCGAGTTCAAATTCAAGTTCACTTTCTGGGGCCAAGGTCACGGTCTCGTGATTTCGCATTGTTGGAGCCCTCGTGTATACTTAAATCTCAGACAGGCCGTGATGGAAGGTTGGTCCTTCAAATGAAGGACCCCCTCTCAAAAAGAGGCTGTTGACTAAAATTTACAGCATTTTCGAATTCTAATCGTTCAAAAAAATTCGTCGCTCTCGAGATGGTGTGCTCTCGGCCGACGGCAAGGGCTGTGGGCAGCGCTGGCAGGCGTTGGCACCTCCAAAACCAGCGTTGGCAGCAGGATCACTATTGGTAAGACCCTGTCCTCGAAGCCTGTGCTCGTGCGCTTCATCGGCTTTGCGAAGAACCCATTTCGTGAGCTCTCCCCGCAGCCGCGCAGCAGTGACGGCAGCCGCTTTCTCAATCATGCTCTACCCGCAGCTTCTCTGCCACAAACGCTAACATCCCAAGGGCATAGGGCTCGCTGTTCCGCACGGGACCTCGGGGGGCTCGAGTAAGGTGCGTCTCAGTTCTCAAGCGACTCTCTGTCCCTCTTGCGCTCCGTTTCTGTTATATGCGCGCGCGCGCGCCAACACCCACAGGCACACACGAAAACCTGGTTTAAGCCCTCCGTTTTCAGTTTCAGGTAGTTTTTGAAAGAAAAAGTACGTCTCCGAGGAGGGCATGGAAGCTAAGGAAAAAAGGGGAAAACCAAACGAGTTTTTGGAGCCCAACCCAAAAAAAACCCGGCCCGGGCCGGATGGCCCAAACGCCTCGGGCTGGGGGGCGCGAGGCGACGGAGCGCTTTAGCGCGCAGTAGCCGCGCACCCACTGGATCGGACTTTCCCACTGGATTGGACTTTCCTAGTCTTTGCCTGTTTGTTCAGGGGAGTCCCCTATTAGCCGGCTAATAGGGGAATCCCCTGAACAAATAGGAAAAGACACCCTTATCTGTGACCAAAAATGTCAAACTGAGATATACAACATTTGTTGAAATGCAATAAAAAGTCAAAATCGTGCAATTTGCATCAATATTTGCAATGGCATTCAATCTCTTGATTGACATTTCATCCATTGACATGAATGGTTCGATAATTTCTCCCGAAATTTCAGCCAATTTCTTGTTCGAAATTCACCCTTGTATTATTGTGACATCTCAACTTTTTTTTTTAAATGCCAGTTCCCATTATCTTTTCGAGGTTTGAATCAATTATTTCGTCATGGTTTTCAAATTTCTGGGGTCAGTTTTTGGATTTGCAGCAGTTTTCATAGTTGTGGTTGAAACATTCTTGTCGTTGGTGGCAATGTATTGTGACCATTTGACTAGGGGTGAGGTTGGGTCATACTGGAATCGGGGAGAGTATCGTTCCTATTAAACAGGAGTGTTTATTCAAATTAAGGGGCCCAAGTCGGGAGGCAACGTACTGATTTTCGGGTTGGTTGTGAAAACAAACAAACAAACAAGGGGAGTCATTTCCATGTAAGTGGGAAGTGTATTCAATTTAGAATGGGAGTGTATTCAAAGTAACAATGAAGTGTAATTGGGACACACTATGGAGTGTTGTCTCAAATTTCCACCAAGTTATTGTTTCTTGCAATGGACATTTCTGTCAATTTTGACACGTGCATCCATCGGGTGACTCCACTCTCAAATATTCTCTTTGTTTTAGGGACAACACTTGTGTACGCTGTGATAGTTTCTAATTTGCCTTTTTTCATTTTTCTGTTGTATCTTATAATGTTGGAACGGTTCACCTATTCAACAAATTACCAATGGACAAGGATCTTCTTCTTATTTTTCAAGCATCGTGTTTGTATTCCACTTGTCTTTATGTGATCAACACTGCGAATTTTTCCGCATCAGTTTGGATGATTCATTCCAATTCATGTATGTTGTCACTGTTTTAACTTCTTGTGCGTCATCACAATCTTGACATTTCAACCCGGTTGGGCATCTCTTTTAATCTTATGTTTTACATGTCAACACTGTCCGTGAATGTGCTCATACAAGTGTTTGGAATTCCATCAATTCTCCGAATTCCGGCAATTTCCAACTTCATCGATTTGACACATGAATCGACGGAGTTTTCGAACTTTTTGACATTTCAATTGTCACAGTTTTTTTGACTTTTTATGACATTTCAACAAATCTTGTATATCTCAGTTTGATATTTTTGGTCACAGAGAGGGATGCCTTCTCCTATTTGTTCAGGGGAGTCCCCTATTAGCCACCCGTCAATTACGGATAGGAATTAGAGTGAGAATGCGTTATTGCTGATAGTGGTACTCAAACAGAGTTTTCAATTAGAACCTATTCTACTTTACTCAACAGGGCTAGTAAACAATAGTAATTAGACCCCCCCTCCTAGGACAGGCCTCCTGGGTAGGCCTCTGACATTCAAATATTGGACTCAACGTAGGAGTCAAAAATTGAAAAATGGATTGAAATTTGAAATCACAACACGATTCAAATTTTAAATTCACTGAAAAGTGAGATTGGAAAACTGCGAAGAATTGATAGAAGGAAAAATTCAAAAGATGAAATATGTAGTTGATATGTCAATCAAGAAAATGATTGAGATTGCAACATAAATGGAAATTTCCAGATTTCATCAACCAAAACAAATTGGATGCAAAGTCTGAATCAAAACTTGACAATCGGATTGAAACGTGATTCAATACATCAATTGAAAAGTCAAAGTCATGGAAATGAGAGTTTCGACACATCAAGGAATCGATGAAAATTGTGGTGGAAACACGGTTCGAAACCTTCACATAAATGGTTGAAATGCCACTCAGAATTAAAAAAATTGTTGGGAATTGTTCGTTCTCGTCATCGATCAGTTGTTCAGATTCGAAGCCTAGTGAAGTCCATTGGCGCAGACCACCTGCGATCATGCACACTGCGCGACGATCCAGACCATACAGTTGCAGACAAGTGAGCCGAGACAGGAGGGGCATCGAGTCGGCAATCGCCGTGGCGTCCGTGGTGTGCGTGGGGTCGATGACAAGTTGTAGCCACTGCAGACTCGTTGTGTTGGCGAGCGAAGGAGGTACATTCGCCACGGCATGTCCGTAAAACGAGAGCTCTGTCAGCACACTTGCGCAGGTCAAGATCGGGAGTTCATTCAGTTTCGGCAGTCCGTCAAGCCATATGGCCTCCAGATTCGGAGGGTCAAATATGCCATGTGGGAGGGTGTGCAGTGTGTTGCAGTCTGAGATACATAAACGCCTGAGCACCGTGCTGAGTAGCACCGGTATCGATTGTATTTTTGGGCACCCCTGGATGGTCAATCGAGTGAGCAATGTGAGCGAGCCCAACCGGCACAGTGAGGTGACAAATTTACATGCGGCCACAGCCAACTCTTCGAGGCTTGGAAGTGCACTGATGGGAGCTGGCAACTGTGGGAAGGGCAGACCAGCAACCGCAAGCAGACACAAGGCGAGCGACTCCATGGGCCGATTTCGCTGTTATTGGTCTTCAATTCTGTTCAACTATGACAGCAATCTTTCCCTGTGTGACACTTTCTTGATTCAAATGCTCCCTCTCTAGATAATCGTGGACTCATGCCAACCCCAATAGAGACATACGAATTGAATTTGAGTGCAGTTACTTTGAGAATGTGGTTATTTCACACCCCAACAACTATTTTTTGTACCAAAAAATTGAACCATCCTGGTACGCTTCCATCCCCTCTCTACGAGCCCTCGTCTCGGCCCTTGATTAAGATCCGAAGAGACCTACGTTTGACATTTGTCACGGTACTGCCATAACCCCATTTCTCCAAAGTTTTGATGTTCAAGACCGCGTGGCCTGTAAAAAGTCAGAAAAGCTGACAGACATTCAAAAGCCTCAGAATCACTTCCTCACCGTATACATATCCAATTTACACCATGCTACACAGAATTTGACAGGACACTGATTGAAAACTAAAATAAGCTGAACCAATTTCATTGTGCAAGGCAATTTTGATTCGTGCCTTATGCCGCCAGGAGGTCTCTTTTATAAGTGTCTTTTATTTCTACAGGCCTTTGTTCATAGGCCTCTTTTTCATATATATAGGTTTCTTTTGACATCTTTCGCTTTAACTTCATACAGTCACGGTGTGCGCTGGTAGTCTACACGCAATACCATTGTCAATTTCTTCTGGACAATGATATGTCTTGTTTTGTAGCGCACTTTTGGTTTTTTTGGTCAGTGCAGTCAGTGTGCGCTGTTACTCTATACGCAAAGTCACTTCAACAGTGACCGTGACAATCAACACGTTTGCAGTGACTACGTTTTCTGTGACTACTACGTTTGCAGTGACTACGTTTTCAGTGACTACTACGTTTGCAGTGACTACGTTTTCAGTGACTACTACGTTTGCAGTGACTACGTTTTCTGCCACCCCCTCCTCCTCTCCATTACTCCATTCCTTTCCTTGTTGCTGCACCACAGCTCACACACGCACTCCAGGCTTGCTATCTCGAAAAATCCAGCCCTCCCCCCCCTCCCAAAACTACTCCAATACTCCCCTTCCTCTGCGCCA
>Ga0335398_10009370_pt1 | contig 11341 bp, 15 predicted proteins | sample BON03_FD_205742 | JGI IMG/M metagenome (GOLD analysis project Ga0335398, IMG submission 205742) | Freshwater microbial communities from Lake Bonney liftoff mats and glacier meltwater in Antarctica - BON-03 (spades assembly) (version 2) | ecosystem: Environmental > Aquatic > Freshwater > Ice >...
ACGAGCAATAATAAAAGCAATCTTCACTTCACCCCTCGCCAGAGGGCTGCGTGCATGCACAAAGACGGTGGCCTGAGCCTACGATGACAAATTGGGGCAATGCGAGCAAGAACTGCACGAGCATCCCGCAGACACAGCCGAGCACAACAAGCAAGATCTAGATGCCTTCTGCCAAGGGTGCTGGCGCTTCACAGATTTCCGGCGCAACAAAGGAACAATCACAGCACTGCAGCTAATGGCCAATCTCAAGATTGACGCATGCAGAACCGCCAGTGGCACGCAGGGAAGGTTGCGTGGCACACTCACCAGTTAAGAAATCTCAAAGTGCATTGAATACTGTCTTAAACCAGGCAAGGCGACAGGCCTGGACAAGTGCACCAATGAGCTCTTGAAGACGATAGGAGTTTACAATAAGGTGTGGCATGAAGGACATCGTTGAACAAACTTTCTTGCTTATTATTGACAAGGATTAAAAGCGATAGGAAAGCATGCTCTCAAACATCTACTGAGACATCAATGACACATGCCAGTACCTAAGTTACTGGGGCACGGGAAATGGTGACCTGAGCGCCACAAAAGATGTAGTACGTGAAAAAGCGAGGGTGGCACGCGATCTAATCAAAAGCCCATTGCTGACGACAGAAATTTCTGCCGAACTCTTCGCACAGAAAGGAATTGGCGCGTTCCGGTTCTGGCCAGCCCTCATCGAATGGTCGCAGAGTGAGTTACAGGGTCTGCAGAAGATCTGTGTACAAGCTTATAAAATTGCATGGCATGTACCGTGGTCAACTGTAAACTCTCTATACACCTTCCCAACCGCAGAAGGTGGCCATGAGTGCCCCCTGCCGTCAGGAGTACTCACGCAAGCCTTGCTTCAGCACGTTGACAATGCATGCGGCATAAAGATGCTGCAAAAAAATCATGCTAGTGCAGTTAGCACGCACATTGGAAGAGTGGCACTGCAACTCATTTACGTACTTGATTACAAAATAAAGCTGTGGGACTGGAACGTGACAAACAAAGACTTCTGGTCACGATTGGCAAAGTCGTTGCATAGTGAAAAGTGTCAGTCATATGGGCAGGAAAAATGGACCAAAAACTCTCTTCAGTGCTCGTCCCTGGCAAGATGAGCTGGGCAACGGCAACGCGGTCCATCCGACAGTGCTACATACGAATCGAGAAGATTGGGGGATCGCGTGTAGACACTGAGCCGACAGTGTGGAGCCTTGACGCACAAGTCTTGAATCTTTTGTGGACAGGGAAAGAGAATATGAAGAAAGGCATGCCAATCTTAAAGAAGGCAAGATTTGACAGCGTCGAAGATCTATCAAGGACAGCCGTAGGCTTTAGTTCAAAAGCATATAAGGATCTGCTACCAAAGCTCAGGTTGCCTGCAACGTCGAATAGTGAGCAAAGAGTCTGAGTGCTTGTGCCCAATGCGCAAGGATTCCACTGCACCACCCAATTTCTTATGTAGGAGTACCTAAATCTAATTGATTGGAAAGGCTTCCAGCTACCATCAACCTCGGGCAGAGAGAAGGTGCAAACTGAGTGTCAAGAAATTCGAGTGCTCCCCAACGGCGTGGTCAGAGTAATTGAAATTAAAGAAAATTTCGCGAAGTTCTATGCTGAGAGAGGCAAGAAGATGTCAGAAAACAAGGGGTCCGACGACATGTCATCAAAAGCTAAAAGGTGGTGGAAATCAGACGTAAGCCCAGTTGAGTTTTGCGCAGAAGCTTGGCTGGAGGTAACGTATGGGATTCTCTCGCCGACCTGCTAAGAATTATGAAGCTACAAGAGGTAGGTGCTGACGACGAAAAAGAGGTCCGGGAAATAGTGCAACACCTCTTTACAAATATCGGCAAGTCTGCACGTAGTAAGCGAGATAGCCAACAGGCAAAGTCGCGCGTCGACCACGGTCAGACAACCTGCTGTTTCAGCTCGTTGATGACATGCATTGGATGTGGAATGCAAGCCCCTTTCTAGATCGAGCCCAAGAATTACTGAAGGAGGCAAGTGATGAGCATGCAAATTACGATACTCAGAGCTTGACAGGAGTCGCCCAGTCAAAAAAGGCAAGGTGAGAAGAAGCCTCAGACGACTCGGTGAACAGGTAGCAGTCAATATGCACACGATGGGCACAAGCTTCGCTGGAAAGGTAAGAGACGTGCGGCAGGTAGCAGAGGCACACATTGGAGAGAGGTCGGCCGATATAGTACAGTTCAAGAATCGGCCAAGCGAAAATTAAGGGATTGAAAAGGCCGGCAGAAACCAAGCCTGGCAGCATCTTTCAGACTGGCAGCACGCCAACAAATTCAAAAAGGATGGACCTGTCCTACTCTTACCGGGATCCTGGTGGAGGGGGTAGCAAGAGTCAGAGCTTGAGAGCGCAGGCCCATGATGGTGACAGAGGCAAACATGCCGAGCGTGCTGCAAGCAATGCGCACAGTGTAAGGAAATCAAGGAGCTTGGCAAGAACTTTCACAGGATGCAACTGGATCGAGGGGGCCAGTGCAAAGTGTACAAAGGAGGGGGCCGGAAAACAAATCAGAAACCACAGCAGTCACTGATTAGCGTGATTTTTCCCAATAAGGCGGCGACACTATTGCGACGATGTACAGACTTAGAGAAGCAATCGCTTTCAATACGGAGTTGGCTGACGAGCCTCAATATAGTTGTGGCTCACATCGGAGCAAATGGGCTTTCCTTTGCCACCTCGGAGACAGGCAAGTGGGGGAGAGGACGAGGAAAGGGCAAAGGATTTAGACAGCAGCCAAAGGGCACGTGACCACTTAGTTGCGTACCTCTTGGCGCCTACGATCACTGATTTCATTCCGGATGAAAATCAGAAATGCTGTGACAACAAACTTGAACAGACAAGAACGCTGCTGCACAGTGAATGGAGTAAAGAGATCGAGCCCTCAAGGCAACACATCATCCTCTCATCGTCCGCAACCCAATGGATAAACAGGTTCGGAGTTCACGCGTAGGAACATGCAGTGGGATGCGCCCTCGATGCCAACGGCTGCATATATCCTCGCCTCCTTCCCGAGCAAGAAACACAAATAGTGACAGGAAAGACTTGGTTCCTGGACCAAGAGTTCCAGCAGTTGGTTTCATCAGAATTTAAGACTCGTCGCGAGAATGGGAAGAGAGAGTGGACAAAACGAGAGTCATCGTGACGGAAAATCTAACTATATGCCTGGACTTAGGACGAGGATGGACAATCACTAGCGGGGGATGGAACTTTCTGAAAAAGCAGGAGCGTTGGGAAGGCCACGAGCAAGCGCTGATCACGACTATTCGGAAGGAGACTATCGAACAGAAGAGTTGGAGGAAACTGTCACTCCTTCTCCTTCAATTCTTGGGCCACGAGAATTGAAGGAGAGGCAGCGATATGTCTGTCCCTCCTGTCTTTCAGTCGGCGGGACGAGAAGATCTGCTCTTGTGGGGAAAAAAAGAAGGACCAACGGTAGGAATATGGGAGAGCCTATCAGAACAAGAAAAGGCAAGTTGGCGGCAAAAGATAAGCACAACGCACGAATGATTCAGACAGAGTGGTTCAAGTCAACAAAGGAGCGGAGAAAATCCGCTCATTTGAGCTCAGCGGGACAGAAATTTTCTTTAACTATGGTGAAACGAAATCGAAAGAGGTCAGGATGAAAAAGAATGGGAGCCAAAAGGGTGCATATCGCGGGCAGAGCGCACAATACAGGTCATGGTGGAAGCAAGGCAATATCAAAACGATCTGATTTAAATTGCTTTTATTACTGGAAACAGTAGTTTAGAACCCTTGCTTGAGGGTCTATTTGCTCAAACCCATGTGAATCTGAGTTGACGTGTTGTCGGCCGGAATCGAACCTGGGACCTGCGGATAACAAGATTTCTTAAGTGCCGCGCTCTTCACCACTGAGCTAAGGTGACGGATGAATCACCGACAATCCTTAAGGACCCTCTTAATGAGTGAAGATCACGATCACGAGTGAAGATCACGCTTTATGCTAGGTTCGCAAAGATCTCACTGTCACGACAAAAAAACATTGGGCTTTGTTGACAGCAGCGAGGGCGTCGGACGGAAAGGACAAATGTCAAGTACAGCTGAAGCAGGAATACTGGATGGGCACAGACTGTCAAAGATCGGCAGATTAGGTGGTTACGGCTTCCAAGGCACAGTCGCAGCGGATGATGGATCTAACCAAAAAAAGGACAAAATGGGAGCAGGGTATGTGAATCTGCGGGGGGGAAAGAAAAGGCAGCAGATGAAGGTAGGACGCGAAGAGGAAGGATTCAGCCGCTCCAACCGTCCAGAACAAGCGGCCTTTGTCTTGACATTATGCAGTGCCCCTGTGACAAATCCATGCTGTATTTGTGCGACAACCAAGCGCTGCTGAAGGCTGTGAAAAGATGGGTAGGCGAAGGCGGAAAAGCGACGTTAGAAGGAGCTCCAGACGCAGACATTTTCCGGGAAGCAATCGAAGAGCTCTGAAAAAGAACAACTGCAGGAGCAGCGACGTTTTTGGTCAAAGTGAAAGCGCATCGACTCGAAGGAGAATCTGCAAATGGAGAAGCCAATATTCAAGCAGACAAGTCTATTTCAAGCAAACATGTTCCCATGGAATGGCAAGACAGGACAAATCGAGCAGTCTTCACATGGCAAGGGCCTTACTGGAAAGAAGTACGGTGAGCTATGAAGATTGAAAGTTAACGTGGAACAGTGGGGTACGGAAGGCGATTAGACGAGGATCAGCAAAAGTGGAGTTGCGCCAGCACCGGGATCATGTGACAGGAGCTTGGAAATGGATCAGCAAACCAAAACCACGAGTCGGTGTAAGCTATGACTCGATCATGGTAACGGCTCTACGACATTGTACGTGGATGGATGAAGATTTTTTTCAAAAGAATTGTATCAATGAGGAGAAACAAAGGGGAGGCATCATCCACCAGCCTTTCTACGGGACACGGGTAGCGGACTTCATGCTGAGACAGGGTGCAGGAAAGTTTATGCTGGGAAAGTATTTGAGCAACAAACAAATTCCATGGAAGCGAAGGAGACGTTTTGGGATGGCGGTGGCAGGAATTATGACAACAACCAGTCAGCTAGGTAAAATAGGCAAAATGCAATCCATAGGGTGTCAGGTGTGCAGAATAGGGCAAGAGGTCCGATGTGAGAGCACTGACGGTCTTATGGTTGAAACATACAGTCATGTCAACCGTGCAGGCTGCAAAAGGATGGCAACGGCAATTACATCTGCCCACCACTCCATCTCCATTCTTCTGTATGTCAGCTTGCGTGCTGCCAAAAAGCCAAAAAGCAAGCACAAGCTTGTCACCCTTGACAAAGAAAGTAACATAAGCACGCTGTGGCGACGAGAAAAGATTTTTAGAATCTGCTGCGAGGAACATCTAGCGGAGAAGCTGACCTAGTGAAATGCCTCAACAGGACAGCTTTTAGAACAATTTCCAAACGGCACTGGCATGTGGACATTATTCAGTGTTGAGCTCAATGCTCAATGTATGCAGTCATAAACTAGAAGTTAGATTCTGACCAGCAGGAGCACATTGCAGGGGCACGGCGATGGATGGCAACGGTGGGCCAAGTGGCAGGTGAAGCTGTAAATTTAGAATTCTGTGGCATTTGCAAGGACTCGTACACAAAATGAAGCATCATCCCAGACCGCAATGTGAATGTGACAGTGAGAGAGCAAGTGCATGTTCAATCGTGTGCACCAGCCCCACTGTCTTGCCTGCACGTCGGCTTGAACATGTACAGTCGAAATTGAGTGCCCAACGACTCTCAGAAGGGAAGAAACTACCAACTGTGAAGATACAGAGTCGACGAGAAGGCAAGGCAGAGGCTAATAAGTGGGTGAGAATTTCGGAAAAAGTCATGGCAGGAGTCATTCAGGGAAAAACAGGCAATCAGTCAAAGGCGTTGTTTCACTGTCTAACGAAAGGTAGCCGCCTCAAGGACAGCAGTACTTATGGCATTGGAACTAGTCAAGTCTGTGCAGGCAGTGGCAGCGAGGATTGCATTATGGGCGGGGGCTGCCGGGGCGGGGGCGGCGATAGCGGCCATGATAGGAGCGACATTGGCAAAAACTATAGCGGCGGTTCCAGTTGGGTTGCCACGGTGTTCTGGGTGAGACGGGCATTGGCAAAGATGGAAGTTGGGATTGCTAACGCATACGAGTGACAGCGGCGCTGGAGGTGGTGGCAGTGGCATTGCCCATACCAGGGACACTGGCAACAGCGGCTATAGCGGCGGTGTGAGTGTGGCGAGTGTTGCTCCCGCTGCTGTTGTTGATCACTTCACTCCTAAGACAGATCTCGCTCCCGTCATTGCTGTGGTTGCTGCGTCCACTTCCCCTAATGTGAATTCCGTTGCATTTGCCGCCTCTGCCGGAACAAATGACAACGGTAGCGGTTGGGAAGATTTCGAGAAGCCTCTTGACATGCTGCTTGAGGAGGAGTTGGAAATGTGGAAGCAAAAAGAAAACTATAGCATGGATGAAGGAGCGTAGGAGGATGAGCGATTTGAAATGGAAAGAGACAACGAAGAGACGGGCGGAAGTGAGAGTAGCAGCTCTATCGAAAACAGCGAGGAAGATGATGAGTGCTGGAAGTTCGGAAGTGATTCAAATCGGGGTATCAGGTACTCTGGTCCAAGGACAACAAGCGAAGGACGAAGTACGCAAAAAAGGCAATCGACAAGGCATTCAAAAATCCAGTTTGGTAGAAGAGGACTCGGACATGAAAAGAAACGAGTTTGAAGCATTAGCTTTGTCACGAAAGTAGGTAAAAGAAATGAGAGCCAGTGGCGAAATGGATGCCCAACACGACGCTGGCGCAGCAACATAGGCTCAGGAACAGATCGAAGAGGAGTCACGAGACTTCAAGTCCTCTTTCTGTGAATTTCGAAACAAGAGAGTTAAATGCCGCAACGTCGAAGATCTGAGTGGCAAGCAGAATGAAGGACGAGAATGGGTAAAAAGGCACTTCATGTCGTGGCAGAGGCATCTTTCAGATGGAGAAGGCAAAAACGATGGGACCAGATGGCGGCAACGAGAGCCGACTCTCACTGCCAGTGGGTGTGAGTAATGATAAACGGGTTGATCACAAAAACAAAGCAAGCAGCGATTGCAGCGTTAATGTGTTTTGGGATCCAAGCAGAGGAGAGATGGTGGAACGAAGCTGTGTTTATAATCCACAGATGGCAATCAGAAAAAATAGAACAAGCACAATTCATTTTGCGGGCTATAACAAATGTAACTTTGAAGGAGCTGTTTGTTCAAATGGATTCTGATCTGGGATGCGAAGTCACATGTGATGTGAGAACGATCAAGGAATGTCAACTTGTAAAGTGTGGCATTTTTGAGCCCCCGCCGTTTCATTTGTCAACAATTGTTCTTGACAAATGGACAGTGTGGTACAAATTGTGGTGGAATCTGGGAGCCACAGAGAAGCAAATTCAATGTCTCATACTGCTCGACGTTGAAGCACGTATACACGAAGATGCAGAAGAGGAACAAGTATGGTCACCAAGCTACCCAAGGTCTCTACAAACAGTATGGATAGGTAACAACGAGCAATCTGTGGGACAGATATGGATTCACTATTCAAAAACAATTGCAGAGATTCTCAGTAGCACTTATCGAGCTCCGTGGACGCTGACGAGAATGTAGACAATTCAAGGCCATGAGACTTTTGAAAATGCTCGAGGACTTGGTGGACGGCTGCCCACTGCTACCGCAAGCCATGAGAATCAAAAACAGAGGAGTGCAGAGGGTGGGAGTGCCATCGATGTAAGATCATCAGAAGTGGGCTGAGCAATCGCACTTTTCCGAAGACTTCAAGTAATTAACGCTTGAAACATTTGAGGCAGCACCGCAGTGGCTAGCCGAGAGAAGAGCAAACGTCTAGTGTTGGGGAACGAAGGAGAGTGAGGGAACCAAATGGGAATGACGGTACATGGACCATGACAGGAACAAAGTGCATTGCAATTAAAAGACTGATATCGATCATGCGCTCTGGCTATTAAACATAATTCATCAACAGGCTGACTCTGGATCGTACAGACCGAAATGGGCAGATTTTGCGAGATCAAATTCAGATGCCTATGGATGAAGTGCCGACTGAGGAAGTTGCATCACAACAGCAAACACTGGCATGGCAGAAGGCAAACTGCAGGACATGACTGTAACGTGCAAACAGTGTCAAGTAAGTTTCGTCTTTATAAAGGGTGAGCAACGGTTCTTTCAGGGGACAAAGATTGCGCAACCACTGTGATGCCCGGAATGCAGAAAATGGATTCGTGAAATCGAGCTGAAGCAGCCAGCAAAAATCGATTCCAGGGGGCCTAAATTCAAAACTGCAATAGTTGCATGGACCATGTGTGAAGGATGGTGGACAGAATCTAGAAACGTTGATGAGAAAGGTGGGATGCAAGCACAAGGAACGAGGCAACACGAATTAGTTGAAGAAACTTTTCGGGAGTTCCCGTGGATCGAATCAGGATCATTGGTGCGAGATTTTTGGTCAGCAGTGCAATATGGCGGCATCCCAGAGTTCCTCAACAGACTCAAAGGTCGAAGGCAAGCACTAATGGCGAAATGGGGTCAAGATATCTTGCTGAAAACAAAGGGAAAACAAAAAGATCTCAGTTCATTATCAAGTGGGATGCAATGGCAGCAGCAATGGTTGTTGGGAGTGTGTCAGAGACAGCAGCCGCAAACGAGTGCAACAGGTAATGTTATTTGTATCTTGGACCACTTGGTATACATTCGGCGCAACCTTCCATCACACAGGCCATGCGAAAGAAAGCAGCAATTGTAATGCTGCAGGAGATCTGGATTCCCCGAGGCAGCAAGTTCAGAGCTTAGCGAAAATACAAACAGAAGTATCCAGAGTACGAATGTTACATTGCTGCAGGCAGCGACATTGTCTTAGTAGCAGATATAGATGGTGACAAAGTGCCAAGTGATGGATACAACGACTGAAGAGTGCATATCACAGTAGTCACCTTTCTGCACAAACGTGTATTTCGCCCCAAAACTATTGTTATGAATTGGCACAAAACCCGAGAAAAAAGGCGCTGGACACATGGCCCATGGACGCGTTTTTTGGCATGATGCGATGACGCATAAGGGAGAGCGTATTAGTATTATGAACATTCATCAAGCAACAGCGAGACGGCCGGACCATGAAAGACGTGTGAATACTCACATTCAGGCAGAAATAAAAAAGTCAGCAGGGCGGCGGAGAATCATGGGAGGGGACTTGAATGCGGCAACATCGCGTACAGGATATTCTATCTCAACAAAGTCTCATTTTGAGAAAGTAGATAATCAGTTTTAAGAATTTATTCAAAGAACAGGAGGATCACTGATTCAATCAGAGGCACACACACGCAAAGATCTGATGGGTGGTGCGTCACTTGATGACATAAAAAGTGCAACTCGACCACATCATCACATGGATTTTTCCCAATGATGACACGGCCGAAATGACGGCGCTGAAGAGTACAGTGCATTGGGTAGGAGCGTGTGAGAACGATCATGCGTTCATACTGTGCACAATCGATGAGCGAATGTTGAGATATCGAGACCCTGGGGTGCGAGACCCAGGAGGCCGAACAAAAGCGATCAAGGTGGAAAAAAATTACCCAAAGCAAAAACCGCGCATTCAATCAAAACTCGACGCGATCATGCGCCGAATTGCCCAACAAATCGTCACTGACATTAACGATGGAGGGTGTATTGAAGAGATAGGTCTCTGGTGTGTGATTGAAAGTCGAGCTGCGACAGTAGGGATGCTCATGCACAAGAATGAATTAGGTAGAGATAACTGGGCACGGGAACGCAGCTCTCATAGAAGCCATGAGCAGGTAGAAATCTTGAAAGAATCGGCAACGTTGATAGCCGCACGAACAACTCGAAGAAGGCCAGGCCGAGCATCTGTAGCAGTTCAGCAATGCATGACACAATTCGGACTTTATAACCATTTCAAGATGACACAGAGGGAGGTAAGTGATTATTTCTGTTGACTACGCAGAGACGTATTTTAATTGGAATATTCAGATTACAAGTGGTCATTACAAAATGGTCGTCACGTACATACATACATATGGATATGGCGATAGATATATATGAATGTGGAAGAGGAAGAAGGTGCGTATACATGTTGATGTTGACATACACATACGGATGAATTAGACAAATGAAAAATGCAGACAGGAGAAGAAGATAGGCATATGGGCAAGGCTATGTGAAAATCAATAGGCACCGTGACATAGGTGCCTATTGAATTTGGAGAAAAAAGATGAAAGGAAACAAAAAGGTGGTTATGAATATAGAGCAGAACACAAAACACGCAGCGTGCACAAAACAAATAGACAGGCAGGTAGAGAAAAAACATATACACATGGCACAGACTCATGAAAACAGGGAAACAGAGGGGGGATGTGCGTGAGGGAGACCGAGGCTATCATTGGTAAAGCGCCAAGGGTTGGGACTCACACTCCTTCGTTCCCACTCAACAGTTAGCAACAGTGGTTATGAATATGGAACAGAACACAAAACACGCAGTGTGCAAAGTATACATTGTTGGAATGGTTTGACCAGTGAAACGTAGAAAAATAAATTAGTAAGTAAAAGTTCGGACAAGCAAAGTGAGAGTGTGAGCGTTCGGCCTAAGTGAATGGTGAGCACCCAGTTAATTGCTCAGGACCCAACAAACTGTCCCGGCCGTTGCCGACTTATTATGGCCGGCCCGCAGTGGGTCGAAAAAGTTTTTTTTACACACAGACTGCAACACAATGCGCACGATGCAACGCACTGCAGCTGAATACGACATTTTAATCATAGCACGGTCGGGCAAAGAACACTTTATCTTTCGCAATCTTTCACAGAGTATTGAGGAGAGGATGATGGACCTACCATGGTTGTACAGAAAAGTTCATCGGAATTAGAGCAGGCGCAGTGGTCAAAAAAGAAAAGCATGTCCAAGGATTGGGTGGTTTGTTGCAGGTCGAGGAAAAAAGGTAAAGAGCAGCTCCCTTTTGACGTGCCCCAAATCTGCTCCAGAATTTTAAAGCAAATAATATCTAATTTTGGTGGAAAAACCATGATATTAAATTCCAAAGCGAAAAAGAGATAGCAAATGTATTTGATGTCTCGATGTTTTATTTTTTGCCGGTATAGAAGAGAAGGAAACGTCGAATCGATCCCATTCACTCACAAGTTCTGAGAGTGGACAGCTGCCCACTCTCGAGAAGGCTCGCATGATCGTTACCATCTGCACACAAGTCTCATAACGTTGCCGGTGGCGGGGCACAACTGCGCGA
>Ga0335398_10009377_pt1 | contig 11337 bp, 6 predicted proteins | sample BON03_FD_205742 | JGI IMG/M metagenome (GOLD analysis project Ga0335398, IMG submission 205742) | Freshwater microbial communities from Lake Bonney liftoff mats and glacier meltwater in Antarctica - BON-03 (spades assembly) (version 2) | ecosystem: Environmental > Aquatic > Freshwater > Ice >...
TATATATATATATATACATGCCTCGGCCAAGTCGAGGACCACCGGCCTACATGTTGAATACGCGGAACGAGGAAACGAATACGGGATTCTATTCATATTAAGCCTGTTTTGTGAATACAGCCAGCTTGAATATGTATGTATTCATGTCATATACAGGCTTAACCAGGCAGAAAACGGTATTTATATTCTTGTGGTTGCGCCACAGGAATACGTGAATATCTATTCAACACGTAGGACCACCGGCCCCACGACAAGTCGCTTCGCTCTCCCTGAGTACGCGTTCGCAGCGTTGGTTGATTTATTGATACACCGACAAGGGGCGACCGAACTCGCATCGCCGGGTATGTGTGTATCCATAACTGTGCTTTGAAGGAGTAATGAGTTCGTCACCTGCATCTCCGCCTCTCCGCCGGGACGGCCGCCGCCGGACGCCGCAACCGGTCCGCTGCGCCGCACGCGGATGGTAACATCGCCGAGGTGCGCAGACATGGGGAGGGCCGAGCCGCGGTCGAGCGGCCGGGTGAAGGACCACGACTCGCCGACGCGCGAGAGGTTCTGCGCGGTGAAGTAGTGCGCGCGTAGCAGCAGCCGTAGACGCGAGGAGCCACCCACCGAGATATCGGCGGCGGGAGGGCCAACGTCGGCAACCTTGACCCAGGTGGACCAGCCGGCGGAGCCCGAGGCGCCACCGGCCGACTTGAGGTAGGCGTGCACCTCGCCGGTGGTGTCGGTGACCCCTACGTGCGTGACGGAACGGCAGCGGACCGCTGCGTCGCACGCAGCGAGCGCCGCCGCGATGGTCATCGTGCGCGGCGGGGCAACGTCGTCGCCCGCGCCGACAAAGCCCTGCTGCCACTCGTACTGATACTGGACGAGCGGCGAGTGCATCGAGGTGCGCGCCACGCCCAGCGCTGCGAGGGCTTCAGGCGTAGCGTGGCTGCCGGCGTCGGAGCCCTCAACGGCAGTGCTCGGCCCGCCGGGCATTGATGAGAGCATGCTTGGCGGCTGGGGCCCGCGGTATGCGCCCGCGCAGAGAAGGAGCACCGCGTAGCCTAACATCGTGCGTGCAAAACGTGCAGTTCAGCCGCTGCACCTCCTGGTCGCTCGGCGGGTGGGCCCACTGGTCGCGCTGCTGCTGGCCGTGATGGACGGACGGAATGCGCGCCAAGCGAATTCTATTTTAGGATCCGCGCGCCGCGAACCTCAAGCCCGAAACCGCGAAGCAGCTCAAAACGCGAGGCGCCAAATGCGAATGGACTCCGTCCGCCTTGTGCTGATCGCGGTGAGTGAATCGACGGTCCGCGTGATCCTGACCTTCGTCGAGGGCGAGAGCGAGAACTCGAGCCCTGCCTCTGCTTGTGCCGGGAACACGACCCAGAGCCATGAGAGGGATAGCAGCCGGCGAGACCCGACAGGAGCGGTGGCCGATGCGGGCGACAGCAGCTCGGCCCCGGACGCCATTGCGTCCGCCCCCGCGACCGCTCCCTCCGGGCGTGGAGCGACGGGCGAGCCGTCGGGCGGCAGCTCGGCCCCCGACGCCATTGCGGCGGCCGCCGCCACCACTCGCCCCGGGCGTGGAGCGATGGAGCCGTCGGCTGGAGATAGCAGCTCGGTTCAGACCGCCGCGACCGCTCCTTCCGGGCGTGGAACGATGTCTGAGCCATCGGCGGGAGATAGCAGCCCGGAAGCCTTTGCGTCCGCCGCCGCGACCGCTCCCTCCGGGCGTGGCAAGCGCATCTACGACGCCAAGTTCCTGCTCTCGCTGCGGCGGGAGCAGACGTGGGAGGAGCTCGAGGACGTACCGGCGTGGGCGCGCGACGAGGTCGTGGAGGCCTTGGCCGTGCCGGAGGAGGCGCAGGTTCCAACCGCTCCATCCCAGCTGCCCTGTATCCACTCCCACGCCGACGCTCCCGCGCGCCCCCCTTTGTCGCAGGGCCTCACGGAAGCCGACGAGTTTGTGATTACGAGAGAGGCGCCACCGCCGGGGCTGTTGGCCACGGCGGCGGGGGGCGGGGGCGGCCGAGACATGTACTCAATGCTCGAGGCTCTTGCGGAACAGCTACACGACGCTCCCGATTACTTTGCGAGCCGAGTGCCCGTGGACCTCACTCTAGGCGGCGGCAGCACCAGCGCGGCGGCGCTGGCTGCAGCTCCGGCGGCGGCGGTGGTGGAGGAGGAGGAGGAGGATTTCGAGTTTGTGACCTCGAGTGGTGGCGGCGCCGGTGGTGGCGGCGAGTTGGGATCGCTCCTGGCGACTCTCACAGCCCAACTGCGCACGTCGAGCCTGGCCACCGCAGACCGGCCGCCCCTCGGCATCCCGGAGACAGCAGACACGGATCAGCCTGCGCTCCCGGCGCCGCCACTCCCGTCACAGCTGCCGATGCCTTCGAAGTGGCTCGCGTCGTCGCGGTCGCTTCCGCCGCGTGTGGCCCCACAGCCGCCTGCCCAGCCGTTGCAGCAGCCGCTGCCGACGCAGTGGTTCCAGCCGCCCCTGCCGACACAGCCGCCGCTGCCTCCGGGTCCTCCACCGGCGCCCAACGGCGCTGCAGGCGGACTAGACGCGCTGTTGGCCTCCCTGGGCGACCAGCTGCGGCAGCAGCCGACCCTGCCGCCACCACAGGCACCGCTGCTTCCTGCTCGACAGCACCCCCTGCCTCTGGGTCCTCCGGCGGCGCCCAGCGGCGCTGCCGGCGGGCTGGACACGTTGTTGGCCGCCCTTGGTACCCAGCTGCAGCAGCAGCAGCAGCTGATGCACCAACAAGAACTGCTCACGCAAATGGTAGGGATGATGCCGCCGCCACCGCTAGCGCCACCGCCGCCGCCAACGGCCAACGACGCGACGCAGCACCTCTCGGCTCTTCTCGGCATCGGAGGCGGCCCAGGCGGAGGCGCAGGATTTGTTGGAGGCGGAGGCGCAGGGTTCTTTGGAGGCCCGTTGGCGGCACAACCCCCGGCACCACCGCCCAGGCAGCAACTCGCTCCGATGTACGGCGGGGCCATGTATGGGGAGGCGGCCATCGCCACCTCGCCTGCCACCGGCCTGGCTGGCGGGTGGGCTGGCGGCCTCGGCAGTGGAGGACCCAACCCGCAGCACGCCGGTGGGCGCAGCGTGGCCAACGCGCGCGATCTGGACACTTTTGGGGCGAGCGACGAGGTATTCGACCTTTCGATGTTTGCGCAGCAGACGGCCGCCTTCCAGCACGACCGCGCGCACCCGGGCAACGGCCACGCGCCGCCGCGCCAGTACCCTCTTCCGCCTCAGCTGCCGTCCGGCCAAGAGCCTCCAAACTGGCAGCAGCAGCTCTTTGGGCGGCAGCTGTAGGTTCGGTTCTATAAGGTTTGTTGCGCCGAAGACGGCGGGGTATGAGCGGTCTCTATTTGAGGCGCGCACCAAGCACAGGATCGTGGCCATCTTTCGCCGCGCAACGACCGAGTGCCCCGCTCGAAGCCGGGGCGCTATGGTGGAGTTCGCGAGGTGACGCCGCGGGCTAGCGAGCGCCCGCAGCTACGAGCGCGGAGGCAGATCGCGCCGCCGCGCCGCCCGTTCGGACGCGGAACGAGCTCGCGACGTGGGCGCTATACCGATAGGGGGGCGAGCCGGCGGAAGAGAATACCGGTGGGTAGCACAATACCGGCGGGGGCGCTGGAGCACGCACGCGACGTGAGGCGACGTAGCGAGACGAGCTAGCTGCCCATGGCTTGCACCGTGAAGCTGCGCGCCCAGTCTCGGCTTCCGCGGCCAGTCTAGCCAACAATCACAGACATCCCTTGGACGGCGGCCCTATCTTTGCTCGCGCGCGCTTGTGGCGCCAGAGAAAAGGCCCAGCGGCGGGCCGCTGGGACTTGGGGGCTGAGGGTCTTATCAATCACGCATGGGGATGGAAGGGGAGGGGGGGGGAGAGGGGAGAGGGAGTATATAGCATAACGAAACCGAATGCTTTGATGATGTGGATGAGGCATGCGGTTATGGTTATGTGACATATTATGTGTTGGTGGTTTGAGGGTGAGGGTGTCTTGGGGCCTGGGGTCTGTCTGAGTCTGAGACTGAGATGTGCGAAAGGTGTGTTATTGTGTGGTGTATAGGAGTATAGGGCATGTGGGCACACTCATGACTCATTATGGATATGGATATGGATATTGGAATAAATAAGTAAAAGTAAGTGCCGTATTATTATTTTAGAGTCACAAAATCATTTTGTCATTTCAAATTTTTACACCTTTAAATATAGATATTTTTACAAAGTGGTGGATAGAGAAAGAGAATAATTTAATCTAAATTCAACAGAATCAACACCTCGCCAACCAGCGCACGACAGCCACACGAACACAACAGCGCGGCACAAGGCCAGGCAGTAGGGCCAGAGAGTCTTGGGCCGATCGATACATCAACCGATCTACTCATCTCTTCCCAACACTCACCCTCTGTCAGGCGTGCGCCATCGCGGCAGCAACAGAGGCACCGATCACACCCGACGCGAAGCGATGGCACGCCTACTTGGTAGGATCGACCGAGGTGGTCGGCGGCACGTAGGACTCCTCCTTGGGCTCCTGCACCAGGATCTGGTCGGGCAGCGGGATCTTGGGCCCGGTTTTGCCCGTCGGATCGTGCGGCAGCATGATGGTGACGCGCACGCCAAGCATGCCCTGGCGGAGGGCCACGTGCCTGACGCACATGTCAATGTACTGGCGCTTCGGCTCGCCGGATTTGATCATGTAGCCGTCGGTGAACTTCATCTTCTTGGCGCGCGCGCCGCGAATCTTGCCGCTGACGCAGCACTCCACACCCTTGGCGCCAGCCTCCATCACGAAGCGCACCACGCCGTAGCAAGCCCGGCGGACCGCGAGGCCGCCAACCAGCTTGAATCGCAGCGACTCGCACTGCGCCACCGCGCAAAGGCCGCGGTTGGCAACCTTCTCAGCGTAGAGCTCCACCGAGTTCTCCGAAAAGTTCCAGCGCTTCTGAACCACCGCCGTCAACTCGCGAATGCGGCGGCCCTTCTCACCAAGGACGTCCTGCGTGCGCGTCGCGCGGATGATCACCTCAGTGCGCATCGGCGTCACGCGAACCTCCACACCAGAGTAGCCGTCCTCCGCCAGCTCGCGCGTCAGCAGCTCGTTGAGCTCAGCAAAGAAGACGCCATCCGCGACGAACTTCCTCTTCTTGGTCACCTGAGCAGACATGGTACCTGCAGAGGGCGGGAGTGGTGGCGCCGCCGGTTGAGCCTTCGAGGACCGCGGGCGTTGCAGGGCCGCGCGAGTAGAGCGGCAGACGCGCTGGAAACCTGAAGGCGCGTCGACGAGTATTCTTTTAGAGTTTTTTTTTCAACCTACAAACGTACATGTAGCCGGTGTGCACCCTAGGAGGTGAGGAGCTCGGAGTGGCAAGAAGCAAAGCGGACGTGGTTGGGGTGTCAAGTAGCCCTTCGCACCTACGGTGAGCTAATTTAGTTAATTATTGGCCGGTATATGCGCTCCATCATCATCATCATCAGCGCTGTGTAGCGCACAGCGCACACGGCAGTACGGCAGTGCGTGAACGGGGTCAACCTGAACCCAAGGCGAGATGCGGCGCGAGCACGTTGGCGTAGAGCTAGGTCTGAAGGCGCGCGGTGTTTGTGCGCCCCTTGGCGAGTACGCGAGCGAGTACCACAGCGGCGGCACGTACTAACTAAATCATACCGTCGGGTTCCAACGTCAGCCAAAAATAGATCAAAACGCCACCAACTTTCCAGGTCAGCGCCTTGGCCAGTTTCACGAGCGCCATCCAGCGCGCCGCGCGCACACCCACTGGGCGCGCCTGGGCCGGGCCGCACGCACTGGCCTCAGCGTGACGGCCTGCTGCGCCCAAGCCTGGCCGGCGGCGTTTCTGCGCGCCCCCTGTGCGGCTGTGTGTGTGCCGCAGCGCAGAGCTTTCCAAAGAGCCACTGCGCGGTAGGCCCCGCGACCCGGGCGGGCCTGGGCGGCCGAGTCGGCACGCACTGGCCTGACCACGACGGCCTGATGCGGCCGTAGCCCGGCCCGCGGCGCCCCCGCCCTCCCCCACATGCGGCTGTGGCGCCATCACTGGTCACTGGTCACCCTCGCGCCCCGGTCGCGTCGGCTGGGTCCCGCACGCGCAGGCCTGGGCGCGACAGTCACAGAAGCCCGCCCGCGTCCACCTTCTCCTGTAGTGCAGCGTCACCTCTTGCTTTTTGCACTAACGCCACTCCCCACCGTTTTCTCACACAGCCATGCAAATCTTCGTCAAGACGCTCACCGGCAAGACCATCACGCTGGAGGTGGAGCCGTCCGACTCGATCGACAACGTCAAGGCCAAGATCCAGGACAAGGAGGGCATCCCGCCGGACCAGCAGCGCCTGATCTTTGCGGGCAAGCAGCTCGAGGATGGCCGCACGCTCTCCGACTACAACATCCAGAAGGAGTCGACGCTCCACCTGGTGCTGCGCCTGCGCGGTGGCATGCAGATCTTCGTCAAGACGCTCACCGGCAAGACCATCACGCTGGAGGTGGAGCCGTCCGACTCGATCGACAACGTGAAGGCCAAGATCCAGGACAAGGAGGGCATCCCGCCGGACCAGCAGCGCCTCATCTTTGCGGGCAAGCAGCTCGAGGACGGCCGCACGCTGTCCGACTACAACATCCAGAAGGAGTCGACGCTCCACCTGGTCCTGCGCCTGCGCGGCGGCATGCAGATCTTTGTGAAGACGCTCACCGGCAAGACCATCACGCTGGAGGTGGAGCCGTCCGACTCGATCGACAACGTGAAGGCCAAGATCCAGGACAAGGAGGGCATCCCGCCGGACCAGCAGCGCCTCATCTTCGCGGGCAAGCAGCTCGAGGACGGCCGCACGCTGTCCGACTACAACATCCAGAAGGAGTCGACGCTCCACCTGGTGCTGCGCCTGCGCGGTGGCATGCAGATCTTCGTCAAGACGCTCACCGGCAAGACCATCACGCTGGAGGTGGAGCCTTCCGATTCGATCGACAACGTCAAGGCCAAGATCCAGGACAAGGAGGGCATCCCGCCGGACCAGCAGCGCCTCATCTTCGCGGGCAAGCAGCTCGAGGACGGCCGCACGCTGTCCGACTACAACATCCAGAAGGAGTCGACGCTCCACCTGGTCCTGCGCCTGCGTGGCGGCATGCAGATCTTTGTGAAGACGCTGACGGGCAAGACGATCACCCTCGAGGTGGAGCCGTCCGACTCGATCGACAACGTCAAGGCCAAGATCCAGGACAAGGAGGGCATCCCGCCGGACCAGCAGCGCCTCATCTTCGCGGGCAAGCAGTTGGAGGACGGCCGCACGCTGTCCGACTACAACATCCAGAAGGAGTCGACGCTCCACCTGGTCCTGCGTCTGCGCGGCGGACAGTAGGCCTCGGCGAGTAGTAGCAGTTCGACGGACGGTGGCTGCTCCAGGAGAGCTTCTTAGTAGTAGGTAGGCAGCGCGACGGTCGGTGGCTGCTCCACTAGAGTAGCTGCCTTCTTTCTGTGGCTTTCTCCATGAAGCAGGTAGATGGCGTGGGAGTTGAGTCGCGTTTCTTGTTTTATTCCGTGGGCGAACGTCGCCCCGGCGGGGCGTGTGCTAGGCTTATGTACTACTTACAACACGTGTTTGTCTCTGCTGCTGTCTGCGCTCTGCGCCTTTTGTTTGGGGTGGGTCGGAGGGGTTGTGTGTTTCTTTTTGTTTTTGTGTTGGTGTGTGATAGTAATAAATATATAATAAAAGGGGAATATGGAATATGAATTTGAATATGAATAAGTTTAATAATAAGTGTTTAAATAAAATAAACTCAACAATCAACAATAACTTTTTTAGAACAAAATAATAATAACTTTCTGCCCATAACCATAACTTATCATAACCATAATCATAACAACTCCCACTCCTTTATTCTCCTTCTCCTTAAACTTAAAAAAAAAAAAAAATCCCCCTCTTCCTCTTCCTCTTCTCGAACTACCTCAATAATACCAATACTACCTCTCATTTCACTACAACTATAAACTATAACTCTTACCCTTAATCATAATAAAACTAACTGTTGAGAGCCAGTTGGGCGGTTCGAATCCCATGGGGGACGTAAACCCGGCGCGAGTCGTTCGCGGAGGGCAGTTTGCAGTTTGGGTGATCGCACCCAGTAGCCTCTCCGGTGAGGACTCCTGTTTTGTTGAGAGCCAGTTGGGCGTCTTCCCACTAGGCCACCATCAGCGCTGATGGTGGCCTAGTGGGAACGCGCCCACCGGGCTCACAACACTAATATACCACACACCACCACAACACCTCACACCTCCACCACACACACACCGCACACACCAAACCACACACACTTTATAACTCCCCTCCCCACCACTCCTCACCTCCCAACCTCCATCCCGACCATCCCGCCGTCCATCGGCGCGTCGCTGTCGCCAATCTCGGCCGTGATCCCCCCACCGTGCACGCCCAGCGCCGGCTCAACAATCGTCGCCACGTTGGCCGGCAGCAGCATGAGCCGCGGCGCGAGCCCCGCCGCGAGGGACGCCTCGTAGACGGCGGCGACGGTGGCGGGCGAGATGGCGACGCGCCGCGCGTCGAGCGCCACGAGTGCGTTGCGCACGCGGCAGATGCGCTCGCGCTCGTCGCGTGTGGCGGGCGCGGCCTGCTGCCCGCTCCGCTGCTCGTCAGACACGTCGTTTAGCTCGTCCGGGGTGTGCGCCGCAGCGCCGCCCGAGCGGTCGGGAGAGACCCATACGTAGCCGTTCATCCCAAAGATGGTCGACACGCCAAACGCAAAGACGTGGAAGTGGTGTTTGAGCCGCTTCATCAGCGACGGCGCCACCTTGACTAGCAGCCCGCCCGAGAGCTTGCCATACTTTAGCGAACGCGTGTGCAGCGACATGGCGCCGTCCTGAAAGAAGGCCTGCACCTCGGCAGAGAGGAGGTCGTTCTCGACGTAGAACTGGCGCATGTTGAGCTGGTCTTCGGCCGTGCGACGGCGCTGCTCGCCGCCGGGCAGGTTGATCGAAGACAGCATCAGCAGCGCATCCTGCCGCCCGTTGACGTCGGCGCGCCAGCGCTTGGCCCCCACCTCGGAGATCCGGCCCACGACGACGTCCCCCACCTCGCCGTGGTACCGGGCACGAAGCGGCCGGACAGACACCAGCTTGTTGACGCGCTCGACGACGCCCGCGACCGTGGCCACTAGAGTGCCGTCGTCGAGCATCAGCGTTCCGTGGCCGCGGAGGCACCCGGGCTCGGCCGGGATGGGCTCGCCAGGGGTCACCACCGGCTCGAGGCTCCGGTGGGACAGCGACGGCACCGACGAGGAGGGCACGAACGAGATGTGCGCGCCCGCCTCAGAGGACGAACTCAGGCGGCGGCGCTTGTCCATCTGGCGCCGTCGCGTCCTCGTCGGCTGGCGTCAGGCGCTGGCGGAAAAATTCTGTGTCGGTCGACATTTTTGGTTTTCGCCTCCCAGGTCTCGGCCACCTACTCCACGATGAGCTCGCGGCCTGGCGCGCGGTCTGGCGCGCGTACGGTCGGCACCGGTCAGCCGGTGCGCCCAGCGCGGCCGCTGCGACCTAACGTGCTGATCTCTTCACGTGCGGTTGGGGAGCACGTGCGGCAGCCGTACATCGCTTCGCACTACCGGCAGCCGCTCAGGCTGAATGGCTCGCTGTGCATCGGGACGATACGCGGGCTGCTCACGCTGCACAACGAGACGGGCAACGTTTGGTCGCACCTGCTCGGCTTCGGCTGGGCGCTCTGGCGGCTTGTCACCGTACAGTCCGCCGACCGCGGCTCGCCCTACTCGCGAACCGCGGCGGGCATATTCCACCTTTCGGCGATGGCCGTGCTGATGGCCAGCACTACCGCCCACTTGCTCGGGCCGATCCTCCCGCAGAAGCCTTCGGAGCGGCTTTGGCGGATCGACCACGCGTGTATCTGTATCACCATCGGCGGCTCGTACGTGCCCGGCCTCCTCTATGGCTTCCGCTGCCACCCGCTGGCGCGCAACACCTACGCGATTGTCACGTGCGCGGGCTTGGCCGCCAGCTTCTACCTCACGCTCTTCCCACAACTCTCTGCCGACGGGCGCGACTGGCTCCGGATCATCGCACTCTGCACCACCGTCCTGTTTGGCCTCGCGCCGACGGGCCACTATTGCCTCTTCGCCACGGCTGACGACTTCCACGTGATGATTCCGGGCCTGCTCGGCATGTTCGCCGCCTATGGGGTCGGCCTCTACGTCTTCCTCCGCGCCGTGCCGGAGCGCTTGGCGCCCGGCGCGTTTGCCTTGTTTTCGAGCCACACGCTGTGGCACATATGCATCGTCGCGGCGCTCGTCAGTTGGGACTATTCGGTCGACAACATGCTCAGCAGGGACTGGGCGTGCGACTCGCCGCCGGCCGTCATCTGAAATGTGGGGCTTGTCTTGGGGCGGCGGGGGGGGGGGGGCTTCTCTCCCCTCGGGGGGTGGGGCAAGCTAGCTTGTGTGTGTTGCGGTTTCTGGCGCCTTGCAAGATGATAAGTTGCGTCCTACGTGTTGTTTCAGCCTTCCTTGGTGGTAACACCTCTGGCGCGTTCGCGTGGTGCGGGCGGATCTGCCGCCCTCGACCTCGCCGCAAGGCGCAAGGCGGCGCCGGCGGCATGAATACCTTATTTCTTCATTTTTTTCGGCGGCATGAATATCGATATTCTATTTTTTTTCGCCTCCGGCGTAAGATCTAGTTAGTGGCCTAAAGAAAGAAACGTCGTCGACTGAAACTGTGCACTGTGCACGCTACCACAGAGGATACAACTTGACACAACCAGAAGATAGGTTCAGAGGGCAGTGCTGCGGCAAAGGTTGGAAGGCCCCAACCGAGAAGAAAGGAGGGGGGGAACATCCGAAGACTGAGAAGACACTTGCTAAGCCTTCTCTATCCTCGCCCCCATGGCCCCTAGCGTAGGCTACAAACTATAGCAACGCGGGGTCACAGATAGTACGCTGTAGCTCTCTCCCTTACTCTCGCGCATCTGTACACACCAAACACAACTTACACACACACACCACCATTCATTCGTGCACAGATGACTGCTGGGACGTGGACGAGGCCGTCGGAGATGAAATACTCCGCATTTGGTCGGTATAGTAAGCACACGCACGCGCCTGGACAGGCCCGCGGCCTAAACGCCATTGCCATACGAAGGGGGGACTCCTCCCAGAGGAGCCGCGGCAAAGTATGGAGCCTCCCGGAAAACAACTACGGGCAGCAGTCACTACCACCACAAGCAAACCACAAACACCCCGCCACAAACGCACCCTCCCCCTCCACGACACACACACACCTACTCCGCCCCCCCCCCCCCCCCC
>Ga0335398_10009382_pt1 | contig 11326 bp, 9 predicted proteins | sample BON03_FD_205742 | JGI IMG/M metagenome (GOLD analysis project Ga0335398, IMG submission 205742) | Freshwater microbial communities from Lake Bonney liftoff mats and glacier meltwater in Antarctica - BON-03 (spades assembly) (version 2) | ecosystem: Environmental > Aquatic > Freshwater > Ice >...
TATATATATATATATATATATATATATATATATATATATATATGTGTGTGTGTGTGTGTGTGTGTATATATATATATATATATATATATATATATTTATATATATATATATATATATATATATATATATATATATATATATATATATTTATATATATATATATATATATATATATATATATATATACATGTATATACATGTATATATATATATATGTATATATATATATATATATTGCTCCTCTCGAGTAGCTTTCTGCACACCTCCTCCGCCTCGCCGTCGCCGCCGCCGCTTGCCAACCTCCGCATCAGTCTGCGCGGCCCGAATGCGGAAGAAAAAGAAGCCACCGCGCCCTCGCCCAGCTCCAACACGGCCTCGAGGGCGGCGACGAGCGTGGCTGTGCTGGCCGAGGAGGATGAGAGCAGGGACGCAGCCGCAGCGCCGGCCTGGGCGGGACTGACGGTGTCTGGGAGGGCTGCGCGGTTGGCGGGGAAAGAGGCGAGCAGGGACGCAGCCGCAGCGCCGGCCTGGGCGGGACTGACGGTGTCTGGCTGCGATGGGGGCGAAGGCGGTGCAGACGGCGCGCCATTCGAGGCTGGAGAGGCGCCTCGCTCCGAATCCAACAGGCCACCGAGCTCACGAGCCAGGACGGGGGCGAGCCGCTCCGCCAGCGCGGCGTACCCGGCGGGGGACATGTGAAGCCCGTCGGGCTCCCAGAGCTCTGCGCCCGTCTCGCCGGGGGCGGCGTACGGCAGGAGCGGGACGGTGTCGATAAAGATCGCGCGCCGCTCCGGCTGCGCGCCGGCCCACGCGGCGAGCGCCTGGTTGGTGGCGGAGCGCTTGTCGCGGAGCCACGCGGAGCGGTGCACACCCTGGCTCTCCGGGATCGAGAGCGCCACTGTGAGCGCGCCCGCCGCGTGCGCCGCGGCGTGCAGCGCCTGAAGGTTGCTCAGGATATCGGCCGGGGTGGCGTCGCTGCCCAGGTCGTTGGTCCCGGCCATAATAAGGACCACGTCGTACGGCCCGTGCGCACGCAGCTGCGCGCGCAAGCCGGGCCAGCGCTTGCCGCAGACATCCGTGCAGCCCGTTTTGTCCATGGCCTCGCGCATGTGCGCCGTCGTCCAGCCCGAGTGGCCGACCATGTCGCAGCACGCCACGCCGAGAGCGGATCGCAGCGCTGGCGCCCACGGCGAGAAGGAGAGTCCGTTGTCGTGGTAGCCCGCCGTCAGGCTGTCGCCGTAGGCGAGGAGGCGCATCGTCCGTGTCGTTCCGTCCGTGTCGACGGGAAAAAATCGTCGATGGTCAGGGGCGACGACCTTGAACGCGGCGCTGACCAAATCCACGTCGTTTTCGCGCGAATTATAGTTCATGTGAAACGTCTGAGAAACACTCAAGCCGCGAGAAACAGACACGGAGCTGGAGTAGGAGAAGCAGGCGAGGCCTAGGGATCGAGGCTGAGAGGTAGGTGAGGCTCGGCGAAAGCTCGCTATGTAGGCACCCAGCCCGACGCGAGCGTAGGAGGCAGACCCTTTTCGATGTTTCCGTTCCTGAACTCCTCGGGAGATCGGGAGATGGCGTTTTCATAGGAACACAAAGCTTCAAAAGTTTACCCCTCACACTTGGTGTTCCGAAATCTTTAGGGGTTGTGTCACACACAGCGCACCCACCTACAATCGCAGAAACAGAAGCCCTTTTGCATAGAGCTAGCTCTAGTTCTAAGGTTTTTTTGCGGGCTTTCTTTATTTTGTTTTTGTTCTTCTTTTGTGTTTTTTTTTTGTTTTTTTTTTTTTTTTTTTTTTTTGTGGCCCGTGAATGACCCGTGAATTTCGCGCTGTGAATCATTTGTGAACTTGCCTAGTCAACGCGAAAATGGCAGTGGCCCAAGTGGCCACGACCCAGTTCGCCGAGACGCCCCTCGGCCACCGCTTCGCGCTGCGCGCGCCGCTCGCGCGCGTGACGGCGCGCAAATGCGCAGAGTGCGCCAGCGACATCTTCTCGCACGCCGCCGCCGAAGTTGACGCGGTGGACCTGGGTCAGGTGCTGGACGTGTGTGCCGAAAGCACGGCCAGCGTCATCCTCGTGGGCGAGCTGCTCGTAGGATCTTTCCGCGCGGCTCTCGCAGAGTGCAGCCGGGACGAGCGCGTAGTTGTGCTGAACTGCGCCGGCCGCGGCATCCATAGCTTTCTGCCCAAGACGGAGGCCCCTTTCGACGCGCTGCGCAACGAGGGCCGGGTCTTCGACCTCGAATGGCGTGACGACGGGGCCTTTGCGATTGACGTGCCCGAACTCTTGCAGGCGCTGGCGTGGGCCGTGGGTCATGTCGCCGTCGGTCGCCCGGTGATCGTCAACTGCGCGCAGGGCAAGTCGCGCAGCGGTACGGCTGCCACAGCTTACGTGATGGCGACCCGCAACCTTGGCGCGGCTGACGCGCTGAAACTTGTGCGAGAGAGGCGACCGTTCGTCCAGCCCAATCCCGGCTTCTTGGTGCAGCTGGCCGCCATGCAAGACGTTGTGAGAGGGTCGCTGTGTAATGCTCGAGATGATGGGGCGTCGTTGTCGGCACGCACACCGTCAGTCCGTCAGGGGTAGAGTAGAGCACAGCCGGGAGGCGCAGTTGTTATTGTGGTCGCGCGATTGTATTGTGGTTTTGTTAACGCTTGCGCTTGGCTATATACATATATATTGTATGTATCTATCGTATATATGTATGCGCCTATATCTAATAAGATGTTTATATATTTTTTTACATATATACTTATATATATATAATATATAATAATATAGATATATATATAATGGCTCTGGTTCTGTGCGGTCTGATGTGGCTGTGGCTGTGAGTCGGATATGCGACGTGACCGTGACTCACGCACAGCTCACAACTCACTCTCACTAGCTCACTAGCTCACAGCACATATACATATATACGACACGTCACATATTCACATCCGCTTCCGCTTCCGTCACCATCCATCAAGCCAAGATATCGCTAAACGCCGCATACCGCCGATACGGCAATCACGGCGGCGCGGTCAGCAGCATCACCTCTGCCACGTTTGACACACATAGTACCACACATGGACATAGAACATATAGTAGTATTAATGTTATATATATTATATTATATATAATTATATAGTTGTTTATATTATAATATTATATAGTAAATAGTAAATATATAAGCCTTTTATTATAAGCTATTATTCATTCGTTGTCGTTGTATATATTATATATATATTTGATGTGATTATGATTATGATTATAGCTGATCATATGGCGGTTAATTTCAATCACATTTGATGAATAATAATTATTATTATTTTAAAGAAATCATTATATATATTATATAATGATTTATTATTTATATGCCATATATGCTGTTATAAAATTAATAAATGCAATATTATACTGTATGTCACAACGCGAGACGCAAGATACTCTCCCGTGTGTGGCTTCCTTCACTCGTCTGTGCCTGTGCTGCCACCTTCGCCATCTGCAAATGCCATCTGCCGCCGCGCGGAGACTCGCACAGCCACGAAAGAAAACAGGCAAACATACCGCGCCACCACCACCACGACACACGACAGCTGTCATAGCCATAGCTGTAGACTGTAGCTGTAGCACAGGTTGCGTGCGCGCACAGCTGCCCCAGGACTCGAGGAAGTTCATAGCTGCTGTAGACTGGAGCACACGTTGCTTGCGCGCACAGCTGCCCTAGGACCATAGGACTTTAGGAGGACGCCGGAATGACGTTGGCCTCGCGCACGCAGCGCGGGCAGTCGCAGCCAAACTTGTACTGCTGCAGCAGGTGCAGGTGCGCCACCACGCACGACAGACGACAGCTGTCATAGCTGAAGACTGGAGCACAGGTTGCTTGCGCGCACAGCTGCCCATTTTTTTAGAGACGTTATTGTGTTACCAATTCTCTAACTAGCATTATACGCCTCGTGCTAAGCAGATAGGCCGAGATCGAGATGCGCCCGCTCGCCCCCTCTTAACATCGCAGCCGCAGCAGCTCGCGCGCCAGCGCGCCAGCCGCCACCAGCCACATATATATTACGGCCCTAGGAGGAAGCCGGAATGACGGCGGCCTCGCGCACGCAGCGCGGGCAGTCGCAGTCAAACTTGTACTGCTGCAGCAGGTGCCTTCTCCGCACCTCGACCGGCGGGTCGTGCTCGATGTCGATGTAGCTGACGAGCACTTCGTCGCCCTGCGTGGGATGGGGAATACGCGGTGCAATTACAATTACGCTATTCTATTCATATTTAGTTCGGGTTAATCTCGACCGGCGGGTCGTGGTCGATGTAGCTCACGAGCACTTCGTAACCGCGGGTCGTGGTCGATGTAGCTCACGAGCACTTCGTCGCCCTACGTAGGGAATAAGCGGAGCAATTAAAATTACGGGATTCTATGAGCACGCCCTCGTTTGTAAAATAACTCAACGGCTAACGTGGCGGGACGTTGACCAATGGCCGTTATAATTGAAGGCGGCTAAATGGCTAATTAAATTAGGCCAACACAATAAGAGAAAAAAACGGTTATTCGCCATTTTGCTATGAAATGGTCAACGTGTGCTCGCGTCGATTCTTACTTATTAGAAAGGCAAACTAGGGCCTGCTCATTCCTAATTCCCATTCAGTCTGTTTGCTGTTTGGTGGAGACATGCACCTTGAACATGTACTTGTTCATGGCATACATAGGGTTCACTAGGCGGAACATGTTATTCGTATTCTGGTGGCAGTGCCACCGGAATACGTGAACAGCTATTCAACACGTAGGTTCCTCGCCCTGGCCGCGCGTGTGGAGAATAGGATGAGAAGAGTTTAAAGGTGCCCTGCAGCTACTAAGTAAACGCTATAGGTGCATTCGCTTTACTCAGGTACCTGAGCAAATTTCGGTTTTAAGTTCTGATGGCGATCACCAGCGACGTATCCTAAATGTACCAATGAAACCCGGAACAATTAGGAACAAGTGATTGAAGAGTCGAAGCTGAAATCGTCGTTCATTAAGAGTCACAGCACCAAAGTCATGAGTACAGTTTGATTATGAAAAAGCTGTTAGATTCACTTAGGCGCACAGGGCACCTTTAGTGCCACGCCCTGAGCCCTGCGCTAAAGTATAAGTTCCACGCCGCTGGCCTACTCTAGCCCTCCCCTGGAGTCATTTTTGGCTATATCATGTTTTCGAGGCAGTGAGATACGGTGGGATACAGCGGGATACAGCAGGGTAAGAGGTTAACCCGAAAACGGCTAGATATAGATCGTTATAGGGATATAGCGTGATGCCAGGATACCGTGAGATCAGGCGGGATACAGGTGAAATGCAGGCGGGATATCTCCAAAATACAATCCAGGGTAGGGCTTACTCTTTAGTTGAGAGCCCCCCCCCCCTGGAGTGTATCTTTGGGGATATCCCGTTTTTGATATGGTGGGATCTGGTGGGATATGATGAGATATGATGGGATATATGAGATATAGTGGAATATAGCGGGGTATAGCGGTATGTATAATATATAATGAGATATAGCGGGATATAGCGGGATATAGCAGGATATATATAGATATATAGCTCGATACAGTGATACAGGCGGGATATCCGAAAAAATACGCACCAGAGGGGGGGCTGTTGAGTAGTGCAGAGTCAGCCCTAAGCATATTCTATTATGCATCCCTTGGCCTTTACATGATATTGCCATTAGCAATATTATATGGCATATATTGCAATAAAGGGGGGTCGGAGGGAAAGGATCGGGTTAACCCTTCTTTTCCGGCCACGGCCTCAAAGCCACCCGCGCACTTCGAGGTCATCGCCTGTAAGGAAACGTGGGGTAGCCCCTTGGTTAAAACAAGGACTGGACATCAATAAATAAATATATATGTATATATATATATATATATATATATATATATATATATATATATATATATATAATATATATATATATATATATATATATATATATAATATATATATGTATACATATATATATATACACACACACACACACACACACATATCGGCGAGCTCTCCCGACTGAAGCGTGCCTAAATATTGGAATTGGGGGAAAGATATCCAATCGTTTGTCTCATCCTTACCTGGGCAATGTCCGTCAGCGCCACGACCCGCACGACCGACCCCTCGAGCGGACCGGCAATGCGTTCCGCGTTCGGCTCGCATGAGTGATTGACGCGAGCGAGGACCTCGTACATTGTAGCGCAGCCGTGCTTGTCTGGAGGGTGTGAATACGGCAACTGTAAGAAGAGAAACAGGTCACACACACAAACACACAAGAACAACACAACACACGACCGACAAGAACAAGGGGAGCTGTGAATGGTGAAATTTGAAATCCTCAGCAGCAGCAACTGCAGGGTGCGCACAGCAGATCTGTGAATGAGCGCGGGTAGACGCCTTCCCTGGGGAGGTGGTAGAGCACTAACAGCAGCAGTACCGTCGAAGCCGTTGGTCCGAAGGATGCCGCCAGGTGTTTTGCGCCCGCCTCCCGTCACGCTGTCCTCGAGACCCAGCCACCTGGCCTGCATCCGTGAATCCAGCTTTTCAAATGCAATCTCAGCCTGGATGTCGAGGACCCGCTCCAAGTTTGCACAGACCTCAGCCGGCCACGTCTCGAAGTCGCGTGGGTTAAACTTGCCCTCCGACGCCAGCGCATAGACCCGTTGCATCAGCGGACCGGCCTCCGGGTGCTGCTTCACCTCCATCGTCTGCGTACTTTTGCTTATGCGAACCATTGGAGCCTCTTGCAGCACTAGAGACCCGGCCGCAATCGGCTTGACCGCTAGGATGCCGAGGCCCTTTTTGTCTGGCACCGTGCAAACACGGACTGTGCCATTGTCGAAGAGCGTCCCGTCGGCGGCGAGTCGTCGGGAGAAGGCCTTGAGCGCCGAAGGCCCCGCCCCGGTCGTGACGAGCGCGCGCATGGGGCGCATATTCCAGGCCACGCGGCTGCTCCGAGTTTGCCAAAAAAATGGGCGCCAACGCGCCAAGAGTCTTCACGTGAATGAATACTAGAGAATGGGAGTTGTTTTGTAAACAAATCCGAAACTACCAAATTAAAAATCTTTTTGATCTGCGATCGTCGTCCTCTTTCGCTAAATATGCGCACTGCTGCTTTTGCCCTCGGTGTGCTCGCCCTTGGCGGCGGCGTGGACGCCTTCTCTTCGGGCCGCGCGGCGCCGAAGAAGGTGGGCAAGGCCGCCGTCGCCAAGAAGGCGCCGGTTGCCGCGCGGGCGCCGGCCAAGAAGGTTGTCGCGTCGCGTGCGCCGGCCGCCAAGGTCGCCAGGTCTTCGGGCGGCTTCTCGCCCGAGACGGACATTGGCGTGACCCCGCCGCTCGGCCTCTTCGACCCGCTCGACTTCCTCTCGCGCGGCCCGGATGCGTACCGCCGCTCGCAGGAGATGGAGATCAAGCACGGCCGCATCGCAATGGCGGCCACGCTGGGCGTCATCACCACCGAGGCGGGCGTCCGCCTCCCGGGCTACCTGTCCATCTCGCAGGACATCCCCTACTCGACGATGCCGGGCTCGCTCGAGGGCGCCTACTTCGGCACCCCGCTCGCGGGCTGGCTGCAGATCGCCTGCTTCATCGCGGCGCTCGACATTGCCGTCTTCCGCCAGGACCCGGCCCTGCCGGCGGGCGATGTGGTCCAGGACCTCCCCATCGACTGGGTGCGCTACGAGGACCCGGAGGTGAAGACCTTCAAGCTCAACGTCGAACGCAACAACGGCCGCGCCGCTATGTTCGGCATCATCGGCATGATCTCGCACGTCGCCCTCGGACAGGACGCGCTTTTCCCCATCGTCCAGAACTAGGCACGCCCTGCAGCGGGCCGCCCCCGCGGGAGCGCCGCAGGCGCGCGCCTGCGCTGGCCCGGCACAGGGGTGTGGGGCCCGTGCACGTCGCCTCTCGGGTTTGTCCTGCCTCCGTAGCGCGTGTTGGTGTATTAGAATAAATAGCATTTGGCACGACCACCTCTACCACCCTTGCCTGTCGCCTGTCGCTGTGTGTATCGAGACGGGGTATTGGTGATATTGGTAAACCGCGGATAACAAAGACGAGGTGTTGGTGAAAGCGGCTCCCCCCCCTGCTCCCCCCGTCGATGTGAGATGTGTCATGTGTCATGATGTGTTGAGTGTTTAGATTCCTGATTCATGGAAAGATTTTTTACTTCACATATATCTCGATCTGAATCTGATCCCCCCCTCGTGCTCATGAGACTCGTCGTGCCTCGTGCTCGTGCGTACTTATAATACTTTAAAGTACCTAGTACCTAGTAATAACTCCCGTGTAGTGTGTAGTGAGGCGGCTAGCAGCGCAAAAGCAAGTGGCACGTGGAAGTGTCGAAGTGTAACTGTATATGTATATAACTGTAAAGAGTAATATTGCTAGAGGCCGTGGTCGGCCAACCGCCAGCTCAACGCGCAGCTCACACCCCGCGCCGACCACTGCCGCCATCGATGGCACACGAGTACGAGACACTGCGCAGCGGGACAGCTCGCCGAGGGCCTGCGAGTCACGCCGCAGGAGGCCTCAAGATGGCCGCGCGGAGCCCATCGCCCACCGCCACTCGGGCCCCGCCCCGCTAAGTCTAAGGCAGCGCACCACCATCGCAAGTCGCAAGGCAGCCGGCTGCTCCACCGCCTGTACGCCGCCGTCGCCCAGATCTAAAGCCCCCCGTGTTGCACGCCGCGCGTCCGGCGATCCCTGGCAGCTCCAAGCCACCGCGCCGAGAGCGCCCCCCCACCCCCCCCATTCACAGCGGGGGATTCACAGCTGGGTGTATGTGTGGCGCCAAGGCATAGCAAGGCGACAACGCAACATGCCAACAGCCCTAGCGCTTTGACGCAGCTCGCACCACGAGTGAGCCAGCCGACGCGCCTCTGCCTCCACCATGGGGGGCCAGCCTACTCCTTCTTCTCATCCGCCTCCTCCTTCGGCTTCTCCTCCTTCTCCTCCACTTTCTCCTCCTCCTCCTTCGGCTTCTCCTCCGCCTTTGGCTTCTCCTCCTCCGCACCCCCCTTGCCCTCGTTGGCCAACTTGGCCTTTTCAAACTCCTCCTTGAACTTCTGCGCGTTCTCTGAGTTTGCGAAGCGGATCGCGAGTGTCGAGACATCCGTCTTCTCCTCACTGAAGTCGTGGCACTGCCACACCCACGAGCGGTCCGAGCCCGCGTTGACCTGTACAAACACAGGCAACGATTCAAGTACCCTAGAGACATCCGTCTTCTCCACTCACTGAAGTCGTGGCACTGCCACACCCACGAACGGTCTGAGCCCGCGTTGACCTGTACAAACACAGGCAACGATTCAATTGCCCTAGTCAAACGAATCTCTGGCACGAGGGGTCTGCAACGGCGGACGGCTGCAGGACGTAACAGGCGAGTTAATATGCCATAGCCGGAATGTGTGCCAGAGAATCGAGAGGAAATCGAACGGCCCGATTTCAAGAGGAAACTGCCGAATCGTTGCCGTGTTAATCGATGGGGCAGAGGGAGTGGGTGGTAATAACCGCGTTGCTGTACACGACAGGGGATGATGGGTTGGTAGTTGGAGTTGGTAGTTATCCTCGCGTCTCTCTATACACGAAGTTGAATGGTGGGCAGCTGGGGAGGAGTGATGCGCACCTTGAGGTCTGTTGTGGGCGCCACGAAGAAGTTGGCGCAGATCTTCATCGTCTTCTCGCGCCGCATCAGCATCCGCACCTGCAGCAGGCGGCGGGAGGGCACGCGCGTCAGCGGCCGAGCTTCAGCGGAAATGGCGACTCGTGCGCGGCCGGGCAGCTGGCGCGGCACACCTTCTTCGTCTCCTTGTGCTGCATAAACCGCACATCGCCTGTGCCCCGCTCCTTCCAGAGCTTCACCTCCTTCTCCCAGGAGTCAGACTCCCACCGGAACAGCTTCGCACGCCTGAAAGCACGGGCGGCGTGGCCTCAGCACGCGCCAGTCTGCAGTGAACACCGCCAGCAGCGGCGGCGTACATCTTGAAGAGGCACTCCTCATCCTCCTCCATGGTCTGCGTCTTCACCTCCTCAAGCTTCACGAGCGGCACAAACTCGACCTGCGACGCAGCAGCAAGGACCAGCTCAGCGCCAGCCAGGCGTGTGACTGTCTGGGCCGCTGCGCACCGTCGCCTCCTCGTCTGGAGCCAGCGCATTGTCCTCTCCTCCCTCGACCTCCGGCTCAGGCTCCGCTTTCTGCGCGCACGGAGGGGTGGAGAGTCAGAGCATTGCTCCACGAGACTCCAGGCCTCTGCGGCGGTCAGCTCGCCTTGTCACTTTCATCCGCCATGCTGAAAATCGGCAGGCAGGCCGGCGCGCACGCACGTACTAATTTTAAACAAAATGGAAACGACTAAAATAGCTCGGCGGGGTTCGAAGTTCAAATTGCCTTCCAGAGCACCCGGCCCGCGCTCGCCCGCCGTACTAGAGCGGCCTTCTCCGAACTGAGATGGCGAACCGCCAGTTCGACCTGCAGATCAAGGTGCGCGCTGCGGCATCCATCGCGTGCGCTAGAGTGGGCGGACAAGCCCTGCCACTTCTCAGTCGCACTGCGCCGGCTCCCACCTCGCGCTGCCCCGCCACACCCCTCAGCTCATGGTGCTCGGGGACCAGGCCGTGGGGAAGACTGCACTGCTGGTGCGGTTCGCCGAGGACGGCTTCAGCGAGAGTGTGCTGCCCACCATCGGCATCGACTTCAAGGTCAAGACGATCCAGCTCAGCGGGAAGACGATCAAGCTGCAGATATGGGATACTGCGGGGCAGGTGTGCCGGGCACGGTCATTTGGGCACCCCACCCGACGCTCGTCTGCTGGCGTTGCGATGCGGAGGCTTACCGCTCCTCGCTGGCTCGCGTCGGGCGCTCTCAGGGGCCCGAATCGGCCTTCCATGCGTATACTAACCGCTCCTCGCTGCGGCCTGCTCGCAGGAACGCTTCAGAACAATCACGCAGGCCTACTACCGCGGCGCGATGGGAATCTTCCTGATATATGTGCGTGTGCCGCTCGCCCCAGCCTACACACTCCCCTGGTATCGCAGGGCGAGCGAGCACGTTGCAGCTGGGAACACCACATTCGAGAGGGAGGCGGTATCTATAAATTGTGAATTCGCTGGTTATCTATATATCTAGCTTTATCTAGCTATCTGTCTCTATCGATCGATCTATCTATATTCACCATATCTACCTATCTATCTATAACTATATCTATCAATCTCTCTCTGTATATGTATATATATGTATATATATATAGATAAATAGATAGATAGATACATACATACATAGATATATGTATATATATATATATATATATATATATA
>Ga0335398_10009383_pt1 | contig 11326 bp, 10 predicted proteins | sample BON03_FD_205742 | JGI IMG/M metagenome (GOLD analysis project Ga0335398, IMG submission 205742) | Freshwater microbial communities from Lake Bonney liftoff mats and glacier meltwater in Antarctica - BON-03 (spades assembly) (version 2) | ecosystem: Environmental > Aquatic > Freshwater > Ice >...
TGGTTTCCATGTGTGATGGGAACTGGCTGGATCAAAAAAACTACCCAACTCAAATGCATAACCACCTCTACAGAATAAAGGGAGGGGCCAGAAAATTTTGAAAGAGAAGACCTCCCCAATTACCCTGACTTCAGTGGTAAAGAAGGGAGCTGGTTTGGGTATGGCATTGTCTCTGTAAACGGAACAGTCTATTCAGCGGTATCCAAAACTCCTGGATCCGCCTGGTATGGACCGTTTACTGGTGTCAAGTTGCTGAAGTCATCTGATAATGGAAATTCTTGGTTCCGTATAGACAGGGAAGGGAATGAACTTTTACTATCGGCCAAAGACAGCATGAGAAATGTTGTAAATGAGCAGGAGATGTTTTCTTTAAAGGAAAATGGAAAACGGCATCAATCCCGAGAAGCCTACCCTTTTTCATTTTTTGATTTTGTGCAGAATGGAAAAGACAATTCCGCTGCCAAGGATGGATATGTCTATATTTATTCCCCAGAAGGAGCCGCTACCCATCAACTGACATTAGCGAGAGTACCCCATGACAAAATCGGCATTCGTAGTGATTGGCAATATTTCACCAACTATGACCAAACGAATAACCCCCAATGGTCAAATAACATTGAGGATAGAGGCAATGTGCATACTTTCCCGAAAAAAGCACCAAAGACCACTATTTTGGCTGGTATTCCTGGTTGCCATCGGTAGTATGGAACAAAGGGCTGGGGCTATATATCATGGTCAATGGTGGCACCTATGCCGGCCATGGCATGAGCAACTCAGATGAAGATTATTATCGCAGTTGGATGCATACGGAGACAGGTAGCCTGGGATTTTGGTATTCAGAAAATGCCTATGGCCCATGGACCCAATTTTATTATACAGACTATTGGACGGTAGATGATCCCAACAATAGAACCTACCAACCAAAGCTATCTCCTAAATGGATCAGCGAAGACGGAAAAAAAATGACCCTCATCTGGTCTGATGCCATGAAAAACGAGCAAGGGAAATCTCACTCGATCAATTATGTTTGGAACCAAATGGAAATAGAAATACTTTTTTGAATCGGAAAATCTAAAGATAAAATTGCAGTTCATTGTAACAAAACCTAGTATTCTTCCGCGTAGACAGGCTTCCTGGCTTCGAAAAAAGGGTTCATACATGGACAGGTAGGAGTAGCAAGGGCTTGAGTTTTTCTACCTCCTTTTACTTTCTGGTAGCGTTAGATTGATGACTTTTTCCTCCGTATACTTTTCAGGATCGTAAAGGACAATTCTGTCCAAAAAGTGATGGGCAGACCTCGCTGAGACCTCTAGAGAATAGGTACCCTTTTTCTTGAAAAGCACATAAATTTCATGCGGGTCATTGTCACTGGTTTTGGCACGCCAATTCCAGTTGGTAGTACCATTGCTATAAATTTTAAACCAACCTTCCTTTCCAGCTCCTTCGGGACAATCATCCAAACATTTTCCGTGAGGTCTAACAATTTGTCCTTCCTTTTTCCCGAAAAAGTCTGCAGCATCAGGAATTCTGAGCCAAGTGTCATTATTATCCGTCGAAGATGTTCCCATGCCCACTTTGGAATGCCAAATAAATTTATAGAGCCCAGGGTTATTGATTTTGATTGGGTACCCAAGTACATTATTGCCGGGATCTTTAAAGTACTCAGTCGTGGAATACAAGTAATGAATCCTTCTCCCTTCTACAGTGGAACTATCTCGCTTCCAATCTCCTACCAATTCTGCCGACTCTATTTCTATAATAAGCAGAGAATTCTGCTCATTGTAAGCAACTTGTGCAGTTACTTGAAAGCCTAATAAGTAAATAAAGATTAATAGATTCGCTAATATGATTTTCATAAGTCATTCAGAATAAGCAATATCACAGGATTAAATTCATTTAATTTAATAAATTTTTACTCAAACAGAAACAGGCTAAAAAAATCATAAAAAACATTGGCCATCTATAGCCAAGATCTGTTCCGGCCAAAACACTATTGAACAAGCTAAGTGCTAATATATCAGCAAAGCGGCTGTCTCCTGTTACCAAAAGCATGCGTTGGCTCCACAATACATTTGCAATATTTGCGCATGTTTCATTGTAGGCTGAAATATTTGGAAGTTGAAAGGCATGTCCATAAGCTTGGTGGACTTGCTCAATGATTATCTGGTTGTAAGTGGCCCCATTTCAATACGGTAAACTGTAATCAATATACAAAACAGGGAGTGACCCCATATTCTTCGGATTGTCCTATAGGTGATCCGGCTGGGGCAGCAAGTGGTTCCAGTAGTTTAAATTTTTCATTCGGGTCTTTTTGGAATTTTACCAGTTGATACAGGCAATAAGCTGCATGCGCTTTTTCCGCAAAATCACCTTGCTTTTGCACACCTATCCAGTCTTTTAATGCCATGGCTTTTGCCAGGGCAATGGCTTTCACCTGCGCACTACCAGCGGGATTTGAGGCCAATTCCATCAAGTGTTGAAGTACTAATTTTTCTACAGATCGCTTTATTTCACCAGGATACCCTGATAATGCGGGGGCTTTCCATGTAGCTTCAAATATGTAATCGATGTATTCATCCAGGTGGAGTTGCTGCACATCCAGTGCACTTTGGGCTACCAGACGGGAGGCCCTTTCTGGATGAAACAAGAAAGTCAGGGTGTGGTGTGCGGCAATTTCAGTGGGTGCAAGCGGGTCAAAAACCAATCCTGTATGTCTTTGGAAAACTTCCCTTTCATCAGGAGCATAACCATATGGTCTGGGAGGAATCTGTTGGAGTATGGCCAATGGCATGGCCAGGGTTTCGGGATCCAGGGTTTGCAACAATTGATTCAAGGCCTCCAATTGCCTCTCTCGTGAAACTACCTGGTAGCTTTCTCTAGCATCTCCTTTAACCGTATATCCATAGTTTACGCCACCGATTACTTTTGATGCAGCCTCTACCTGGTAGCGGTGCAATAGGTATATGGGAACCAATAATTCTTCCAATTTGGCAAGCGGCATTCCCTTGGAAATGTTTTTTGATCCAAAATTATCAAGGGCTAATTTTCGAACTTCAAGTACATGCTCTAGCTGCTGAACAGGATCGGGGCCATTGTCCCAAAGGTGGGTTTCGGGGTGTGCAGATCCGGCTGGTCGGGCATCCTGGTCGGACAGAAAATCCAACCCCTGAGCCAGGTATTCGCTTACCCACTGATCCAGGGCTTCCTGTTCCTCCAAGCCTTCGGGAATGGAAGCATAGGCCATTTTAATGGCAGCAATGTCCCAACTTCCGATGCCCTCCGCATAGGCATTGGAAAGATCAATGGCTCCATTTTTTATAGATAAGGCAGGATGTGGATAATCCATGACCGAAGTAAGGCCTTTGGCACTGGCAATGTAATTATGAGGCAATCCGAGCGTGTGCCCCACTTCGTGAGCCGCTAATTGTCTCATTCGAGCCAAAGCCATTTCCATCAGAACTGCATCTTCTGGATTAGACACATCAAAATTACCCGCCAACGCCTGGGCGATCAGGTAGTCTTGACGCACTCGAAGGGATCCCAGGGTAACTTTGCCCTTTATTATTTCTCCAGTTCTGGGGTCGGTTACCCCTCCTCCGTAGGACCAGCCTCTGCTGGACCTGTGTACCCATTGGACGAGGTGATACCTGACATCCATGGGATCAGCATCTTCAGGAAGTAATTTAACCTGAAAAGCGTCTTTAAATCCAGCAGCCTCAAAAGCTTCTGCCCACCAAGCTGTACCATCCATTAATGCGGTGCGTATTGGTTCAGGTGTACCGGGATCTATGTAGTATATGATGGGTTTTTCCACCTCACTCAGGGCTGCCGAGGGATTTTTTTTCACAAGGCGGTGTCTTCTTACTGTCTTTTTTTCAAAGTCTTGATCTACTGGAGAGGAGTAATCAAAATAAGTTATTGCATTCACCCCTGCTCTTGGATCGAAAGTTCGGCTATCAAATCCTGCCTCGGGTAATGCCACAAATGAATGATGGATACGTAAACTAATGGCTTTGGGGACTGGCACAATCTGGCGAATGTAATTTCCAGGTTGTTCTCCGGTATAGGTAATGGTAGCCTCTATCTCTGTATTTTCAGGAAAACTTTTCGTTCTGGGTTTATAAATAGCTGATCGGGAGATGTCTGTTTTATAGTTCCCCTGTCCGGATCTCTTGATGGCATCGCTGGCCTCGATGACATCCTGAAGAAAAAAATCTGTTCCATCCACCAAAATCCGGTCATTTTCTTTAATGGCAATTTTAAAACCCCAAATTACCGAAGCAGCAAACGATTCCTCCAAGGCACGCTTTTCCAAAAGGTTTTGAGACGAGGCCCGAAATGTATAATTTTCAGCCTGAAGAAGTAATTTGTCTCCTACAGGAATAAAGCGGACAATTTGAGCGGGATAGATCCTACCCCTGTCCAGCCCAATATCATTGGAACCCAAGCCAGCGGCTAATGAGGGATAATACAACAATTCTTTTCCATGGTCAGGAATTGCCATCCAAATCTTGCCCGACTGCATATCCCAATAGAGGTCAATTAACCCTTCCTGTTTTTCCATCCCCTCCGTGAATTTGGAAATGGTGGTCGTGGATATAGCCAGTGAAACCGTGGGTTGTGCAGCAATTTTCATAATCTGAAAATAACTGCAAGTAAGCAAGACAACTAGTAGGGTAGACCTTGAAGCATTCATGTTAATCAGTGTTAATTCGAAATAAAAATAAACTAATTATACGCAAATATCAATTAACTTAGGGAATGACTGGAAAGCGGTGCCGCATGGTAAATGTAGTAATCATCCCAAAATACCATCGAACTTTCGGATTTATTGACAACAATTTGATTCAATACCAAGCTTGTGGGTTTCAAAAAGTATTATTCAATAAATTTTTCAACGTAAGTTTGGAATGAATCAGTTTTAAGTGGCTACTTCAACCTGATGAAGCCACAAGCCCTAAACTGGTGTTTCCTCTCTTTACCATTCTTTAAGTTTTCATCATGGCCTCAATTGTAGAAATAAATTTTTCTTTAAATATGGGGTCGGGACTTGTATCCCAATTACCTTATCTATGATTTCCTCCTAACATGACGCCATCCCTGCGAGGGAATTTGGTGAATTCGAGAGATTGATTTTGGTTTTTGGGTAAAATCTGTCCGAAACAAAAATTTTATGGGGTTGATTTTCTATTTTCACATACGTTTAGGACATCTTTGGCTTAAAACATATAGGTAATGATCAAACTATTATAAGGGTAAATTAATGCTGAATGTGAAGTGACTTCAGCACGAAAGACCAGGGCTATTCCTTATTTCTGTTTTTTTCCAGCTTATAAAGCACGCCAAAGTCAGAAAATTGAGGTGCTTTTTTATGGTTTTAAATTTATATTGTGCAAAAAAGAAAAAGTAGTAACAATTTATAGCCTTTATATTTACTTTACTCCCAACCTCAACCAACAAAACAATTATGAATGAAGCTTTTCAAAAACTAAAAGATCTCCTTATGGGAGACCTTGAAAGTGTGGAGCAATTGGCAGTTTCACTATTAATCGGTACGATAATCCTTATTTTCTTTATTTATTTATCCCGATGGATAAGAAATTTGGTCAGCAATAGACTGAGTAAGAAAACCGATGACAGGTTACTTGCAGATTTTATCAGCGCTGCCATTAGGAGCCTTGTCATGATTTTCGGGTTGGCCCTTTTGCTTCGCTTTTTAGGGCTTACGGGGGTGGTCAATAGTATTCTTGCCGGGGCGGGTATCACCGCTTTTATTATTGGTTTTGCCCTGAAAGATATCGGTGAAAATTTCCTGGCTGGGATTCTCCTGGCTTTTAAACGTCCTTTTAAGATTGGCGACATGGTCGAAATCAATGGCATTAGCGGAAAAGTACTGGCCCTGAACCTTCGGGATACACAAGTCAAAACCATAGATGGTAAAGATGTCTTTATTCCCAATGCTTCCATCATAAAGAATCCAATGATCAACTTCACCATTGATGGCTACCTGAGTTATAATTTCACTGTCGGATTGGATTATGGATCAAACTATGCTGCTGCGATGCAATTGATTGTTGAACTTATTCAAACCATTCCAGGCGTCCTGGATGGGGACAAAATACCCACGGTATATGTTACGCAGTTGGCTACTTCTACGCTGAATGTAAAAGTCACCTATTGGGTAAACACCTACAATCATGAGCAGACCGATGCTAAGATTCATTCCAACGCCATCTTGAAAGTGCTTACAGGCCTGGAACAAGCAGGATTTAACTTACCAGGTAATATTGTAGAAGTTAAAAATCGCTGACATTTTTCTCATTAATTTGCCCCCAATTGATGATTCTTTAAAGCAATTACCCATTTGCTTCGAAAAGGATTAGCACTCGCATTTCGTACTATTCTATAATCGAACTCAGGTTGATAATATAAAAGGGATCAATCATCACCCAGGGCACTGGCCTCCCTATCTTCCTCAATGTACTTGATACCTGAGACTTTCAGCTCTTCCAGCTTGGATTCTTTCCCTGAGCTACTCCCTGTGATGATTCCTGAAAGCTTCAAAACCTGTTTGATGGTACAGCCTTGTTGTCTCAGTTCTCCGGCAATCTGCTCTATCCTTCCTGTGGCATTTTCTTCAACGGATGCAATAAAGTTTCTTTTCATGGCCCTTCGATTTAATTTGGTGCTTGCACAAGCCCGGAACCTGCATCTCTGGCGGGTAATCCTACATTCCTGGCCCCATTGGTGAGTTTTTCCCAAATTTCTATTGCACTAGCATCCGGATAAGCTTCGCAAAGCATGGCTGCCACTCCGGCCACATATGGTGTAGCCATACTTGTACCACTGATGATGGCGTATTCCTGAGGTTTTTTCCATGAACTGTAAATTTCTACTCCTGGGCCGGCTATGTCTACACTTCCCCCATTAGTATTCAGTCCTCCACATGAAAAGTTGGCTACGGCTGAGTTTTTGTCCAATGCTCCAACCGCCATAATATTCGGGCAATTTCCAGGATGATTGACAGCCTTAATGCTGTCATGACTGCGCTGACTGTCATTGCCCGCCGCAGCAATAATCAGGGTTCCCAAATCCAGGCATCTTTTTGCCAGATCATTGTATATATTGGAATAACGGGCATCTTCACCAACTGAAGCACCCAGTGACATAGAAATTACTTTACATCCGTTATTCACTGCCCATTCCATTCCTGCGAGTATTCCACTATCACTGCCCACCCCCTTGTTGGATAAAACTTTACCTGTATAAAGTACTGCCTCGCTAGCAGCACCATAGCGAATACCGGTAGTGCTATTAATGCCACCAGTGGCTATTCCGGCACAGTGCGTTCCATGGCCATTAAAATCCGCTATCGTCTCCCCAGGTATAAATGATTTGGAAATTATGTTCCTGTTTTGGAAATCAGGATGATCAAGGGTCATGCCTGTATCCAATATTGCGACATGTACACCTCTACCCGTTTTCTGACTTTCCATTGCCCCGAGGGCATGTATGGCCCAATAGGCAGCAGCGTCATTCTCAAAAATTGGAGGAACGACCACAGGCGGATCCGTAGGGACGGGCCCTGGCTTTTTGATGCCAAAAATTTGGCAAATAAAATTCCAAAGCAACATCCCGAAATTTGTTTGTGGAGGCGTATCCAGTGCATAAACATAACGCTCTGGCTCCATGTATTGAAAGGATTGCCTGGCGGCCATAAGGCTATTTACCTGCTCATCATGGTCTGCATTGATAACCGCTACATTGAATTTTTCAAAAACAATGCCATCACCTTCAGCAAAAGCTTTTACATAATCTTCCTCATTGCTTTTGTAATCGCCGGAAGGTGCCAACCTAAGTGCCGCTCCGGTAGCTTCCTCATTGATATTTTTAAAACTTGCTTCTGGATTAAGCAATACCAATTTTTTACCGGTAAACTTCGGTTTGTTTCCCGAAGCTGCTTGGTTGTTAATATAGGGATTCATATTATATAAAGGTTAATGGTTTTGTACTAAAATAAAAAAACTTAAATCCCTGTTAAGTTAATGAAATTTTTGAGAATTCACTTAGCCAAAAACCACATGACTTACTGAATTTCTGACAAATTCAACGGTATGGCTCTATGGAGTGCCGATTTCGGAGCGATCCATTTCAAACCTGCGCAGCGCCAATTCATTAAAGGAAAACATCATCAGAAACACCCCAATAATAACTCCTCAGAAAGTCCCTATCTCAAAAAAATCAGTTGAATATATGGTAAAGAAAATTAGTTATTTTTATTTCAAAGTCATCCATGTGTTCCACAGGTGTGTGCACAGCACCTTTAAAGGTAACCAATTCGTTTTTAATATTATTTGCTTTCAACCTTTCAGCCAAGGCAACTGAATTGCTGTAGGGAACCAATTGATCTTCTGTTCCATGTATAATAATGGTTGGCGGATCATTTTTGTCAATATCCAGCTTACTCCATTTCTCATTGGGAGTTCCCCACATATTAACAAATCCAATAATCCCTGCTTTATCGTTTTTATCCTCCCTATCGTTAAAACATAAATCAGACCCAAGTATTCCACCTGCCGAACCACCACCAACGATTATTTTGGATACGTCTACGTTTAAAGATTTACTATTTGCTCTAATCCATTCAAGTCCTTTGGTGACATCTTCAACCGCATCCGAAACGGTTCCTGTAATGTCATCGAAGGGATTTTCCCTGACCCGGTAATCGATAGCAATACAAACATACCCTTTCTTGGCAAATCGCTCGGCCATCTCAACGATATAAGCCTGTGTTTTATCGTTTCCGTATCTAAATCCGCCACCATGAATCCAAACAATAACCGGTCGATTTTTAACCTTATCATTTTCTGGGCTATAAATGTCGAGCCCAAGCGTTTGTTTTGTTCCTTTTGAAGTAATGGTCTCCCCAAAAATCACATCTTTTTGAATTGTAATGTTCTCAAATACGGTATCCAAGTATCGTATTTTATTTTCTTCACTACTATTCGTCGATTTTTTTTCTGTAAAACCACTTGCTACCAAATAAAAACTAATGGAGGCAGCGGTCAATAAAAGAAGGCTAACTTTTGACAATTATTTTCTCATTTTGTTTTTATTAAACTTCTATTCCTACCTGTAAATCTGGTAGTATTTTATTTTCAACTTTCCACAGCTCAATTCTTTTATACTTACACATCACATGCCTAATTAGCTCGGTTCACTTTATCTTCCACGCAACAATACTTCAACCTAATGAGTTTTTATGTTTTTAAAAGAATTTATTTCGACATGTGGATAAATTATTGTGGTTTAGCTGGATTGATTTCCCTTCTGGGAATATGGGTTTACAATTTTAGGCTTTCCACTCCATGAGGATTATTGAATATGACAAATTGCAAGGGTTGGGGATAGCCTGGCATGTATAGCCCCCTTTACCAGATGGGCTAGTTTCTGGCTTAATGATTTAGCTAAAGCCAAAGTTGCGAATAAATCACTCAATCCCTCCAGCTAAAGCAGGAGGCTATTGAAAAATAGAATGCTTTGTTTCTTCCCTGTTTCGGTTGGTCTTGTTCAGAATTATTGTGTTTGGCTTCTATTCCGCACTTCAGAGGTACTTTGATTCCTATTTTTTATTCACTGTTCCGGTTCAGAGATAAAACTTTGGCAGTGGCCAAACTGAATTCTGTTTTTCTCCTGCCATATTTTTCTGATTTTATAAGTGCATAACTAAGGCCCAGATTACTTTTTCCAGTTGTCTTCCAGGGCTTGTTTCAATTGCTCCGGTTCAGCGGTTCCAACCATCACTGTTTTACTTTTTCCTTTGCTTTTGTACTTTATCCGCAATGCTTTCCACCCATGTATGCTGTAAAGCATGCCTTTTGGTGTGATCCTGATTCCAATTCCATAATACCATGGCACCCTGATAATCTCGGTTTCTTCCAGTTCGTCGATTTCAAAATTGAGGTTTATCAGTCCGAAGCCATAGGTCAGTCTGAGTGTAGATCCGGTAACTTCAACCGTAAGTTTGTAGAGCATAAATCCCAAAAGCACTAGAACTGAGCTTAGACCAAGGAAAGGAATAAAAGGAAGTGGATTATCCCCCCACTGCAGGGCATAGGCCAGACAGAGAAAAACAATTACCAATGCAAACAGTACTATTACAACCCATCCCAATTGTGATTTCTCATATTTCATAAACCAGACAAAATTAAACCTAATCAGGCAGTACAAGTTACTTATTTATCCCTGTATACCCATCGATTGCAATAGAACAATGTATCATGGCGCCCAGCAGCCAAATAATAAGTGCACGAATGCCGGCGTTCAAGAATTAACTCATCTCAACTGCTATAATTCCTCCAAAACTAACCCCTAGTAATTCAAAAGCTGGGTTTGTATCAATCACCTTTGAAAGCCTAATTGAATAATCTTTAAGTGATTCCAATTTTTAAGTGTATCCATTCTTCTAAACGATCCAGCTCGTGATCCAACTGCAAGAAATTGAAAACTCGCTTATCAGCACCAAGTCCACTTATTGCAATTATTTTCACCTCATGTCTTTTTTTTAGCACTTAACGTCTCGGCTATGGGCAGTAGAGCGGTCGATAAGCGATGTCCTTTCCGCCAAGCCCTAGCCAAAGCTTTTGTGTTTTGTGATTATCTTTTTTCTAAGGTGCCAAATCAAAAGATTTGGCGGTGCTCGTAAACAAGCCCAAGACAATGGGAATAGGACTTGCCGCTCTATTTGCTATAGCCAATGTTGACAACTGGTTTTTCCGCTAGTAGTCTTGAACCAAAACTTCTGTAGGGATATTGAGAGTAGAACTTAATTTTCTGATCATATTCAATGTCAGTTTACGTTTTTTGTTCAGAATTTCACTAACTCGGCTTGTAAATCCTACTACCTCCGCTAAGTCCTTCTGTTTCATTCCCATTTGTTCCATACGGAATTTGATGGCCTCTATAGGGTCGGGCATTCCAATCGGGTAGTGATGGTCCTCATACTTCTCTATCAAAATAGACAGTACCTCCGCTTCGTCTCCTTCGGGCGTGTCCATTTCGGCGTGGAAAACTTTTTCTAGCCTTGCTAATGCCTGATCGTAATCCTTTTCGGATTTTATTGCTTTTATGTTCATATCAAATGTTGTTTACGTCAACTTTGTCATATTCCCTGTGAGTTCCAACAAACCGGATAAATACCAGCAATTACGCTTAAAAACAATCAGCCTGTAAATTAAAGTGTTAGAAAGCTTTGAGGAGTTATTTTTCGTGTTATTTTTGTGGCATGGACACAACCCTCCTCAGGGAGGGTTTTCCTAAAAGCTTC
>Ga0335398_10009390_pt1 | contig 11321 bp, 8 predicted proteins | sample BON03_FD_205742 | JGI IMG/M metagenome (GOLD analysis project Ga0335398, IMG submission 205742) | Freshwater microbial communities from Lake Bonney liftoff mats and glacier meltwater in Antarctica - BON-03 (spades assembly) (version 2) | ecosystem: Environmental > Aquatic > Freshwater > Ice >...
TATATACATATGTATATATATGTATATACATATATTTATATGTATGTATATATATACATATATATGTATGTATGTATGTATGTATATATCGCTCGCGGAGGAGATCAGAATTAAAATATTTGGATCTCTAGATCATACGGTTTTCCTGTATAATCAGGAGACTGTCGTTTTCTTCTGCGAAAAGCTGTTCAAATTTTGGTGGATTCCAGTGCAAACTTGTTTGAAAGTTACGGGGATTCCCTTGAAATTTATTTGAAATCTTGACAGTCGTAAAGATTTCAAGTCCGATATCCTCCGTGTGTGGTATGTTTGGATACCTTCGCAGAGAGGCTGCAGGAAAGGTACAGTGTGACAAAGACACATAGAATGCCTTATCTTTACAGGTCAATTCCCGCAAAAGAGCCCTGTAATTAGTGGCTGGTCTGCGGGATATGACCTGCGAGTCAAGGCATCCTACGGGTCTTAGACACCCTGTATCTTAGCCATGAGTTACTTGCCACTTCTCTTTTAGCAAAGATAGGACACAATTGACATATGCCACCCTCAATCCCTCTTCCTTGGGATACCCACTATTTTCAAAAACTGCAAACCACTCTTGTATGGTACTTTCCCTGCAAAGATAGGCGAAGGGAACCCTCAAGGTTTGCCAGGGTGAAATTACTATCCGCTGTTTCCTTAGGATACCCACTATGATTTTCAAGAAACTCTGCTCTCGTGGGTCACATTTAACATGTTTGCGTGGAGCCATACCATTGACCAATCTGGAGCGTGTAGTACGGTCTTTTGAATGGTCTTCGTGTCACAACGATAGGTGACATTTCACACATCTTCAACACACTGCAACACGCTGCAACATACTGCTTCCTCAGTCGTCCCATTGACCAATCTGGAGCGTATAGTATGCTGTTGCTGGCAAAGGATCTGATTCGACGCTTGATTCACGGCTCGGTCCAGTTGTGGAATCAAGAAGAGACCAAACTGAAGCATAATCTGCAAGAAATTAAAGTGACGCTGGATAAAGTTCAGAATGATTTCCAAACTCAACGAGTGATTCATGAAAAGGAGGAGGCTCAATGGGGACACCGGATCGACGCGGCAGACAAAGAGATGCACACGGCACGCAGATTGACATTGCAAGCACAAATCCGTGCGGACAAGATGGAACGTGATCATTTAATGGCGCGCAACGAGCTCGTGGAAACGCGAGAGAAGAAAGTGCATTTGGAAGAAGAGGTTCTCCAGTTGAAAATGCTCGTCACTGACTCGGTCTGGAGTGGAGGCAAAGTGGAGGATCTGATTACAAGTCTGAAAACACAGCCCCTCAAAACGCGGCGACGAGTTGCATGTGCCATGCTTGAAATTGAGGCTACTGCCGGTACCATGTACATGTTTTGTAAAGAGATGACGACGTACCTTGTCGATCCTCGCGAGTGTGATAGTCAAATAGCAATGGCATTTACGATACATCTAGTTGAGGGCAGCGATGATCCAACGCAGATTCTGCGTGATCTCACAGCACAGCGTCAGCGCGTGCTGGGACGACAGGGCAAGTTCGGGGTCGCAGCTCGGCATAAGAGTGTCGAAAGTCAGACCGACCCTCTACCAGAGCCCGAAAAGATCATACTTAAAAAAGAAATCGTGAAAGAAAAGAAGCGAAGGACCTTCAGTGAGGGCAAATTCAAGCATAAACTCACGCCAAAGGAGGAGGAAATGTTGCAAGAAATCCAGGATGTGGTCCAGGAAGTGGTGGCGGCTCCAGAGGTGATTATGGAAGCTGACGAACCTTCGTCGCTTGAGCCTGAATCCAACCCAAGGACACCCAAGACAGCATCGAAGCCAGTCTCTCCCGCGAGCAAACCGCAAAGTGCGGCATCAAGTAGCAGGTATGTTCCCGAGTAGTCGTAGTTTGTTGTCACAATCAACGATTGAGGGTGGCTAGCAACTTCTACGAGTTCGCAAGTGAGTAAGTCGCTTTTGTAACGTCTTTTTTCATGTTTATGGGACTCTTTTGACATATTTGTTATACCTCAGCAAGAATAAAACGTCGCACAAAGTCTCTACGCCGTATAAGGGCGAAATGATGCCTGGCGCGATTCAAAAATGGATACCGCAGATTTTGGAGGCGAAATTGATTCAGGATGAGATCGACACTGGGGCGGGGCGCACAGCCTCCTCAATGAAGACATTTATTGAGGAATATTTCCCGCGCAAGTATGGGCTTCCCGCGCTTGCGAAAAAAGCGACGGCAGAATTGTTTAATGGGCTGCGGAAATTTCTTGGCACACACAAACGGATTGCGATGTTTGGAGTGTGTTGTGGGGTTGAAGTGGACGATAAGAATATGGCACGAGATTTCACGCAATTTATGCTCAAATGCATAGAACGCTGCGTGCCTGTCGAGGCTGTCACAGAAAAAATGTCGAAAAAGGAATGCGAGGTCGACGTGGAAACTGTCAATCGTGCTCTTGAGTATCTTTTTAAGGGTGAGCTGGCACCAGTGACACCTGCCTTTCGAGAACAATTCATCAATATGTGTAGAGCTGGAAAAAAGAACAAAAGCCAGCCTGCTCTCGAAATCGACGACTTTCTCTGTCGCTGTATGCAGGTGAGCAAACACACGCACATTTGTTGGGGTTCACTGCAACACACTACACCACGCTGTAGCACACTGCAACACACGCACACTACAATCTGCAACACAAGTGAAAGCTCACAGCACGTTGGATATATGATAACATTCCAGCGCCTAACGTTTTGATCACATATCTCTTTCTTATCCCGGCTTGCTTTCTAAATCTGCTGTGGTGTGCTGAAAAAAGAATATATGTATATAAACATCGTAGTATATGTACGTACGGTTTGCTGACAAATACCAAACAAAAACAGGAATGGTGCGTCATTAAAAAAATGGACCCCCCAGCTTTTTTGAAGTACATTCACGAACCAGCAACATGATGTATTCAGGAGTTTGTGACTCATGGGTCACGTAACACTTCATGAGCGCGACGTGACTCATATCACATGTCCGCGCATACATGAGTGCTGCTGCATTTTGTGGTTGTTTGCATGCATATATGTTAGTAAAAGGCCAGAGAGCAACAGACAGTAGATTGAGTGATGTCAAACTCACGAGTTAGCCATATCACACCCAACAGGAATAGACTGCATTTGCAGTCAAAGATGTCAATAAAAACTAACTACACCCTCAAGGCTGTTATCTTGTCCAATACAATTTGTGTTGCGCTTGCGAGAGCAGCAATAGATGGGCTTCAAGTGCGCTTTAGCTAACCAGGTTCGACGAGCAGTGACAAAGCAAACCCCAAGAGCAGTATGTGTAAAATGACCGCTCAAATGAACATCGAAGCCAGCAAAATACAGCCAGGGTGATCTCATACAGTCAACGTAGATGGGATCACCCAAGTTCGAAGCTTCATTGGCATGTACAGATAATGTCACCAGGAGCCATAGTGCTAACCCAGATTTGAGAGTCGGTATAATGCTCGGAGTAAGAGTCCAAACACTTATCAGAGGCATCAAACATACATGCAGAAGCTATGAGTAGGAAGAATGGAATGGTATTTAGGAATATCGTCAGCAACACAACCAAAGCAAAACCCACGCAACAGAATGATAGAGTTCACTGATAGCAATAAGTGCTAAAACAATGTTTGCACGCTAGCGTATTGAATCACCTTGCACCTTTCAGAGATACCTAGGCATGAATCAAGCACCTCAGGATGGACCAGCCTTGATTGTGGTGGAAGAAACAAGATATCCGGTAAGCCTTAAAGAGATAACAAGGAACTAGATTAATAGCAATGAGCTGATGATCACCGTTCAAAGTGAAATCTGTCTAAATATAGAGCTTACTGCACTCCAAACGTAAGTAGAAACACCTGAAAAAAATATTAGTTATGCTTGGTACAAATAGAATTCGTGCTATACTAATCAAGGCTCGGATTTTCATGCACCACTGACGCACCACCCGTGCCAGAAAGCAAAACAATAGAGCAAACCCTGTAGAGGGGCTTCAGAAACTACGGGTGACCTCGCAAGCCTTGAACGAGTGTACGGTCGCGTCTGTAGCACCTCACTAATAGCATCACTCATCCATAGACGCAAGTTCAGACTAGACGGTGCGCGTGCGGCTGCGTAAGGCATCGCTCCGTGCTGCCCATAAAGCGCGCTCGAGGATATTCTTTTTAAGGAGTTTCTACTCCCGTCCAGAGAGAGAGAGATAATGTTGTTTATTGGAAAACCAAAAGGAAGATCAATGATGATCTCCAATCACTCCCGTCCAGAGTGTGCTAGGCATCGGTGATACAGGAAAAATATACACAATGCGTACCACAAAAGAAATTCGAAACACCGTAAACAAACAAACAAACAAACAAACAAACAAACCGTTTAATTGCATCGGTCAAGACGAACTCGTACTTGCAAAAAAAAAACGACAGATATAGACCTCCTGTCGGTGACCATCAATTCCGTAGAAAGAACAACGTGAAGGACATATCGCAATCATATAAACCGAGCTCAATCAAGTTATCAACTTGATAGAGAGAATCCTGAAAACTGTGGCTTTGGAAGAATTCCCGGGAAAAATGGGTTTGATTGATGATGGTTTTTATGACTTGTAACAGTAATTCAATACCCTTGTTTGAGGGTCTATGTAGCTCAAATCAACGTAGATTTGTGTTCTCAGTTTTCTGAGTTTTTGCCAGAATCGAACTGACGACCCGGTGACCTCGGGATTAATAGTCCCGCGCTCTGACCAATTGAGTCAGTTGTACAACGTCTCGGATATGAGATAGATTTTGCAAGGGCTGACATCCGTGGCCAGCACCGGGTGTGAGCTGTGCCAGCTGGATTGTGCCCACACCAGTGCGGATGATCAGATGGTGCTTGTGCGGCGATGAAGCCGCGACTGCGTGATGAACTTTCGTGATATTGCCGCGGCATATGATTTTCTTGGTGAGAATTGAGGGGAACAAGTGAACAGACGCAGGAGGTTGGAAAGAGATGAGGTGTGGGGGCAGCGCGACAGTCTAGGGCATTCAACCAGCATGCTCTGCATTGGATGTTCGGTTCAGCATGATCATGCTGATTGCTTGTATCACTTTAGAAGGTGTCAAACCAATATGCTATGTGCTAGATGTTCGGTTCAGTATGAGGATGATGATTGCTTTTATTACTTTAGAAAGTAGTTTAGTACCCTTAATGCACGGTCTGTGCTGCTCAATTCTATATGGATTCGAGTTCTTGTCATCACGAACGCATTTTTTTGCTTTTCTTTTCGGGGAAACTTTTAAAGGAAAACAAGCAATTAGTCCAAAAACTCATCCCACCGCACAACATGTGTATATACATACATGTGTACTTCGCATGTATCCACATGTATCCTAAGATTTACTCTATCTGGATTCTTCGGACTCTCCAGGTGTCTCGTCCCGATCGGACACCTGGGCTCACATCCGAATACCCTACGTGTAGTGTGTGTGTATGTGCGTATACACACACATACATCCACATACTCTCCAAACCCGGGCCCGTCAAAAATAGAGGAAATACAGACAACACCCCAGCTCTCTTTCTGTCAAAAATAAAGCCCGCCCGTCAAAAATAGAGGAAATACAGACAACACCCCAGCTCTCTTTCTGTCAAAAATAAACCCCGCGCCGTTAACAATTCACGGTCCCCTGCGTAGGCTAGCTGAACCCCCCCTCCCTCGTCCCCCAACGCAAATGAACAAACTGCGCATACATAAGCGCATGTGAACACCCTGCAGAGAGTCACCCTCTTCAAAATGTGGGAAAGCAACGGTTCACAGGTCAGGTCCCCCTCCAAGAACACGAATCCTTCTGAAAGAACACCTCGTGCATGCTTATTTCTCAGTAACCTGCACGAGGTGTTTTTTGAGAAAGATTCGTGTTCTTGGAAAGGGATCTGACCTGCGAACCGTAGCTTTCCCACATTTTGCAGAGGGTCAATGCCGTGGGCCAAGGCGGTGAGATTCCTGGAAGATAAACACTGATTAGAATGGGGGGTTTACCACAGTCCCACCGCATTCGAATTATGTTTTAATAAAAACCCCACTTTAGGATTGAATCACATAATATTTGACCTGTATTTTCCTGATACCACGTTGGTGCGGGCTGCATCTAACTGGTCTATGCTTGCTCTTGCAGCTGGCCGTGGACAGCCCTTACTAAGTCTGTTTTCGCCCATATTTTCGCGGGGGTTTTCAAAGGCGTCATCATGCTTCAACTCAAATTGTTTTCTCTACCATCAAACAAAATCAAGTTTCAAAATTCTTGGATAGTCTCCAAAGATTTCACGGCAAGAAGTGGCTGCAGCTTATGCTTAGCATAAGCATGCATGTGCAGGTGCATGTATATATGGTGTGCAGGGTGTGACATGCACTGAACAGAGGTCTTAAGCACCAGCGCATGTGCAGGTCTGGACGCTACACAGGATTTTTTCAATACAAGTGAATCTATTTGAGAACACACTCTCCGCAGGGTGTGCACATGTGCTCGTGTATATGCAGCCAAGTTTGCTCCATGCCTTTGAACACGAGGGTGCTGGTCTGTGAAGGGCACTTGTTGCTGGCGTGGGGTTATTTTCAGAGACAGAAGGAGAGATAGGAGTTTTGTCTTATCTTCTTTCAGTAGTGAGGTGTTAGAGTATACATATTATTATGTGAGTGTGTGTGAATCCAGATCGACGAAATCCCGGCATACATATACCTGTAGATGTGTACAAAGTACGCATGATATATATTCTGAGCGGTGGGAAGAAATCTGGACTAACTGTGCTTTTCCTTCAGACATATATTTCTTCCGGGGAAAAAAAGAAAAGGATATGAACTGTCGGGACCAGGCTCTCAACGCCTCAGGACGGGGCTATTAATGCCAGGCCAACGCTGGTAGGGCGGCAAAGGCGACTCACGGGACACAAGTACCTTCGTAACCGGTTGTCCCATAGGGATGTCTCTTCCTGCAGATTCTTCCTGTGAAGAGAGGGTCTCTCTCCACTTCACGCAACCGGGGTTATGAATGCCAGCGGCAGCGGGCGTTGTGGTTGAGAAGGGTTCCGAGTACATATTGGCCCACACTGGGCTGAGAGAGTTGGACAAGCACCCCCTGGGGTGGTGTGGGTCGGGGTTTTGGTTTCGTTCCCGGTTATACTACCCTTTCGGCAAGGGTCTGGGCCAACATTAATTCGGTGCCTCGAAAATAACAAGTGTGAGATCGAATGAACGCAATACCGAGACCTCAAATCCCACTGGATTCGAGCCAGTGCATTCTTAAACCAGGATATTAGACTAGTTTGTGAAGTAATAAAAGCAATCGTCATGATCATGTCTTAACATCAGTATTAGCCTCAGCACAATTATATCACAGCTTTATTATCAACATACACTTATGACGGAAAAAGCAACAACGCTGTGTGAGCAAATCAGAAAGATGCGTAGATCATTAGAGATCAAAACTTAAAAGAAGCGAGCCGAAAATGCTTTTTGAAAGCACTCACCTGACACAGATCTGTTCAAGATTTTCGTATATGTATGCATCAAGAGGGCCTGACAGCTTGATCATAATTTTTCTTCTCCCACAACTCATTTTGACTTAAATACGAGGCTCGGCTCATCAAAAATAAAAGCAACCATCATTAAACAGTAGATGACACAGGGACGGACTGGTGGAAGAAAACTTGAAAGGGTGTCTGGGCGCTGTTATGCAGGCTGCCTGTGCCAGTGTTGTCCAAGTGTCAAGGATTGGGCCAAGAAACAAGACATGTGACGCGCTGCGGAAAAATGAAAAAACTTTGAATCTGTGTTTATCATTTGTTACAATGCGAGCCGTGTTCAGATTGCGCTCTGAAGCGCCTTGCCGTCCGGCATCTGAAAATTTTACGTGTAGATATATGTCACTTAATTTTATACGACATATTTCTACATTAGAATCTCTTTAGCGACATGTTTCCCCCTTCAAATTACAGAGCATAAATATGTCAAATTTATCAAATATTTGGATTAATTTTTGAAAACAACACATAATTATCATATACACATCATTCGTATGCTACTTAATTTTCAAAGAAAATGAACATGCTGTGACCAGCCCTTGTAATTATGTTCTTCAAAAAAATAAACAACACAGTTTTTTTGGAATTTAGTACTCTTTGGCAGATCACTCTGACGCGTATTATACCCAACATGACATTGTACAGTGTGATTTCATTGCGTGGGTTCATCGCACAAGACAATGCCATAATCTAACTTTGTGTTGCTCACAGTCACATCAACGCACAAGGTGGAATGTTATCATAATTTGACGAATATAACAGAACAGTAACTTAGGCTGAGGAGTATGCACGTAGCACAGTGCAAATCACAGTAGTCACATTCTTACACAAACAAAATGTAAGGATAATGCACTGGTTCGAACCTGGCACAAACCTTGTGACATGTCAGCATTTGAGCACATGACTCAAGGCCGTGTCCTATGGCTGGAGGCCAAAACACACTGACAATGTGAGCATCAGCATAGTCAAAATATTCCAAGATACGGCGAATCAGCATGATTTGTAGCGGCAAGTCACCCATCTTCCTAGAGTAATGATAGACGCAGCGCAAACACAGCGTCGAATAATGGGAGGTGTCTTCAACATGGCAATCTCTCGCTATGGCTACGCTAAGACAAGTGCGCTATATGACAAGGTGGACCGGTTTTAATCAGAATTTCGTGCATTCAATGTACGGGACTCTGATTGAATCAGAAGCGCACACGCGCAGAGATGTCCTTAGGGGATCAAGCGCATCACGCGACCACATCATCACCTGGAACCTGACATGTACGATTACATGCACTATGCAAAGCTTAAACGAAGTTCATTGGGTGGGTGTAGATTGCAATGACCATGCATTAATATCGTGCAGTCAGTGGAGACTTGCATACGTATCTGTATTCCAGAGGCCAGATGCGAGACTCACGAGGCCGACCAGGTGAGCTGAAGTTCAAGAAGATAGACACAAGGCAGATCGCCTGCATCCAGCCAAAACTTGACGTAACCACAAGCCCACTGATAGCTCAAGAAATACACCAAAGCTATAAGGCAGGAGAGTGCAGCGCTGAGCAGGTAACGGTGCAGATGATTGATGTGCAAGTCACAACAGGCAGATACCTCATGCAAAAAACACCGGAAAGTCGAAACAACCGAGGCCCCCCCACAAGCCGAGAACAAGTAAGGATCTCGAGGCTGACAGGCAAGCCAAGAAGGCCTTTCTGGAGGTGCACAAGGGACCTGGCAAATTTCCGGTAAAAATTGGCCGCAGCCAACGCAGACGGGACTGGTCTGGAGAATGCCCTGGGGCTGCTTGCTAGAATACAATGACGACCATGACCAGACGCTCTCGGAGGCATGGAATGCTGCAACCGAAGATTTCTCTACACAGAACCGCTAGTGGCACGCAGTCACACAGAACCGCTAGTGGCACGCAGGGCAGGTTGCGTGGTGCACTCAATAGTCAAGAGATCGCAAAGTATGTTGAACACTGTCTAAAACCAGGCAGGGCGCCAGACCCAGACAAGTGCCCCAATGAGCTATTGAAGACAATGTCAGATGAGGAATTCTTGATCGTGCATTCGTGCGTGAATGAAATATTGACCCTACCCAAGGAAACCATCGACACTGCGCGCAATAGTCAGTCCACCATGAATGGCACCATCTCCCAACTCCACAAAGGAGGCAGCACCAACAAAACGTCTGATCAAAGACCGGTAGTGCTGCTCAATAGTGGATACCAACTGCTCAATTATATCATCAACGAGCGGCTGAAACGGACCATGGAACAGGCAAATGTGTCAGAACCATGGCAGGGCGGAGGCAGGCAGGGTCGAAGTGTCAACATCAACATGCAAAGAATGCATTTTGTCACGCATGAAGCCCACAGACAAGGAAAGCGAGTCTATCGAGTCGACATCGACTTCACAAATGCCTTCAATGCAATGTCACAGGCAGCTCTCTGGCACGTGATGAATATGTTTCATATGCCAGATGTTGACTTACTGGAGCAGATTTACGACAGCACAACCGTCCGTCTGGCTCCAAACGATGCAGAAAGTGCAACAATCACGTTTGATACAGGTGTATCGCAAGGAAGCATCACGTCCCCGCAACTGTTCAATATCTTTATCAACGCTCTGTTGCAGATGCTCATGGCGACTGGGCAGAATCAGGGGTTCACTTATGGTTTGCAGATTGGCAAGGACCAGGATGACAGCATTCAAGACGCCGACCACGGTTATCAGTTAATAACATAGGCTTCATCGACGAAATCTCGATTTTTGCTGAGACCCCAGAAGGAATGCAAACTTTGCTAGACGTGGTGCAGGAGTTCACAACATGGTGTGGCATGGAGATCAACGTAAAAAAACTTTCTTGCTCGTCATTGACAAGGATCGAAAGAGAAGGGAAAGCACCCCGGCACCAGATCTGAGGATAAATGGCGAACGTCTCAAAACGCTAAGCATCAGTGACGCGTGCCGGTACCTAGGTTACTGGGGCACGGGGAATGGTGACATGAGCGCCACAAGGGAGGTAGTACGTGAAAACGCGAGAGTGGTGCGTGACCTAATCAAAAGCCACCCGCTGACGCCAGAACTTTCTGCCGAACTCTTCGCACAGAAAGGAATCGGCGCCTTCTGGTTCTCGGCAGCCCTCATCGAATGGTCGCAGAGTGAGTTGGAGGGTCTGCAAAAAATCTGGGTAAAAGCGTATAAAAACGCATGGCACGTACCATAGTCAAGCGCAAACTCTCTGTACACCTTCCCAACTGCAGAGGGTGGCCATGAGTGTCCCCTGCCATCAGGAGTACTCACACAGGCCTGCTGCAGCACGTTGACTAATGCATGCGGCATGAAGATGTCGTAAAAAAACATATGCTAGCACACTTAGCATACACATTGACAGAGTGGCGTTGCAATTCATTTACTGACTTGATTGACGAAATGGAGCTGTGGGACTGGATCGTAGCAAACAAAGACTTCTGGTCGCGATTGGCAAAGTCGTTGCACAGTCAAAAAGTGTCAGCCACATGGGCAGGAAAAATGGACAAAAAACTTGCTTCAGTGCTCGTCCCTGAAAAGATGAGCTGGGCAACGGCCATGCGGTCCATCAGGAAGTGCAAAACACGAATTGAGAAGATTGGGGGATCGCGTGTAGACACTGAGCCAACTGTGTGGGGCCTTGATGCACAAGTCTGGAATCTGTTGTGGACAGGTGAGGAGGCTATGAAGAAAGGCATACCGATCTTA
>Ga0335398_10009392_pt1 | contig 11320 bp, 5 predicted proteins | sample BON03_FD_205742 | JGI IMG/M metagenome (GOLD analysis project Ga0335398, IMG submission 205742) | Freshwater microbial communities from Lake Bonney liftoff mats and glacier meltwater in Antarctica - BON-03 (spades assembly) (version 2) | ecosystem: Environmental > Aquatic > Freshwater > Ice >...
CGCAGGCGGCTGCTCCAGAAATGTGAAACACGATGAACCTCCACGCGACATCCCCCGCGGCTACCTGCCGTGACCCCTGCGCGGCGCGGGTGCCACGTGCGGCAGCACGTAGTTCGCGAGTCAGATTACTCCGTCGGGGCCGCCCCCGCGTCGAACATCGGCCGGAGCGGAAACCCCGCGCTAGGGACACATGCGGGTGAGCTTCCTCCTGACGTTTGACATGGCGCATGTGGATGCGCGGAGCGACCGCGTCGCCGGGGCGGTCGCCCCCCGACTCGAGCGCGCTGTAGCGAAGGGTCCCGCTCCAGCCTTGGACGGGGGCGCGCCACTCGGACGCGGTGCACTCGACGCGGCGCTGCAAACGCGTTACGCCGCCGCACGCCGGTCGGAGGACGCGGATGTGACAATCGGGTTGACCGCAACCGGGGCATGGGGCGGGGACCTGGCGCTCCGTGACCCGTGTGCCGTGTGCATCGCCACGCGCCACGGCGAGCTCTCGTCGCGGCGCGGCTTCGCGCTGACCCGCCCACCGCCCCCCCCGTCCCCATCGTCCGCAACCGAGCCAGTGGCACGGGGCCGCGGGGCACCCCGCAACCGGGCCGGGGCCCGCGCGCATTGCATTGCCTTCCTGGCGCGGGTGCCGCCACGGGTGCGCGCGGCATGTGCCACCCTTCGCTTGAAGTTACGCCTGGGACCCCCCGTGGTACCGACTCGCGTCTCACGTGGGTCCCCGCGGGGGTATCCGGCCGTCCCCGCGCCGAAGCGCCCCTTGTGCCAACGGCCGGTGGACAGCACCACCGGGCTGGCGCGCGCGGCCGAGATCCGCCACGGCTGCAGTGTATGCGCCGCGGCAGTGCCGAGCGGCGACTGGTACTGCAACGGCTGTTGCCTCCACCCCCGCGGCCTGGCGTTTCAACACGTCCCAGTAATGGTGTGTTCGCAGACGCAGACCCACCCGTAGGCCTTGGTGGCATTGGCCACTCTGTCTGCGCGTGACACCACGTTCTGCAACTTTGACCGCGCGGCGTACAATTTCCAGTACCATCGTACCATCATCGATCCACACCGAAGAGGTCGGGCGACCGGGGATACCCTGGTATGCACGCGACTTGCACACCCACTCCCCAGACTGAACCCGAGTCGAGGCATGCGAGCGCATTCAGCGTGCACCCAAGCCTGGGTGCAGTTTTGGTCGGCCTCGTACTTGGATTGGCGGTGCTCCAAGGCACGCATTGCGTCACGCCATTGCGCGGCGGGCGCGGTGAGACGAGCGGGAGAGGGCGTGTGGGTGGTTGACCGACATCGCACAGGACGAATCGACCCCCGCAGGGTGCGCGAGCGCAGACGGGGAGCGAGTTCCGCGCGGAGAGCTCATTTTTTTGCTCTGGTCATGAGAAGCGCTACTAGCAAACTCGATGGCCGGGCGCGACGGAGGCAGCCTGTTGCAGACGGTGTGCTTCCAGACGTGCGACGCGCTGCGCCGCGACGACGCGCGTGCCACCTTCGCCTTCGACATGCACGGCGACCGCCCCCACGGCAAGCCACAAAAAGTCATGCTCGGCTCGCTCGAGTTTCCCGTGGTGCAGTACAGCGTCGAAGCGGCGTGGTCGCGCCTCTACTTTTGCGAGGACGTGCGCGTCGACGAGCAGAGCCGCGCCATCGTCCTCTCCGAGGGGTCTCTGCGCACCGGCACCCGCGGCGAGGCGACCCTGCTCCTACCCGTGCACCTCAACCCGATCGAGCGCATGCACGCGCACGAGGGGCGCGCCGTCATCCGGTGCCGGTACCCGCATGGGCTCTGGCATGGCGCGCGCTCGACGCTGGCGCTCTACGACGCGTTTGGGGGGTGCGCGTGGCTGCTCCTCTCGTCACAGGGGGCCGTCCGCGTCTTGCCCGCCCAGGCGCAGTACGTCTCCGAGACCGAGTTCTCGCTGCCGCTCGAGCTCGCTCCCGTGGCGACGTGAAGCGGGGCCGGTGCGGCGAGCGAGGTCGGAGCCGAGGCCAGGGCCGGGGCCGGGGCCGAGGATGGGAGCGCGACCCGGGGCGAGGCCTCGGTGCATGGGTTCCTGCATGTGAATGGCCTGCTGTCGCCGCGCGCGCTCTGCGACGTGCTCACGCGCATGCTGCACGCGGCGCGGGCCGCCGGCGCACTGCTCGGGCACTACTCGCTGGCGTTTGACGCCCGCAGCGCGCGCGTCACCCTGTCGGTCGCCAACCTCGGGGAGGTGGGCGAGATGTCGGTCCACTTCGAGGGGGACGCGCTCGTGGAGCGCCTCGGGTTCTCGCCCGGGTTGACTCGCGTGATGCGCGGACCGGGCCGGGGTTCGGCCGTCGCCTTGACCGCCGCGGCCGCGGCCGCCGCTGCGCCGGCCGTCGCCAACGAGTGGCTCGGCGGGCTCTTCGGCGGGTTCGAGTACGTCGAGCTGCCGTGCGGCTGGTACACGCCGACGCACCGGCCCATGGCCACCGGACAGCCCTTGCGACTGCCCGGCGAGCTCGACGCGCGCCTGAACCGCTTCACCTTCTTGCCGGGCGCCAACGGCGCGGGGGACGGGGTGTGCCTCGTCTTCCGGGACGCGCACGGCCGGACGCACGCCGCGCAGGCGCCATGTGGGATCTACAACCCCCTGAGCATCGCGCGCGCCATCGAGGGCGCGATGAACGCGGCCTCGCTGCTGCCCGCCGGCACCCGGTTCCGCTTTGCGTTCGACGAGCGCGACGGGTGCTTTCACGTGGCGTGCACCGCGGCGGCGCCAGGCGCGGCGCCAGGCGCGGTGCCCACTCCGAGCAACTTCGCCCTGCTCTGCTCGCACCCCGCGTGCTCGGACGTGACGCGGCTGGGCTTTGCGCGCACCGACTACGCGGGCTACGCCTCGTACGCCTCGGAGCCGGTGCATGTGCCGCGCCTCGAGTGGCCGCACGTCGCACTGTCCGACGGGGCGGGGGGCACGCGATTCCCGAGCAACCTCTACCGCGCCTCGGAGGTCGGGCCCACCAAGCGGATCGCGTTCGACGCCAACGGCAAGCCGACCCTCGTCGGCCTCATCCAGCGCTACGACCAGGACCAGCGACTGCTCGTGCTCGCCGTGCACATGGGCGGCGCGCCGTTTGCACCAGGCGCCCAGCAGGGGGGCGTCCTCACGCTCATCTCGCTCGCACGCGACGCCGATACAGCTGAGGCCGAGGCCGAGGCCACCCCGGCCCAGCCGCGGCGCGCGGCGACGCCCTTCGCCACCGGCGAGCGGCTCCTCCTCGCGGTCGCCCAGGCGCCCCCGCGCGCGGGGCCGCCGCACCTCCTCACGCTCTACGCGCCCGACTTCGGCTGGGGCGCGCACGTCGGCGGTGCGGTCGGCGTCGAGCTCGCCCAGGGGCCCTTCAACCTCTGCCTCCTCGAGTCGCTGCCGAAGAGCATCGGAGGCCGCCGCCTCGGCTTTCCCAACGCCGTCGTGCAGTGGGGCGTCGATGGCACGCTGCTCGTGCACGGTGGGTGCCTCCGAGTGGCGCCGTTCGTCGCACCGCACGTGCACGCCATGGACCGGCCCGACTACGTCCTCGTGTACCTTGAGACGGGCAAGCCCGGCACGGCCCTCCTCCACCGCGCCGGGGGACCCGTAACGGCGCCATTCGCAAAGATCATCCTCTACCCCCTCTTCCGAGAGGAGCGCATGGTCCCGCGCGAGACGACCCTCACGTCGGGCGAATCGCTCTCGCAGATGGTTTTGCGGTTCGAGAACCCCGACGGGGTGCCCTACCACTTCCACGGCGCGGACTTTTCATTCACTCTCAACTTTATATACTGAGCGCGCGCGCTCATCCCCAGTCCGCCTCGAATGCGAGCCGGTCGCGCGCGGCCCATGTGCCGCCTGGCGAGCAGCCAGTGACCCCCGCCCGCTCGTGCCAGTAGAGGGCCACGTGTCGCACCCGGGCGAGGTCGCGGGCAGCGACCCAGCCGCGCCCGCGAGCTTGCACGGCGAGCCGGGTGCGGCCATGTGCGCCAAACAAATCGAGGCGCCACCGCAGCACTGGCAGTGGCAGTGGCCCTGGCGGCAGCCCTGGCAGCGGCCCCTCGCCCGCGAGGAAGGACACCGAGCGCGCCCTGGCCATGAGCGGCTCGACGAGCGCGGCGCAATGGGCAACGGCGTCGCAGTCGGACGCATACGCGCACTCCTCCGACCACCGGGCAGCGGCGGGTAGCTCCGCGGCGCAGCAACGGGCCACTTGGCCGGTGCAGCGCGCGGCGGAGGCACCGAATGGGATGAGCGCCACGCCGCCGTGGCCGACATTTGTCGACCGGCCCAGGGCCGGGCGGGGCACGACCCGCAGTCGCACTACGCGCAGGACGAATTTGACCCAGACCCCAAGGTCACGCGCCCCGATAAATTGATACGGACAGTTCACGCGCCTCTGCCGAGCCCCGGATGGGTCCGATTGCGGTCGACCAGGACGGGGCCGACGCATCGGCCATTCAGGGGCTGGGGTCGGGGCGGGGCACGCGAGCTTGAGTACCGACCGCAACAAAACATATGGTTCATACCAGGGGTCGCTATGAAAGGCTCGATCCGGGCTGAGGTATTGCAATCCATCTTGAGAGGATTGTCGATCGCACAAGCGTTGGCATGGGATCGCGCCATTGCTACCCTGCTTGACCCTTGCCGCGGCCCACTGTGGTGCACGCCGCCCCCTCTCACACGCGCACCGGCGCGCCGCAATGAGGCACGCTCGGCGAGGGCGTCCATGCCGGCGTTGCCGAGGAACCATTTTCCGATCTGCTTGAGCACCGCCACCTTGGACTTGAAGCCGCGCGCGGCCATCAAGTGGGTAACGGCATTGTCTGGGTGGTATGGCAGCGGCGCGAAAAGCGCCCGCGGCGCGACTGAGAACGAGTCATTGGAGGGCGGCAGCGCCCAGCGGTCGTAGGTGATACGCGTTCGCGTTGCGTTGATCCAGGGCACGCGTAGCTCTGTCGAGACGGCCAAGCGCCGGAAGATCTCCCGTTTCCGCCGATGCTCCCTGTATTCTGGCTGGGTTGCCCACTCGACCCCCGCCGCCTTGTACCGGTGCCTTGCCTCCCAGCGGAATGTGCTGGACAGCCAGCTGCGGTTGCGGAGCACAGCGGACACTACGGCGTCGTCGAGGATCGTCTGGTCATCCGAGTTTGCGTAATAGGGCGGCTCGGCGTAGTGGACGAGCTTGGCGACGGTTTCGGGGTAGTGCTGGAGGAGCTGGACACGCCACGCCACCTCGTCGATGATGTCCCTCGTCTGCCTCGAGCCGGGCCGCGCGTACACCAGGCCGGCGTTGCAAATTCCCCTGTCGCGTATGGTGATGAGCGACGAAGGCATGGACCGCAGGACCGGGAATGGGTCGCGGTTCCACACGGTGTCCGTGTCGGCCTGGATCACGGAAAACCCATGGAACACGAGCCGCGAGAGGTAGGCCTTCTTCACATAGTGGAAACGGAACCGCCAATCCCAAAACTTTTGCACCGTGATCGAGTCCGATGGCGCAACGCGAAGCACGCGAGACGACCAGTAGCACGAATATCCGTGGAACGTGTCGCACGTCTCGGCCGAGTCGGCGAGAAGGAGAATGTGCTGGCCAAGCCCGACGGCATCGAGCGAAGCCATGGCGTTGAGGGCCATGTCGACCGAGGAAGGCATCGGACCCGATCGCAAGCATCACGAGCTCCCACACCATCACCCCGGTGGCATCGTTCACCGCTGTGCGCGCCACGCCCGATGCGGCGCGCTCCAGTGCATACGGGGCCTCGAGGTCGCCGAACATCGAGTCGGTGGTAGGCAGAGGCTTGCCGAGCGGCGCGCTGGCCATTCGAGGTGTCGGCAGCCGTGCGACCCCGGCCGCGGACGTTGGCAACATTGCACCCGGTGACGCCATTCTCCCCCTGGGCGCGCGGCCGGCCTTCGGTGACGGCGCACTCGCGCTGTAGAACCAATCTGACTGGCGCCACTGGTTTAGGGTTAGGGTTAACCCGTCGTCGGTTTATTCCCGTGCGCGGCGAAGACCCTGTTGCCCGTTGCACCGCACAGGGTGGCGCACCCTGAAGGGTGTGGCGCATGCGCAGAGCGGGACGAGGGTTGACACCGGGCACGTTGGACACATCGGACACACCATGCCTCGGACACCTTGGACACGTCGGACACATTAAACACGTCGACATACATCGGACACCTTGGACACGTTGGGCACGACACACCCGGGGCCCAGGTGGCCATGGTTCACGGGTCGGCGTGCGAGGCCGCGAGCGCCACGAGGCCGTGTGCCCCCGCGCACTCCCGGGTGCACCGAGTGCCAGGCCGATGGTGTGCTGCGCGATGTGCTCGTGCACCTGGCCGCGGCGCATGGCTTGCCATCGACCCACGCTGGTGATGACAGCGCCCATGTGTTACTGGTCGGCGCGTGCGGGACTGACTGGAAGAGTCCAACGGGCAAGGTCAGGCGCCTCAGGCGGGTGAGCGTACGGGTTACTCACTTCGCTTGTCCACGCCTACCATTGCACCGGCAGCCACGTGGCAACCCCTGGGGGGCCGGCGGTGGGCGCCGCTACCTGGGCGGCCACGGGCGCCACGGGCGCGTCCGTGGCCACAGCGGCCGCGGCCGCGGCCACGAGCGCAGCCACCGACTCGGGTGCCTCGACCCCCACCACGTTGGAAAACGTGGCCTGCGCCGACGAGCGGTTGTCGAGGGTTAACCCGACGCGCACCGCGAGCTCTCGTGCAAACGGCTTCTTGGGGAAGCCACCGCTGAAGAGGCCATCGCCGAGCGCGACGATGCGCTTGAGCTGCGTGGGTGGCAGGACACCCGCAGCGGCGGCCGCCTCGGCGGCGGCTCGGCGACGTCGGTTGTCGACCGGCCTCGTCTCCCAGATGCGGTCGGCCAGGCGCGCGAGCGCGCTCATCCGCTTGCGCGCCTCGCGCCACTTGTGCACCGGCCGCATGTGGCCCAGGAGGCGCGGGGGGAGGAGCTCGGCGCGCCCGAGCATACCGGCGAGGTAGGTGCCAAAGCTCCCGAGGTTGGCGGTCTTCTTGCGGCCCCTGTCATCCGCCTCGCGCCATCTCCGGTAAACCCGCTCCTCCCCCTCGTGGCCCTTGTCGTCGGCCTCGCACCATCTCCGGTACACTGGATCGGCGCGACGCGCCGCGGCCTCCCGCTCCACCCCCTCCTTGCGCCCGGACGCCTCCTCCCACTTGGCCTTGTCCATCGAGAAGAAGGCGCCCTCGGTTGTGGTCAGGTAGGTGGCCAGTGCGCCCGGGTCGCCGCACATGGACAAGGGCGCGGTCGCGGCCTGCACCGCGACGCGCTTCCTGGGGTCGATCGCCACGAGCTCGACGTCGCGGCCCTCCGGCACGAAGAGGTCGTTGCGCCACTGGTGGGAGCGGTAGACCCCGGCGTCCACAGCCGTGGCGTCGATCCGCGCAGCGGGCGCGGGCCAACCGTACCCCGCTGCGGGCAGCGCGTCGATGTTGGCGGCCTTGACGTGCGCCGTGCTCTTGAAGGTGACGCACATCTTGACGCCGTCGGTGGAGAGGCGCATCGGCTCCCAGTGGTCGCCGTTCTTGCCCTTCAAGTGCTTTATATCGACGAGGGCGAGAAAGAGCTGCGACTTGCGGGCCTTGTGCGCCACGACGGCCTCGAGCGCCAGGTTCCTCTCGATCTGCAGGGCCACCTTCGCCTCCTCGGCCGGGTCCTCCCCTGCCCCGGCATCTGGAAGGCTGTACGGACTCAACCGGTCCAGGTCCTTGGTCAGCCCGTGTTCCGCGCAGTGGGCCTTGTAGACCTTGGTGGCCGCGGCAAAGACTTCCTGGAGCCGAGGCCCAACGTCGAGGAGCGCCCGGAACCGTCGCGCGGTGTCGGCGCATTCGTCGTTCATCCCATCGTACAGGTTCTCCTCGAACGGCCCGTCGGCGTCGCCGTGTCGGCCAACCTCCTTTGAGACCCAGCCGAAGAAGGCACGGAGCGCGGTCAGCTCGAAGTGCACCACGGGCCGCCCTAGGCTCTGCACAGGCAGGAGGGAGAAGGCCTTGGGCATCGTGATCTTCGCCACGCGCCACTTCTTGAGACGCGCCTCCTTTGAGGCTCGGACCGCTGCCGCCGCCGCCACCACCGGCGCTGCCACCGAAGCCGCTGGCGTGTCGGTGTGCTGCACGTGGTTGGCGTCGCCCACTGCTCTGCCCAGAGCGAGTACCGCCGTGCGTGGACGAGCACGCCCGCCAGCGTCCGTTTCTTGAAGGGCGTGTCATAGTAGGGCTGGAGCGTGGCCTTCTCCTCATTGGCAATGACCATGGCGAGAGCTGCAACCTCGTTGCCCAGTTCCGCCGTGGCCACGGCACCGACTTCGCCCTTGACAAACTTGAGCATGTGCGCGACGTTGCCCTTCTTGGTGTCGGGGTGAATATTGCCACGCGCATGTAGCTGGTCGGCAGTCAGCCGCTGGAGCATGTACAGGTAGATGCGCTTGGCCTCGAAGCCGCCGCCGCCGGCCTTGCCCTGGATGTGCAGCAACGCCACGCGCTGCATCTCGAGCGTGGTGTTCTCGGTCAAGGCGAACGGCAGCGGCCGAGGCACTCCGTCTCCGACAAAGTATTTGCTCGGGGAGGTGGCAGGTCCTGCAGAAAGTAGTTCCGGTGGTGACACTCCATCCCCGACAAAGTGTTTGCTCGGGGAAGGGCAGGTCCCGCAGAAAGTAGTTCCGGGGGTGACACTCCGTCCCCGACAAAGCATTTGCTGGGGGGGGTGGCAGGTCCCGCAGAAAGTATTTCCTGGGCTGACACTCCGTCTCCGACAAAGTATTTGCTCGGGAAGGTTGCAGGTCCTGCAGAAAGTCGTTCCGGGGCTCACGCTCCGTCCCCGACAAAGTGTTTGCTCGGGGAAGTAGCAGGTCCTGCAGTAAGTAGTTCCGGGGCTGACACTCTGTCCCCGACAAAGTATTTGCTCGGGGAAGTGACAGGTCATTCAGAAAGTAGTTCCGGGGCTGACACTCCGTCCCCGACAAAGTATTTGCTCGGGAAGGTTGCAGGTCCTGCAGAAAGTCGTTCCGGGGCTCACGCTCCATCCCTGACAAAGAAGTTCCAGGGCTGACACTCCGTCCCCGACAAAGTGTTTCCTCGGGGAAGTGGCAGGTCCTGCGGAAAGTGGTTCCGGGGCTGACACTCCGTCCCCGACAAAGTATTTGCTCGGGGAAGTGACAGGTCATTCAGAAAGTAGTTCCGGGGCTGACACTCCGTCCCCGACAAAGTATTTGCTTGGGAAGGTGGCAGGTCCTGCAGAAAGTTGTTCCGGGGCTCACGCTCCGTCCCCGACAAAGTAGTTTCAGGGCTGACACTCCGTCACCGACAAAGTATTTTCTGGGGGAGGTGGCAGGTCCTGCAGAAAGTAGTTCCGGGGCTGACACTCCGTCTCCAACAAAGTTTTTTCTCGGGGAAGTGGCAGTTCCTGCAAAAAGTAGTTCGGGTGGTGACGCTCCGTCCCCGACAAAGTATTTGTTCGGGGAAGTGGCAGGTCCTGCAGAAAGTAGTTCCGGTGGTGACGCTCCGTCCCCGACAAAGTATTTGCTCGGGGAGGTGGCAGGTCCTGCAGAAAGTAGTTCCGGGGCTGGCACTCCGTCTCCGACAAAGTATTTTCTCGGGGAGGTGGCAGGTCCTGCAGAAAGTAGTTCCGGTGGTGACGCTCCATCCCCGACAAAGTGTTTGCTTGGGGAAGTGGCAGGTCCTGCAGAATGTAGTTTCCGGGGCTGACGCTCCGTCCCCGGCAAAGTTGTTCCGGGGATGACACTTTGTCCCCGACAAAATGATTGCGGTGGGAGGTGGCAGGTCCTGCAGAGAGTAGTTCCGGGGCTGGCACTCCGTCCCCGACAAAGTATTTTCTCGGGGAAGTGGCAGGTCCTGCAGAAAGTAGTTCCGGTGGTGACGCTTTGTCCCCGACAGTGTTTGCTCGGGGAAGTGGCAGGTCCTGCGGAAATTAGTTCCGGGGCTGACACTCCGTCTCCGACAAAGTATTTTCTCGGGGAGGTGGCAGGTCCTGCAGAAAGTAGTTCCGGGGCTGACACTCCGTCCCCGACAAAGTATTTGCTCGGGGAGGTGGCAGGCCCTGCAGAAAGTAGTTCCGGTGGTGACGCTCCGTCCCCGACAAAGTGTTTGCTTGAAGAAGTGTGCTGGTCCTGCAGAAAGTAGTTCCGGGGCTGACACTCCGTCTCCGACAAAGTATTTTCTCGGGGAGGTGGCATGTCCTGCAGAAAGTAGTTCCGGGGCTGACACTCCGTCTCCGACAAAGTAATTTCTCGGGGAGGTGGCAGGTCCTACAGAAAGTAGCTCCGGTGGTGACGCTCCGTCCCCAACAAAGTGTTTGCTCAGAGGAAGTGGCAGGTCCTGCAGAAAGTAGTTCCGGGGCTGACGCTCCGTCCTGTCAAAGTAGTTTCGGGGATGACACTCTGTCTCCTACAAAGTATTTGCGGTGGGAGGTGGCAGGTCCTGCAGAGAGTAGTTCCGAGGCTGACGCTCCGTCTCCGACAAAGTATTTTCTTGGAGAGGTGGCAGGTCCTGCAGAAAGTAGTTCCGGGGCTGACACTCCGTCTCTGACAAAGTATTTTCTCGGGGAGGTGGCAGGTCCTGCAGAAAGTAGCTCCGGTGGTGGCGCTCCGTCCCCGACAAAGTGTTTGCTCGGGGAAGTGTTAGGTCCTGCAGAAAGTAGTTCCGGGGCTGACGCTCCGTCCTGGCAAAGTAGTTCTGGGGATGACACTCCGTCCCCGACAAAGTATTTGCGGTGGGAGATGGCAGGTCCTGCAGAGAGTAGTTCCGGGGCTGACACTCCGTCTCCGACAAAGTATTTTCTCGGGGAGGTGGCAGGTCCTGCAGAAAGTAGTTCCGGGGCTGACACTCCGTCCCCGACAAAGTATTTGCTCGGGGAGGTGGCAGGTCCTGCAGAAAGTAGTTCCAGGGCTGACACTCCGTCCACGACAAAGTATTTGCTCGGGGAGGTGGCAGGTCCTGCAGAAAGTAGTTCCGGGGCTGACACTCCGTCTCCAACAAAGTTTTTTCTCGGGGAAGTAGCAGGTCCTGCAAAAAGTAGTTCGGGTGGTGACGCTCCGTCCCCGACAAAGTATTTGTTGGGGGAAGTGGCAGGTCCTGCAGAAAGTAGTTCCGGTGGTGACGCTCCGTCCCCAACAAAGTATTTGCTCGAGGAGGTGGCAGGTCCTGCAGAAAGTAGTTCCGGGGCTGGCACTCCGTCTCCGACAAAGTATTTTCTCGGGGAGGTGGCAGGTCCTGCAGAAAGTAGTTCCGGTGGTGACGCTCCATCCCCGACAAAG
>Ga0335398_10009397_pt1 | contig 11313 bp, 11 predicted proteins | sample BON03_FD_205742 | JGI IMG/M metagenome (GOLD analysis project Ga0335398, IMG submission 205742) | Freshwater microbial communities from Lake Bonney liftoff mats and glacier meltwater in Antarctica - BON-03 (spades assembly) (version 2) | ecosystem: Environmental > Aquatic > Freshwater > Ice >...
CATACTTTCCCATTAAGTAGTGTCCCCTTGGTGGGCCCAGGTGACACCTGGTGTCGAGTCTTGCAAACGATACTGACCAAATCTACGAACCAGCCTTGTCGTTATCGTAGATCTGTGAGGCTGGTTCGTAGATCCATGCCCAAACTCTACATGCGTATGTATGTAAAGACCCTTTGGCCATCATCACTTTACCAAATTTGACTTGGAGTCGAATTTTTGAAACATGGGGATGGTTCTCCTGATGAGTAGGTCCCCACCCACCTCCTTGAGCGTCAGCAGCAAGTGTATTCGACAGTCTAGCCTTGCTTCGCATGGCCCAGCTCTTTCGTCCGTAATGAGAAGAGGCTGCGCGACAGGGAGCACGTCAGGAAGACGGCCGATCGTGCCTCCCGTGCCTCACGTCAGGAAGATGGCTGATGAGCCATCACTGCCTGATAAAGGGTAGGCAAACGGGGGGGGTTCGCAAAACAGCTTTGAAAGATATACAAAGTATTTGCTCTCTTTGGCTTTTGGAGTCCTCTAGAACCCTGGACACTCGTCGCGTGGGGTAGACATCATGTGGAGAACATCGCAAAATATGACGGGACACGTTTGTAGAGGCAGATTTGCATCTGAGTCGTTGGATTATTTGACATTTAGGTACCCAAATTAATTTTTGACTAGGCACAACTGTGCCTGGATAGCACAGTTGCCTAGACGGAATTCAGGGTTCCTTCCAAATTAAGAGACCTGTGATTCAATCTCTGGTACAACCACGTCTAACCCACGCGACGAGTGCTGGAACGAATGAAAGAATTAGACTCATTTTTTCTTCTCTCTTGCGTTCGAGTTCGAAGACCTCAACTCTTATTATGTCTGATATGTTTTATTAGATTCCAGGCTAAGTCAAAAAAAAATTATCCGCCCAGAATTTCCCGAGGATGGTCCTCAAGCACATTTGCATTCGGTCACTCGCACAAAATGCCTGGTATCATTACCGGAATGGCTTTGGCGTACCTCTCGTGAACTTGGTTCCCCGAAACTCGAGGCTCGGGTGGTTAATGTAGTTTGCGACTCCTCTTCCGCGCATTGATTGCGGTGTCAATGTTCGCAGTGTAGTCAGTTTCCTACACGGTCTCTTTATAGAGCGTGGACCTTTCCAAGGCGACCCTCTGCTAAAATTCATAACTGTGTCCTTCCTTCTTTCACCCCCCTTACTCGCGCCTGGTTCTCAAAGTTTTTAACTTCAACACTCCACTTCCTATTGGGGGGTTGTAGGACTGTTAGACAGTCCCATGGTCCCCAGTGTAGGTGTTCTGGGGTGCAATTTCGTGGCCAGTAATTTGGTGCCGAGTTACGCTGTTTATACAGCAGCCAGATTTCCTTATAGTGGTGTTGCTAGACGGGTGGAATTAGAGTCTGGCAGTTCCGGTTATTGGTGTAGAGTGGGCTCTGCTTCCTGTTGTTCATTTACAGGGCGAGAATGCTATGAGTCGTGGGTCAATTTGTTGTCTCCGCAAAAATAAAAATATCTGACGAAGCTCCCAGTCAATCGACATATTGACATCTAATGAAGCTCAAAGTCGATAGGCATACAGATAAGTGTTACCGGATCAAGTCTTTCACATGAAGCTTCAAGTCGATAGGAATACGGATTTATATGTCATGACTTGTGTGCTTGCAACAACAGCGAGTGTGTGTCAGATAAAGACCGAGTGCATGTCAGACAAAAGTTTGAGTGCGTGTGTTTTTTGCTCTCGCTTTGCTCTTGCTCTTGCTCTTGCTCTCGTGCCTCCCCTTGCAATCAGCATGCTCTTGTTGGCGCGTGCGCGCTATCTCTCAGTCGAATATCTCATCAATTTCTTCGATATCCTGTGCGCCCTCATCAGCAAGAGCTCTTTCACGTATTCTAGTAGGCTTTGATAGTTGTGTTCTGCCCATTCGACACGCACAAATCGACACACAGGTGGTTTCAGAGCTAGATCATGTTGCAGATGTGTAGAGACAAATAGAAACACGTAGAAACACATGGGAACACATGAGAGACACATGTCTGGCCCCCCTCTCTACCCCATGCTCCACGCAACACCATTTTTTCACAATGACGTGCCAAAATGTTCCTTTCACGGTGGTATTTAGGGTGCCCGATCACGGTGGTATTTAGGGTGCCCGATAGGACACGCTTCCAAAAAAAATGCCAACATCCAAAAAAAATTCAAAGGAAAAAGTCCAATGTAGTAGTAGTTTAGTGAAGAGATCAAGATTCGCGTGAGGGAGTAAGAAATTAATTTTAATCTTCCCCAAAAATGTAGGGACACAAGTCCACCATATCAGTGATCTGGGCGTCCAAGGATCCAGTGTTGAGTTGAATCATCATTGGATGATCCATAGCGAGATCATTACGTCATGGTTTAATGATCTCACCCTTTGTTTTTGTTTTATTCATGCAGGGTTGTTGTCCTCTGCGATATAGTACTAGTTCGTCAGAAGAATCTTCCTCCTGATTTCCCTTTGGTGAGGTGTGAGCTACAGCTCTTTAATAGAGTCTTGTTCTTTGTCCCTTTCACTCATTAGTCTACATTTTATTGGGGGATGTTTCGCATGAAGTTTGTGTCATATCAGTTCATGTTGGGGGAGGAAACATAAATCCTTTGTGTTGTGTTGTCGTAAAAGCGGTTGGTCCTATTTTACGTCGTCAGAGGTTTGGGACAGAAGGGTTTCTAGCAGGTTGGAATACTAAGGGTGTAACCCTGCAACATAGGAGACTGCAAGTGTGACACTGGCTGGGGGGAGCCAACGGAGGACCAACTTGCACTCTGTGCGCCGAGGGCAAGTACCAAGCAAGTATGGGTGGGTCCCTGTTCGCGCTCAGCAAAGTGGGCATGGGACGGGCCAAAGGGCGGATTGCCACAGACCCATCCTTCAGTGCTGCACTCTGAACTTGCAAACGGGTCTCGTGCGCACTCATTTGAAAAGAGACATGAACTTTGACCATCGGGGATTTTGATTTGCGTTCCGATGAGCATTTCGAGTCTCATTTTCTCGGGAACGGGCTGAACTGGAACGTTGAAAGTGACCTGTAGATTTCAACAAATGTGATATTACTACCGGAGTCAAAAAAATTCCTGGAATTTCACGAGACCGTCGACAAATTCCGATGAACCTCTTCGTTTATATGAGCTCCTACTGGGTGCTCCTCCTGGGAGCTGTAAAATGGATTAAATACACCGTTTGTACCGGCAGGGTTTTACTTTTACCATTGCCTGGAAATACAAGGTCTTCGGAAACTTGTCATCAATTTGAATCTAACCTGACCCCTCAAATCGCTAGTTTTCGGCGCCTTCGAGCCCTTTGGCCTGAGTTGAAAGCTGTGTTCACCCGCCATAATTGGACCTAAAACTGGGTTTTGTCAAGACCAAATCACTCATTCGGAATGGTGTTAGTCCCGCAAGCGTCTCCCACTGTTTTCAGGTTTCTAAAGCAACCTAAAGGGGGGAGGGGGGGGAAATAATGGAAAAACAGGTTTTTTTCCAGTGATGGGCGGTCCATGAATCTACAATGTTGGGTTTTGAATACTACTCCAACCAAGCAACCCTGGTGGAGTGGTGACGTTCTTTCTTTCTTTCTTTCTTGGGTTTCGAAGATCCAACCTAATCACTGGACTAGACGGATGGCGAGCACCCGATTAGCCACTCAGGACCCAAGAACCTGTCCCAGACCGGAGGACCGGGGCATTACCTAGTTTATGGCAAACCCAAGCAGATCCCCAAATAGTGGTAAAACAGATCAAAATGTTGGTGGGCGTTCAATTTTTTTTTTGGTTGTTCCTTTCTTGGAAGATCAAACGAACGTCGGCAGTTGGAAGCACAAATCTCACTTTTTATTTTTATATTCCACGATTTAATATTGGCCAAATCTTTGTACCTGAACAGTCGCCATATGAATGAACAGAGACTCAGCTATAGCACAGCAAGCCTCTGCTTTGTATGCTTGCTGTCTTCCGTTTTTGGAGATCAAATTCAAGATGTTCAACCGGTCTGCATAGATAGGCTCTTTGCATTCAATATGTTTCGCCTGGACCCGAGTCAGTGCTCAGTAGACAGGATCTGTGCATGTACTATGTTTAGTCTCGCACTGAGCAGTGCATCAACAAGTCAAAATGGCTCACTGATGCTGTTGATGCCTTTCGATGAGTCCCTTAACCTACTAACTACACGATTGCTCTCAGAAATCTATGCGAGCCGTGGCTGCGACAGCCCAGATTTACATTCTTGGACAGGATTTCCGAAGCGACTACGAGTATATTTGCCATTTTAAAGCCATCGCGCCTCATCTGTCTTTTGTGACAGCTGAACAAGTCGACTACGATGCAGTGTTTCAGTCGTCGTCTCAGCTACTATGTGTCGGTCCATGGCATTTTCCAGCATCTACTGTCGAGCTCACGGTGACGCGAGGACGAGTGACAGGTAAATAGTGTGTGCGTTGCATATGTGTGTGTGTGTGTGTATGTGTTCTTGTGAGATGTGTGTGCGGTTATATATACTTATTTCACTTGTATACATATATATGGATATATTTATATACATATTTGCATGTGTATATATTTGTAAATGTACACTGTGCGTGTGTGTGTGTTTTTTTTTATATATATGTATACATATATGTATATATATGTATATATATATATATATATATACATATACGTATACATATATACATATGTATGTATGTATTTATATGTAAACATAAATACATATTTGCAGTCCCGACGATCAGCATGCGCTGCAAGTGGCACACTCACTACCCATCGGCTCCACGTCACGTCGTACCGAATTACTTGCCCTCGGCACAATCACACATGGTGTCCCCATGGCTGACAGTGTTGCGACTGGAAAAGGAGGAGGGGGGAGAGTTGCAGGAGGCGGAGGAGGCGGAGGAGGCGGAGTCGGTGGTGGTGGTTCTGGTAGCATACCATCATGGGGGGAAGGAGGAGGAGGGGAAAGGGGGGGGGTTGGAGGGGGACTGCAATTAGCGCGGCAACGAACTGCAAAGACTTTGGTCAATATGTGGCATATTGGTGTTGAGGCTACCGAGTGAGACTGCAACGCACCGTGACACGCTGCAACACACGGCGACACCCTGCAACGCGCTGTGTGGTGTGCTCATGTTGAGTCTATCAAGTTTTGGTGCAATAACAAGTAATACGATGTGGCTACGATGGGTTGGCTCGATAGGATTGTCAAATATCTTTCTCATTCGTTTTTTTTTGGATGTCTTGCTCCAAACTAAAGCTTCTTTTCCAAAGAGACCTGACATTGTATCAAGCTTGGAAAGCATTGTCACTAGCACACACGACGAATCAAAATCAAATAATGTTTCACAGACATGACGAATTATAATCATTTGTGGTATGTGTGCCAGCACACTGATGCTGAATTGTAATTGAATCGTATTGTTCGTGGTGTGTGTGCCGCAACCCACACGGGTATCAAGTCATGAGTGTCGTAAAGTGATGTATGATACAGTAATGTGCCAATGGTTTTGAGTAATATATCATGACGTAATGTTCTACCACCTTCTCGTTCGTTTGTATAGCGTTTCAAACCTCGTTTTTGCTGTGAGCATCGTTGTACGCACCGCGTACCCTGGGCACGGTACACCAACAAGTCTGAAAACTCCAGTGTTGAGCATATTCTAAAACTACTACAGATGCAAAGTTGAGTTCGAATGATATGTTCAGAATTTCTCGCAATGGCACGATCGATGCTTATTCGTGATAAACAAGGTACCAACCCCCGAACGAACAATCAAACCCCTTGATAAAGCACCGGAATCCTTCCTTACAAGCTGAACACATACCATTCGAGTGGTAAACGTCAGTGCGTCCGCGTGAGAGGGAGTCTCATGATAGCCCGCGAGTGAGGGCGCGAAAAGGAAAAGACGGTCACTATCTGACCACTGGTTGTGTGGAAGAGGCAGCCCAGGGCAGTGCCCTCCCAGCAGAAGGGTGCCCTGATCTTGCCATTCTTGGCGTTGTACCCGAGTTGTCCTTGTCTGCCTCCGCCGAGTCCAGGCATGCTGTGCGATCGTCGAGCTGTGTTTATTAGTTTTAAACCCGAAAATCCTTACTTCGCCTCCAACGGTGGGCTCGAAGTAAACCCCCTGGGAATATGTCCACTCAAGTAGTGTAGCTCTTCCTGCGGTCCAACCAAAGGTATATCACCGCCCAGAACCACTCTACGTACCATCTGAGGTTAACACTCGACAAGTTGATGGGTTGGCTCGCATCCCTGGACTTACGCAAGCCCTGTACAAGTCGCATCCTCAGCCACCGAATAGCGTCCCAAGATCCCCCAGGTCTGATCTCCCCAAGCAAATTTAAGGCAGTCCCGTGTATTTGGTGCTAACACTCAAGGGAGTCAGGGTGAGAGAAAGGGTGAGGGGGAACCCCATGAACGATTTGGTAGTTAGAGAAAGCAGCTTCCCGCCAACAAAACACAAATAAACCTAGACCATTTGGATTGATGTACCGGATTTGGGGGAATTGATGATATTTCGTCATCATATTTTTAGCAAAACAGGCACAACATTAGACACAGTAAGTCGGGTATAGTAGCGTGCCAGGGTGGTGTCTACACTGTCGGTGTAGGTATCGTCATCATACTTTTATGTGTCACAAATATCACGACAAGCGTACATCGTACTGTTCAAAACAAAACAAATTTGCCCAGGTAGAAATGTATACCTGCGAACGTCTGAAGGTGTCTTCTTATTGGTCTCGTTCATAGTGCTCGTTTATAGTACTCTCTTCAAGTTATATGTACTATAGTTTGAACATAGTTTGTACCAGGAAAAAAACGAAACCCGGAAAACTATCAGATACCTGGCCGGGATTCACGCGTGTGTCTTGGACAGAAGTATAAACAGAGCAAGTGACCAAAAAAATAACAACATTTCAGAAAAGCTTCTAGATTCACAGGGGGGTTCAAGTTTGTCGAAACGATGTGGATGTTGATCCTTTGCCAGTATTTGTTGTGATCAGGTAGTGATGACAAAACATTTTCTTCCTTATTTCTTTTCAAAAATATATTTCAGACTCCAGTATTGAGTTCCCTGCACTACAGGTTTCTGCCTACGTTCTTTCCCTCGTCTACTGTGAGATACAGTTCGTCAAAAGAGTTTTACTCTCTTTCTTTCTTTCTGCTGTCAGTTTAGTTTTTGGTGAGGTTTATTGAGCACAAAGATTCTAGTCTCGGTATTTGTAGTGGCAAAGGAAGAAAATTCTTTGTAAGTGACGGTTCATGACAATAAAACAAATCATTTGCGGTCGGAAAGTGTAAAGTGCAAAGTGCAAGTGTAAAGTGCGAAGAATCTGTTGCAATATGGTTTTGAAAGAAAAAGTATGCTAGCAAAACAGTAGATTGTGGTTCGCTTGCAGACCCTCGTTGCAGTCAGGAACTCAATTTGGCAGTTGGCAATACATCCATCATCTTAGACTCAACTAGTGTCAAGCTACCAGTAACGCTGCGCTATTTGATGATGGCTGGTGCTTCGATTTTACGTATGGTGGCCCGGGGAGGATTAATTTGAATTGATCGTCAACAATTAAAGTAGGGAGGTTGGGGCTCTCATACTGTTTGCATTTCGTGAATCATGCTTTTGCAAATCTACGTAAGGAGTCTTCAAAAAAGCAGGTTTGTGTGTTTTTAAAACAAACGCGGATTCTCAGTTGAATCCACTTTACAAAGCATTTCATCAAACTCATATTAATGGAAACAAACCAATTGGTTGGCAGTATTTCAAACATGGTCTATGTGCAAAAACGTGCGGGCAGTGCCTGAGCAAGTCTACGGAAGGCAAACAATGCGCGCTAGCATTGTTTCCCCCGCATTTTCCAGACATTTATATTGAATTCAAGTTTACTGTAAGTTTTTTCACATCAGCATATGGATGAGCGTAAGATCTTAGTCTGTGCTTTTTCCCGGTATTTGCAAAGAGAATGCTACTGCGCAGCGGAATCTTCCAACGAATTTTGCTGCCATGCGTTTTGTAATCGCACACTTTAACTGAATGATCGAAAGATCGCAATTATTTCTAGTGTCAAGGTCAACTACTGGTAATCGCTAATCAAAACATGGCAAGGGTATATTAAATTGCAATTTTATTGCAATTGATATTGATAGGTACCTTCAATTGCAATGAACAATTTTATTTTACCTGACCCATTCCACTGATGCTCATTAATCAAGTCGAAATATTGTGAAAAACGGAGAGTCCGAGGCTTACAATTTCGCCGAATGAGCACTCAGCCTTTCCACCTTTTGTCCTATTCAAAATGGGATGGACATCTTCAGAAAAATAGGTTCGCCAAGCGTGTTTGAAAACCGGTGCATCGTATCCGTCCCAGCAGGGAGGACTCGGATAGCAAACGGCATGCCGACCAAGAGCTAACTGCCCTACGGATACAGATCTTGGAGAAGAGACGCTCAGACAGCGCTCAGGCTCATCGTGACCCGGAAGCGGCGCGTCGCCTCCTGGAACGGGACGAAAAATAACCGCGAGACTTCGAGTTTTCTTTCGGCACCTTCAGGAAGAACATTGAGTGCCAAGACCCATGAGACCTGCGCACACGAATGGATGAAGGTCAGCAATGGGTGCAAGAGCATTTTGCACCTTGGGCCAAGAGTTTTCTGGAAAACAGGCAACGCTTACGATGGAAGGAAATGACTGACACGACGAGCCAGGCTGGCTACCGAGGGGTGTGGGCGACCTTCCAAGGAATCCAAATCGATACCAAGCTAGCAGCAATTCAAAAACTGCAAGCATTGGGTGTTATTTCCGAAAAGAAATGGTGAAGTGACATGGAATTTCTTGCCCACTGGCTCAAATCCGGCAGGATTGAACATACCATCATCACTGTGAGAGTACTGCCAAATGAACGACTCCGATTGTGCTTCATGGGAATGGAGCCCAGTCTGGACCCCGATGTCACGTGTGATGTGCAGATGAGCAAGAACGCCTTGCCCGAAACCTGCAGTGTCCTAGAACCACGTGGGGCAGATGCTCTCTGCCGGGAAACCATGAAAGCATGGCATCACCTGTGGCACAGCCTAGGTGCCACGGAAAGTCAAATCCAATCCCTCATCCTACTTAACGCTGAAATATGCATGCGCGAAGAGGTAGAAGCGATAGAAGTATGGTCCCCAAGCTTCCCGAGATCACTCAAAACAGTTTGGCAAGGGCACAACGAGCAGTCCATTGGACAATTACGACTTCGTTACCCCAAGCCAATAGCAGAGATTCTCAGCAACACCCATCGGAAACCGTGGACGCGAGCACTCATGTGGACTATTCACGGACACGATTCCTTCGAGAACAGCAAGGGAGAGAATGCAAAGTGCTGCCCGCCATTGCCACAAGCACTGAGTATCAAGGGAGACGTAACGTTAGGCATTCCATATTCCCGCCTACTTGGTCGAAAATGTCGATGCGTTGGTGTCGAACGGCCTTCAGCAGGTAAATCAGTGACGATCCCAGCCCTGGAAAGCGCCCTGCCCACTCAAGTGAATTTTATGCAGAAGGAATGGGCTGCTTTCAGCATCGCACACTTGCACTGTGACGACTACATCATGTCAAAAATCAATGACGTGGTCCACTATTTTCAACCAGCTGCTAGCAAATTTGATCAGTGGGCCTATAAATCAGAAGCGTCGGAAGAATACGAACAGATGACTCTCAGGACGTTTTAAACGGCCCCGCAGTGGTTGTCAGAAAGGAAGATCAGCGCGCGATGGACGCCACTCTCAGAATCTAACGAACTGGAACGGAAAAGCTCGATCTGTATCCGTGTGAAACAAATCCGCACTGATCTGACGACATCTTCTCTGCACGAGGTTACACGCCTGATGGAAAGCTTGCATGGGCTCATCAACGAAATCCAGCGGCAGCACAGCCCCGAGCTACGTAATTTCGTAGTCAACGAGGTCAATTTAACAGGCTATACTGACGAGCACAACATGTTGCAGGCAATGATTACTCTGAAAAAGCGACTAGGAGTAGAAATAGGCCTAGATCAGATCACGGGCTTAACTTTAGCGTTTTTTATGGGGAACTCTACTTTGAGCACAGACTCAGGCCACGAGTACAAGCGATGCCCAGCGAGCAACAGAAGTGGGGTCACGTCCTGTGGAGTCACACAAATTACGAAGGCAACGTCGTGGTGGCAAACAAGCCGTTCGAAAGTCAGGCTCGGAGCCAACTTCGATGCCGACGGCACGTTGATCATGACAAGTCCCAATTGTGCAACGATCAAGAGACTTGTATCCATCATGAACTCGGGCGACAAGACCGGATTTGTAGCTAGGCTAAAAAAAACAAGTCTTCAGCCGCCACGGGCGCATTTTCTCACGACGAGACCACATTTCCCCGGTCGACGAAACTGGGCCGGATAACAATAGTAGTGAGATTGACGTAACGGAGAGCATCGGGTTGGACGGAACGCAAACCTGCGGCGACTTATCGTTAATGCCAGGTACAAGCCCTGAGGGGGCTAAACTTGGGCGCACAACGTGTAGCAGCACTCATGTGGCCATTGACATGTCTTGGAAAAATAACGATGGTTCTGCACTGCTAGCAAGCCAACAGAACTTGCCTGCCGAGATCACCTCCCGGTGCAAACAGTGTGAAGAGACATTCACAATCAGCATCGGTGAGCAGCAGTTCTTTGTACAAAAGGCGTTGAGCACACCAGCCCGGTGTACACGATGCCGACGATGGAACCGATCGAAAGCACCGAACAAACCTGGCGGAGATATTCCCAAGGGCAGCTCTGACTCCAGATTTCGAGAAGCGCTCAGATCATGGGCCATGAAATCAGGATGGTGGACTGAAGCCAGAAGCATCGAAGAAAAGAAATGGACGCAGGCATGTGGGATGCAGAAGCAGCAGCTGGTCGGAACGCTAGGGCTGCTGTGGAAAAGGGTCGATAAAATCACATCACTCGACACGAAAATTGACAACGAAGCACTCGCATTGGCCCTGCCATCGCAAGTGAGTTTCACCAATGTGGAGTGGGACGAGCTCAAGGTACATGACACAGTCATATGCACTAGCTACATTAGTTCAGAAAAGCTTTGCTTCAAACCTGCCCTCCCAGAGAAGCCAGCAGGGACATTGGGAGGAAATGAATAACAGATTGCTGGATCACTGGTACGAGATTTCTGGACAGCTATAGAGTGTGGCGGAGTGCCGGAATTCTTAGGTAGGCTCAGAAACAGAGGTCACAGGCTCATAGCAAGATGGGGTGAAGAGATCTTGCTTGAAACCTCTGGTAAT
>Ga0335398_10009400_pt1 | contig 11309 bp, 5 predicted proteins | sample BON03_FD_205742 | JGI IMG/M metagenome (GOLD analysis project Ga0335398, IMG submission 205742) | Freshwater microbial communities from Lake Bonney liftoff mats and glacier meltwater in Antarctica - BON-03 (spades assembly) (version 2) | ecosystem: Environmental > Aquatic > Freshwater > Ice >...
GGGGGGGGGGGTAGTATGGGGTAAGGGCCGAGTGGGCCCCTTTAGGGCCTTTTCTTATTAGGGGGGGGTATTAAGGGGTTAAGGGGGGGGTTAATAAAGCCAGCGCTCTAAGTGCTCTCTCAAATATGGTAACAAAAATTGTATCACCAGGCCCCTTAGGGCCAGGTGATAGATTTTTGTGTCACCATATTTACCCTCAACCCCTTAATACCCCCCCCTAATAAGAAAAAGGGGGGGGGGTTGGTATGGGGTTAGGGCATTGGATAGAGCACTTATAAAAACCAAACACTCTCTGAGACCACCCCAGGGGTGTTATGGTCTAAAAAATCCTTGGATTCTTCTGGAGCCAGTCCTCCCAGCCCATACTACCCCCCTTTCTTATTAGGGGGGGGATATAAAGTACCCTAAAGGGGTTAGGGAGCCTGTTTCTTCTGGAGCCAGTCCTGGAGCCAGAGGGCAGGATTCTCCCAGGGGGCAAAGCTTTTTTAGACCATATTGACCCTAAAGGGCTTTGCCCTTAGGGCATTGGATAGAGCACTTGCAAACACTCTCTCCAAGGCCCCTTAGGGCCGAGCCCTCCAAGGACTGGCTCCAGGAGAATCCTAGGGTAAATAGGGTCTCTAAAAAACCCTTAAGGGTTTTTTAGACCATATTTGCCCCTAGGATTCAGGGCTCGGCCCTAGGGGGCCTTGGAGAGTGTTTGGTGTTTACCAGAAAAAAATGAAATAATGCTTAGTTTGAAGGGCCTATTTAATATGTCCCCCTTAAAGAGACATTTGAAATGGGGTCTTTTTTAATAAAGAGTTTAAAAAAAGGTCCCTTTATTTTTAAAATTTAAAAAGGCCCCCTTTTATAATGCGGTTTTTGACAACCAATATCTATGGGCAAAGCCCATAAGATAGATTGACGAATTTAAAGTTTATGTTCGAATGAACTTTTTTATATTTATATAAAAAAAAATAATTATTTAGATGATACAACCTCTTTCATATTTAAATGTTGCTGATAATAGCGGGGCTAGAAAACTAATGTGTATTAGAGTTTTAGGATCAAATTCGGGTAGTATTGGTGATATTATAATTGCTGTTGTAAAAGATGCTCTTCCAAATATGCCTACAAAACGTTCTGACGTTATTCGAGCTGTTATTGTTCGTACAAGTAAAGGTTTAAAACGTAAAAATGGTATGGTTATCCGTTTTGATGATAATGCTGCTGTTATTGTTAATAAAGAAGGAAATCCTAGAGGAACACGTATTTTTGGACCAATTCCACGTGAATTACGTGATAGAAATTTTACAAAAATTGTTTCTTTAGCTCCAGAAGTTCTTTAATAAATAGAAAATTAGGTTTTGTCGAATTTGTTTATTAAAACGTCATCTTAATTATAGCTATAAACCCAAGTATGGGCTTTGCCGGGGCCACCCGGGGCCCTTTACCCCTACTCCCCTACTCCCCTACTCCCCTACTCCCCTACTCCCCTACTCCCCTACTCCCCTACTCCCCTACTCCCCTACTCCCCTAATAAGAAAAAGGCCCTAAAGAGGCCCACTCGGCCCTTACCCCTTTGGGGTTACCCTAAAGGGGTTAGGGGCCTTAGGTGGGGTTGGTAATAGCCTGGGGTTCCCAAGAGGCGGGAGCATAGCGTTAGCTCCCCTTTACCCCAGGGGGGTTAGTGCGGGAGCATAGCTTTAGCTCCCCTTTACCCCAGGGGGGTTAATAGCTTTAGCTCCCCTTTACCCCAGGGGGGTTAGTGCGGGAGCATAGCTTTAGCTCCCCTTTACCCCAGGGGGGTTAATAGCTTTAGCTCCCCTTTACCCCAGGGGGGTTAGTGCGGGAGCATAGCTTTAGCTCCCCTTTACCCCCCCCTGCCCCTATGAGGTAAAGCGTACCCCATAGGGGTAGGGGGTGGTTGCCGAACTCTTTACCAACCTCTTTATCAACCTCTTTATCAACCTCTTTATCAACCCCTTAAAAAAGGTTCTAAGGGAGTCTCTGCCCCCGTTAAAGTAGCCGGAGGTTATCAAACTATTTATGTTTATGGGGGTTGATAAACCTCAGGCTTTGGGACCACCCCCCAAATATACCCCCCTGCCCTTTAGGGGCCCACTCTGCCCTTAGGGCATTAGGGGTGTTCCCTCCCTTATTTCATTAGGGGTGTTCCCTCCCTTATTTCATTAGGGGGGGTGGGCCCAGAGAGTGTTTAGATTATGGGCATAGGTAAAGCTATGGCCCATAGGGGCAAGGGGTTACAGCTTTAGCTTTAATGAGGGTATAAGAAAAGCCCATACCGGGTTGCGGGGTAATACTTCAAGTCTTTAGCTTTGCTAAAGAAAAAATAATTTTAAAAACTTTTAATATAGCTTAACCCTAGGGGGGTTGATAGAATATAACCCAACTTATATAAACCACCCAAAGGGGGGTTGCTCTAAACGGTGGTTAGTATGGGCTTGATATTTGACTTTATTGGTTGAGCCCATTTAATGAGCAAAGCCCATCTCACTAAACCCACCCTTTATATTATATAAGCATATTTAAAAGCACCCTTTTTAAAGGGGGTGGCCCTTTATAAAATAAAGGGTGGGAACTCTGATTTCTATTTATAGATTTCGCGGGGTAAAGTATCCCCATGGGGGAGCCGCTAACCCCCCCCCCTTAACCCTCCCTAACCCCTTAATACCCCCCTAATAAGAAAAAGGGGAGGGGTTGGTATGGGGTTAGGGAGGGGTTGAAGTCGCGTGATATAGACCTTTTAAAGAGTATATCCCCTAAACACCAAACACTCTCCAAGGCCCCCTAGGGCCGAGCCTTTTAGGGGCAAATATGGTCTAAAAAAGCTTTGCTTTTTAGATACCATATTTAGAGAGAGTGTTTGTAAGTGCTCTCTCTAAATATGGTATCTAAAAAGCAAAGCTTTTTTAGACCATATTTCCCTGCCCTAAAGGGCAGGGGCTCGGCCTAACCCCTTTAGGGTAACCCTAAAGGGCTAAGGGGCCTAGGAGAGAGCACTTCAATAGTTAGTAAAAAAAAAAATTGCTCTTTTAAAAATAGAGCCAGGTTCCTTTTTTTTGGGCCTTAAATGAGTTTAAAAATAAAAAAGCATTTTAGATTTAGTTATTAAACCACTGGGGTCCTTTTAAAAGGACAATTTAGATAGGTTGGGACAGTTATGCCCCTTTTTATGACCCCCCCCCTCCCTTATTTCATTAGGGGGGGTGGTCCCAAGACAAGATAAAGCCCATAAAAAGGCGCAACCAGGGTTGCTTTATAACTAAACCCTTTTTAAAGTGGCCAGATAATGAAACCCCCCTCCCGCTTCTTGATAGGGATCTCAACTCCGGGGGGCCCAAGAGACGGGGTTGGCTATAGCTTTAACTATTAACCCCTGGGAACACCCCTAATGCCCTAAGGGCAGAGTGGGCCCTTTTTTCTGTCCTTCCCCTCCTTGGAAGGGGGGTTGATAGCTTTAACTATCAAGCTAAGATTGGAGTTTTCCGCTATTAAGTATAGTTTTACCCATAAAGCAAAATTGGGTACGGGCTCTTAGCCCCCCCGGGGGAGGGCCCCTCCCCTTTACCCCTTAATACCCCCCCCGTAATAAGAAAAAGGGGGGGGTTGGTATGGGGTTAAGAAGGAAATTCACTTAACCCGACTATAATTGTTGCCCTTGAAATAGGGGCCACCAGAAGGTTATAAAACTCAATTTTAGAGCCCATAGAGGGTCCATTAAAGTTTTAGCTATAAAGCTTTGCCACCCCCATAGGGGAACTTATAAAATATCAAATAATCCCATCTCTGGGCTATCCTTTATTAATTTGACTTTTTTTCCACTTTTAAAAGGGGTTAGTTAAATAAATATTTGCTTTATAAAAAATTTATTATATAAAAACAAATAATGACACAAAGATTAAAAAAACAATATCTCGAAACAATTGTTCCAAAATTAAAAACTGAATTTAATTATAAAAATATGCATCAAACTCCTAAAGTTACAAAAATTGTAATTAACAGAGGGATAGGAATTGCTTCACAAAACCAAAAAATGGTTGATGCAGCCTTAAACGAACTTGGTCTAATTTCAGGTCAAAAAGGTATTATTACACGTTCAAAAAAAGCTATTGCAGGTTTTAAAATTCGTGAAAATATGCCCGTAGGTGTTGTTGTTACTTTACGAGGTGAACGTATGTATGGCTTTTTAGATCGATTAGTAAACTTAGCTCTTCCTCGCGTAAGAGATTTCCAAGGGATTAGCAAAACAAGTTTTGATAAACATGGAAATTATAGTTTAGGTTTAGAAGAACAATTAATGTTCCCAGAAATTGAATATGATAAAATTGATCGTGTTCGTGGGATGGATATTTCGATTATAACTACAGCAAAAAATCAATCAGAGGCGTTATTCCTTCTTAAAGAATTTGGTTTACCTTTTAAAAATTAAATGAAAATGTATTATGGGCAAAGCCCATTTTATTAAGTTTCTAACACTTGCAAACACTCTCTCTAAATATGGTTACACAAAAATCTATGATTTTTGTGACCATATTTGAGAGAGTGTTTGAAAGACAATCCATTTTCATTTTAACACTTTAAAGAAAATTTTTTATGACCTTTATAGGCAGAGCCCATAAAACCATTAGAGTATAGCTTTAGCTATAAAGCGTTGGTCTATAGTTTAATATCAATATTCGGCTACTCTTATTGACTCCTCTAACCCCAGCTTTGACTTGATTAAAGTCCCTTATTTGAAGGCGGGCCAATGCCCTTATTTGAAGGCGGGCCAATGCCCTTATTTGAAGGCGGGAAAAGATCTCTCCCGCACTAACCCCCCTGGGGTAAAGGGGAGGGGCCCTCCCCCCGGGGGGGACCTCCCTCTAACCCCATACCAACCCCCTCCTTTTCTTATTAGGGGGGGGTATTGGGTTGAGGGCATTGGGGCTCTCTCTTTCTTCTTAGGGCATTGGATAGAGTGTTTGCAAGTGCTCTCTCCAAGGTCCCTTAGGGCCGAGTCCTCCCAGAAGAAACAGGCTCCAGGAGAATCCTAGGGTCAATATGGTCTCTAAAAAGAAAGGAAGCTAGAGAGCAAAGCTTTTTTAGACCATATTTCACCCCCTCAAGGGCTATGCCCTAAGGGCATAGCCCTTAGGGCATAGCCTTTAGGCATTGGCCCCTTTAAAATAAGGGTGGTCCCCAATTTTAAAGAGCACTTGGCTCTCCAAGGCCCCTTAGGGCCGAGCCCTTTAGGGCCGAGCCTTTTAGGGCCGAGCCCTTTAGGGCCGAGCCCTTTAGGGCCGAGCCCTTTAGGGCCGAGCCCTTTAGGGCCGAGCCCTTTAGGGCCGAGCCCTTTAGGGCCGAGCCCTTTAGGGCCGAGCCCTTTAGGGTAAATATGGTCACAAAAATCTATCACCCCCCCCCTTATTTAATTAGGGGGGGCCTTATTTAATTAGGGGGGGGCCTTATTTCATTAGGGGGGGCCTTATTTCATTAGGGGGGGGGTGATAGATTTTTGTGACCATATTTGAGAGCGTGTTTAGTATAGCTTTAGCTATTTGCAATAATTTTAAGTAATAGTGATTCTTTAGCTCCCCGGGGAAGCTCCCCGGGGAAGCTCCCCGGGGAGCCTAAAGTTTGATTAATATGGGTTGAAACTATACTCAAAACTTTATTAGAATGAATAATAAATAATCTTATAAGAACAATAATAATTATGACTTTTCTTAAAAATAAAGGTGTAATCAATGATAGTATCAGTGATATGCTTACACGTATTCGAAACGCAAATTTAGCTAAAAAATCAAGTGTAATAATTCCACGTACAAAATTAACTGTTGAAATTGCTAAAATCCTTGAAAAAGAAGGTTTTATTGAAAATTTACAACAATCTTTAGAATCACCTAGTATTTTAATTAATTTAAAATACCGCTCTAAAAAAGTAGCTAAAACAAGAACAAAAGAATCTTGTATTACAAATTTAAAAAGATTAAGCAAACCAGGACTTCGTATTTACGTAAATCATAAAAAAATCCCTAGAATTTTAGCAGGAACAGGTATTGTTATTCTTTCAACACCAAGTGGACTTATGACAGACCGTGAAGCTCGTTCTCAAGGTATTGGTGGCGAATTAATCTGTTCAGTATGGTAAATGAGATATTTTTTAATTTCATTTACCCTTTATAAAGAGTTATAAGGCCACTTATAGCTAAGCTATAAAGAGAAGAAGCGTGCATTGCTTTACAATTTTAGCTATTACCTTAATTTAAAGAGTGCCCTTAAAGGGCACTCTTTAAAAGTTCGCTGCTTTTCTAAGTGCTCTCTCTAAACACTCTCTCTAAACACTCTCTCTAAACACTCTCTCTAAACACTCTCTCTAAACACTCTCTCAAATATGGTCACAAAAATCTATATTTTTGTGCGACCATATTTGAGAGAGTGTTTAGCACAAAAATCTAGATTTTTGTGACTCTATTTGAGAGATCGCTTAGACCATATTTACCCTTACGGGCTATGCCCTTTACTCCAGGGGGGTTAGAAAGGGCATTTATAAGGAGAGAGTGTTTATAAGTGCTCTCTCTAAGTGCTCTCTCAAATATGGTCACAAAAATGGGATCACCCCTAAAGAATGAACCCTTTAGGGTAACCCCAGGGGTGATCCCATTTTTGTGACCATATTTGAGAGAGTGTTTGAAAGAGAGTGTTTAGAGTTCAAATAATACTTTTTATTCTCCTTTAAATAGGGTCCTTAAAATAGGGTCCTTTTAAAAAAACTGGTGAACCTTTCACTTGACAAAAATTATACAATTCCGTAATAATATAAAAATTATTACTATCGTATCTTTAGATTATTATTTGAAGTTTGACTATAATAGAAAGTAATCCTTTTAAAATAAGTACCCGCCTTAATAAGGCTTGGTGCATAGCTATAAAGCAGCAGTGAGGTGTGTATGGGCAAAGCCCGTAAAACTAAGTGCTCTCTCAAATATGGTCACAAACAGGGCAGGCCCCTTAGGGCCTGCCCTGTTTGTAACCATATTTGAGAGCGTGTTTAGTTGCCATCTTTATTTTGGTAGCTATTGTTTCTCTTGGCCATCCTTATTTTTTTTCTTTAAATTTTAAAGGGGGTTCTGTAACTAAGACTCCAATTGGGGGTGTCCCATAGAAATTAGGTGCTTTAGCTTATAGCTGAAGATACATTGGTCTGAATATTAACAGGCAATCCCAGCATAGTTTTTTTTAGCTATAAAGTAGGTGGTACATTAATATATATACAATAACCCTGAGATCACCCTTAATTTAAATAGTACCTTTAATAGTAATAGCTTTAGCTATTTTAATTAATGGTGCCCCCCAGCTTAAAGAATGATCATTTTAACTATAAAAAATAGTGGTGACCCCGGCTTTGCCCTATATTTTTACCCCTATGGGCTTTACCTCCATATGGAGGGCTTCGGCCATATGGGGGGCTTCGGCCATATGGGGAAGAACCATTTAAAATGAGGTCCTTAAAAAATAAAGTGTCATAAAAGTGTTATATCTAAAAACCACCCATATTTTTTTATTTTATAGCTAAAGATATAGCTCAATAAAGATGATTAATTGGATTTATAAGTTTTTGTAAGATTTATAAAAAAATTTTGTGCAAACTTTATTAAAAAATTTGTAAGCGTTGCTGTTTGTGTTTAGTTTTAACTCTCTGCTTAGGCAAAAGGGTAATAGCTAAAGCTATAATCTTCAAAATTTTTTTAGAAAATCTGTAATTGTTATTTTAAGGAGAAATCCCATGACAATTCGTACACCAGAACGTGAAGTAAAAAAAGTAAAAATTGCGGTTGATCGCAATCCAGTAGAAACAAGTTTTGAAAAATGGGCGTGCGACCTGAAATAAGAATAGGACAAAATAAATAATTTTCTAAACACTCTCTCAAATATGGTCTAAAAAGCTTAGCTTTTTTAGAGACCATATTTACCCTTACGGGAATTGATAAGGAGAGAGTTTTTATAAGTGCTCTCTCTAAATATGGTCTAAATTTTTGCGCTAAGCTTTTTTAGACCATATTTAGAGAGAGCACTTATATTCTAACGGTTATACAAATGTTTATTTTAAAAGTATAGAGTCTGTCTTATTACTCTTTTTCCCTTTTTAAATGTCTTTGCCCATAGATTATTACAGAATACTCTTTTAAGGGCAGGCTATTAGCCCTTTACGGGGGTTAAATTTAATAACTTTCTTTATAGATGTTAAATTATTCTTAAATGATTAACTCTATATTTAAAAAATTGATACAATTAAGTAGTGTCAGGCTACTAAAAACTATCTCCCTCAAGGGCATAGGCCCCTTTACCCCAGGGGGGGGTTGTTTCAGGGCCACCCCCCTCCATCTAAATTCCGGGGGCCAATGCCTAAAGGCATAGCCCTTGACCCCTTTAGGGGTTACCCTAAAGGGTTGAGGGGTGGGCCCCCCTTATTTCATTGGAGAGAGCACTTCAAACTTGAAACAGTATTCCACTCCAAGGGGGTCAACCCCCCCCCTTGCCTCTATAGCTTGAGAGATAAAGCCAGATGATATTTATAGGCATCGTCCTTTTAAGTCCTTTCAAAGGGGTGCTTAATTATAGGTTAACTCCCAGGGGGGTTTAGCTATAAAGTCACCCCAAATGCCCTTATGGGCTAAGCCCATAAGGATTTTTTAATCGGCCCCTTTAAAATAGGGAGCTTTAAAACTTTGAAAATCAAGAAGAAATTGTATAAACTCTTTAAAAATTAGTTAGCCCCTGTTTTATAGATAAAACTATCATTACCCCCTCCATTTAAATGTCTCTTTATTACATTACTTTTAAATGTCCTTTTTAAGGGGGGAATTCAGCGCCCCCCCTTAAAGGAACATAAAAGTAGATAACCCCACTTTTATTTTTGGGGTTAAATTTTAAAAAGGCTCCTTTAAAAATTGAGGCCTATGCACTAAGTGCTCTCTGGGCCCACCCACCCCTAATGAAATAAGGGATAGAGGAGTTAAGATGTACCCCCCCTGCCCTCCCAGAAAAGTTGCGGGGCCCACTCTGCCCTTAGGGCATTAGGGGTGTCCCGAGGGGGTTAACCTTTGGTTGGTCTAAATTTTTGCGCGCTAATTTAATTTCAAGTGCTCTTTCAAATATGGTCACAAAAATGGGCCCACCCCTAAGGCCCCTCACCCCTTTATATCCCCCCTCAGCCCTTTAGGGTTACCCTTTAGGGTTACCCTTTAGGGTTACCCTTTAGGGTTACCCTTTAGGGTTACCCTTTAGGGTTACCCTTTAGGGTTACCCTTTAGGGTTACCCTTTAGGGTTACCCTTTAGGGTTACCCTAAAGGGGTTAGTGCCCCAAGTGAACCCTGCCCTATGGGCATTGGCCCCTTTCTTATTAGGGGTGGGGTGAAGACAAGGGCCGAACCCTTTAGGGTCGCATAAAAAACAACCCCCCTGGGGTAAGGGGTGATAGATTTTTGTGTAACCATCAAGTGCTCTCTCCTAATCAAGGCCCCTTAGCCCTTTAGGGTTACCCTAAAGGGGTTAGGCCGAGCCCCTGCCCTTTAGGGCAGGGAAATATGGTCACAAAAAATGGGCCCACCCTAACCCCTTTAGGGTTACCCTAAAGGGGTTAGGGTGGGCCCATTTTTTGTGACCATATTTAGAGAGAGTGTTTGATTTAGAGAGAGCACTTCCAAACACTCTCTCAAATATGGTCACAAACAGGGCAGGGCCCTGTTTGTGTAACCATATTTACCCTAGGATTCTCCTGGAGCCAGAGGGATCGGCCCTAAGGGGCCTTGGAGAGGCCACTTGAAATGAGCGCGCAAAAATTTAGACCATATTTAACCCCCCCCCTAATGAAATAAGGAGGGGTGCCCCCCTAATGAAATAAGGTTGGCCCCCCCGGGGGGGAGAGAGTGTTTAGTTGGACTTATAGTCTAAACTCAAATATAGTCTTTTATACCTAATGCTATAGATTTTTAGTTTAAGCCATAGCTTTAGCTATAAAAAAGTTCAAAATATATAAGTTATAATAGCTAAATATCTATTTAGGAATAAAGCTTGTTTTAAGAAAGATTTATTAAATTATCTTCCTAGAAAAATGATTCTAAGGGCGGCATTCAGCGCCCCTCTTAAACTTAAAGATTAAACTTTTTATGGGCTTTTGGGCATTAAGCGCCCCCCCCCCTTAAAGATTAAACTTTTTAAGGGGTCCTTAAAAAATAAAATGTCATAATAAGGTACTATACATTAAGCAGACTTTTAAAAATTTCTTATGGCCTTATGGGGTGCAAGTTCTATACTGAAATTAAGCACCTTATAGCTAAAGCTACGCAGGGGGTAACTCTTTAAAGTGTGGCCTGAGCGTGAACTAATTTGAAGGAATTGACTGTCTTATTACCCCTCCGGGGCCCCGACTCTGCCCATAAACCCCCTTTTATCATTGAATCTGTGGCCCTATGGGCGAACTCTCTCCCCCGGGTACCCCCCCCTTATTTCATTAGGGGGGGGGTGGTCCCTCCCTTATTTCATTAGGGGGGGTGGTCCCTCCCTTATTTCATTAGGGGGGAGAGAGCACTTAGACGGGTCACCCCGTATATAAAAGGCTATGCCCCGTATATAAAGGGCTATGCCCCGTATATAAAGGGCTATGCCCCGTATATAAAGGGCTATGCCCCGTATATAAAGGGCTATGCCCCGTATATAAAGGGCTATGCCCTTAAGGCATTGGCCCCTTTTTAAAAGTGAGGTACGGGGGTAATCAAGAGTATATTTTATATAGCTAAAGTTATAACAACCCTAGGCTGACTCTTAGGCATAGCTTTAGCTATAAGTAGGGTAATCTGCGTGTGTCAAACGGGGCCCCCCGGGGGGGGTAGAGGGTAAGCGGGGTGGCCGCTAAGTCGATAAACTTTTTTTGGTTCATTATCAACCCCTGGGAACACCCCTAATGCCCTAAGGGCAGAGTGGGCCCCACAACTTTTCTGTCCTTCCCCTCCTTGGAAGGGGGGCAGGGGGGGTTAATAAAACAGCTTTATAGAAGTATAGAAGTTGGGTGGGCACAATATTTGAATATGGGTATACTAAACACTCTATCCAATGCCCATACCAACCCCTCAACCCTTTATAAATGGAGGGTAACCCCTCCATTTATAAAGGGGTCAAGGGCTATGCCCTTTCTATTAAAGGCTATGCCCCCCTTTATAAAGGGCATTGGCCCCCCTTTATAAAGGGCATTGGCCCCCCTTTATAAAGGGCATTGGCCCCCCTTTATAAAGGGCATTGGCCCCCCTTTATAAAGGGCCTTGGC
>Ga0335398_10009404_pt1 | contig 11304 bp, 12 predicted proteins | sample BON03_FD_205742 | JGI IMG/M metagenome (GOLD analysis project Ga0335398, IMG submission 205742) | Freshwater microbial communities from Lake Bonney liftoff mats and glacier meltwater in Antarctica - BON-03 (spades assembly) (version 2) | ecosystem: Environmental > Aquatic > Freshwater > Ice >...
TGGCGCAAATTCACTTCCGGCTCAGTCCTGGAATCGCACCGGCGAGACGAATACGCTGACTTAACCCTATAATTTGCGCCGCATTGTGGCGCGAGGCAAACGACAAAAGACGGAGAAACACCGTAAAGTGCTCGATTTTGGGATACTTTTGCTCCAGGTCGAGGTCCAGCCGCTGGACGTCAAGAATCGGCCCGTGAGAAAGAACATGAGGGTGAGCGCTTCGACCCCTCGATCGTAATCTCCGACCGTGCAGTTCCACAGCGATAGGGTCTGAAGGTTTTGCAATGCACCATGATGTAAAGCCGCAGTGATGTATTGCAGGGCTGCCGCGCCAAGAAGTATGGGAAAGTCAGATGTCACGCTGAGCTTCGCGAGCGCCGGCGCCGCCTCAAGCACATTACAAGAAAATACGCCCCCGTCATTTTCAAGCCAAATAACAAATTCCGTCAGGTATGATGCTTGCACCTCACAAAAACACTCCTCGAATACATAATTCCATGTAATTGCAACATTAGGGAGATCCGTGACGGATGGTAGCAGGACGCGCACCAATCCAATCTGCGTCGCTCGCGAGGACTATTTCTGAGATGGGCCATCGGGGCCCGGAACGACGTCTGTAGAGCCTGCACCCCACAAATAAAACAAACAAACGCCACAGCAGTCAAATTGGAATATAAACATATGCCTCTTTGGTGATTACCTATAGATGTACTTTCTTTTCTTTACTTAAGATTTACAGACTAAGCCCTCCCCTCGTCCTCCATCCCTCCCTCCCTCCTTCCATCGAAACACGCGATACCGATGGTTCAAGCTCGGCAAGGCATGCACGGCAAAATGACTCCCCAGCGCGCCTTCTTCCAAAGAAGAGGCACAATAAAAGACACGGCGGATTCGCGAGTGGACTAGGGCCATAGCACACATCACGCAAGGCTCGTGGGTTAAGTAGGCGTCGAGGCCAGTGCAGAGGTATTGATCGGAAGGCAAGGCGGCGGCTGCTGCTGCTGCTGCTGCTGCTGCTGCTGCTGCTGCTGCTGCTGCTGCTGCTGCTGCTGCTGCTGCTGCTGCTGCTGCTGCTGCTGCTGCTTCTACTGCTGAAGGAATCGCATCGTCATCACCCTCCCGCCCTCCGGCCCTCCCTCCTTCAGCTTCATCCCCCCTTTCCTCGCCCCCCTCCTTATCCCTGTGCTCAGTGACTCGAAGGGCTACCAAAATGATACACTGCATGACTACGTGGTGGAGGGGGTGGGGAGGGAGGGAGGAAGGGCGGGAGGGAGGGATGGTAGGAGGACCGTCGGTGGAGGAGCTTGGACGAGAATTCGGAGGAGAAGGGCAGCTGTTATACTGCTGCTGGTGGTGGTGGCAGTGGTGGTGATGTTGTTGCTGGTCGTCCTCCCCCTCCCCCTCCTCTTCCTCCCCCTCCCCCCGGTCAACAGCAGCAGCAGAAGCAGCAGTAGCGATAACAACGTCATTCTCCGGATTCACAAATACCGCCCCCCTCCCCTCCCTCGTCCTCCCTTTCTCCCTCCTCCTCCTTCCCTTCCTCCTCCCACTTACACCGCTGCTGCTGCTGCTGGCGCTGTTGCTTCCAACTTTTTCCTGGGTACCATCCTCCTCTATCCCATCCTCCTTCACTTCAACTTCTTCTCCTACAGCAGCAGCAGCAGCAGCAGCAGCAGCAGCAGCAGCAGCGATGGCCAAAGCGTGTCGAAGATGCTTCTCGGCTGTCTGAAATTCTTGGCTGTTTAAAGGGAGGGAGGGAGGGAGGGATGGGAGGGAGGGCGAGTCGGTGCGGACAGGTGAGAAGGAGAACAGTTGCGCCGGTGGTCCTCCCTTCCCCCTACCCTACCTCGTCGACGCGGCCTTCTCTTTTCTACCACCTCGCCTATTCCCTGGTAGGTCATCGGCAAGAGCTGCGATAGCTCCTCCTTGTTCCTCCCTTGATTCACACAAGCCTCCCTCCTTCATTACCTCGTCAACGCGGCCTTTTCTTTTTCCACCACTTCGCCTATTCCTTGGTAAGTCATCGGCCAGAGCTGTGATAGCTCCTCTTGTTCCTCCCTTGATTTGCATGGTCGTCGTGGCACTCTTGCCTCTTCAGTTTTAAGGTTTAGGTCCTTCTCGAGGGTCAGCCGGACGGAGGGAGCGAGGGCGAGGTACAAGGAGGGGGTGGAGAGGAGGAGGAGGAGGGAGGAGGAGGAAGGGTCTTTGCGGACGCGTTTGAGGTGTCCGAGCTGTGGGAGTGTGGAGAGGGAGGGAAGGAGGGAGGGAGGGAGGGAGGGGTGGGTGATGATGAATGGGGACGACAAAGGCCTGAGAAAGGAGGAGAGAGGAATGGAGAAAGAGAAGAGGTGCAAGCGGGGAGACGAAGGGGAAAGCGGAGGAGAGGGGAGAGCATGACTGAGGGCATGCATGTAGGTACCTGGGCATCGGGCATGGGAAGGAGGGTGTGCAGCGTCTTTAGGGCCTTGTTGGTCAGGTGCGGAGCAATGGGCGAGACGAGCACTTGGACAGTGGCGGGCTCCTGTGTGTGGGTGGCGCGTGCGGGTGGATGTGTAAGCGTGCGCGTGTGCTGGTGGGATGGAGGGAAGGAGGGAAGGAGGATGGGAGGCTGGAGAGGCATCTCACCTCGTCGGGCCTCTCGGTGGCAAATATCTCTTCCATTGTCTCTCGCCACCGCCACCACCACCACCGGCGTCACCGCGTCGTGGTCCTTGTCGTCCTCGCCGTCGTCGTGCTGTGGGTGTGGGTGGGTGTGTAGGGTGTGGTGTGAGGCACAATCGAACGAAGGGGTGTGATGATCCGCGGCCTCCTGCCTTTTTTTCTCACAATTCCACGTTCCCAAAACCCAAACCCAAACACAACGCCTCAATTCTCTCTCTCTGACGCTCTCTCCCGTTCCCTCCCCACCCCCTCTTGACAGGCCCGACAGCAGCTACCTTGCCGTGGTGCCGCCGTGGTGCTCGTCTGTCTCCTTCTCCCCAGCCAACCTCGCACCTCCTATTACGTCGTATTCCCAGCACCTCGCCTCGCACGGCGCGCCCCCCTTCTTCCAATGGCGCACGCCCCTGCAGCCGCCTCCTCCGGTAGGCCCTCCTATACTGCCCCTTCCTATCCTTTCCAAGACCTCCCGGCGGCCCTGCACGGGGTGGTCGCTTCCTACCTCCATCCATGCTCATGAGAATCTGGCCGCGGGCGCCACGTCGCATGAAATGCAGGCCCTCTACCCCGCCAACATAATCCACGTCACCTTTCGACCGCAGGTTCTTTCCAATTACGCGCCAAATGAGAGGCTGAGCGCACGAGACTGGGAGGCCTACTTGGGTCGCCATGGTTCCTTGCTTGCCTTGCTTGAAGGTCCTTTCAGAGTGAAGTCGTCCATCGAGCCATCCAGCTCCAGCCCTGTCCTCAGCTTGTCATTGTCGACGGGCATCGTATTTTTGGACGTATTCGTGACTTTCCTTCCAAGGTACCTTCCTACCTCGAGCGTCTCAATGGCTTGGGGAATGCCGGCCCGCAGGAGCGCGTGGGCTTTGTATCGGGATAGCTTCGCAAAATTGCCCTCGGTGAGGGCGGCCTTGGTAAAGAACGAAGATTGTGTGCCCCATCAGGCCATGGAAGGAGAGGAGATGGAGGTGGAGGAGAAAGGGGGGGAGAGGAAGACGAGGAGGAGGAGGAGGAGGAAGAAGAGGGAGAGGACGAGGGCGAGGACGAGGGAAGGGAGTGTTCCCGCTTTTTCGGATGTAGAGACCAGGACCAGGACCAGCAGCTTGTTTCGACCCTCCCTTCTTCGTTTCCTCTCCCTACCCTCCTGCTACCTGCTTCTCCTCCTCCTACTCCTCCTCCTCCGCGTATGCGAAATCTCCACCCTTTTCCCCACAGCAGCAGCAGCAACGTACAAGCGGCAGCAGTCACAGGCAGCGCTTGAGAAGCCCCCTTCCATCCCCACAGCTCTTTTGCTGGGTTTTCCCTGGTGCCTGCCGAGACGAATGGAGGGAAACGTCAAAAGCTGGAATGGCCGCACCAAAGTTTGGGTTCGCTGTAGAGACTGGGTATCGACGGGAAAGAAGAAAAGCGACAGAGAAAGAGCTAAAGCGAGTTGACCAGCATGAAATTGAGTCAATTCTAGCAAGTGACTTGAGTGTCGATTACGTATCTAAGAGAATTTCCTTTTTTCTATTTTTGTGATCTCGTGTGATGTGTATTTCCCCATCTACCTTTTCTCTTCCATTCTGAAGTAAATTTATATTTATTTTAAGAGCCCAATTGACATATTCGCTTCCTCCTCAAATCTCTATCGTAGCCCGCCTCTTCACGCCTTCGTGTGTTTTAATAATTATTGTATACACCACACAGTCTAGTATTTGATCGTTAGCGAAACCAACTATCGCCTTTCCTCTTTTCGTCTCTTTCCATATCCTTTCTTTTCCCCGTCCCCTTTCCATTTTCTTTCCCACTTTCTCTTTGTTCTCTTGCTATCACTCCTTGCTCCGCTTCTGCCCAATAAAGAATGCTGACTTCTCTATTTGTATCACTTGTATTCACTTCTTCAAAAGACGAACCCCCCATACATAAAATAACCATACCAAATTTCATTACGTAAACACTTGCCTGGTCAAGCCACTAGGAGACAGAGTCTGGGACAGCTATATCAGTACAGATCGGGTCCCAGGGCAAACACAATGAATGTCGCCATGCTCTAGCGATGCCAGTGACAGTAGCCTTCGTACGTGCCAGATTGGCGGCAAGGCTCACCTATTGACGAAGCGATGCCCCTGCATAGACCCTGCCTGCCCGCTTGCCCGTGCGGCTCGACGCCGTAGTTCATGGCAAGATTGCGGCAACCCCCGTTCCCTAGAGGGGGTCTCCTGTACTGGTCCTGGGCATATCTATCTCTGAAATGCAGGTCCTCCATGGCCCCCTGCAGCTCCCGCTCCTGGCGGGCCGTCTCAACTGCCCTCCGATTCATCTCGAGGCGTCGAGCCTCCGACGCCGCAGCCCGCTCCCTGGCCTCCTCCACTGCTTGAGCCACCTGCCGTGTCCTGAGCTCGTTCTCCGTGGCTTGATCCTGCCTCCGCTGCGCTTCTTCCTCCAGTAGGGCCGCCGTAGCTTGCCTGGTATTCGCTTCGCGGAGCTTGTCCTCTGCGGCCCGTTCCTTGGCCGCCACCACCTCTTCCTTCGCCGCCGCGGCCCGTTCCTTGGCGTCCGCGGCCCGTTCCTCGGCGTCCGCAGCCTGGACTCGAGCCGCTGTTTGATCATCCTTTCGGCGCGCTTCTTCCTCCAGGTGGGTCGCCTTGGCTCGCTTAGCGTCCGCCGCTGCATCCTTCTCCTCGGCCCCTTGGTAGATCGCCTTTGCTGCTGCAATCACCTCCTCTACGTCTTGAAACCGGTGCTGATAGAGCTCCTCCGCCCTTGCTCGCCTAGCCTCAGCGTCTGCACGCGTGGCCTCGGCTTCCGCACGTATCTGCCTAGCCTCCGCCAAGGCCGCTTCTGCTTCAGCTTCCATGCGTCGCACGTTTTAGAGGCGTTGCTCCATCTCTAGCCAGGCGGCCCCCTCTCGTTGGGCATCCCTTGCAGCCGCCTGCGCTGTGACATGCGCCTCCCTGAGCATCTGCTCGGCCTCTCGTTCCCTCTTTTGCGCCGTTGCGACTCGCTCCTCTGCCTCATGACGCAGCCTCACCGCCTCCCTGCGCTCCATCCCCGCATCCGCGCGAATGGTCTGCGCCTCCACCAGCGCCTGGTTAAGGTGAGTGTCAGCCAAGGCCAGTTTGGCAACCGCCGCCCCATCCTTGGCTCGTGCAGCCCGCAGCGCCTGATGCGCCACGAACCGGGCCGCCATTGCACAAGCACGCCTGATGCGCGCATCTTGCTCCTGATGCGCGCATCTTGCTCCAGACGCTGGGCCCTGACACTCACCTCGCGGAGCCTGGTTTGCGCTGCCTCCATTGCGGCCGCTGCCCTATTGAAGATGGCCTCTGCCGCTCCACGTATGGCCACTGCGTCGTTGAGGTTGGCCTGAGTCGCTGCGTCCCTGGCGAGGCTTGCTCGGTAGAGGGCCATACCAGCTGCGCTCACAGCCTCAGCGTCTCGAATCTGCTCCTGGTAAATCTCCCCCGCCCTTGCAAACCAAGCATCGGCATCCACACGGCTGGTCGCGGCGGCTGCATGCTCCCTCCTGGCCCCTGCCAACGCCGTCTCTGCCTCTTGCCGGGCAATTTGCGCTCGTATCCATTACAGTATCGTGGGCCATGCCAAGCACATCTTCGAGATTCTGCTCTGCCTCTTCTTCCAAGCGACGCGTCTCGGTGGCTCGCGCCCTTGCCTCCTCACGCATCGTCGTCGCCTCGTCGAGAATGGCCCGTGCATCCGCGTGTGCTGCGTCCAGGATTTCTTGGGCCTGGATTGGCGCAAAGCTGCTGAGGAAGCCACCACCGAGCATCCTTGTTGGAAGTCCTATGTGTGCGTGTGTACTGGAGAAATAGAGGGAGAGGAAGGGAATGAGAGGTGGGTTTTAGTGGGTCAAGATCGAGATTCGACAGAGGACCTCCGTGTGCCCAGCAGGCGTAGGGACCAATGGGAATAGCAAACGCACAGGGTACTACTAATATGTGCTGGCATGCGGTCGAATGGGCTGAAAAGTGAGAAGAGGAAAGGGAGGACACTGGGCATGGGCTGAATGTTTGCCTATTCACCCTTGGCTTCCTTCCTGTATTCCATGATATCACTTCCATGCCATCGAAGGGGAGAGAGTCTTAAGGTGAAGGCAGCCAAGTGCATCTGCGTCTCAAAACAGATGAGGGAGACAGGGAGAGCGGGCCATGGAAGACAAGGGAGGACCATGTCTTCACAGGAGAGGAGGAATCGAAGGAGTGAGAGAAGCAAGAGGAGAGGGATGCGTGGAAACTCGTTGCTGTTCGTGTCGTCCTTTGTGCGGAGAAGGAATGGCGAGGGTGCCAGCGAGAGAGGAGAAGGTGGATGGCGGAGGCAAAGGTGCCGTTGAGGTGCCGGTTGGGATTTCGAACAGCCGTTTATTGCGTGTCCATGCCCAAAACCAAGTGTGTCGCGGCACGTTCCTTCTTCCTTTGATGTGTAAAAGCCATAAGAATCATCTTCCTTCATTATGCATGACTTTTCCTCAAGGCATGCCTGCTGCCATGTCCAGGCCTATGCTCACCCTGGAGCACACAGCGGCTCTTTGGTCAAGGGCTGGAAGGGGGTACGTTGCCTAGAGTAGCCTGTTTTGGCCAAATTATTTGATAAGGCGCTCCACCAAATACTAAAAAGAAGCATACGAACATAGATTCACGTGCATACGCATCCCCCCATGATCAAATGATAGATTCCCCGGCCTCCACAGAAAGTGTATTCTGGGCCAGTGTGGTGTCTGTGAGGAGGCCAACACAAAATGCCCCATTCTTTCCCCAAGTACTACACGTATCACCAGCGGCAGCATCCTCAAGTCAATCCGCAAATGGCACCAGCACAAGATTTTAATAAACCACGGAAACTACGGGAAAAACTCCAGCAACAACGACGACAGGCTCCTCCGGGGGAGACGTCCACGTACAAGGGACGCGCCTCTTCCTTGCCTCAAAATGCGCCGCCTCGTGGCACTTCCACTTCAGCCCAAACCCCCATTACCAGTACATCCAATACCAATTTGTCCACTATCGATCTCACCGCCAGTGACACAAGCGTGAAAAGCATTGATACTCGTAAAAGCAGCAGCACCGTCAGCACCACCAGCACCACCAGCACCACCTTTCGCAGCTATTGCAAAGTCCCGCGGCCGGTGATAGAGACAGCGATTGCCACCGCCACCCTCGTGGACACGAGCCAATCCCCTTTTACCCAACGTGAGGCCGAAGAAATGATTCGCATCCGTCATTTACACCGATGGAATCCCGATCTTTATTTTGATGCCATCGGCGGAAGCGTGGGGAAGGTGGCGGAATGCGTGGCGCGTAATTCGACCATTAGTCACCCGCGGGCGTGTGTAATAGCTTTCCTCAGAGTGGTTGATGAACTGTGGTAGACAGATATCTCGAGAAGTGATTCAAAAAACCGAAGAAAGTAGGTGTACTTATCTTGCGTAATCTTGTCTTCCTGCGCGCCGCCCTCTTGCGTGACTAAAGGGAAAGCAACGAGAGGGGATGGGCGATTATAAAAAAAGGGAGGAGTAAATTGGTGGAAGATGGATGAAGCTAATAAGAAATTTAAATAAAGCCTGCGCTAAATCTTGCCGTATGAATTAGCCCTAGATCAAACTCAAAACAAGGAAAGAAAAAGCAGTAAAGAAGAATGAGAAGGGTGGGAGGTTTTGCGTTTTCGCCTACCCGGAGGGCTCCTTGGTCTTCATCCCTGCCTGCGATCTGATCCCTGCCAAATACCTTCTCATATACACCACGACGTATTCTAACTTACGTCCATTATCCCCTATCGTGCACACAGGGCGGGTTGCCTGGGCGCGCTGGACGCTGGAGCAGCAGCAGCAGCAGCAGTAGTAGCAGCAGCAGCGGAAGGAGCGAAGAAGGCCGCCTCCCAAAGAGGATGGAGACGACCACCAACAAGCAAGGCCAGCAGCAGCAGCAGCAGCAGGCCAAGCAGGAGATAGACACAAATACCAGCAGCGGCAGGAAGCGTGCCTTGTTCCCGTCTGTGGGCAGCAGCAGCAGCAGCAGCAGTAGCAGCAGCCTCTACCATCACATTGCCACTCGGAATCTCTTCCCTCCGCCTTCTTCGGGAAAGGGAGGGAGGGAGGGAGGGAAGGAGGGAGGGTGGGTGTTGGATGAGGGGGAGATACGGCCCTATTTGCCTTCGCTTTTGCGGATCCTGCGGGATGCGGACGATGCCAAGGTAAGGAGGGAGGGAGGGAGGGAGGGAGGGAGGGAGGGAGGGAGGGGTGGGATGGCAGCATGCTCTTCATGCTTAACTGCGAGAATTGCAATTGATCTTTACACAGGACAGAGAAGGTGCTGTTCTCATATTCTTCTTCCTCGTCTCATCCTCTCACTCCTTCCTTCCCTCCCTCGCTCCCTCCCTCCCTCCCTCCCACAGGGTCTCGCCACTAACCAAAAAATGGAGGAGCAGGAAAGGAAGGAGGACGATAAAAAGGAAGAGGCAAGGGCAACAGCGGCGGTCCTGGATTAATTATTGGAGATAGCAATTTGTTTTCCAGCGGCAGACACAATACTTTCTTCTCACTCACCCTTCCTATCCTCCCTCCCTCCCTCCCTCCCTCCCTCCCTCCCACAGGGCCTCGCGACTAACCAGAAAATGGAGGAGGAGGAAGGGAGGGAAGACGAGGAGGAGGAACATGCAAAAGCAACAGCGGCAGTTCTGGATAAATTAATGGAGATTGCAATCCGCTTTCCAGTAGCGGACACCATCGAAGAATATTTGAATGCCTGTCAAGAGATAGGAGGAGGAAGGGAGGGAGGAAGGGAGGGAGGAAGGGAGAAAGGGCGGGTGGAAGGGAAGGAAGGGAAGGAAGGGAAGAAGAAGACGGAGAAAGGGAAAGAGGATAAAAAAGACTCTGCTGCGACTACTACTACTGTTACGGCCACGAGCGACCCTTCCTCCCTCCCTTCCTCGTCCTCCTCCTCCTCCTCCTCCTCTCATCCGCACAGTGCTGTCCTTCGTTTTGAGTCAGGCACACCCACTGAAAGGGTAGCTCTCGTACTAGAGGAACTACAGAGGATGATGGAACAGACCTCGTCCTCCCTCCTTCCCTCCCTCCCTATTTCCTCCACCTCTTTTCTGAGTGGTGGTGGTGGAGGAGGAGGAGGAGGAGGAGGGGGGGGTGGTGGGAAGAAGGGAGGAGGAGGAGGAGCAGGAGGAAAACGACGACGCTCCTCTCTCTGGCTGGGGAAAGGAGGGAGGGAGGGAGGGAGGGCAAGCAACCAGCAGCAGCAGCAGCAGCAGCAGCACGCTGACATCCTAAATCGCACTTCATTTCAACAGGAACTGCAGCTGCTCCTCCCCCCCCTCTTCCTTTACACCCTCCCTCCCTCCCTCCCTCTCCCCCTGGCGACCGCCGCGTTGCTCCTCACGTCTGCTCATGCCCCTTCTCTGCTGCTGCAGGCACTGTTGCTTAACGACCCTTCCTCCCTCCCTGCCTTGCTGCGTGGGATTGCACAAGCATTAATAGTGGTGGAGGGGAGGGAGGGAGGGAGGAAGGGGGGGAGGAAGGGCAGAAGGAGGAGAACGAAGGAGGAGGAGGAGGGGGAGGAGGAGGATCGAGGGGATGAGACTGCGGAGCCACCACCAGTAGGAAGCAGTGGTACCACCTCTTCCTCCCTCCTTCCCTCGTCCTCCTCCTCCTCCCCTCTCCAAACACGGATCCTGACGCTGGTGCTACGCATGGCCTCCCTCCATCCCTCCCTCGCTCGGTCCCTCCTCTCCCTCCTCTCCCCCCTCCACCTCCTCCCCCAAGCCTGCATCTACATCACCCGCTTCCTCCTCTCCCTCCCTCAATTCCACTCTCCCTCCCTCCCTCCCTTCCTCCCTCCTTTCCTGGAAGCCGAAAATGTTTCTCTGGAATTGTGTGGCCTCTTGTTGTCGAGGAGGAGGGAGGGAGGGAGGGAGAGAGGGAGGGAAGGAGGGTGGATGGCCACGTGGCTCCAGCAGCTTCCAAGAGAGGGAAGGACCTCGGAGGGCGAGGAAGGGAGGAAGGGAGGGAGGGAGGAAGGGGGGGAGGAGGAGAGGTGGAAGAGCCGACTTTCTCCCTCTATCGAAGAACTTCTGGCCTTGCTCTGGGAGGGGGAGGGAGGGAGGGAGGGAGGGATGGCGTCTACTACTCCTATCACCACTGCTGCTGCTGCTGCTGCTGCTGCTGCTGCTGTTCCTCTCCCTCTTCGGATTCGTGCGACTTTTGCCCTTCTCTCTAACGCTCGTGCTTCTCTTTCCTGGTCTGCCTTAAAACCAGCTTGGGAGGGGATGGAAAAAGCCCTCGCCCTCCCTCCCTCCCTCCCTCCCTCCCTCCCTCCTTCGTCTTCATTTACTCTCGCCCTGCTAGGCTCGCTGTTGTTGGTGGCCTTTGTGAAGGGGGAGGAAGGGAGAGAGGGCGGGATGGAGGAAGGGGTGGAGGCAGCAGTGGCGAGGTTGAGGAAGGAGGGAGGGAGGGAGGGAGGGAGGGAGGGAGGGAGGGCGTTGGCGCTGTATGTGCAGTTGGTGTTGGGAGATGGGCAGGTGGATCGTGTGATGGAAATGTGTGAGGAGTGGGGGGTGGTGAGGGAGGGAGGGAGGGAGGGAGGGAGGGAGGGAGGGACAAGGGTGAAGAAGGAGGAGGAGGAAGAGGCGGAGGAA
>Ga0335398_10009408_pt1 | contig 11300 bp, 9 predicted proteins | sample BON03_FD_205742 | JGI IMG/M metagenome (GOLD analysis project Ga0335398, IMG submission 205742) | Freshwater microbial communities from Lake Bonney liftoff mats and glacier meltwater in Antarctica - BON-03 (spades assembly) (version 2) | ecosystem: Environmental > Aquatic > Freshwater > Ice >...
TACCGGCTAATAGCGTAAAGGACCAGCTTCGGGCCGGCCGCGTAAACGTTGAGCAGCCAACCGGGGTAAATAGGCAGGCAACCGGAAAAACTGAGCTGCACAAAACCATAGGAAAAAATATTTTTTTCATAGGAAGGGGGGTCCGTTCGCGAGGGGGGTGGAAATGCTGCGCTTCAGGGGGTGTGTCGTGACCGAGGTGTGTCCGAGGCTGTGTCGTGACCGAGGTGTGCACTGAAGTGTCCGAGGTGTCCCCTCGGATGCACCTCGGCCTGCCATGGTCCGATGTGTGCCATGGTCCGATGTGTGCCACGGAGTGTGCCATGGTCCGAGGTGTGCCACGGGGGTGCCATGGTCCGATGTCTGTCATGGTCCAAGGTGTGCCACGAGGTGTGTCATGGTTCGAGGTGTGCCGCGGCGTGTGCCATGGTCCGAGGTGTGCCGCGGGGTGTGCCATGGTCCGAGGTGTGCCACGGGGTGTGCCATGGTCCGAGGTGCCCCACTCCAGTTACACCGAGTCTAGCCCACAACTCTAGCTCCTGGCCGCATATGCACCCGTGCCACTGGGCCGTGCACGCACAGTCCTGGTCGCACGCGCACCCCTGACCGCTGGGGCCCAGGCGCGCGCCACCGTGCCTTGGGTTGCGCCTGGATGCGCTCGCTGCGCTCGCTGCGCTCGCTGCGCTCGGCGCTCGGCCAGTCTTTGGGGAGCTCCACTCGAGTTACACCAAGTCTAGCCCACAACTCTAGCTCCTGGCCGCATATGCACCTGTGCCCATGGGCCGTGAACGCACACTCCTGGTCGCGCGCGCACCCCTGGCCACCCAGGCGCGCGCACACGTGCCTTGGGTTGCACCTGGCTGCACTAGCTGCACTCGCTGCGCTCGCTGCGCTCGCTGCGCTCGCTGCGCTCGGCGCTCGGCCAACCCTGGGCGCGCCCCACTCGAGTCTATTCCACAACTCTAGCTCCTGGCCGCTTGGGCCCAGGCGCGCGCGCCCACGCCCACGAGACCTTCTAGGGGGGGCGGCCGAGGTCGCCTTGCTGCCCTGGGGGGGGGGGGAGACTCCTCGTCCCACCCCAGGGGGTTCTAATTCACCCCACAGGTGTCGCGTGCCCAGGCCACGGTGGTGCAGCACCCGGCACTCGAGCTCCGCGCCACAGCCCCTGGTGCAAGCCAACTTAACCCAAAAATCTCACACTAGACCAAGTCACATGGCGACGTCCACACCATGGAAGCCCAACACGGATTGGCAGCTCTCCGCGACGAGGCCGGTGTCCACAGAGACCCTCGCGGCCATCGACTCGGCGAGGGGGTTGATTCACCAACCGTCGGAGCGTGACCTGTCCGAGACGATGCACGAGCTCTTGCACGGGCTCCAGGGCACCGCGCTCGTCGCCGGTGGGGCCCGCCACATCTACTTCCTGGAGAAGCGCACCACGGAGCCGATCGTGGCACTGGTGGACGAGCACAAGGGCCGGTTCACGCGGGTGCTCCTGGCACAGCTGCCCTATCCCTGGTCTGAGCTCCGCAAGCAGTTCCTCCCGGCCACCGCATCCCACTGGTAGTCCTCTCCGGCGATTCCAGGAGGCGGCGCTTCCCGTTGTCCTTGGTGCCGCGAGCCTCGGCCTGGAACGGCTCCGATGGCGTTCCGGTCGCCCTGGCCATCTTCCGCGGGAACACCTCCGATCATCGGACGGTCGATGTGACATTGCGCGCGCGCCTGGCGTCACGGGCGGCCCCCCGGGCGGCCCCCCGGGCGGGGGATGCCGATGTACGCGGCAAGGACTACGACAGCGCCGCCAACCGAGCACTCCTACGGCGTGTGCATGCAAAGAGCAGCTTGCGGCCCGATCGGCCACCCCCCCAGTGCCCCGCAGCTGTGCAGTCGGCGGCCTAGGCCGATGGACGGTGACGGCGGGGGGGAGAGTGGCGGGGGCGCGACGGCCGGAGCTCCGACCGGCAGCTCCCGGTACACACCCTTGGGTGGCATCTCGGGCGGCGGTGCCTCTGGTGGCCGCGGGTACGGGGCCGACGGGGTCGGCATGAGGCATGGCGGCACGCGGATGAGACGCCCCATCCCCCTACCCACCGGATTCCGATTTCCCCGCCCGTGCTCCCAACGCACATGGCTACTGGGACATCATGCCCCCCAGGACAGCGCCGCCGGCGATGGCTCCCGTCTGCGACCCCCCGGTGGCAAAGGTCTCCGCAGTTTATAGCTGGGTGACCTGCGCGAGCCGATTGCGCTGCTCCGGTGGCATTGCCTCAAGCGCGGCCATCTGTTGGTCCACCGCGCCCTTGGCGGTGACGCTCGAGTGCACCACGGCCACCCGGGCCAGCGCATAGAGCCCGAGCAAGGCGCCGACCGCGATGGCAACCACCTGCAGGCCGGATAGGGCGCTCGGCCCCCGGGTGAGCCCGTTGGGCGGCTGCAAGTAGGTGTAGACGAAAAGGCCAACGAAGGCTGTAATGACGGCAAACGCAATGTTCACGTTGAGTACGGCGCACCCTGATACATCCGCATGGGGCCGGAGCGCGAGGGGCACGCCACATGCCGCCCGCAGATAGGACGCCATCGGCGATGTGCGCCTGGGGGTCGCTACCCGGGGCCTTTGAAAATAAACGGGCGCTCGGGTGCGAGGTGTGGCTGGGGTACAGGGTCGGAAACCACCCCCACTGGACAAGGGGGGGGGGAGCACGCGCGGATGCCGTTTGCAGGGCCGCCGGCGCCGCCCACGCATGAGCCGACTGCCCCACCGCGCCCGGGCTCCGGGGTAACCCGGGGCGGCGCCCGCGCCGGCGCCAGCCCGGGCGGCGCCCGCGCCGGCGCCCCGATCGGGGGGGTCCCAGCCCCGGCCCCGGCCCCGGCCCCGGCCCCGGCCCCGGCCCCGGCACGGGCCAACCCTGCCGGCGCGGCCAGCCCAGCCAGCCCGGCCAGTGTGGACGGGCCGCTCAACCTGCGCGTCGCGCTCATCGGGTGCCGCCCGGGGCTGGCCGCGCGCCTGCCACTAGAGCTGAGGGCCGCGGTCACCTAATACGACGCCGGCGTCCCCGTACTCACGGCCGCCACCGAGGCGCTGCGCGGGGGGTACTCCCACCTCACGGTGCTGCAGAGGGACGTCGAACTGGCCCAAGGGTTTGCCGCCCGCTGGCACGCAGTGAAGCGGGCGCTGCGGCGGGCACCGGCCGTCGACTACATGCTGCTGGGCGGTGAGCACTATGGCCCGTTGCTGCAGTTGGGCGCTGGCGCCGCGCGCACCCCGGCCGCGCCGGCCGCGCCGGGCATCGCGCGCTGCAGCTGGAGCACCGGCGGCTACGCCTTTGTGGCGCGCTACGGCCGGCTCCGGCGGCTCGCCGGTGGCGAGTCGGTGGACTGGCTGCTCCCCTGCGCCGCGGTGGTGCCGTCGATGGCCTACCGCCGCAAGCCCGCTGCCGCGCCGCTGGCCTTGCTCGCGGGCCTCGCCTCGGGGGGCGCGGGTCGCGGAGGCAGCCCGCGCGGCGCCCAGCGCTGGATTGAGACGCACTGGCAGCGGCTGTTGCAGGGTCTGCTCGCCTACGCGGTCTTTACACAGCTGGCCGAGTTGGCCAAGCGCCGGCTGCACGCGGTGGCGACCTGAGCGCCGCCGCGCGCCGCGCGCCGCGCGCCGCGCGCCTTCCGGCCGGTCAATTTGGCAGCCGGCGCGGCCCGTTCTGCAGCAGCAGCCGTGGCAGGCCCGGGCACCGGGCGCCGCAATGGCGCGGTACCAGGTCAAGACGGTCCAACCACAGGCCGGGGCCCTGGTACAACGCGCGCACGCGACCGGCGAGCAGGGCGACGCGGCGCGCGTGGCCTCGCGGGCGGGCGCCGGCCGACGGCCCTTGCGCGCGCCGTGCTGTCGCACGCGCGGGTGCTGGGGGCAAGGCCAAGGTTCAAGTCGCGGGGGAGCGTATTGAACGCAACTAGAGGAGCCCCTGGCGCCGCGCGCCGTGCTACCGCACGTGCGGGTATATGGCCAAGGTTCGAGGCGCGGGGGACTGTGCTGGGCGCAACTAGAGATGTGAACCGAGCCCCTTGTGCGCGCACCGCGGTGTAGCGCGCGCGGGTGCTGGGGCCAGTGCCACGAGGCGCGCGCACCCGTGCCTTGGGTTGCGCCTGGCTTTGCTCGCTGCGCTCGCTGCGCTCGCTACGCTCGGCGCTCCCTTCAGGGCCAGTCCTGGGCGCGCCCCACTCGAGTCTAGTCCGCAGCTCGAGCCCCTGGCCGCACACGCGCCTGTGCCCCTGGGGCGCGCGTGCACACTGGTCGCCCAGGCGCGCGCACCCGTGCCTTGGGTTGCGCCTGGCTTTGCTCGCTGCGCTCGCTGCGCTCACTACGCTCGGCGCTCCCTTCAGGGCCAGTCCTGGGCGCGCCCCACTCGAGTCTAGTCCGCAGCTCGAGCCCCTGGCCGCACACGCGCCCGTGCCCCTGGGGCGCGCGTGCACACTGGTCGCCCAGGCGCGCGCACCCGTGCCTTGGGTTGCGCCTGGCTTTGCTCGCTGCGCTCGCTGCGCCCGCTACGCTCGGCGCTCAGCCAGTCCTGGGCGCGCCCCACTCGAGTCTAGTGCGCAGCTCGAGCCCCTGGCCGCACACGCGCCCGTGCCCCTGGGGCGCGCGTGCACACTGGTCGCCCAGGCGCGCGCACCCGTCTCTTGGGTTGCGCCTGGCTTTGCTCGCTGCGCTCGCTGCGCTCGCTACGCTGGGCACTCAGTCCTGGGCGCGCCCCACTCGAGTATCCTCAGCTCGAGCCCCTGGCCGCACACGCGCCCGTGCCCCTGGGGCGCGCGTGCACACTGGTTGCCCAGGCGCGCGCACCCGTGCCTCGGGTTGCGCCTGGCTTTGCTCGCTGCGCTCGCTGCGCTCACTACGCTCGCTCGGCCAGTCCTGGGCGCGCCCCACTCGAGTCTAGTCCGCAGCTCGAGCCCCTGACCGCACACGCGCCCGTGCCCTTGGGGCGCGCGTGCACACTAGTCGCCCAGGCGCGCGCACCCGTGCCTTGGGTTGCGCCTGGCTTCGCTCGCTGCGCTCGCTGCGCTCGCTACACTCGGCGCTCCCTTCAGGGCCAGTCCTGGGCGCGCCCCACTCGAGTCTAGTCTGCAGCTCAAGCCCCTGGCCGCACACGCGCCCGTGCCCCTGGGGCGCGCGTGCACACTTGTCGCCCAGGCGCGCGCACCCGTGCCTTGGGTTGCGCCTGGCTTCGCTCGCTGCGCTCGCTCCGCTCGGCGCTCCCTTCAGGGCTAGTCCTGGGCGCGCCCCACTCGAGTCTAGTGCGCAGCTCGAGCCCCTGGCCGCACACGCGCCCGTGCCCCTGGGGCGCGCGTGCACACTGGTCGCCCAGGCGCGCGCACCCGTGCCTTGGGTTGCGCCTGGCTTTGCTCGCTGCGCTCGCTGCGCTCGCAACGCTCGGCGCTCCCTTCGGGGCCAGTCCTGAGCGCCCCATTCGAGTCTAGTCCGCAGCTCGAGCCCCTGGCTGCACACGCGCCCGTGCCCCTGGGGCGCGCGTGCACACTGGTCGCCCAAGCGCGCGCACCCGTGCCTTGGGTTGCGCCTGGCTTCGCTCGCTGCGCTCGCTGTGCTCGCTGCGCTCGGCACTCCCTTCAGGGCCAGTCCTGGGCGCACCCCACTCGAGTCTAGTCCGCAGCGAGTCTAGTCCGCAGCTCGAGCCCCTGGCCGTACACGCGCCCGTGCCCTTGGGGCGCGCGTGCACACTGGTCGCCCAGGCGCGCGCACCCATGCCTTGGGTTGCGCCTGGCTTCGCTCGCTACGCTCGCTGCGCTCGCTACGCTCGGCGCTCCCTTCAGGGCCAGACCTGGGCGCGCCCCACTCGAGTCTAGTCCGCAGCTTGAACCCCTGGCCGCACATGCGCCCGTGCCCCTGGGGCGCGCGTGCGCACTGGTCGCCCAAGTGCGCGCACCCGTGCCTTGGGTTGCACCTGGCTTTGCTCGCTGCGCTCGCTGCGCTCGCTACGCTCGGCGCTCCCTTCGGGGCCATTCCTGGGCGCGCCCCACTCGAGTCTAGTCCGCAGCTCGAGCCCCTGGCCGCGCACGCGCCCGTGCCCGCGGTGGCGGGTGGCTCGGGGGCTAGTGCGACTGGCCAGGCGCTGGAGCCGGCGGGTGACCAGACGCTTGACCGGGCGATGTGGCCGGCAGATGACCAGGCGACGAACGTGGCGCCTGGCCAAGGGGGGTGGCCGGCGCCTGGCCAGGCCAAGTGGCCGGCGGGTGGCCAGGCGACGGAGGTGGCAGACCTGGCGGCAGCTGGCTGGTCGGCGTCTGATGGGACGGTAGACCCGGCAGCGGCCGGGTGGGTGGCGTCTGTGGCGAGGGCAGACCCGGCGGCGGTTGGATCGGCGGCAGCGGAGGCGACGGAGACGGAGCGCATCGACTGGGTTGCCCTCGAGTACGCACTGGCGGGCGGGTGTGCGTTCGACGATTCCGTGGTCCTCTTCGACCACACGGTGCTGATCTCTGGCATGTTTCCGTCCGACCGCGCGCAGCGCCCACCAGCCCCGTGGGACGAGCGCACCTGCCGCGCCGCGGCCCAGGGTCGCCACGCTGCTGCAGTGGGCTGCGCGCGCAGCGCCCACCGGCCCCGTGGGACGAGCGCACCTGCCGCGCCGTGGCCCAGGGTCGCCACGCGGGTTAACCCTTAACCCGGCAGTGGGCTGCGCGCGCAGCGCCCACCGGCCCCGTGGGACGAGCGCACCTGCAGCGAAGCGGCCAAGGGCGGCCAAGGGCGGCCAAGGGCGGCCAAGGGCGGCCAAGGGCGGCCAAGGGCGGCCAAGGGCGTCCAAGGGCGGCCAAGGGCGGCCAAGGGCGGCCAATGGCGGCCGCCTCGCGCTGCTGCAGTGGGCGCGCGCCCACCCGCCCCGGGGAACGAGTCGACCTGCAGCGAAGCGGCCAACGGCGGCCGCAACGGCGGCCGCAGCGGCGGCCAACCCCAAAACACCGGATTTTTGGGGGGGGAGGGGGTGCTACGAAAAATGGACCCCCAGCCAGGTGCCACCCCCCCCCCCCGGGCATGCGCGCGCGCGTGGCCAGGGGTGCGGGTGCAATCCGGAAGGCACATGCACGGCCCAGCCCCCGGGCATGGGCGCGCGCGTGGCCAGGGGTGCGGGTGCGATCCGGAAGGCACGTGCACGGCCCAGCCCCCGGGCATGGGCGCGCGCGTGGCCAGGGCTGCTGCAGTGGGCGCGCGCCCAGCGCCCGCCCCGTGGAACGCGTCGACCTGCTGGGCCGCCCGGGCGGCCGAAGGCGGCCACCTCGAGCTGCTGCAGTGGGCGCGCGCCCATCGCCCACACACCCTGTGGGACGAGGGCGCCTGCCGGGCCGCCCGGGCGGCCAGCGGTGGCCACCTCGCGCTGCTGCAGTGGGCGCGCGCCCAGAGCCCACCCCCCCTGCGAGTCAACCTGCAGCGTCGCCGCCCGTGGCGGCCAAGGGTGGCCACCTCGCGCTGCTGCAGTGGGCGCGCGCCCAGCCCCCACCTGCTCCATGGGACGAGGGCACCCGCGTTGCGGCGGCCAGCGGGCATCACCGCGAGCTGCTGCAATGGGCGCGCGCCCAGCGCCCGCGACGCGGGCCGGCGAGGGCTGATGCGGACCGAGGCCGAGGCCGACGCGGCGGCGGAGGGGTGACCGGCGTGGTGGACGCGCGCGCCGTCGCGCGGCGCTCGCCCCCACGGGCACCCACCCGTTGCGGGCGCGGTGGTGACGCGTCTTCCGCGATGCACGGGCCGCGCCAGCACGCGCGGCAGGCCCGCGCCCGCCGATGCACCCCCCCCCCGCCCCACTCTTTTTGCGGAGTTGATGCCGAGGGAACCGCGCACGGACCCGCAAGCTGGATGCGGGCAACCTGGCCGTCGCACACCCCGGTGCCGTGTCGCGGGCGCTCGCTGGGCTGCCGCGTGAGGCTTTCCATTGTACCTGCACACGACGCGCGCGTGCGGCGCCAACCGCGCGACAAGGGCGCACTCCTCTGGTGTGTCGCGTGTCCGTAAACTCGGGCACACGGTAGTTGCGCCGCCTACGTGGACGGTGAGCGTGCGGTCGCGGCCGGCGTTGGGTGGCGATGGCGCCGTCGCCCGCGGAGGCGGAGTCCTCCAAGTGGAGGGGGGGGGGGTGGCGGCGTGTGTCCACGCCGCCGCCGCGCTTTTGAGCGCGGAGCAGCAAGCGAGCGCATGGCCGGCGCCGGGGCGGCCCTCGCGCGCGCACCCGATGCGGCCCCGCCGGCGGCCGTGGCGGCCGCGGCGGCCGTGACGCTGCTGCAGCTGCCGTGCGACGTGCTGCGCGCGGTGGCCGAGCGCCTCGACTGGCCCACGCTCGGCGCCTGGCTGCAGTTGGGGCCGCGGCTGCGCTGGCAGCTGGTCGGCGAGCTGCCGCTCCAATACGCCGCAGTGGCGGCGTACCGCGCCCGCGTCGGCCGGCTCGGCAGCCTGGCATACGCGGCCGAGCTGGGCTACCGCGGCCTCCTCCCAGCGCTGCGCCGATCGGGCGGCATGTGGGGCCACGGCGCATGCGCGGCGGCCGCGCGTGGCGGCCACCTCTCGACGCTGCAGTGGCTGCGCGCCGCGGAGCGCGCGCCGCCGTGCGCCTGGGACGCCGCGGTGTGCGCCCAGGCGGCCGCGGGCGGCCACCTCGAGCTGCTGCAGTGGGCGCGCGCGCACGGCTGCGGCTGGGACGCCGCCACCTGCGAGCGCGCCGCGCGGGCCGGCCACGGCGAGCTGCTGCGCTGGGCGCGGGCGCAGGGGTGCCCGAGGAGCGCGGCCACGTGCGCGGCGGCCGCCGCCGGCGGCCACCTGCGGCTGCTGCGCTGGGCGCGCGCGCGTGGGTGCGCGTGGGACGAGGCCACCTGCGCGGGCGGCTGCCGCGGGTGGCCACCTGCGGCTGCTCCGCTGGGCGCGCGCACGTGGCTGCGCGTGGGGCGCCGCCACGTGCGCAGCGGCCGCCGGCGGCGGCCACCTGCGCGTGCTGCGGTGGGCGCGGGCGGCGCCTCGGCGGCCGCCCTGCCCTTGGGACCGCCGCACCACCGCCGAGGCGGCGCGGGGCGGCCACCTCGCGGTCGTGCGGTGGGCGCGGTCGGCGCGGCGCGGCGCGCCCTGCGCGTGGGGCGCCGGCCCGACCGGCTGCTGCGCCGCGGCCGCCAAGGGCGGCCACCTGGCGGCCGTGCGCTGGATGCACCGGCACGGCTGCCCCTAGGGGGATGAGCTCTGCGTCGGCGCCGCAGAGCACGGGCAACTGGCTGTCGTGCGGTGGGCGCTGCGCCACGGCGGCGCGTGGACCCGCCGCGCGGCCGCCGCCGCCGCCGCCGCCGGCCAGCTCGGCGTGCTGCGGTGGGCCCACGCGCATACCGGCGCGCGGACGGCCGCCCCCCGGGGCGCAGGGGTCCCCCTGCCGGCGGCCGGCCCACCGGCGCGCGAAGGGGGCTCGGCGCTCTCGCTGCAAAGAGTGTGCCTCGACGCCGCCCGGGACGGGCGCCTCGCCGTGTTGCAATGGGCGCGCTCGCTGGCGCCGCCCTGTGCGTGGGACGAGCGGGTCTGCGCCGCCGCGGCGCTGGGCGGGTGCCTCGAGTTGCTCCAATGGGCACGGGCCCAGGAGCCGCCGTGCCCGTGGGACGGCACCACCTGCGAGTGCGCCGCCGCCGTGGGCGACCTCGAGCTCGCGCGCTGGGCCCACGCGCGCGGCTGCGACTGGGACGCGCGCGTCTGCGACGCCGCCGCCGGCGGTGGCCACCTCGAACTGCTCCAGTGGGCACGGGCGCAGCGGCCGCCGTGCCCCTGGGACGAGGGCACCTGCACCCGGGCCGCTCAGGGGGGGCACCTCGCGCTGCTGCGCTGGGCGCGTGCGCAGCGGCCCCCGTGCCCGTGGAACCGACGCGAGCTCCAGGACGCGGCGCAGCGCCTCCGGGCGCTCCCGGGCCAGGGCCCGCCAGAGCTTGCAGGCCTGGTGTGGCTGTGCGACGCGACCCAGGCCCATGGGCCCTAGGGGCCGGCCCCGCCGGTTCGCATCGGGGCTGCTGCCGGGCGTCTGTTGTGTGTGTGTGGGGGGGGGGGGCGCACGCGCGCACATGCGACGCATATTCAGACGATGCGCGTGTACGCGGCGTACCGTGTGTCCGGACACGCGGTAAGAACAATGGGAACCGGTCGATTCGCCATGTGTGCGAGTTTCCTGTTTTCGCCAAACCATCCTGGTCCTTTGGAGAGGAGAGGTGTTTTGGTCGAAAGGGGTCCGCGCCGAGTCCAGCGGCCGTGCATTGCAGGATGCAAATGCAGGCGAGCTCGTCGCCATGGCGGTCCGCCCCCTTGTCCGAACAGGGTAGCATCGCACAACACGGCGCCGGCCCGCCCTTTTCAGGGACCCGGTGTGACGCCCTTTCAGGGGGACGACGGCTTGCGTCAGTTGGACCGAGGCATGCCGCCGCTGCGGGCACGTTCTCGAGTGGGTGGCCACAGGGGCACTTTGGGGAGGTTAAGGGGTTAAGGGTTAAAGGGTTAGGGTTAACCCGAACCCTAAACCCGGAAGTACTCGTCGCTCAAGCTCTGGATCCCAGCACGGCGCCGAGCCCGCCAAGGGCTCCACGGACGGCGCCGGGCGCTCCGAGGGCCCCCAGGACGGCGCCGAGGGCCCCAAGGACGGAGGCGAGCGCTCCCAGGGCCCCCAGGGCGGCGCCGACGGCTCCAAGGGGTCCAAGGACGGCGCCGCGCGCCCCCAGCGCTCGGACTCGGACGCCGGCGAGGCCGAGGGCAAGGGCGGTGCATCGGCCTCTGGCACAGACTCCAACTCGGGCGATGGCGATGGCGATGGCGCGGCCTCTCGCACGGACTCGGACTCGGACTCGGACTCGGACGCTGGCGATGGCGAGGACTCGGACGATGGATCAAGCGCTGGCTCCGGCTCGGACTCGAGCTCTGGCTCGAGCTCTGGCTCGAGCTCTGGCTCCAGCTCAATCTCTGGCTCAAGCTCAAGCTCTGGCTCTAGCTCTAGCGCTGGCCGCAACAGACTCCAGGCCGTCACCGACTGCTCTCTCCTCGCCCATGAGGTGCTCGACGCGGCTCCGGCTCCGGCTCTGGCTCCGGCCCAGGCTCCGGCTCCGGCTCCGGCCCCGGCTCCGGTTCCGGCCCCGGCCCCGGCTCCGGCCCCGGCTCCGCCCGCGCCCGTGCCCGCGCCCGCCGCGTCGACCGGCCCACCCGCCCCTACCCCCAACGCCCCGCCCGCCACGCCGCCTGGCCCGCCCAGCGCACCCGGCCCGCCCGGCCCACCCGGCCCGCCCGGCCCACTTGCCACGCCACC
>Ga0335398_10009410_pt1 | contig 11298 bp, 15 predicted proteins | sample BON03_FD_205742 | JGI IMG/M metagenome (GOLD analysis project Ga0335398, IMG submission 205742) | Freshwater microbial communities from Lake Bonney liftoff mats and glacier meltwater in Antarctica - BON-03 (spades assembly) (version 2) | ecosystem: Environmental > Aquatic > Freshwater > Ice >...
CCGTCTACCACGAGCGCCAAATCATGCTCGTGTGTCCCGCCCACCGCGAGCCCTGCAAGCGCTGCGACTCGTTCAACAATCGCTATGTGGGCACCACGATGCTCCGAGCTGACATGCACTCCCGAGGCCAGTGCGTCGGGCACAGGCGACGGGAGGGCATGCGGGACACGGCCTGACCATGCGGCCCCGTGAACTGCAGCCGGTGTGCGTGAAGGCGTCGCAGTAGCCGACTGCATCCCCGCACCGCCCTCCATTGTGTCATCTTCTTCCATCTCGTCCTCGGGGCAGCTGCACATCACATCATCACAACAATGTCAGCTCCCCATATACACACATATCGCCACAAAAACTACAGCAGACACTTTGCTCAGCTGCACAGCGCCAGCGCCCCTATACAGCGTCCATACAGCCACCTCGCTGCCAGCCCCAAACAAACCTGCGCCCCCAGGGGCACTCTAGCAGCCGCAGCGCGCGCTACCGCGCGATGATGCGACTGCGCTTTTCAATTAAGATGTAATACCACTAGTTGCATCTTATTACCCACCTCCCATCACCGTCACCACCCGGCGGCGCCCTCACCACGTCGCCCCCACGATGCGTGGGCGCTGCCATGGTGAATAATTAGTCAACCCCAATTTGGGTTGACTTAATTACTAAATATCTTCAAGTCGCCGGAGAGTGCCAACGTTTATCGTGTACGGCCGACGAACGGCCCCTGCCCGAGTTCAAACCACAAATAGATTCGAAGATGAACCATACATAGAATAATGAGACGAACGTTCGAAAATGCTGACCAAGACGTCAGCAAATGTCCAGATTACTGAGTATGTTTTTTTGAAGAGGGCCAACGGTTGATCTCGATTTTCGATCTCGTTTGACGACAACAGACATTTTAGACACTTTCTCCAAGAAACCTATTTCTGAGTGAGTCAACCGAAAAAGAAATGGAATTCGATTAGTTTTTTTTTTTCAACAAAAACGAACGTCTTGTTCACGAGGAAATACGCGCACGATGCAAGGCGCGCTTCAGCTGGCACGCAGCGAGCCTGGGGCTGTTTGCAAGCTGGCACGCAGCGAGCCTGGGGCTGTTTGCAAGCAGCGCAATCAAGAAGTTGGGATCAAACAGCTACCTGCGGTTCGCTTGCCCCAGCTCTCCAAAGCAACCTCTGGTCGTCTGGCAACTCTGCGGAGGTCTGCGAGTGTCGAATCGTATCATTCGCCTACAAATGATGCCGACGATCAGGTGTTTGTGAAAGGCCCGCCGAAGAAAGTTGCATACAGGAAAAGAAATGCAGTTCCTTGCCAGAGCCCACCGATGATCGATGGCAGCGTCTCTTCGACCCTCGACTCCAGCTTCAGCCGGAACGAGTCCTTCTTCAGGACAAGATCTGTAGATTCTTTGCTGACGAACTCCAAGAGCGCGACATTGAAAGAACCAAGTAAGGTGGGACTGAGTTTACGACGGGCTACGGCCCAGGCGGCCCACATCAAAAACTTTACAAAATCCATCAGGTCGTCGGTAGATTCGTTTCAAGATCAGATCAGAGCAACGTACGAATCGTGCGAGAGGGCAAGGAGCTTCCTTGCACGCTCGGATACCGACCAGACTTCTGTGCTGTCCCCGCTCGGCACTCTCAATGACCAGAGTCTTCTAGCCAAGGACGAATTTCGTCGACGCGTTCAAGAGTCTCCGGGCGTGTGTGAACGCGGTGGCTTTTTATCAAAGTCCAGTGACTCCAGTCCAGTGATGTGGCGAGGCAACACAGGGCAGTTGGTGACCAGGTCTGCCCTTCTCTGCCAGTCACCCGCTTCTAGTCCCCGCAGTGCTTTCTACCGCCCTGAGATTCAGCCCCCTCAGTTTTTGGGTGATAACTTGAACCCCAACAATTCGAATTCGACATCTTGTGAGACGGAAACTCCAAGCGTACTCGATTGCATCCAACCAGACCGCCTACCCCTGCTGGAGTTTGGTTCTCCTATACTCAGATACCTGCCAGGTGTCGGTCAGCGCATTGTGCGCATACACAAGCACCGCGCAAAGGTATTGGTGGTGCCCAATAGATTATCAGGCGACCTAGAGCAGCCAGACCAGCACTCTGCTGTCTCTTTCTCCAGAACTCGCAGCGTGCCTTGAAAATTTCGGATTAAGGTGCTCTCAATGTCTGCCTGTGTTCCTCCGCTCCGTCTCTTTGTCTGCCTCTCTAGCCCCCTTTCTATGAAAATCTGGATGGTATCACGCAGTATACCTTGTGCGCCGCGGTATCTATTTGCGCACATCTATTGCTGACATGATCCTGGTGCACATCCGTTTCTCAGCCACAAGAAGCAACTTAACAGAGGTGCTCTCCAGTACCACAGAAAATCGAGGTTCTTACAATTCATATACATTCTGACTTTAGTTGGACAGACTTCTTAGGTACGGATGTGCGCAAGGCACGGAACAAACTCAAGATACGCACAACTTGTATTCTGAATGTGTGCACAGCCCTTCATCCGTTGATGTTCGAGATGACGGTCAAAAATGATGTTCGAGAAGACACTACAAGCAGGAAAATCTTGCAAAGAAAAAGAGAATACGTCTTCACCTCTCGCTGTGCGCGGCGTCTCAGATGTGAGTTAGGATAGTCAATGGTAATAGTTCCACCGGAGGGTGGTTTGGAATCTCGGTGTGATTCACGAAATAGTTCGTGTTCCATGAATGTTTCGATCATAACTTAAAAATTAGTTTCGGGTCTTATCCTAAAAGATATAAAATCGAGTCATGAAACACATACGTTTTCTCTTCCTCACAAGAAACAATTCTGTGGTGAAAGAGTACCCTCGAGGATCGAGACAGTAAGGAGACGGCCCGCAGAGTGTAACCCAAGGAACACTCCCTGCTTCTGACTTTCTTCATCTTCCCCCGCCTTCTCTTCCCTAACCTGAGCGCCAACCCGCGCTCTAATGATGGGAGGCGCGCGGGCCTGCGCACTGCTTACCCCTCGCTGACTTAGCACACGGCCTGTTACTCTTGGGATTCCCGCCAACTCACTAACGCAACAACTTGAATGAAGATTGATTTTATTATTTGTGATACAAGAAATAATGTAGTAGTTTTGTTTGGAACTCTTAAGGTGCAGTCTTTTATGCTCACCGAGGTGAGAGACTGTGATTTGCTGATTGTCGTTACATCTTCTACTTTTCTCAAAGAAAAGACATCTTAAAAGGAAAAAGCAGTTAGCCCAGATCATCAAAACCCGCAGCCCAGCATATACATAGACAAATGTACTTTCTACACGTATACGGTCTACATGCATACTGCGCTTTAGTCAATCTGGGGTCTTCTGGCTCTCCAGGCGTCCGTCCCACACCTGGGCTCACATCAAGTACCAAAGTAGTTTGTGTTCTTGTCGTAGTACTTCTCGTCCTGTTTGAGCTGGACGTCCTTCTTCGCCTTGACAGGACTACCTCCACCCCCGCCTCCCCACCCCCCTTCCCTTTCCTTTGGCACTAAGGCGACTCAGTAGGTGCTTCATAGAATGTATACAGAATGCAGGACCTCCATCACCTCACCCCCCTGGTAGGAGCCTTTTCCCTGCGACCCCTTCTACTTTCGACCACGAAACTTGACTTGTCCCCAGACAAATCCGTGTCTTCGGCCAAATCCTCCTGCCGTGCACGATCCGCTTCAAGCTCCTCTAGCGTCTTGCTCATTGTCGACATCACCTGCAGTAGCGAACTGCAGGCAACCGCTATCGCCCTGGCCAAAGTGTAACGAAGGCCACTGTCAAACACCTGTGTTGTTTTCATAAACACAACACGTGTCACAATTGTGTCATACATCTTGTTCACAAGCGAATGGAATCTCCCACCACCACACTCCGCCAAGACATCTGGTTCTAAGTAGATAACTAAGACAACTTACCATCTCCATGACGAACTCGGCCACCTTCGCCGCATCCTTCAACGAAAGATACTGGCCCTTCTCGCGCATGAAAAGGTCGAGCTCCTTTGCGACAACAAAACAAGCATAGCTCGCGATCCCGTCCACCATGCCCACGCCCACGTCCACAAGATTCCCGCCATTGGCAGGATCATTGAGACCCTTCAATTCCATGATGATGTGAAAGATGTTTATTAATAACAGAAAGTCCTAAAACCCCCGGTCACTTAAGGTACCTAACTTTGGGTCCTCGGCTACATCCCTTATATGGGATTGGCGGTGTTCAGTTTGCGATTTCTCGTGTTCCTGTGTATACTGCGATTTCAGATTTTTAAAGTTCGTATTCTCAACGCTTAAGAGTAGAAGTTGCTTGCAACTAAATAATTCCTGTTTACTTAGGGGGCATGAAGGCTCATTGCTATGGATAGACATCCTATCTTTTTTGTTACCGATTTGGTATATTTTCGAAGTGGTTTGGTGGGTTTTAGTACGCTTAATATGTTCTCGTTCACATTTCTATCCCTGTTTTGTAGTTGTTAGTTAATACTAGTGTTAAAATCCTGTATTTACTGTAAGTATGTTTTGCGCCCTAGTCTTAGATACGTAGATGTGTGTGGAAGATTGTGATATGTTGGCTGCTCCTCTTTCTTTTGGCTCAATTTTGCGATCTGTTCACAACCTTGGCGGTTGGAGGTGCAGATAAAATCTTTCCATTTTCTTGTTGACGATTTCTGTGGGCAGATTTTGGAGTGTCCATTCTGTCTTGGAGTTTAGTGCGATGAAAAAAACTTGAGGATCATGTCCGACATAGAGAGGGTTTTTTGGACCGTTCTATTCCGTATGGCTTCTGGCGTGTTTTGGTTCTTTACCCCGAGTGACTCCAGTCACGTAAGGAAGGTTTGTATGAAGCGAGCCTCGTACACCTGATGTGAAATTGGTTTGAGAGGCTTTCCAGCCGCTCTTTTCCCGGTGGCTGAGATGGTTTACCAAGCCTAGATGGGAGCTGTATCTGTAGTTTTTCTCCTGCACCTTCTTCTCTGCCCAGTCTTCATTCGTGTCCATGGCTCTGGTGTATTCCATGAACACACATAATTTTTTTCCCTTGTCAAAGGCTAGGCCGTCCGGCCTTCGGGCTATAAATGTGTCTATATCTGTATCTTCAAAATCAATGGCGTAGGCGATGTGGTATTCTTCGATACCTTTTCGAAGTTCGTTCCTATTCTGGCCCGCTCCTGGTGGGAGGATCTCATGCAAACCCATGTATTCCAAAATATTGTATAGACCCCATTCCGCATGTGCTTCTGGGCTTAGGGCTGAGGGAAAATGCCATCGGGGTTCCGAAGCTTCGTTTAGTTCAGTAGAAGATTTCCGTATCGAGAACATCAGTTCCCTCCATATTCCATGGTGTATGGCTATTCGTGGGAGTTAGAGACGGCATTTGAGTTCATTCAGTACGCCCCATTGTTTGAGTTGTATGCACAGGGAAATTGATAAGAGAGGCATTGTAGCACCCTTCGTCTTGCTCGTATCCATACACTTCTGTCCTTGTGGAATTTGCCTAGGAGGTCTCTTGAGCTGTCTTCCCTGGTCAAGAATTTTGCTGTTAATCCTGAGTGGGTCTTAAGTTGTTGCTGTGATACCTGGAGGTCAATCCTTTTTTTGACCGTTGGGTTCATGGGGCTCAGGTGTGTTATGCCGTTGTCCGTCCAGGAGAAGATGGGTCTGTTCGTTGGGAGGGACCATCTAATATTTTCGCTTTGTCTTCCTTCATCTGCCCACCTGTCTGCTAGTTCGTTTAGAGGGTCCCCACGATGTGCCTTGATCTTGATGAAGATTGTGAGAAGGCCTTGTCTTTTGGCGTCTTCCAGTGCTAGGCATGCCGCTCCTAGTTCAGCCCTATTGGAGGAATTTCCTTCCTCGCCTCTGCCCAGTTGGCAGCAACCGCCTCTGTATTCGTCGAGTTTAAAGTAGCCAGCTCCCATAACCCCCTTGTCATTCGATCCGTCTGTGGCATATACTGGTCGCCCATTTGTCTTTGCCTTTGTGCCACCACCCCTTATGCCGGCTGCATTTCCCATCGGCTCTGGCTATCCTTTGTGATTCTCCAAAGGGGGGCTGGGATTTGTTCCTAGTCCCTAGTGGGTGGGTGAGGAGGATCCAGTTATCTGTAGTGGAGATTGTGGGGATCAGTTCTGCTTTCTCCTTGTCATTCAGGCCTGGCCAATTGATGACCATTGGTTGTGGAGTCTCTGTTTCTTCTCCCAAGATTCTTTCCTTTCCTCTTCCAGCGTCCTTGACGAAGGGTGGAATGGTAATGGCTGTATCCCCCTGGTATTTGGTGGCACGGAAAACTCTTTTTAATGTCCGTAATAATTTCCACGAGAAAGATCTATGTTTTTGATCCTTATCTAACTCTAATTGTCGTGTAAGTTCGTTTTGTAGGCTAGATCCGGGTGAGTTTGGGCTAGCGTTTGTTGAAGTGTGTTTCAAGAGGTGCCATTGTGCTCCGTCCATGCTTAGAGGTCCTGATGGTAGCTGAATCGTGGCTATGCCTTGTGTGGTTATTGCCTGGGTGAGGCCTATTGTCGAGTCCCAAAATTTGGATTTTTCAAAAATTCGACTGTTCCTTCCTCTGGGGGTTTCCTTATTATTTTGTAAATTGCATAAGGATCTTTGGATCTCTGGACGCGTGTGACACCGAGAACCTTTCTCTCTCTGGGTTCAATTTTGCTACCTCGTCCTGTACTTCCTCGGGTTGTTCCTCTCCCCATGTGTGGAGGATGGTTTCAATCTTTGCTTTGATTTGTGCCGTGGGTTCCGTATAGTTGATTCCCCAGCAGTCCTCGTTGTCCAATTTTTCCCAATCTTGATCGTTTGAGACATACCTTCGCATGTATTCCTCTATTTCCGGGTGTATTGGTCTATGATATTGGTCCATGAGGAGGGGAAATCCTAGTTCCGGGAGCGTGAACCATAGCCATGGCGGTTCCTGGTGAATGATTGACTCCTGCGTTGAAGAGTTGGTAGGAAGTGCAAGTCCCTTTTCGGTCTGAGGGGTGTCCCTGTCGAGGGCCACCAGCACGTTTAATAAACATCTTTTTATAGCATCCAGTCAGAGTGCTATGTCCTCTGCCCGATTATCCCAATCTAGTTCTTCAGGAAGAGCCGACCGAAAGATCAGGCCCACTGCGTTGTCCTGTAGTTTGAAGCGTGACGGGGGTTTTTTTGCTCCCATTTTTGAACATGTCAGGCATTGTGCGAGTGAAGGGGGGAACTGTTCTGTGGTCCAGAGTTTATTGCATGTCGGGCATTGTCCGTTTATCGCTGTCGCAAATGCTCTGCACCACCATCCTTTTCTATAAGTTCTTTGGCTTGGCCACATGTCGTCCCATAGTCGTAATAAGTCCTGGTTAGTTATCAGCGATTGGAATAGTTTTTGTGAGGATGAGGCTCCTAGATTGAGGAGTTCATGGATACGGCCTTGTGTGGGCGTTTTGAGTTGACATTCGAATTCAAGCTGTTCGCTATTGGTGTTGCTATCCCTGGTCTCTTCCTGCTTTTTATTGTTTTTTGTTTGGCAGCTCTCGTACTGCGCGACATCTGTTTGTTAGGGCTTTGCCTAATTCTTCCATTCGTATCCACTGTATACCCTCTGTAGCGTGAGACGTACGGGTCACAGTTGGGTTTCTTATTGAGGTTGAGTACTTCTGCAATATTTCGATTATCACCTGGGGCATGTTTTTCGCCCAATCCTCCTCTAGCCACCCTTCCTCTACGCGGTCGAGTATTTCCTCTCTTTGTTTCTCTTCGTTTTTGAGTTCGTAATGTTATCACGTCGTACCACCACTGTCGGATCTGGGAATTATTACTTGCTATTTTAATCTTCTAGATCAATAATCTCAGTATACAAGGAAATTCCGTTGCAGCTTCCTCTTCCTCTCTCAAGATGGCGAAGATTATCTCCTTAATCTCCTCGAGGAATGTTACGATAGAGGTGAGGGAGTTCAGGGTGTCGTTCGTGCTCGAGTTTTCTCTCCATTGTTCTATTTCCTTCAGTATACTAGAGGCTGTTCTGTACATGGTTTCCTTAACCTTCCGGTCCCCCTAGGATGAGCCATGTGTCTTCCATGTTGGTAGTAAGTTGTTGCATGCTCTTGTTGTTTCTTCTACTTTGTCTAGGAAGAACACCACCCCGTCTTCCACTTGGCCTCGCAGGAGGGTGCATTGGTTCCGTATCTTGTTTCGTTTGACAATATATTTGTCTGCAAGTTTGGACGTCGTCATTCCTTCAAGTGGTTTTATACCTGGGTCTCTCTGTTTTCGGGCATCTTTTATATCGATTGCATGGAGGTGAGCCGGGTGTTTGTGAAGCAGCTGGATCAATCTAGAGACTATTTCTTGGGTTTCACTATCAAGTCCTTTTAGAGCGGGGCAATAGAACCTTGTTCCACTCCCTTTCTGGATGCGAGGGATTGAATCTAGTGTTGTGTATCCCGCTTGGATCAGTTTTGGCCGGGTAGACATAAAAGCCTGCACACCCTTTTTGAGTTCAGTTAATTCGTCCTCGAGGGTGTCGTCTCATGTCTCCGGGAGAAGATGGATTTTTTTTAATTCCTGTAGTCGAGCTCGGAGGGGGTATATCGCTTGGGCCCAACCTATCTTCCTCCTGCCTGGTTTTCTTTCATCTGTGCCATATATGCGGGTTGGCTCTGTTAGCTGCGATAGTCGGACTAGAGTGGGAGAGGATCGTTGGATAGCCTCTCGGAGGGCAGGGTATCCTGTGGTTGTGTCTTGGCCTTCTGTTTTCATCATAAATGTATCCCCGTTTTCGGTTCGCATCTTCACTAATTTGCCTTCGTCCTTTGCCTCGACGACTGTAGCCCATTTCTGTTCGTTTTTCAGTTGTATGTGAATTGGGTGTTGTGTGTTAATCATAACCTGTGCTAGATCGGCATTTGCTGCTGATGCTATCCAGTCCGGATTAAATGGGTCCCAATTGACCCGAATTCCTATTGTGCTTGTTAAGTGACATGCAAATGTGAATGAGTTCTGACTCGCCTGGTCCCATGTGAGGAATTCCGCCTCGAATTAGAGGTCTTCCATATCCAGACACCCGTGTTTCTCTAGGGCATCTTTGTATGTAATTTCGGCCAGTTGTCTTGTTCCGTCGTCAAATTGGCAACATCGGGTTAAGTGACTTCATGTGGCTGAGCATATGATGGCCCTGGGCATTTTTATCTGTAGGCCTCCTCGGTCTTTCGGAAAGGTAAAGAGTGCCGAGGCCAGGAGGGGGGCCAGGGTGCATTCGATTAATCTCAAACTGTTTTCAATCGAAAGGTCTCTATTTTTACGGAGGAAGCATGCCAACTCTGTGATTCTGTCCATTACGTAATTCCTTTGGGCGGTGCTATCCAACCACATATTACATCGAATGCCCAGGAGTCGAATAGGCGTTTTGCCGTGAATTACCTTCAGGGCCGTTCCGTGATGTGAAAGATGTTTATTAATAACAGAAAGTCCTAAAACCCCCGGTCACTATAGGTACCTAATGTGGGTCCTCATCTACATCTCTTATACGGGATTGGCGGTGTTCAGTTTGCGATTTCTCGTGTTCCTGTGTATACTGCGGTTTCGAATTTTTAAAGTTCGTGTTCTCAACGGTTCAGAGTAGAAGTTGCTGGCAACTAAATAATTCCTGTTTACTTAATGGGCGTGAAGGCTCATTGCTATGGATATACATCCTATCTTTTTTGTTACCGATTTGGTATATTTTCAAAGTGGTTTGTTGGGTGTTTAGTACGCTTAATATGTTCTCGTTCGCCTTTCTGTCCCTGTTTTGTAGTTGTTAGTTAATACTAGTGTTAAAATCCTGTATTTACTGTAAATATGTTTTGCGCCCTAGTCTTGGATGCATAGATGTGTGTGAGATTTGTGTCTGTTGGCTGATCCTCTTGCTTTTGACTCAATTTTGCGATCTGTTCACAACCTTGAAGGTTGGAGGTGTAGATTAAATCTTTCCATGTTCTTGTTGACGATTTCTGTGGGCAGGTTTTGGAGTGTCCATTCTGTCTTGGAGTTTAATGCAACAAAGAAAAACTTGAGGATCATGTCCGACATAGAGAGGGTTTTTCGGACCGTTATATTCCGTATGGCTTCTCGCGTGTTTATATTCTTTACACCGAGCGACTCCTGTCTCGTAAGGAACTGGTTTGTATGTAGCGAGCCTCGTACTCCTGTGGTAAAATTGGTTTGAGAGACTTTCCAGCCGCTTTTCTCCCGGTGGCTGAGGTGGTTAATGAAGCCTACATGGGAGCTGTATGTGTCATTTTTCTCCTGCTCCTTTTTCTCTGCCCAATCTTCATTTGTGTCCATGGCTCTCGTGTATTCCAGGAATACATATAATTTCTCTTCTTTGTCAAAGACGAGGCCGTCCGGTCTACGGGCTATAAATGTGTCAATGTCTGTATCGTCGAAGTCGATGGCGTAGGTGGTGTGGTATTCTTCGATGTCTTTCCGAAGTTTGGCCCTATTCTTTCCCGACCCTGGTGGGAGAATCTCATGTAGCCCCATGTATTCCAAGATCTTGTACAAACCCCATTCCGCATGGGCTTCTGGGCTTGAAGGAAAATGCCACCGGGGTTCCGAAGTATTGTTGAGTTCAGTGGAGGATTTCCGTATCAAGAACATCAGTTCCCTCCATATGTCATGGTGGATGGCTATTCGTGGGAGCTGTAGGGCTGGACAATAACATTGAATATGTCCTACACTCTCAACCGTGTCAGGGGGTTCTGGGATGTTTCTCTCCTTGTAGTATTTTTCAAAGAGACAGCATTTGACCTCGTTTAGTATACCTTGTCACGCGCAGGGGAATTGATAAGAGAGGCATTGTAGCATCCTGCGTCTTGCTCGTATCCAAACACTTCTATCCTTGTGGAATTTACCAAGAAGGTCTCTTGAGCTGTCTTCCCGAGTTAGGAAGTTTGTTGTTGACCCCGTGTGTATCTTTCATTGTTGTTGAGATACCTGTAGGTTAATTCTTTTTTTGACGCTGGGGTTCATGGGGCTCCGGTGTGTTGTACCGTTGTCCGTCCAGTAGAAGATTGGTACGTTTGATGGAAGGGACCAGCAAATATTCTCGCTTTGTCTGCCTTCATCTGCCCATCTGTCTGCTTGTTCGTTCAGAGGGTCTCCACGGTGAGCCTTGATCTTGATGAAGATTGTGAGAAGACCTTGTTCGATTCTTTCTCGTAAGAGTTGTATGATGTCTCGCATGATGTCGGCGTCCGGGTTTCCGTGCATAGAAGGGGATTTCCCCTCGCCTGTCCATTTTTGGGAGGAGGAGAGGAAGCAGGCTGAGTCTGATAGGAGGATTACAG
>Ga0335398_10009414_pt1 | contig 11296 bp, 12 predicted proteins | sample BON03_FD_205742 | JGI IMG/M metagenome (GOLD analysis project Ga0335398, IMG submission 205742) | Freshwater microbial communities from Lake Bonney liftoff mats and glacier meltwater in Antarctica - BON-03 (spades assembly) (version 2) | ecosystem: Environmental > Aquatic > Freshwater > Ice >...
CCCTCCTCCTTCCTTTCTCTTTCCTTCTGCGACTGGGGAGTCAACCTGAGATCCAGAAGTTTTCATTATCATAATCATCATTTTCCCCTTTTGGTGGTTGTCATTTAATAAACATTCTATCTCTCCCGGACACAGACTCTGCGCATCGGCTGCGGCTCGTCTAGTCTTTCTTCCTCTTTGCTTCGATGATGCCAACGAAGAGACCGATGCACACGTGAATGACGACGTCGCAATCGGGCATGCCGATATCTGCACCAGCGCTGTGATCACCGAACGAGAAATCATCGGTAGCCTCGCCTTCTCTTGACCTTGATGACGCTTTTAGCGCCGACGACTCTATCGATCGCCCCGTTGTCCTACCCTCTGCTCCCTCCTTCGTCTTCTGCTGCTGGGGAGCCCACCTGTGATCCACGAGTTTTCACTATCGAGACTCCCCAATACCACTGCCACAATACCCCGATGCTGTGGAGGTGCGTGTTCGGGTCTTCTTTAAGGGTCGGTCTTACCCAGATTTCTTCCCAGCTTCCAGTCTGAGATGTGGGTGCGTGACGTCACATTTGTCACTTTTTTCGGTGACAAAAAATGTGACGCGTCACATTTGTCACATTTCTGGGAAGAATGTGACGCTCTCGCACACGAAAATATTTTTTTTAACTTGTTACATTTTTTGTCACACTTCCCGAAAAACGTCACATTTTGGCCCCGCCGGTACAAAAAACTTTTGAACGGGAAGAAATGTGACGACTCGGCTGGGACTGAAACATGTTTTTCTCTTCCCGTCTCAGATTTGTCACTTATCTCGCAAGCGTGAAGTGGGAAGGCCATTTGGGCTAAGACCGACCCTAATTTACAATAGGGCGTAACAATGCACTCGGTGGGGAGGGTACCCGCCCAAGAATGGAGAAATCGCACTGTGGCCAAACACGCGTGTAGTAAAGTGTAAATATTATGTTTCATAAAAACAAAAATGGGTTCAATGATCAGATGCACTGGTACAGTATTTTACTCACTTTTATGTATAAATTCACGGCAAGTCTTTGATGGACTAAAATACATTGACACTTCACTAACTTAACTCGCCACACTAAAAAATAGGGAATCAATCAGTTCGACGATTTCTCCATTCAGGCATCCTTGGGCGGCGGGACTAGGCCAGATTACTTGGCGAATCGTGTGCTGACAAAAAATGAGGGGCCACTTGGGAAAAAAAATTGCATGGAAATCGAGAAATAGCTATTTACTGTGAGGTTGGGGTGTGAATGCATAGGTGAAGGTTGACTCGGGGCAGAAATGGGCTCAGTCCTAGAACTAAATACAAGCGCTCAAGGAATGTCTTTTCTATCATATCTACTGTGCCTAGCTTAGGCCGCGTGTGGCTGCGATTGTTACAGCCTTTTGCGCAGTCTTTGATAGGGAGTCCCGGTACCCTGTCGGTGGGGGAGACTTTGAGGTTTAAGTACTAGACATTGAGATCGGGTACATAACGGCGTAACCACGAGGTACAAAAGTTGAGTTAATTTCCTCCGCCAAAATCAGTACCAGTTTTGTGAAAGGGTTACAATCTCGGAAAGGCAATGCAGGCCGATGATGGCAACGATGCGTCACCGCCGAGCTCACAGACTTCGGCATCAGGATCTCAGAGGTGCGTAGCCTGTGCGGGGTTGATATCACGGGATGGGCCGCGTCGCTTCTGACTTTTCTGGGCGGACTTGCCTGCCATGTAAGAAGCAACCAGCTCGTGGGGGGAAATGTAATGAGCCTGCTCACAAGTGGCGAGCAGACAAAATGTTGTTCGTGGGTATGATCTCAAAGTCGGCCCCACCCAGTGCAAATAAATACGTATAATACTGAGGTGCCTAGCGACGACCTCAGGTGTGTCCCCTTCTGCACCTTCCCTCATCTTAGGTTTGTCTTTCAAATAAGACACTTGCATTGTTAGCCCACCGTCGTTTCTATGCGAACTCAAGTGACTCACGCAGTAGTTTTGACTCGCTCCTACGTGATATAGTCACGCAGTAGCCCTTTCGTGACATGTCACGAAAGATCTAAACAATAACATTTTAAACACTGTTTGTAGTAATCTTGGTCTCCCCCACGCACACTCCGTATCTGTTTGCCTGTTTACATGAGTTGATGTCGTGTGTGTATTTTTCCGATCGTACATCCACCGTCGTCCGGTGCTTAGGTCTACCTTAGTCCTCTCAACAAGAAAAACTAACAATGACATATATGTGTGAATGCATTGAAACTCGATAGAGACATGAGTGGTACATAAACAATGAAATGTCAAATTCAAATATTAAATTTACTACTTGCGCCAGTGACTAAAATCAAAATCAACTGTAACAGTAATCCATAAAATGTGTTGTGTTCTATTTCTCGTGTTGTTGCATATCTGCGTATGCGAATGTCTACTTGAAAACATCAATCAACAAACAATACATAAAAATAACACCAATAGCGGGAGTGCCTAAAAGCCAGGCGGCTCCGGTCTACCTTATTACTGCACACCACCTGCGTGCATTCCTGATGAAATTGGCGCGCTAGCGCTGTGGCGGCTTCAAACAAAACAAAACAAAAAGGTGCAATGGTACAGGGGGGTTCCTTGAAAACCTTGTAACTTTTCAGGATCCAGACTTGCCAAGTTTTTGATGGGCTCAAAAGATGCGCCTCAAAAAATGCAGTTCTTAGGTGCAATAAACAAAGTGGCAGGTCTGGATCCGTGGCACCAAAATGCAAAATTGTGCAAAACCTCCTCAGAATCGACTGTCACAGGCCCAAAATATGTCTAAATCAGAATTTGCTTGGATATTCCAACAGTCCGTGAATAGGGACAAATATGCATGCGTTGTTTTATGAGTAAAATAAATTCTGGTGAAAAGTTCCACAGGTGTCGTCGATCAGTCGCTTGCTTTTTAATCGACCGGTCGATTTGTCACGGTCGATATCGACAGTCGATGCTGATTCACCTACTTGAAAATACGGTCGATATCGACGGTCAATGCTGATTCACCTACTTGAGAATACGGTCGATATCGACGGTCGATGCTGATTCACCTACTTGAAAATACGGTCGATATTGGATCGACCGTGTTTTTGGTTTTTGGTTTGTAATGCCGTCACACAGCTAGCAACTCCATTACAACAGAGATGCATACAAGTGGTGCGCAGTAATAAGGTAGCCCAGAAGCGCCTGACCGGATCGGACGGCATTCCCGCAGTGGACCTCGGACCCTTGAATATTGATTGACGTATACATTTGCATATTGTTTTGAAGTAGACATTCGCATACGCAGACATACAAACAAACGAGGAATAGAACAAAACACAAATCGATCATAGTAGATTAAATTTGGATTTCAAGCATTGTTTATGTTAAGGTGGGGTTGGGTATTTCTCGAACGAGCGCGGATTCTCAGTGGAATCCAGTTTACAACGCATTTCATTGATTTTTTTGTTGGGGAAACGAAACGATTCGTCGATAGTTTTGTAAACGTGAACTTGACTCGGCAAACCTGCGGCCAGCGCTCGAGCAGCCAGCGGCTGCGGAAAGCAAACGCCGAGCGCTGGGAAATCATTTTTCCGAGCGAATTTGACATATGTTCCTAATATCAAAATGTAAAGGAACCCGAGATCTAGGTCTGTGCACAACTTCGGGAATTGCGTCTGGAAAACCGTAGCGCAATGGCAAAATCCAATTTTTCCTGCGTCGAAACACGTTTTTTTCCCGGAAGTTGCCACTACGCATCGGTTTTCCAAACGCAAGCCCTGAAGTTGTGCACAGAACTAGATCTCAGTCTCTTGTACATTTTGATATTAGGAACATATAGCAACTTCGCTCGGAAAAATAATTTCCTAGCGCTCGGCATTTGCCTTCTGCAGCCCTGCTCGAGAGCTGGCTGCTGGTTTGCCGCGTCAAGTTCACGTTTACAAACCTACCAACAAATCTTTTCGTTTCCACTACAAACTTGAAGAATCGATGTAAACTGGATTCCACTGAGAATCCACGTTCGTTCGAGATGTACCCAACCCCACCGTCAGTATGATTATTATGTGGATTACTATTACAATTCATTACCGTCGATTTCAGAAAAAAATCAGTCGAAATCGACTGTCGATGTGGATTCATAACCAAAAAAAATAATCGACCGCGTTTTCCCGAGAAGTAGAAAAAAAGGACCATTGACCTATGGTCCAATAGGTGGTGAGAAATGGTGCTGGACACACATCTACCAAGAAGTCATGGTCCCATTTGTGGTGAGAAGTGGTCCCAACACCTATCCAAATATCGACACCTATCCACCGATTTATCGACCCGGTCGATCGGTCACGGTCGATATCGACGGTCGATGCTGATTTACTAGCGAGAGAATACGTCGATATCCGAGTCGACGGTCGATGCCGATTCACCTACAGAGAATCACGGTCGATCGTCGATCGTCAATTAAAAATCTGCATGATTTTGAGGTTGATTTCATTGACGACACCTGTGAAAAGTTCCTTTGTTTCCAAAATTCTTCAATGGAAAGCCAAAAACAAGAAAACTCTGAGAAAACCTGTTTCCGTGTTCCGATGCACTTTCGGACTAACCGCTTTACTTTCAACAAAAATCCACCTCCGCCTAAATTGTTACACCCTAATTTACACGGCCCGGTCCTGCACACCGGCGCCTTTTTTTCCGCGTTCTCATAGACTGATTGGGATTGATGGGTTATAATTCATAAGAAAGCAATTTGTACCGGAATTGCTCCTTAGTGAGTTTCAACCTCGACTGGGCCGGGACCGCTCGGTCATTAATTTGACGGTCCCAGGCGAAAAGACAAAAAGCTTGTGGTCGTCAACGTGACAAAAATCTCAATTAGTACGGAAAATCTGAAATCAAAATTAGTCTATTCCAAAAAAATTCTTTAATCAAATTCTAAAATTTCTTCAATCAAATTTTCTCCCCGGGAAAAATTGGATTCATTTCTTTTTCCCAAATTGGTACGGAAAATCGGAAATCAAAATCATCTATTCAAACTAATTTCTTGAATCAAATTCTCCCACCCAAAAAATTGGAATTCTTTTTTAAATCCAAAAAATTTCCGGGGAAAATTTGGTTTTTTTTGGATGAAACCAAAATTCGCCGCCGAGGGTCACCCCGGCCTACGGTCCCCTGCTGCACCTGGTTGCTGCCGCGGCTTACTAGTAGGTTGCTTCGCGCCCGGGTTGAGGAGGGGACCGTACCCCCTAAAAGACTGGTGGAACCGAAGGGACCCCCAAAAAAGGGGTACAGGGGGGTTACCTCCCCCCCCCAAAAGGGAGTACAGGGGGTCTGGGGGGTCCAAAAGGGAGGGGAAAGGGGTCTGGGTCCCCCTAAACGGGGGGGAGAGACCCGACAATGTGATTAATCGGATAAATGGCGGAAAGTATGAATAATGGAACTATTTCTCCTTGAATTTAAGCCCTTTACATGATACATATGTATCATATACCTTGACATGATGCTGCAGATCGGATACATGGTGGAAATTCTGAATAACGGAACGATTTCTTGCTAAACTGAACCTCTGTACCAAAATATACATGTATATATACCTTGACAGGATGTTGCAGATCATATGCATGGTGAAAATTCTGGGCAACGATTTTTCGCTAAACAACTTCCCTCACGTAACACACATGTATTAGGTATGTGAAAATGTATTTAGCAATGCCCTCTGCCCTCCCCCCCCTCCCTCTAACCAATCGCTACAGAGTTGCGTGCTCCACCAACCCTCTCTCCTTCTCCCCGGTCGGTCTCTCCCTCTGTTCCCTAGTTCCTTTTCCCCTTTCTCCTCTTCCTTTTTCTGCCCCACCAGCGGTGGATGAGCACGTGCAAGGACCACGGCGGCAGCGGCCTCTACGAGCGCAAGACAGCAGAAAAGAAAAAGGGAAAGCAAGAATACATTGGTAATGAGGTAGAATTGGGTGAGCGTGGAGCATGAGATCTTTTCAGATATTTCCACTGCAAACTCAGAATAAGTGACCTACAAATTGTTTGATTCCGACAAGATGAGTGTTAAGCTCGTTGAGTTTCTTTCGAGTTAACCTGCAAACCCAAAGCTCGAATTTGGAGTTCTAAAATTTTCTTGAGTACAAAACGAGTTATTGGTTTGATTGAGGGCAGGCAAGCTTGGCCAATACTTGTTGAGACAAACTCAAACTCTTCAGATAATTCCATCGCAAACTCAGACTAAGTGGTCTACAAATTGTTTGATTCCGACAAGTTGAGTGATTTAAGCTCGTTGAGTTTCTCTCAAGTTAACTTGCAAACCCAAAGCTCGAATTTGGAGTTCTAAGTTTTCTTGAGTAAAAAACGAGTTATTGGTTTGATTGAGAGCAGGCAAGTTGGGCCCATACTTGTTGAAACAATCTCAAACTCGATCGACGGACAGACACGAACCTTTATTTTCGACACACAATCGTGTCAGTATGATATCCTGATACTTCCTGTTTTCATTCTTTTTTCAAAAAATGATAGTCCGTGTCGGGCTATGGTAGGTTTGTTTGCTGCCGCACACCTGGGAGGTGGAGGGAGACAGGGGAGCGTAATTGTGAACAAGATCTTCATGTAATTGACATGTGTATCCTTGTTCACCCTCGCAATGATTCAGGCACGCACTGGGAGAGATCTCAAGATAGCGGCAAAGGCTCTGAGATGATATTGTTACAACAATATCAAACTTTGCCATAGAAGGACCATGTGCTAGTGCAGGACTTTTGTGCACTCTCCTCTCTGCATCACCCCACACCTTGGGGTCTTTCAAGTTTCAGTCTAAAGAGAGCACGTCACGAACGTCGGGCGTCCGTGACCAGTCCTCAAGAAAGCAAGAAAGACTGATAGAAAAAAAGAAAGAGTCCTCCTGTTCCTCGGTGGAACCAATTGCTGAAAGTTTGGAGTCGGCGGAGATCACACACTCAAAAATTCAATGTGGGAGGCAATGAGGGGTGCTTTTATTTGTTCTGTTTGCTCGTCTCAAATACTGTGTCCTCTGGCTCGTTTATTCGAGCAGTATGAAACCTGGAGAAATAGGGCAAGCTACAGAAAGGTGCTAGCTTTGGAGTATGGACACGATCGAAAGGATTACGAGGGACATAGTCTCCAGAATATGGGTCTGGTGGGAAAGTAAAGGGAGGGGGCTGGCTTCGGACTGGTGCAGGAATTTGAGAAAGTTGGTCAGGGAGGTAAGGGGAAGGGAATGATAGGTGTACAGGGAAAAGATTTTCAAGAGGAGGGCACATTGACTCTAAAAGTGTGGTTCGTCCAAAACCATCACGTCGTGTATTAATTCTGAATTATAGCTATAAATAAATGCTGTAAATGCGCAGACGGGGTATTCTATACATCAGCCCTGCAGACTCAGTGACTCAGACAAGCACCCGCTACACTACAAACCACGCCCGGGCGTGCGGCGGCGAGGGGTTTTGGCCCCGAGCTGCCGCCCTCCGAACTTAAAGTCACAGTAATGAGATAAATACTCCCTGAATCAGGGTAGTTCCGAATTTAAGACTCATTCGAATCACAGTGACGGTTCGGCGAAATCCACAAATCAAATGCTGAGACCTGTATCCTGAGACATTACTGATGGCACCCGACAAAGTTTTAACCGTACCTGAGTTCCTGGCGTGCCTCTGTAAAGATCGACCCAACAAGAGATTAAAAGGATTCATTCTTTCGAAATTACAAATTATACTAGTGATACAGCGAATTTGGGATGTATGAGTGGAACACAGAGAGGCTTGAGACAGAGCGACAGAAGACACCGGCAAGAGACGGAGAAGGGAGAAGGGAGAGAGCGAGCGAGAGAAAGAATGAAAGAGACGGAGAGAGGGGGGGGAGAAAGCGAGAGACCTGAGAAGTGCAGCGACCAGCCCATCGTGAACGTCATTGCCGATGATAGGCGTGTCGTCTATTTGCAGTATTTCATCACCCACAACCAACTCTCCACTCGTTTCAGCAGCCCCGTGCTCCATGCACCAAGTCACCCTATACGACTGCTCACCTCTGTGTCGCGTGATTGCCAAGCCCAGAGTGCCATCCATCGACCTAGTCAGCACTACAGTGACAATAGTCGGAGTGACAAAAGTCGGGTTTGCATTTGCTGGGGGTTGTGGAGCGGGAAATAAAAAAGAGCTCATGTCGACAGGCCGCGCGGAGGGAACGCGACTGGGTTCTGAATTGCTCGGTGGGGATTGGGCGGAGAGAAAAGAGGACGAGCCCATGCTGGTAGGGCGCAGGAGTGTGCGTGTGGAATGGGCAGAGGAAAAAGACGAAGAGCCGATGCTGTCGGGCTGCGGAGAGGGAAGCAGACTGTGAATGGATGCTGCGACTGAAACTTGCAAAGGCCGGAATATTGTCAAGATTACTTTGCTGTCTGGCGCGCCCCTGCAACGAATCAACGTAATGAGCTGGTGCGTGAAAAGAGAAAACAAGAGCGGCAAGAAAGAGTGCGTGTAGTCAAGGGAGCGAGAAATTGGGCAAGAACGAGAGAGCAAGAGAAAGCGCATACAATAGCGAGGGCGAGACACGCAGACACAGAGCGAGGGAGAGTGTGTGAGCGCGAAAGAGAGAGAGAGAGAAAAAGAAAGAAAGAGAGAGAAAGAGAAAGAGAAAGAGGGAGGGACACGGAGGGAGATGGACTGAGAGAACGAGAAAAAGTATAGAGAGAGTAGAGTGATTGGAGGGACAGAGAGGAAAGGAGTGCGCGAGAGCGGGAGCAAGCGCGAGAAAATGAGAGAGAGAGCGTGCGCAAGAGAGTGCAAGAGCGAGGGCGTGAGAGAGAGAGCACACACACGCGCAAGAAAGAGAGCACGCGACAGATCGAGAGAGTGTATGGGGTGGTTTTGGTTAGTAGGATCGATTAAACTATAGGTCTCTTTTGCAAAAGAGCCCTATAAAAGAAACATTATTCTACAAAAGAGACCTATAACTTTATCGATCCTACTGACCGTAGCCACCCCATAAGAGTGTATTGGCGTTAAGAAAATGACATACACTGACAGAGGAAGGGACCTTAAGAGTGACGTCACGTGTTCCACTGGAAGTCCATCAGTAAATGTAGCATCCACCTTGAGAATTTCGTCGCCCCCCGCCAACTCCCCGCTTTTCGCGGCAGCCCCATTTGCTTTGCAGGCTGTGACGACATAGCGACTGCTAGTTGCGGACTTGCGAAAGAAGGCGAGACCAACAGCGCCATCCATTCCTCGTGTCAATTCTACTATGATAGTGGACATGTCGTCACTTGCTGAACGGTCCGTGATTGATGTACTGTGTTTTCCGTTGACGCTTGGCGAGGACGAAGACCAGTACCGTGGGGGGTTTCCTGTGTATGGAGAGGCCATTCGAATGAGATCAAGGCTCTTTGAGTGTGACTTTGGCAGTGGAAATTTTCAATGAGAGCCATGGTTGGGAAAAGAGACCGGGAGTGCTTGCCAGAGAAGTGCTGGTGCTGCCCGACATGGGTTGTGATGATGCTTCGCCTTCTTGACCCTGTTTTGTGTTGATCGTGTGTCAATCTCGAGCGGACACAGACAGAGAGAGAACGTGTACACACAGCAAAGCGAGAACGAGACCTGCACACAACTACTGTTGCGAAGGAGTATTGAAACGTGTGTGCCGGGCTCTCCGCGAATAAGTGCCGAGATTTCTGTAATGCTTTTCAGTTGGATATCCTGCCCTTCGACTCCGACAATAAATTCGCCCAGCTTTACCCCAGAATGAACTCCATGCGGAGCTTTATGACCACACACTTCGACCGGCCCCGTCATCACGCCCTCTGCCCGGCTGATGGAAGCGGGGAACAGCAGGGGATAGTTCGTGTGTAGCATCCACAGAAAAAGTACAGAATTTGCGGTGGACATTGATAGTAGGAGAGTACGTATGATAGTAGGAGAGTACGTACACGGACGAGCGCAATACATCACACACTTGTAAGCAAGCGTTTCCCAACTCTCCCTCCAGCTCTGGCCCGCGGCAAGATGCCCCCAGACCACACATAATCTTGACAGAGTAAAGAATTACATGTGCGACTAGGGGGTCTCGGGAAGCCAGCCGAGGGGATGGGTGAAGGAAGAGGGCACAAAAAGACGGTACAGAATGCATGAGAAATATGCTGTGAAAAATCTAGCGTGTGCACAAAACACATCCAAAAAGGGGGGAAAAGAGAGAGATCAAAATGGCAATCGAGGGGAGCAGTAAGAGAGAGACCAGAAAAAAAGCCCAACTCCTCCATTGGAAGAGCGAGTTGCCGACACCTGACGTTTGTACTGCACCCTCCTAGCCACACGAATAGCCACTAGAGATCCAGGACTGGAAACAGATTCAGTCAGCACACTGCAGGAGAGAGAAACATAGACAACCTGATGCACCTAGATACAACGCACAATTTCAAGCATACAACATGAGACATACTGTGCACGGTTTTCTCCGCCCGATTTTTTGGCCTGGGGGGTTTCCATGCCCATTTTTTCCGGCCCGATAATTTTTTTTGGCCACGCCCGGATTGTGTTTGTGTGTGAGATTCTGGGATGCTGAAATTTGTTGAAATCAGCATGATGTATAGATTTTGAGATTCAGGTGCGCACGCGCCCTCGCCGATGCGCCCCTCTTCATTCGTACCTTCCATGGAGTGCCGTGGCAAGCTGCGATGCATCGAGAGAGGAAGCGCTTTCACCGTCAACCGTCAGGATCCTGTCACCTTTTCGTAATTGCTGACTCTTGTCTGAAAAATCCCGCAACGGTATGAAACACGTGTGCGTCAAATATGTGCGCGTACATTGAGGGTACATTTGGTGTGTTCTTGCACATGCAATTCTAGTGAGTAGTCAGTCCAAAAAAGTCTGTACACTCATTTGCATCACAACAAGGGCAGAGTCTTTACAGTCAAATTACCCCACTCTATAGATAGAATCTCGAACGCACCTGCTGGCCCTAGAGGATCCAAGTTCAATACCAACCAAGATTCATCTCTTGTTGTCTGCACTTCTTCTTGTTGCTTTCTGCCTCCCGTGGGCAAGGAGAGCTCCTCTGTCCCATAAAAGATACCCACGTTGCCGTTCTGGTCCCGCGTAAGGATGACCATCATATCCATCGCTTGGTGCAGAAAATGTAGTGACTCGTCTAAACAAACGCATACACAAATGCAAACAGAACACGCCCGAACATATTGAGTGTTTGATCGAGCGGGTGTGTGCGAGTGAAACACGGACACGAAATGGTGTGGGGTGGTTGTGCGAGTCTGCACGCTGTCAACACTCACCCCGAAAAACTAATATT
>Ga0335398_10009421_pt1 | contig 11288 bp, 12 predicted proteins | sample BON03_FD_205742 | JGI IMG/M metagenome (GOLD analysis project Ga0335398, IMG submission 205742) | Freshwater microbial communities from Lake Bonney liftoff mats and glacier meltwater in Antarctica - BON-03 (spades assembly) (version 2) | ecosystem: Environmental > Aquatic > Freshwater > Ice >...
AGTGTGTTACAGTATGTTGCAGTGTGTGACAGTGTGTTGCAGTGTGTTGTGATGTGGTGCAGTGTATTTCTGACGCTCAGAGATAGGAGGTCACGTATACGTGGGGTCAAAGTATATATATATATACATATTGAAGAGAAACATCGAGAGATACCTCGTCCTCGTCGGATGGGCGCTCACACTGCAACACACACTGCACCACACTGTAACACACACTGCAACACACACTGCAACACACTGCAACACACTGCAACACACTGCACCACACTGCAACACAATGCGAGGGGGGACGTCGAGAGACACCTCGTCCTCGTCGGATGGGCGCTCACACTGCAATACACACTGCGACACACTGCAACACACTGTAACACACTGCGAGGGGGGACGTCGAGAGATACCTCGTCCTCGTCGGGTGGGCGCTCACACGGCAACACACACTGCAACACACTGCAACATACTGCAACACACTGCAACACACTGCACCACACTGCAACACACTGCGAGGAGGAACGTCGAGAGACACCTCGTCCTTGTCAGATGGGCGTTCAGACGATTGCAGTCTAGTAACCAACGCCAGCGACTTAGATTTGGTAGCCTTTTTGCTTCTCGCGGCGACTATGGGGTGGCTGCGACTAGTAGGCTCCTTAAAATTATAGGTCTGTTTTGCAAAAGAGGCCTATAAAAGAGACGATATTCTGAAAAAGAGACCTATAATTCAAAGGAGCCTACTAACCTTTTTGCTTCCGGCGGCGACTAGTATAGGGGATTGCGGGGCAGAGACAGGAGCTGTGCGCGCAGCACAGGGCATCTCGCTATCTAGGTGTTTGGAAGCGTTGAGCAGAGCAATGGCTTGTCCGAGGTCACACAGAGAATCTTGGCTTGCATCGTCGTCTTGTACCCGCGCGATCGATACTTTCACGCTTGCTTCGCCGGAAATAGATTCAGCAACAGATCCGTGTTTTTCATCTGGGTTTTGCGAGTTCGCAGAGTTGAGTCGCTCAGAGGTAGCCACCACGGGGGCCATAGGTATGTCCTCGACTATGCTATTGCTGAGCACTTCTAGCGTATCAGCAACTTTGTACTTGATGCCAAACTTGTCTAAGGCCACTTTCAAATGATCTTCCATCAGCACCTTGTTATCCTGTATTTTTTCGTTCCAAAGTCAATCAGTAGTGGTCCCCATCTTTTCACATACATAGTAATCAAACTCTCCAATCTCAATTGACAGGCTACTCTACGCGGCGCTTACAGTCAGCCACAGAAGAAGCTCTTTCGCATCTCCGACTGCATCAGAGCGGCACACGGCGATTTTGACAGCAATCTGCTCGTTGGAGTATGTGCCACCGTCAGCCTTGCAAGACAATTGCACTGTCTTGAACAAGTCGCTCTTGGCCTTCAATCCCTGAACAACATGCTTCATTGCCACCTTAGTGGTGAACGCTGCAAGCAGCACACGAGCGAGCTGCTGAGAGCTAAACCCCACATCCCTTCCTCCTGCTTCTGGCAACCCAGAAACCCCCTCAGCTCTCTGCGCCCCCCCGTGGATAGAACCTGCCAACTCGTGCTGCTGCCCGACTAGAGCCGAGTTTTGCCCTTGTGCATCTTGCGCCAATCTGACAGGCATCCTGGGCTTTGTCGACGTGCCCTCATTCTCACTAGCGGCACTCGGGGTCGGCTCGCAATCATCCGCAATGGCTACACCCGTTGTTGCTGACGCACCCGGTGCCGCCGCAATAACAAGGCACTTTTCGAAAATTATAGGGCTCTTTTGCGATAGCGCACTGCTCGTGTGCACAAACAGAGGGCTCGTGTGTACACCGCCCTCTGCCTCTGTTTTGCTGATTTTCTGAGCGCGAATGGCAGCATGTTCGACGGTCGCGGCTCGTTTTGTCCCGACGTCAGCGACAGTTTCCGCGACGACCTTGTCTGCAGAGGTAGACTCCCCAGAAAGCGGAGACTCGGCATGTTGGGATTGTTTTTCGGGCGTCAGTGGTGTCAATCCACTAGTCACACGCGTTGATTTAGATGCAATTTCTTTTTTGCGATCATCTACAGCACCTGTAATGCTACTGCCGCCTCCACTTTGACCTCCACCACCTTGGTTGTCGTCTTCGGACTCGCCGTCTGACAACGGAGGCCGTGTGTGAGTATTGCTGCTGCAAGGGCGCTTACTACGTTCTTCGACTGCAGACTGCACACGTTTGCCATTTGTTAAAACGATGGTATGATAGAAACGTATTCAACGATCTGAAAGACTTTCAAGATTACCTGCGTTGGAGTAGGGCGCTTTGCCGGGGATGAAAATATGGCAGCAGCGACTTTCTTGTCCATCAGAAACGTTTTCATTTCGGTGAGGCATTCTTTCGGGCGCACGATTGCATCGAAGAGCCACACAGCTTTCCAAGATCTTTCTAGGCGGCTAAGCATGTAGCAGATCTCTTGCTCCTTTTCCCATTCCGGAAAAGCACCGAGAAACACGAACACGCACGACTTTTCGCAACAGTTGGAGCCCACTTGAATCATGAAAGCTTGGTTTTTGATGTTGATCGGCTTCACCATGTACCCCTCCAGCTGATTTGTGAAACTGATCAGATATTTAAATTCGCCCCACACGCTGTGCTTGAAGTTTGGCGACGGATCGCAGAATTTCTGGAAATATTTGAGCAACGTCTTCCGCACGTCACCGTCTTTGAGGCCTCCGAGTTTGACCGAGTGAAACAGAATAACTGAGTATCTTGCCCTCGAGACAGCCACATTGAAACCAGCCTCGTCTTCTGAGACTTTTCGATTTTCGCCAGCTCCAATCACCATACTCAGCAGAATGATGTCTCTTTCACCCCCCTGAAACCCGCGGGCATCTGCGCACCGAATCGGTCCGTGGAGATGTCGTCTTGCGCTTATATAGTCGTCCTCGTCGAGGAGTCCATCGATTACTTTGGCTTGGTTGGGGTGCCACAAAGAAATGATTCCAATGGTCCGTTTGTACTCCTTGCAATCATCTTCTTGCAGCAAAACCTTGACCTGCAATCACCCCAAAACGTGAGAGACAATGAAATATCATTTTCAATTTCTCGAGACAATGAAAACGAGAAATTAAAGCGCCAGATAACATTGGATGTCAGATGGTACAAGTACAAACCTGTTTCACAATCATTTTGGCTTCTTCTAGGTTCACCGGCTTGATCACTGTGCTGCTTCCCCCTTCAACAAACTTCATCTGGATGGCCAGCCCAAATCCCGGTTGACTTTCCCGCATGGGAATGAGACAGTTATCGTAGCAGAGCTCATTCGAAAAGCCGATGATTTCCGGCAAACACCTGAGCCACCAATGTTCAGAAACAAACACATACATATGTATATATATAGAGAGCGAGAGAGAGACAGTTTGGAAGAAAGAAGGCGGTAGGAGTGTGTATGGCGTGTGAGAAGAGGACCTGAAGTGTTCCCGCAGACGAATAGTAGTCTCGGGTCCATTGTACGCGGTGGCAAATAAGTCAAAGATGGACTTCCCGGGCAAAAGATTATCACAGGTATCTCTTGGAAGATCGTTTCCGAGTTTTTCCAAAATCATTTGCTTGTAGTCATCCGAGCTGTCCGGAGGATTCATCTGCTTATTATCCCCAATGACAACCAGTTTTTTGCCTCGGAGAATGGCGGGAAGAGCCTCGCAATCCGATAGCGAGGCCTCCTCAAAAATGATTAAATCGAAAAGGCCGAGCTGTGCAGGCAACATCTCTGAAACTAGGTCTGTGGGCATGATCCAGATAGGCAGAGCATCCAATAGATGTGCAGGGCGTCCATCGGGAGAGTCCTGCTCGAACAACTTGAAAAGACGGTCCTGCACGTGGTGGAATCTTTTGGATTTGGGTTTGGTTTTTTTACCGACCATGTGAGACGCCTCCTCGTATTTATCAACAAAGTTCGTCAACAGCCGAGGAAACCCAGCGACAGAAAATCTTTGGATGGCGTGACGCAAAGTCTCCTTCCCTACCATTTCTTTCAAAGCTCGTCGCCGATTCCTCTCAAAAATCTCTCGATTCTTAATGCGTGGATCATCCATCCATGCGCAGGGTAGGGTACTCCGCAATTTCGCGAGCAAACTCTTACAGCTCAAGAGAATCAAATACAATCGCCATTCTGAAGGGAGGACAGCATTTACATCCTTGTCCCCAACAACTACGTTGCGTAACTCTTGAGCCCACGTCTCTAATCCTGCATTTTGCACTTGTAAAATCATTTGCATGATCGTTTCCTCACCCTCCTCCATCCTGACACCTGAAGAATTTTTACGAGGAGTACCCATTAATTTAGAACTCCATGTTACTGCCGCCGACACCAACAACCCGGTCCAGCCCTCTTTTGCGTGAGCCGTAGTATCATCTTTTGGCGCTACAGATTTCGGTTGCGCCCTCAAATTTTCGATTTGTTCGCGAATCTTTGTGCTGGATTTGAATAGCGTTAACATCCGTTGCCGATTGCCATGATCCTCCAGGACCTTGGCGAGATCCTGCTCAACGAAAGAGGCAAATACACAAAAAGGTGAAAGGGCATGTACACCCGCATCCTTGTTGATCTCGGCATGTATCATTAGCGCAACTTCTCGCGGAGTCCTGCGCCTGACTTCATCGAGCAAATCGTCTCCATCGCACATTTCCGATATAACACCAGCCAAAACTGAGCTCCCACCAGCACTCGCAGCAATATCACACAGACTTTTGCACGCAATCTGCGACTCGTCTCTGAAAAGCGTCTCGATCTTTGCGATTTTCACCGAATTTCTCTCTCTGTCCTCTCTGCTCTTGACTATCTCGACCTCTCTGCTCTCGACCCCGTGTCGATCATTTCTACTGTCTTCCCGAGCGAGAATAGGCAGGATCTGCACAGCAGCGTTGAAGCGTTTGTAGGCTTCTTTCTGATCTCCCCATGAGATGATGAGTTTTTGTAACGGACCGTCGTCAAAGAGTCCATTCTCTCCCGCGATTTTGTCTCGGATCTCGTTCAAAGCAGCTGGCAAAAATTCTCAAAAGTCAGCCATACGGGTATTTGATATGGTACATTTAGTAGCGAGCTGACTGTTGAGAATCGTCAAAGAATCTATTCTCTCCCGCGATTTTGTCTCAAATCTCGCTCAAAGCAGCTGGCTCAAATTCTCAGGAGTCAATTTCATGGTCATTCGATGTAGTATATTTAGGAGCGAGCTGACTTTTGAGAATCGTCAAAGAATCCATTCACTCTCGTGATTTTTCCTCGGACTCAATTACAGCGGCTGTTTACTATTTCTCGGAAGTCTGCTTTATGGTTAGTCGACATAGTAAATTTGATGGTGTACTGCGTTTTGAGAATTTCGACCTGAGGACTTGCTGGTGATGAGCACTCTCTTGTTGTTGGCCATGTAGTGGCCTGTGATATTGGCTGCCAATATGTGTTTGTGTGTGTGTGTGTGTGTGTGTGTGCGTGTTTGCGTGCGTGTGTGTGTGCGTGTGTGCATATGTGTGTGTGTGTGTGTGTGTGTGTGTGTGTGTGTGTATGTGTGTGTGCAACTATGTTTGCGCAGGTGTGTGTGCGTATACGTGTGTGTGCGTACGTGTGTGTGTATGTGCGTGTGTGTGTGTGTGTGTTTGTGTATGTGTATGTGTGTGTGTGTTTGTGTATGTGTATGGGTGTGTGCGTGTATGGACACAGCACGTTCCAGAGACACAGTCAGTGATACTTGCTCCGACCAAGCATTTCGAGTCCCACACGCTCAAACTGAAATTGCGGGTCAAACAAGCAAAATTATATAGTACATATTCAAGTTTGCCGGGCGAATTCAGTACAAACTAGTGCTCTGGCGACCAAAGGGTCCTCCTTTCCGTTGTGTTCCTAATAAACATCATCTCTCGAAACAAGAAAGAGATATTTGCAAGTGATTTTTAAGAGCAATTGATACTCCACCCGTGCATATCAACGTCATGTTTTTGCTCCTTAACAAAATTATGTCCATTTTGGACATAATTGCTATAACTGAAGACAGGTGGGCTATCAGGTGAAATTTCTCGATTCCATGAACCTTACATGAAATCTATTTTCGCAGCACGCTCGGTCGCGCAGATTTTTGCTGGAACACAGTTCATTTGAAACACACGTGATACTTTGGAAACTAGAAAAGCAATTGATACTTTAGAAAAGCAACTGACGCTAGAAAAGTAAGCGAATCTTGAAAAAGCACGTGATAGTGATAGAAAAGCAAATGAGACTGTGGAAACTAGAAAAGCAAGTGATGTTTCAGAAAAGCAAGGGATATTTCAGAAAAGCAAATGAAACTTACAAAGCAAGCGATACTTGAAAAGTGATACTTTCGAAAAGCATATGAGACTAGGAAAGCAAGCAATATTTGAAAAGCACGTGATTGTGCTAGAAAAGCAAGAGAAACTTTGGAAACTAGAACAGCAATTGATACTATGGAAAAGCAAATGACGCTAGAAAAGCAAAGCAATACTTGAAAAGTAAGTGCTACAAAAGCAAGTGAAACTTTGGAAGCTAGAAAAGCAAGTGATACCTTAGAAAAGCAAATGAGACTACAAACGCAGGTTATGCTTGCAAAGCAAGTAGTGGTGATAGAAAAGCAAGTTATACTCCGCGCAAGATGCTATTTGGATGCGGGGTTTCGACTCCGTATACACTTTTTTGTATGATTTGTACCATTAACTGCGAACTAGACTGCATTTTGATTTCACAAATTTGAGTGAGCCGGGGTCAATATCCGCGTTTTCAGTGGACGGGTTCGACACCCGCTGGATTCCAGGAAGCTATTCATGCGATTGGCAACTAGAAAAGTAAGTCGTACTAGAATTGTAAGTGATACTAGCAAAGCAAAGCAATCCTTGAAAAGCAAGCGAGCCTTGAAAAGCATGTGATCCTTGCTTCAAGCACATCCTTTAGACTTGATGGTATTGTGAGTCAACATCCTTTAGACTTCATGGTATTGTGAGTCAAAACTAAAAGGAAAAGTCCTTTTTGATGGGTACTGTGCCACTGCACAGGGTTCGCTCGATTGGATTGAGGTAGATCTTAGGGCGCGCCAAGCTTCTTTCTTTACATTGTCAAAACTAAAAGGAAAAGTCCTTTTTGATGGGCACTGTGCCACTGCACAGGGTTTGCTCGACTGGTTTGAGGTAGATCTTAGGGCTCGCGAAGCTTCTTTATTTAGATTTCACACGCTAAAATTGCGGTGGTATTGCGAGTCAAAACTAAAAGGAAAATCCTTATTCAAATGTGACTAGCTAGTGGTAATAAAGTAAGAGGTGATAAAGTAAGAGATTAAAGGGCTGCACTTACCAATAGTGTGCGACTTGCCCGTCCCTGGTGAACATTCGCAAAAGTCAGCTCTATAGTCATTTTACAGAGTATATTTAGTGACGAGATGAGTATTCAAAATTAGTCAGAAGACGACTTTTGAGAAAAATTACCTTGGGCATAATTCTATCTGGGAACTTCTATCTTAAAGAATTTCCATCTCTCAGAATTTTTACCTTCGTATGTTTTCTACTAACCATTCAGAAGTGTAATGATTTTCCAGATTTCAACATGGTGGCCCTTGGACAAGAACGCAATTATTCGACTCCAAATTCTTGAGAATGTCAAGCTGGTCCTTGTTTTGTTTCAACGGGGGAAAAAAAGACGGAAAAAGAGAAATTCTCTATTTCTACCTGGGGGCCCTTGGACAACAACGCAATCATTTGACTCCAAACTCTTAAGAATGTCAAGCTGGTCCTTGTTTTGTTTCAACGGAAGGAGGTATTCACTGGCTGCGAATGAGGGGGTCGCCCGTGAACTCAATGCGACTCCTGCGCTGGTGCATATGGGCGTCCACAGTGATGGTATCCGCTCTTCGGACACACCTGTAAATATGTATATGTATGATATATATGCATATATGTATACATATATTCATATATCCACAGTGATGGTATCCAGTCTTCGGACAGACCTGTATATATGTATACGTATGATATGTATGAATATATATACATATATTTTGGAATGTGTGCACATATATATACAGTTGCGTCTCCCGCACTGGTGCAGATGGGGGGCGTCCACAACATTTTTTGATATGTGTGTACATGTGTACGCAGTTGCGCTTCCCGTGCTCGCGCAGATGGGCGGGCATCCAGGATATTTTTTGATACGTGTGTACTTATATATGCAGTTGCGCCTCCAGCTGTTGTGCATGTTGGACGGAGTGTAAATTAGTAATATAATGTATCCTCGCTTCGGGCAGACCTATTTATATGTATGTATATGAATACTTTTGGATTCTATGTATCTTTTTGGATATTTAGACTCTATATATGTATATATCAAAAATAGAGTCTAAATATATATATACGAACATATGTATGTATGTATATATATGTATACGAACATATATATTTAGACTCTATATATCTATGTAGACTCTATATATTTATGTATATTTAGACTCTTTCGATCCATTGAGACTCTGTATATCTATTTCGAGTCTATACATACACTCCCGCTCTGGTGCTGATAGGCGTCCACAGTGATGGTGTCTGTGCTTCAGGCAGACCTATATGTATATATATGAATATATGTATGTATATGAATACATAAAATATATGTGGGTATATGAAAATGTGTATATGTTAATGCGTGTACATATATATGCAGTTGCGGTATGTGCTCTTTGGGCAGACCTATATGTATGCATACATATGAATATATATATACACATATTGATATGTGTGTACACATATAAATACAGTCACGCTCTTCAGATAGACCTATATGTTTACATATGAATACATGCATGTATATGAAAATGTATTGAAATATGTATATGTATAAATGTGTATATATACATTTTGATGTGTGTGACCATACATCTAAAGTTGCTGTATGCGCTCTTCAGGCAGACATATACATCTATATATATATATTCGTATATGAATATATATATATGTATTTTGATATGTGGGTACATATGTATACAGTTGCAGTATGCGCTCTTCAGACAGACCTATATGTATATACACGAATGTATGCTTGTGTACGGAAATAAAAAATACATGTATGTATATAAATATACATATATGCATATTGATATGTGTGTACATATATAAATAGTTGCGGTGTGTGATTTTCGGGCAGACCTCAGAAAGTCTTCAGAAAGTACTGGGGGTCTTGCGTGACAATACGCCAGGCAAAATGTATGTATACATATGAATATGTATATACTGATATATGTGTACATATACATACAGTTGCGATGTGCGACGATCTTCGGGCAGACCTCAGTGAGTCTGCAAAAAGTACTGGATGTCTTGTGTTGCAATACGCCAGGCAAAATCAATCAGTATATGTATGAATACATATATATATATATACTGATATTTATGTACATATACACACAGTTGCGATGTGCGACGATCTTCGGGCAGACCTCAGAGAGTCTGCAGAAAGTACTGGGTGTCTTATGATACACATCTTCGGGCAGACCTGTGTACATGTATATATAAGAATATATGTATATACACATATATACTGATATATGTGCACATATACATACAGTGGGGTAGAGATTCAGACGAATCTGAAGACAGCGCTGGGCGTCCTGCGACACAATACGCGAGGCATCCACTTTCTCTCTCTCACTCTCACACACACACACCTTCTCTCTCTTTCTTTCCTCTCTCTCTCTTTTCTCTCTCTCTCTTTCCTCTCTCTCTCTCTTGCACTCTCTCTCGCACTCTCACTTGCTCTCTCTGTCTCTCTCTCTCTCTCTTCGGGCAGACCTCAGAGAGTCTGCAAAAAGCGCTGGGTGTCCTGTAATACAATACGCGAGGCATCCAGGTTCTCTCTCTCTCTCTCTCTCTCACACACACACACACACTCTCTCTCTCTCTCTCTCTCTCACTCTCTCTCTTTCTCTTTCCTCTCTATCTGTCTCTCCCTGTCTCTTTCGTTCTCTCTCTCTCTCTCTCTTTGGAGTAGACCTCGGAGAGTGTGCAGAAAGTGCTGGGCGTCATGCAACATAATACGCGAGGCATCCGCTTTCTCTCTCTCTCTCACACACACACACACACACACATACACACACACATTCTGTCTTTCTCTCTCCCTCTCTCTCTTTCTCTCTCTCTCTCTCTTTCTTTTTCTCTCTCTCTCTGTCTCCTCGGGCAGACCTCGGAGAGTGCGCAGAAAGCGCTGGGCGTCCTGCGACACAATACGCGAGGCATCCGGTTTCTCTCTCTGAAAGAGAATCCACGTGTCAAAGATTTTAAGATCTTTTGTCGTGTCTCTGTCGCTCAAAAGATAGTCCCCGTGTTCGACTGCATCGAACAATTGCGCTCTTCGAAACGTCGCATCAAGCACGCGCCCGATCTTGTTCAATAATGACTTGTATGTGGCTGGGTCGAAGGGGTTGATCGGGCCCTTATTTCGGGACCGGATCCAGTGATCGAGCTTCTGTTGCGCTTTCGCCTGCAACGCGTCGCCGTCCGCTTGACGGATAGAATCCGCGAGTCTAGACAGCGACGGACATAGTCGGATTTTGGTGTTGTAGTCCAAAAGAGTCGAGTCCGGGCTGAATTCAAAATGATCGCGACGGCAGCACAGGTCGATTTCTAGCAAAGGGCAATTCATGTTGGTATCCCTATCCATATTTTTCCGGATGACTCCAATCCCACAGGTAAGCACCATATCAGATTTGCCCTCTGAAATCTCATGCATGGATTTCAGAATGGGTTTGAGCTTCATGATCCGTCGGTACTTGGTGAGATTGTCGCGGTATTTCCTGACGTTGTCCGGCAGGCTTGAAGTCGTCGCACGAGTCGGTTTGACAGTCTTGAGCCCGTCTTTGCCTGCATTTTGAAACCACTTCGGGAATTCAGCACTCACCTCACGATCATCCGGTTTCGCCGCTTTGGGATTTTTCAGACGATTGCACCGGAACCAAAAATTCTCGGCGCTGTTTTCGGAACCCGGGTCACCCGTCTGTAGCGCCGCCTCAACGCCAATTTCATGCACTTCTTTGGCCTCTTTGTCAAAGTCGAGGGGGGTCAAAAGCAGACTCCCGCCTTTGTTGCGTCGTTGTTCTAGTTGCTGAAGTGTGAGGGACACCGCAAGAAACGCCGAACGGCCGCTCGCCATTGGCTGAACTGTTATACATATATATATGTATGTATGTATATATATATATGTACGTAAATATACATATATGTATATATGCATATACATATATATATGTATGTATATATACATATATATGCATATATATGTATACA
>Ga0335398_10009422_pt1 | contig 11283 bp, 8 predicted proteins | sample BON03_FD_205742 | JGI IMG/M metagenome (GOLD analysis project Ga0335398, IMG submission 205742) | Freshwater microbial communities from Lake Bonney liftoff mats and glacier meltwater in Antarctica - BON-03 (spades assembly) (version 2) | ecosystem: Environmental > Aquatic > Freshwater > Ice >...
CGTCTACACGCACATGTACACGTACACGCACACGCACACGCACACGCACGTCTACACGCACATGTACACGTACACGCACACGCACACGCACACACAGTAACAGTGACAGGCTTAGAGACATAGACAGATTCAGAGACAACGTCCGAGACAGAGTCCGAGACAGAGTCAGAGACAGAGTCAGATTCAGAGACAGAGACAGAGACAGTGACTGTGACAGCGACAGTGACAGCGACAGAGACAGAGACAGAGACAGAGACAGAGACAGAGACAGAGACAGAGACAGATAGACAGAAACACTCACAAACCGCACGCCGCACGCACACACGTGAAGCCAACGTTTACTCGTACCAGATCAATGGTAAAGCCGTTGGTAGTGCGTCGTGTCACCCATCCTGCTGCATCTGTGACTGTTATAGTGAGATAATACCGGACTCCTGGCCTCAATCCTAGAGAAGAGATCAAGCTTGGAGCTGTATTAATGCTGTCTAGCGCTTCAGTCGAGATATCATCCCCATACGGAAAAGTTCCAACATCTAATTCGACTGTCTTTAAGCCCGCAGGCTTGTCTGAGCATTGCAGATTAAAACTTAAAGTGTTGAGAGTATGGAGGTCTTTGACGAAGTCGACATTGGCTAGCGAACCATTCACGACATCAACAGCGGACCTGTATGAGAGGAATATCAGATGTATATTACATAATTTTTGCAAAACCAAATTACTGCAGCATTTTGTGATTGACAAGGAGGGAGGAGACGGTATGATGAATTTTGACCTGCATTCTGGCGGTTTGAGATCAAAAACGATCTGGCTGCCGAGGATCTCCGAGAAGGCAGAAGCAAAATTGTGGGCTACAGCCTTGAATTGAACTGCTAAGCCATGCTCAATCTGCTTATTCTCAACAACAATAGATACAGCAGGCGACCCAGGATTCAAGCTGGCAAATGGAATCATGTACTTCAGGTTGGCCATAACTAGCGTATATTCGTACTGGAATAACCCTGCATTAGGATCTGAAAAGCCAACCCAACTAACGTCCAGGTTTCGAGATCTCACATACTGCAAGCCCGTTTCTCTATTTACCCAGATTAAGCCGTCGGGAGACTTGGGTCCATCCTGCTCAGTTTTTAATTAGTTATGGCGTGTGATAACAAGTAGCTCGTGGCTCGATCTAGGTTATAATCCATACTGAACACCGGTCACATGAACGAAAACGAAAAGTACCCAAAATCATGCCATTTTAAAGATACAGTAGTCTCTGACCATTTTCTCGTACCGGAAAGAAGTGAATAGGAGGGGACGAAAAGCTTTCGACGATTCCCTTATTGTTGGACGACTGAAAGACAACCGTATAGACTCCTTCTACGGGAGGCAGCACCACGGATAGATCGCGCGCGAATGGTGCATCTGTGTATTCTCTTTGTTAGAACAGACAAATTACAGCCCACGGGTCTTTGTTTGTATATTAAGTAAAGAGAGGCGTGTGAACTGAGCTTTTAAGTATCATCTTTGTGCAGCCAATATAAGACTTACAATTGGATACGAGGTAGACATCACTTGGAATCTCTAACAAAGTACCTGTCAGCACTATCCTGCTTGGGAGCCACTCAAAAGTGTGAGGATTGTTGGAAATCAATAAAGAGAGCGAGGTTATTCTCGAATTTTCGTCTGGTTCGTCAACAGAAAATCTAATGCGAAGACAACTCTTCTTCACCATCACGCATTTGTGAACGAGACCAGTCCTCGGCCTGCAATTCATGAATCCATGAATCAGGAGCAGAACACAGCATGTTTTTGATGGCATGACCAGTCACATTTACTATAGAGCATCACATGACTAGTGTTGAATTAGGATATGAGCAGACCTGAATTCTGTACATGGTGATTCTCGGAAATTTGCGGGCGCATGATCCCCATCATAAATAAAATCTCTCAATAGACTATCTTGAACTGCAATGCGCATCATTGGTGCAGTTCTGTCCCAATTAAGAATAGCACTTGATGTCGAGCTTCTCAAATTAATGTTGGAGCACCTGTGGTACCAATCACATGTCAAGGCATCATAGAGGATGACTGCACGTAGTACAGTCTTTCATGGCAGTTAAGAATACAGTTACTTCGACTAAGATTAAGTTTCGGAAGACAACATATGTTAGAACATAGTCTGAATGTGCACATATATTCAGGCCCCTAACACTAAACCATTGACCCGCATATGCAAATTCAGAAGCTGATTTTCTTTCTTAATGACCATGGACAGTTGTATTTGAACGAGCACAAGTGAAGTCTTGGACTAATATACCTGATGGTCACAACCACTACAGCTCCGTGCGGAATTAGAAGGTTCCGGCCTTGAAACGAGGTAGACAGTCCAATGTCCAAACATGGCATGAAGTCTGAGTCATCTACATCCGAGCCGATACACACCAAATAGCTGAAAATCTCAGATTCTTCTTCTGAGAATCCAAGCCAGTCAATATTCACAGTGGATAACGAGGTTTGGAATGCCACGACTGAACCAGATATTGGCGGTGTTGAATCCACGAAAGGCACATCATGTCCAGGGCCTTCTATGATGCTTGCACGCATGCTCCAACTTACTAATGTCAATTTCAAAAATTTGCGGTATTTGAACCCACAAGGGATGAAACCCAAACATAGTTTTAGAGTAATATGTTCTGCATAGGCATAAACCTCCACAGCCAGGGGAATAATCTCCAGTTTCGTTGTAAAAAAAATTCCCGGTAGTCGCTGTCTCGATGGAAAAAGAGACAGAGATACTGCAGGTATGATCCTCGTGTTTAGAATGGTGGCAGTCACCCCAACGCCTCCTCGAACTACAATAAGGGACAAGAATGCCTTGCCATCAAATTCAAGTCTTACTGAAGGCACGAGAGCAGCTGAGACGTTGAATCCCGCGAGACAAATTTCAGATTTCATATCCAGGCTTGCTTCCCAACTTGCACCAATTGAGAGACCTATACAGAGCGGTGTTCCCGGTATGCATATCTGATGCTCCCAATGGATGAGTATTCCTGTAGTGCCCCAGATCCTACTTTCTAAGCTTGAACATAATGTTGAGGAATGATGCCGAGGAAGTGACGGTGAAAGCTCGAAAATAGGCTGATTTAAAACCGAATCTCCCATCACCGTCAAATAAATTTCGTTTTTCGAGACGTGCAGGGTTTCATCCGCTATAAATGGGGTCGCAAAAATGTATATTGAATCCTCCATCCCCCTAATTACTTCATAAACGTCAATAGCCTCTTTCGTTGCAGAAGCAAAGCAGAGCAGTAAATACCCTCCAAAGATGATGTCCTCAGCTTTAAATGCTAGTCCTTTTGCACCAGCAGGAACCCGAATAGCGTACTGCAAGGACATTCCCAAGGCGTTACCATCACCGGTAAGATCCCATGTTGATGTTCCTGTGGTAGAGGAATGAGGGAAACATTCTTGTTTGAGATTTAATGATGGTGCACAATCAAGGCGGTGAAACTCAACCTTGCAAGGGGATCCAGAGTGTTGAGTAATGCATCGTGAGAGAGCAACCATCTGTATGCCAGTCTTGCGAAAAAGGGCGATGCCCTGGACATATTCACCTACCACTAGACATATCTTGTTTGTGGCAAAAGTCTGTACAGCGACCAAACCATTGGCGTCTGCTTCAAAGCCACACGCGAGGCCCAGATTTGAAGACTGCACACCTGCAGATTGCGGAAGAACATATTCACCAACCCACAGCCGCAGAGTTGTTGGGTCAAAGAAAACACTGGTTGGACGAATTCCTGTCAACTGGAAATCAATAGAATGTTTAACATTCAATCGCGAGGGCCCAGGACTCTCCAAATCTGCCATAATATCCGCCACAGCAAACCCATGCAGTTTCCCCTGATTTGCGCTGCCTACCCACAAGAGCGCATTGGCAACAGTCACACCATCAACGCTTCCTTGAAATGGTATAAATTCGTTTGCGCGCCCAGAGAGCTCAAAGATCTTTTCAATCGATGCACCTTCGCTTCCTTTTATCCTTAAAACGACAATGAGAGACGCTCGCCCTTGCAGCTTTTTGAGACCATGTGGTTCGAGAGTCACGAGGACTCTCTCGGATCCAAAGAAGGTGGATGCACGAATTGAGTACCCAGAATACAACCCTGGTGCTGTAATCTTTGGCAATATCGCTCCATCTTCATTAAAATATGCATATGCGATTAACTCAGAAAAATCCTGATACTTTTGGCGAAATATGTTTGGTTGCCCAGGCTCAGCTCGTGTTTGCATCTGAATGCAGAGTGACGACGAACAGACCAGCGGTATCTGGTCTGACAATGTCGTCGGCGCCGCATGGCCCAAACCGTGAATTGCCAGCAATTCTAGATCTTCTTGGATCAGAGGACGGGATGCAATCATCGATGCCCATGCCGTATCAGCAGCGATTGCAAACACTCTTAACTCTTCCACGGTCGGGTATTGACCCAGATAGAGAGGCGTAAATCTCTGGCTCGTAATTGTCTTGATGTGATTCTCTGCCAACGTTAAATTGTACAGATTCGCTTTCAGTAGCTGGCGGTTGACGTTGCGAAGTGCGACAGCAAATTCGTCTGTGGCCTGCAGCCCCATCGTGGAAGAAAATATTTCTTTTTCCTCCAAGGACGCGATTTCAACAATTAAATCCGTCGACATAACAACATATACATCCTCCCATAAAGTAGCGGCTTGCTTGATCAAGGAAGTAAACGAATATGAAGAAGTATTTAGTTTTGGTTTTGGGATTTCCGAAGGTACTGCTTTCATCCAGCACACTGCCTGCACAGTAGCCTTGGCATTGTGCAGTTCCTGGGAATGGTACGTGCTGTTTTCAGCAATTCGGCACAGGCGAGTCAACCCTGTCAGAATAAATTCTGTTTGCGCCTCGGCTTTTTGATTGCTTCGAGCAAGGAGAAAAAAGGTATCCAGGGCAACCAACAGAGGTGTTCCTTCCAGTCCAGCGGCATTCATCACTACATCTACTTCATACGCACTCGTGATGAAATCGCTCAGCGTAGTGCTGTCAGCGCAGAGAAAATACGATGTCAGCTCGTGAATGCATTTACAAGTGCCGTTGCGCGCAAGGTGCTCAGCAAATGAGCAGATTTCTAGCCAGATCGATTCCAAAGACTCGATAGGAAGCTGAGTTAAGGATGAGGTGAAATCTATGTACGACAAGGTGCGCGGTCCTTGGCTCGCTAGCATGAGCTCTTTTCCAACGGCATCTACGACTACTCGTCGGTACTGCAGGGTCGTATAAACATCAGAGGCAACAAAATGTAAAGAATTCATAATAATTTCTTTTGCAACCAGAGGATTGTTTTGGCCGTCCGCGCACAGAATTGCCATTGATCGCTCAAGTTCTGGTTGCATGTTTGTCGTTCCAGTAGCATTTTTGCAAAACGATGTCGCCAGCGCTGATGGAAAAGATTGTGCACTGTCGTGTTTCAATGCGAGAGCAACCTCATATGCTTCATGCGCAGATACTGACAGCGCTGATGCTTCTCGCGAAATTGTTTCGAGGAAAGGAGACAGGTTCTCAGTGTATGCCTGTGAGAAAATCATGCCCTCGAAAAAGGATTGCTCCAGGGCACTCAGCCTCTTTAGTAGACGAGCTCTCTCATTTTCTAGAGATGCACTCTGTAGCATCATATTTGTGTTGTTAGGTGGGCAAGAGTCACTTTCAGATTTCGTCTCGTCACACATAAGGAATGATGATTCCACATAGAATGCGTGCAAGTCTCTATATACTGTCGTCGTTTCCTCGTCAATATTGAGCAAGCTACTGATAGGTGAGACGGTAGACAATGCAACACCAAAATCGAAAAGACGGTGCTCAAAAGATAGGGCACGTTGAAAAAAACCCGAAAAGGACTCGAGGTGCGAGAGTATGACTGATCGTGCATCCACCAGCTGAACTACTCCTGCGACTGTAGCTCGAAGACGAATAACTTGCTTGAGATGTTTGTCAACCACTGATAAAGACTCTGTTACAGTAAAGTGATGCGGAGTTTGCTGCCAGTTCAAGATTGTTCTCTCTGCAGAATCCACATGGTGTTTCAGTTTGCACGCTGCAGAAAGGTTTTTCAGAACTTCATCCAGTGGTTCAGATAAAAAGTGCTGTTCAGGAAGCTGCTGCATTGCCAAGAGTAGCTGTTGCACCTGTTCTTGGAGCTGGACAAGGCTAGGTTTGGATTGATTTAATAGCTTGAGTTTGAGATGAAGACTTTCTGCGGCTTCCCCATGTTCTCGAGCGGAGGCCATGAGGCTGGAAATGGATTTTAAATGGCTGGAAGATGACCCTGATAGAGGATCTAGTCCATTCAGAATGTCATTCGTCACTTTCAATGACTGTGACAAATACCCACCCAATTTGGGCTCCAACCCCAGAAGGAGCACGTCGTGGTCAAAATTAGACGAATTTCTCAAAAATCTAGTAACTTCTTCCTTTAGAGAGAACATTGAATCCCAAACTTTGGGAATCATAGTGATTCGTTGCTGTAAATCTTGCAAATCATCCATTTGCTGCGCACCGCACACCTGTGCGGCCACACCTCGCAATGATTTCAAGGACGCGTGGAAATTCAGGGCGTAAAGACGCGAATTTTTGTCTGCCAAAATATCCGATTGGTCTTGCAACACTTGATAGATTCGACCTGCAGTTGCAGTTACGTCAATTAAGTACTGTGTCAATTCATGTCCATTGGTAAGATAGGTGTGAGGGTGAATGAGCAAATAGCCTTACAATAGACTCAAAAGAGTGGCAGCAAAAATGAAAACAGACATCATAATGCGACAATGAACAGCTGTGGGAAAACACACCTGATGGAGACAGGGATTTCTTCAGAAGTATTAGACCCTCTTCTCTCTCCAACAGCATGTTCTGAATGATGTCCAGCTCATCAACGTTCAATTTAGACCAAGAATCATCTAACTGTGCAACGTGAAGCTTAACCTCTAGTGCTACCTTTTTGAATGCATCCAATGTAACACTGTTTTGGATGTTTTTGGCTGCAACAAAATCAAGGAACTGACTTTTTAATGCGTTCGCACTCGCCAGCATCGCACCCTCCATCTGTAAAACGCCTGCTAATCGTTTTCGCATTTCAACTAGCCGAAATCTCTGGCCAGAGTGCGGGCGAAGGACGACCTGCTCCATTGTACCGTGTAACAATGGAAAAAATGCAAGTTTCTCTGGAAGCATCGCTAATTTTTCAACGGCTGCCTCAAATACTGACTCCAATACCCCCCAATTTCTAGATTGAATCAGGAGAGCAGCCCTGCGCTGAAATGTCTGCAATGATGATAACTCTGCACTGAGGATCAAAGTATCCGAGTCAAATTTGAATAGCAATCTGTCAGATATATTTACCAGTGCTTTGACAGATTCAAACGACGTCAGCTCTTTCACATGCTCAACATTTCTCTCGACATCGGCCTGAAAGTCCAGGAGTGCTGATTTCAAAAGATTTGAAGAATTAAGGAGCGCACTATTACCTTCTGTCAAGTGCCTTTGGGCAGACTGCATTGTTTCAATAACCTTACCAGAAGACATCGCAAAATAGTCCAAGGCTTGAAGCCGTTCTGAGATCTGCGCTGATGGTTCCAGAGATTGCACCTTCAAATCCTCAGAAAAATATCTCAAGACGTTTTCTTGCATTTGGCAAAATGCAGTAATGGTCTGTGGACCTCGCTGACTTCTGTGTATCATAGTCAAATACGATTCGTCTCGATGGATTGACTCCATGGCTGACGAAACTTTCCAGAGTGATTCCACAAAAGAACTTGCTCTCACCTCGTGCGACGGTTTAACTTCCCACTCTGACAGTGTTGTTTTAAGATCTAGTGGTGCGGGTTTAGGGGATGTGTAGGATGATTGGAAAGAGATGCCAGCTTCCATGATTTTAAATGAAAATATCCAAGCATGTGCAGCAGCAGAGACAGAGTCGTCTATAATAGTTTCCATTCCTCGATCAAATGTCGAAAGCCAAACACGCATTGAATTCTCAAAATGTAAGGTCAAATTTGCTCCTAGAAAGCCATTTCCGAACCTTTTTGTCCAATGAAATGGACTATGCCCAATACTCAATGCCAGAGGTTTTGTTTTGGTTTCAGGAAATATGCCCAAATTTGCAAGCCCTGAGAAAAGCCCTGCAGACAGCGCATCATTCACAAGGTCCAGAAAACTGACACTATTGCGAACGGAGTACAAGAACTTTCCAACTTCGGCCTTGAACAATAGAAGATTAGCGCACCGATGTGAGCAAAAATTCAGGCATTTCACAGGACCACGAATTGAGCATCTCAGAGTGCATATTTTGTGACAGGTTTTGTTGGATACAGATGAGGGGGTTCCAACTACTTTAAGACCAATCGATAGTATCGAAAATGCAGTTTGGTGAGAGCAGTTTTGTTTTGCGAGACTCCGGAGTGTTTGCACCCGTGCTCTAGTGTCAAAAGTAGACGAGTTGTGAAAATGTCGCAGTAGGGCTGCTTCAGAGTCTACATGATTAATCTCGCCCAACGATCTCCGGGCAGCCGCCACAACATCTAGATTGTGATGCGAGAGACCCTGTTCGAGTGATGATATGACACATTCTGATCCCAGATTTCCCATCGCTAGCATTGTGGTACTAAGAAATGTTTGAGATGATGTGTACTGTTTGGATTCCTTTTGACTTGTCTGTCAGGAGAGTAGAGAATGGATGAAGAAAGAGGAGGACATGAAGAGAATTGCACGGGAGATCTTGTCAGCAATTGTCAACAACACAGAGGTAGTATTCAACGATATAAAGATGATAGCTTGATGTGGACTCATAGTGTGTGTGAGAATATGATACATAATGCATTCAGCTCCTGCGCTGTATTGTGCACAAGAAAAGAAAAGGAGTAGTTCCATATGTTATTGACACCTGAAGAACGAGATGCCGGACAGACTCGTTACCCCAGTGCTCACGTTCGTCTGAATCTGCATGGGCCCATTCTTCCCAGAACTCATCTCTGTCAAGCGAAAAGAAACATAGAACAGTCAGAAACCCTGATATCTAATGTGTGGGTAAGCACGTAACAAATGTGTCGCTTCCAACCTGTTAAGTGACCGAATGCTGGCCATGAGATGATTTTGCATGCCCGAAGATGCCCCACGAAATGCTTCTGCCATCTGGATCTGCGATTCTTGATAGAGTTCATCCCGAGTAACGTCAAATTCAAGGGCCTCCCGAAACTTTTGCTGGAGCAGCTTTGATGCCTTTACAGACAAGATACTTGTTCTACTCGTTCCTGCAAATTTTCTGTTAGCTCGTCCAAGTGAGCCTAGCGCAAGCATTGCAGCTGTGCTGACTCGCGTTTGCTTGACAGGGTCACCCAATTGGGAGGCCAGCGAATATATTGTATCAAAAAGTCTCTCGCTCGGATTTACTATGCGATGAGTAGCTTCAATCGCTTTGGTTGCGCATGAAAATGCCATTTCGTTTACTTCAGGCGCTACTTCAAACACTCTTTGATCTGCAATGACATTTAAAAGGAATTCCTGTGCACTTCGGCTCCCTGCCACTGCTAATGCACTCAGCAAACGAGAAACATGTACACTACATGTTGGAGGAAACACACTGTCCTGTCGTGCATCCCGTTCTGACAGTACCTGCAGTATTAAATCCATTTGCCCAACATCTTGCGATCTCTGTAAACAATCATGTATGTACGAATCAGAAACAGAAATTGAAGTTCAGATTTGGCAAAAGCTGCTCTTTCTGTTAATCTGCGAGTGTTTGTGTGTGTGTGTTTGAGATTGTGCGTATATATGCGTATGCAACTATGTAAATGTGTGTGCGTGTGCGCGTGTGTGTGTGCGTGAGCACGCGAGAGAGAGAGAGAGAGTGTGTGTGCATTTGTGCCAGTGTGTGTGTGACAGGGAAAAGGATAGAAAGAGGTAGAGTTAGAAAGAGAGAGACAGGTAGATAGGAAAAGAGAGAGAGAAAGAAAGAGAGACAGCAAGAGAGCAAGAAAGAGACAGAGATTTGTGTATGTGTGAGTGTGAACGAGAAAGCGAGAGAGAAAGCGAGATGGACACAGTGTGTGTAAAAGAAACGACGTGCCTTAAAAAGAGAGTGCGTATGCGCGCGCGAGCGAGAGACTGGTTGTGTGCGTGTGTCCCTGTGTTTCTGCGTACGTGTAAGAGAGAAATAGACAGAGCGTGAGAGAGTGATCAACAAGAGAGAGAAAGAGAGAGTGGGATACAGAGAAACACGTAGAGAACAAGAGACGAGAGAGATTAAAAAGAAGAGATAAATTCTGTTTGTATGTTGTGTGTGTATGTTGGTATTTGTGCGCGTGCGCGCGATCGTGTGTGTGTTTGTGTGTGTGTGTCTGTTTAAGTCTTTATGGTGTGTGAGTGTTTGTTGTCTGTGGACGTGATAATGCTTGCGCTGTTTATGCTTATCTACTCACGTGTTTAAAAAAGTGACCGTGTATGTGTGTATGTATGTTAGTAGACATTAGGAATAGGCGTGAGAAATAGGGGATCAGGGCCTGATTACAGTGCCTGCATGTACAATAGGGAAGTCACGGTGATTAATCAAACGCGATCACTGAGAATCCAAACTTTCTGATTTTTTGGAACGAAAATTGCAATGATCAATCATCATGAGTTCTCGCTATTCATCAATACCAGCGCACATTGAGTTTACACAGTCTTCATCAATAGTCTAAGTCCAAAAATGCCAACTTTACATAGTCTCATGTAGACTTACGATGAGTCTGACAAGGTCATGCATGCACCCGGCTCCATCACACTCAACGAGCCGATTGAAGCAGAGCTCAAGACTCCACACCCCAGCGTCGGTGGACGACTCCTCTGTCCAGCAAATTTCTTCAGGTGTCTGCTGAATCTGGTTCGCGTATTTAGTAAAAGGCGTAGTAAACGTCTCACTTGAGCGCCAATCCAAGTGTTTCGACCTTGTTTCTACACCCTCTTTTTTGTGCACGAACATCAGAGTTGCCCCACCATCAACATGAATCTGTACATTTACGCTGTCGCCACGAGGTATTTCCTCTTGACCCTCGATCACAGGCCTCACCGAAACGTGAGAGACCGACGTGGCGGAGATCTGCGTGTCGTCTTGGTCAAGTATTGCATCCAAACGGCTGCACAAAAAAGCTCAACGGCATAATTAGAAATGCGCAGGCAATTGGCAGGTTTGAAAGCAACACAATATACTTAGTTGGGGGGGGGGGGGGGGGGGGGGGGGGGGGGGGGGTCGGGGG
>Ga0335398_10009425_pt1 | contig 11280 bp, 2 predicted proteins | sample BON03_FD_205742 | JGI IMG/M metagenome (GOLD analysis project Ga0335398, IMG submission 205742) | Freshwater microbial communities from Lake Bonney liftoff mats and glacier meltwater in Antarctica - BON-03 (spades assembly) (version 2) | ecosystem: Environmental > Aquatic > Freshwater > Ice >...
AATAGCTTACCTTCTTCACTTAAGGAAGGTTCTATTTCGCTAACTTTTATTTTTAGTTCTTGATAAGTCACCCCAAAAAATACAACTTTTATCCGAATTTCAACCTATGACACCCTGAATAGTTACGAAAAAACAACCAAAAAAGAAAGTGCAAAATTTTTGAATCGCATAAATAATAGTTTTAGTGAACGGCTAATTAACGGCGCATAAAAGCATACGCTACTTAAACTATTAAACATTTAATGCTATTTAGAAATACCCTAAATAGATGCATGGACTAAACGGGCCCAAAAAACCAAGCATCATGTGCTGAACAGCTTTCCTCCGGACAGTTATTTTTCGCCCTGCGAGGTGTTGCTCCCCTTGCCGCACTTGTGTCTTCCTGGCCATAGTCGGGAACATCGCCTGGGGCGGAGATAAGCCTGGTATCGTGCTACACGTATGCAGCAGGTGAAAACGCCTGCTGCACCGCGGGGCGGTGACCACCTGGCGCGGCGAAAAAGAGCTAATTCCGGTCTCTACCCTAGAAAATATGCCCCCTTTCTAAATCCAAATGAACATCTTTGCCATTCAAATCAGAAACGAAGCCTTTGTACATTTTATCCACAATATGAAAATCAAGCACCTGCCTCCCGTTTGCCGAATTCTTGTGTTTTTAAAAGAAAAATCAACCTTCAAGATCGCGCTAATCGTCACCCTATTGTTTTTCATGGGGGGCGTGCAAGCCCAATCAAACCTTTGGTCGCCCGTCCCACTGGGTAAAAACCTGGCAAAAACGGAGCACACTCCTGATTTGCCCGATCTCGAAAAAGGCGCCCTCTTGCAGCTTGACGTGCCAACCATCCAAAACCTGGGCAAAACCGCCCAAAACGAAACCAGCGGCACACGCGGCCTAACAACGATCATAGATTTGCCGCTACCGAATGGCAGCTTTCAGAAATTTAAGATATGGGAAAGCCCCTTGATGGAGCCAGCACTGGCGGCAAAATTCCCGGAGATTAAAACGTATATGATAAAGGGCATAGACGACCCCTTTGCGAATGGCCGCATGTCGGTAAGCCCGGATGAGTTCGGCGCATTTTTCACTTCCCATCAGTTTGGGCAGGACGTATATATCCGAAAGGTTTTGAAAAATTCCGCTTCCATTTACCTCAGTTATTGGGGAAAAGACGACCCTTCCTTGCAACAGCCCCTCAACTGCTTATGGGAGGGTTCAATCACGCCTCCCCGCGGCGAACACAAAAATATAGCCCCTGGCTCGAACGAAACCGGCGACGTGTTGCGCGTTTTCAGACTGGCGATGACCATTCCGGGCCAGCTTTCCGAAAACTATGGCTGGACCACAAAACCGCAGGCACTGGCTGCTTTGGTGGCATTTTTAGGTCAATTGAACGTCATATTTGAGCGGGATTTGTCCGTCCGGTTTGTGCTGCCGGAAAAGCAGGATAATATCATCTTTGTAAGCGCTGCCAACGATCCTTTCACGGCTTTAGGCGGCGGTGAAGCAGCCAACGAGAACCTTGCCGTTGCCGATCAACTCATTGGTCAGGATGGATTCGATGTGGGCCTGATCTTCGTCACAGGTGCTTGTTGTGCGGCGGGAAAACCTACGATTTGCGGCGACTACAAAGCGTACAACTTTAGCGCGTTTTACAGCCTGCGGGTTACCGCCCACGAAATCGGGCATCAGTTCGATGCTGACCATACCTGGACAAGTTGCGGACCGTCCAACAATGGGCAATTCGGCACCAATGAGTACGGCTCAGGCACCAGTATTATGTCTTATGCCTACATCTGTGGCATAGACAACATCCTGCCTGTTGGCGATGAGACGTACTTCGGGGTCTATTCGCAAATCCAAATGACCAATCACATTAATGCTCAAACTTGCTACAAAACACTGGACACGGGCAATCACGTCCCCACGTCGAGTGTGCCCGCAGATGGTTTTTTCATCCCGATTTCAACACCTTTTGAGCTCGTTGGATCTGCAAGCGATGCGGATGGAGATGATCTGACCTACTCTTGGGAGCAAGTCAACATCCGAAATATTGATTTTACAGCGTCCAATATTTCCATCCAAACACCTCCTGTTCCGGCCGACGGCAATGTACCGATTGCAAGGATATTCAACCCTTCGACCTCCCCGCGCCGCACCATCCCGCAACTTTCTGACCTTTTATCCAACACCTCGAACGTAAACGAACGGCTCCCAACCTACGCACGCAACATCAAATACCGGATGTATGTGCGCGACAACCATCCAGGGGCTGGGGGTACTACCCACCAGCAAGTCAGTTTTGAGGTAGATGGTACGGCTGGCCCATTTCTGGTCAGCACTCCGAACACTTGTGTGACCTGGCAAGCAGGCAGTAGCCAGACCATCACCTGGGAGGTGGCCAACACCGACAATGCCGTTGTCAATTGTAAAAATGTAAAAATCAGCCTGTCTCTGGATGGAGGCTATGATTATCAACACGTTTTAGCCGCCAACACGCCAAACGATGGCTCGGAAACCATTACCCTGCCCATTGGAATCTGCTCGAATAAATCCCGGATCAAAATAGAAGCGGTAGGCAACATTTTTTTCGATGTTTCCAATGCTGATTTCAATATTGAAACCAATAGCACCCCGATTGTGAAAGCCAATGCTTTGCAACTGGACGGCATGGACGATCAGGTAGAAATTCAGAACGAGAACCTGGGTAATTTTGGCACGGGCGAATTTACCATCGAAATGTGGACGCAAACCACAGACAACAACTGTGCACTGATTGGCAAACGAGCGATCTGTAACTGTGATAATTTTTGGAATTTTTTCATTGACAACGGGCGGCTAAGGGCGGAATTTTCCACCTCCAACACTTGCGATGGCTATTTGAATGTCAACGGTGCAAACAACACACTGGCAGACGGCAATTGGCATCATATTGCCTTTGTTCGCCAAGGAACAACCCTTCGATTCTATGTAGACGGGGTGCTGGACCGGACGGTGTTTTCCAATCAGGACTTTAACAATCCTGCAAAGATCACCCTCGGCAACATCGTTTGTGGTGGACAGAACTTTGGAGGCAGCATGGACGAAATCCGCATCTGGAACGTCTCCCGTACGGCCAATGACATCAACGAAAAGATGAACTGCACGCTACAGGGCGACGAAGCTGGTTTGCTTGCCTATTATCCAGTGAGTAGTCAGGATTGTGGCGTTTGTTCCGGAGGAGCAAACGCTTTGCTGGATAAAACCGCCAATGGAAATCATGGACTCCTGCAAAATGGTGCGTACACCAGTCTTTCGACGGCCAACCTCAGCGATTGCCCGAACTGTACGAACGGGGCCGTTTCGATCACAAGCCCCCCCGCCAACCAATCCGTTTCCATCGGTGGTACGGCAACTTTCACCTTGATCGCCTCGGGCGACAACCTGTCGTATCAATGGTATCGCAGCACCAATGCTGGTGCCACTTTTTCAGAAATATCCGGCGCGACAACGAATGAATACAGCTTAACAGTCTCCAGCAGTGCACAGAATGGCTGGCAATTCAAATGTTACGTTTCGAACGGCTGCGACCTGAAATCGAGTGGTCCTGCAAGCTTGTCGTTGCCTTGCCCGACCCAAAACCTGGGTAATATCACCGGATCGGCAAGCCCTTGTGTGGACAACTACTACACCTATTTTGTAAGCCCTAATCCGACTATTGTTACCTGGACCTGGGCAACGCCGGCTGGCTGGTCGGTTACGCATTTTGAAAACATGATTTTTGTAAAACCGGCTGCGAGTGCGGGTACAATCAGCGTGACGGGAATAGATGCTTGCGGGGCATCCACCGCTATGCAAACCTTTTCGGTTGCGCCCGTGGTGGTTTCCATTCAAACGCAGCCTATTTCCCAGACGGTCAACGAAGATACTGCCGTTCAGTTTTCAATAGCGGTATCGAATGGCGGTGGGACAACTACATATCTCTGGCAAGAAAGCAGCGATGATGGCGCAACGTATTCCATCATTTCCGGAGCGACCACCGCGACCTATTCCATTCCTGCCGCAACCTTATCGTACGACGACCGAAAATTCCGTTGCATTGTTTCAAACGCCTGCCTAACCGACACCTCGGAGACCGCCACGTTGAAGGTGAACTGCACCGCTGCCACACCCGCAGTACCGGGCGCGATTTCAGGCGCTTCGCTGATTTGTCCGGACGCATCGTTGACGTATTCGATTGCTTCGGTTGCCGGCGCAACCAATTATTTATGGACTTTGCCCTCCGGCTGGACGGGCAGTTCGAGTAGCACCAGCATTGCCGTGACGGCCAACGGGACAGGCGGTATTTTGACAGTACAGGCTGTAAACGACTGTGGCACTTCGGATGACCAGGCAATTCCAATTTCAATCAACCCGAATCCGTGCCGCCGAGCGGTGCATTTCGATGGCGTCGATGACCACCTCTCGATTGGGCAAAATGGGCAGGCCTTGTCTGGAGACATGAGCATTTCGTTTTGGATAAAACCAGATAGATTGGTCGGTGAACAGACGTTGATCTTTAACGGTCGTGAATTTATCGTCGGTTTGAGCAACCGCCAGATCCGATACAAACACTCGGACGATTGCTGTGGTTACGACAACACGGTAGACATGGTCTTCCCCGGCAATCTGGAGCAGGGCCAATGGACCCAAGTATCCATCACCCGCGAGACGGCCAATCGAACCGTTAATTTTTACTTGAATGGGAATTTTATTCAAAGCCAAACTTATGGTGGCAACTCTGCCCAGCCGGGGGATAACACCACAGACATGATCTTTGGTGCAGGGAAGAACGGTACATGGGCTAATTTCAACGGCGCACTGGATGAAATCAAGATTTGGACGGGCATTCGAACGATGGACGAATTGAAGCAAGACCTTGTCTGTAACCCAACAGGCAATGAACCGAATTTGAATGCTTATTTCGATTTTGAAGCCGGGCAAGCCTTTGGCGATAATGTAGGGCTGACGAATTTCTCCAATCTGGCAAGTTCCTACGGAATGGCTTCCGTTCGAAATTTAGCGATGGGCGGCACTGTATCGAATGTCGTGTCTGGTGACCTGCCTTCGTTTTTGTATCAAGACCTGGACGGGGATGGCTTCGGCGGTGCCATTGTAGGCTGCAACTTTACAGGCCAAACGGTAACAAATTCGACCGATTGTGATGACCAGAACAGTTTGGTCAACCCGGATGCTATAGAAATCTGCAACGGAATCGATGATGATTGCAGTGGAATCGCAGACGACATACCGAACGTCGTTGCCAGTACCAACATACCTGTACCCATTCCGGAAGGGCAGACCATTACCTCTACCCTCTTGATCAACAGTCCGACCACTTCCCTGCTAGATTTGAATGTATTAAACCTCAACATTTCCCACATCTGGATAGGAGATCTAACGGTCAATTTGAAAAGCCCGCAAGGCACGGAAATTACCTTGCTGGATGCGATCTGTGGGGATCAGGATGATATGCTCCTTAACTTCGACGACGAATCGATCGCCGGCTATGGCACTTTTCCCTGTCCGCCGACCAACAACGGGACCTATCGACCACTCTCACCTTTGTCTGCTTTCGACGGAGAAAACCCGAACGGGACCTGGACATTGACGGTTATAGATGTATATGAGGATGCTGGTGTTTTGAAAGACTGGAGCATCGAGTTCCCGTCCATCCCCCTTACGCTGTATGCGGATTTGGATGGCGATGGTTTTGGGAATCCCTCCAGCAGTATTCAGTCCTGCAACACACCTATTGGTTATGTTGCCAACAGCGAAGATTGTGACGACCAAAACGCAAGTATTTACCCTGGCGCCATGGAGGTTTGCAACGACCTTGACGACAACTGCGACGGGCAAATTGACGAAAACACAGGTGCAATCTGGTACGCTGATACCGACGGTGATGGGTACGGCAATGCCCTGGTAGCCATTCAAACTTGTCTACAACCATCAGGGTACGTTGCCAATTCCATTGACTGCGATGACAACAATATTACCATCTATCCAAATGCCACTGAGATTGTGAACGGCCTGGACGACGACTGCGATGGCATGGTAGATGACTCTATTAATGTTAGTACCATAGAGCAGATTATTGGCCATAAATATCCCAAGGGCATCGAATTCACACTACTACCAAATCCGGCGGACGAAATGCTGCGGGTCGTTTTTGCAGGTGACGAATGGGCTGTTGGCAGGATAGAAATTTTTAACCCGATCGGGCAGCGTATCCAGGTGCAGGAAATCCGGGTTTCACCTGGCTCAGAGGTCATTTTGCGAATTGATCAATTCCCGCAAGGCAATTATTTCTTGATTTTCAGGCGGGAGGATGGGGTGATTGTGGGCGAGCGGTTTGTTGTTTTTAGGGGGTTTTAGAACTTGGTTGGGGCGAGTGGTTTTAGTAGATTTTCAAGGTAGCAGCGCATGGGAGTCGAGCTGTGTCAATACATATCCCGTACCAACGGGAAGATCTAGGCGCGGCGGCTGAGCATCTGTTTTTAAGTCGAAGATTGGTTTGTGGGTAAATATTGAATGCCATGCAGGGCGGAAAATGAACGAATTGGGTAATTACAGTGACACCCTGCGCAGAGCATTGCTTGGACATTACTAATGTTGTGTTAATTCAATAGAAATGCCATGCAAAAGAAATACTTATTACCTCTTTCATGGTTACCTTTTTGAATTTTCTTCCAAATGCTTCCACAAATCTACGGCCTCGGAAAATTCAATTTTTTGTTTGTGAAAATGCTTTATATCTAAGTCAGATAACAAATATCTAAGCGTTTTTAGGGCTTCGGGTCGAGCCACCCAAATCCACTTTCGTAGCAGATTTGGGAGCTTGTTTAACCAAGGATGCCATAAGAGGCACTGGGTTATCGCTCGACGCACTTTTGCATAATAAAGGCCATCTTGCATGTTTGCGATATGTGAAAGCATATTCTGCGCTGCATAGACAATGCTATCGAAATTGTCATGCCTGATTGTTTTGTCATGCCCAAAATCCAAAAGCCGAATCACTTCCCATATTGCGTCAGGGTTTTCAAACACAAGGTTTCTATTTGTAAAATCATCGTGCTGGAATGGCGACTTCTTTTCCTTTCTGGCATACTCACTAAAGAATCGGAGTCCCTTAATATTGCCCAATTCAACCAAATAACGGGCATAGCTTAATTGATTTTCAGAGGCTTTGGCAAGTTTCTGCAACAAGATTTGCTCAATCTCAGGGTCAGGGTTTTTAAGGAAATGGTTCAGCAAAATGCTCTCTCGGCGTTCCTCTTGGTGGTATTCAATCTCGCGTAGAAGATTTTTCAAATACGCTGCGCTCTCTCCCAATTCGATTGCAATTTCAAGCACCAGCCGTTTGTCGAAAGAATCAAGTTCAACTTTGCCTTCAGTATAGTTACGAAGCACTGGCAAAGCCGAAACCAATTTTTGACTACGAACAAATTGAAGGTGTGTGGTAAATTCATAACCTTTTGCTTTGCCAATTTTCAGGTTTTCAATAGTCCTCATTTCGAGCTGGGATTTTAGATGAGGTTTGTTGCTCAATATGAAATCGAAAATATCTATTTCTGTACCGATATGGTACTGAAAGCCATGCCCAATCAAATCCAAATACAACTTGTCTGGATAACCATTAAAACCGTATCGAAGCAAAAAGAAGACGAAGGTGACATCTCCCCACGTCACATTTTTGTCCAAATCCATTTTTGGATAATGAGCTTTGCACCACTTTTCCACCTTTAATATTTCCTCCGGGGCAAGGTTAAGTTCGGGGTTTTCCTCAATATCAGATTTGTGGTTTATCAAATATTGGCGTATTTCCCGAACAAAGACCCATTCCCAATTTTCGGTCAACTTTTCAACGATTTCGTCCTTAGTAGTCGGCGTATCGTCATCAATAATTCGAGACAAACGCAAGGGGTAGTTCTCGAATAATGGAAGCCCATTACTGCGCTTCCGATTGTAATCATAAATCTCCCCTTTTTTAAATTGGGTCACACCAAAATCTGAAAAAACACCTTCGATTGCTGCCAACAATTCCTCCTGTTTAAAAAGCATTTCTTTTTCTCTCCGCAAATCTTCAATTTTTTTCTGTTTGAAGTCAACAGCAGGAGCAATCTCTGGTAAAGAGAAAGAGACAGCTGAAACTTCATTTAACCGCAGCACAAGTGGACTTAGCATTGGTTTATTTTGATGTGCGACCCAATAAATTAGGTTCTGAACATATTCCCTTTTCAAATTACCGCCATCAAATCGCTCAATGACGTACTGTAAACATTCATTATCAAGTAATTGCGCTTCGGCTTTCGGGACTCCTTCATTCTCGATACAATATTGAAAAAGCCTAAAGCCCAGCCGATATTTTTCAACAAATGGGAACACAATTCTACCTTCGACATCTCTTTGATACCGCAGCCATTCGGCGAATCGTTCCTTCATCGCGTTCAAAATTCGAGACGCACCATTGTTGGACAATGTTGAAGTTGTGGCTTTCTCGAGTAGCCTATTAACAGGAATTTTTCCTCCCCTATTATTCCAGTGTTCAATCTGAATTGGATAGTTTTCAAAAAAGTTTACGAGTTCTTCTTCCGTTTCCAAGGATTCAAAACATCTTTCCAGTCGCCAGCCTTCATCCATCAATCTCGTTTCTCCACTAAACGTCTTGTCTTCAAGTTCTTCTGTTCGGCGAAGTAGCTTTGCCATATACTTTTTTTGCAGCCGCCTTTTTTCAATCAACGCATAAACAGAGGTTCTAACATGGGCATTTTTTGAATCAAAAAAGGACTCTATTCTCCCTTCAATCTCGGAATCTGTTAAATCATTGAACAGATCGGTCAACGCCTCAATCGCATAATGTCTAACATCGGATCCGTTTTCAGGCGGGGTATATATGATTTGTAGTAATTGCGCTCGCAAGCGCTTTTTCACATCATCAGGCACTAGACCTGGGTTCATGTCTTTCAAAAGTACCAAAGCATTGTTCCGAACAGTAGGTGTGATTTCAGAGCCGAGTTCATTGGCCAAAAAACGGATGTTGTTTTCGCTTTCTCCAAATTCTGCCATCTCCCAGTAGTTGTACTGTCGGTATCCGACATACATATCTTCTTTCTTGCATCGCTTAAACTCCTTTTGAAAAGCGGCTTCTCTAAGTGGTTTTCCTACCCGCTCCCTTTCATGGCGACCAATTTTGATTAGCATAGCGGGTTCGTTTTCTATAAGCCAACTTTGTAAATCGGCTCTCAAACGGCTATTTTCACTCGTTACTGCCAAAAGGAAGGAAAGGGTATTACTCCAAGAATGCTTCAAATGATGGTAGTTAGGCTTGATTCCGATTATTTTTTTGAGCATCTTAAAATGGCTTGCTCTCGATAGTGCAAGAGCCGCGAGGTACTCTTGAATGTTGTTGTGAACAAAGTGCCATTTACCGCCGGATGTTTCTAAGAGAGAAGATTTGACAAAAAGCACTTCCTGTACTTTTTCATTAGGGATTAGTCTTCGGAAATCCGAATCCAATATGACATTCTCGCCCATTGACTCCATTACGAAAGCCAGTCTTTCAAGCGATTTACGGCAGTCGTCTCTTAAATTTTGCCGATTCCCTTCTCCGAAACTACTAGCATCATCAAGCCTCTTTTTTAGGCTTTTCTCAATCAGGTATTCAAAAATATTCACAATGGAATTGGGCAATTGCCAATTGTTTTCTTTGAAAAAATCGCAAATTCGTACGAGATAAAATGGGTTTTCAAGCAGCTGGGCTTGCTCCCAACGGTAACGTTTTGCCCAGTATTCAGTAAACCGTTCGCTGAAATCTCCAAGATTTTCTTGTAGATAATGCCGAATATCCCATGAGCTAAGCCTTTCGAGTTGGTATTCTTTGAATCCGGGCAAGCCAGCATAGGCGGTCTTTCGGCAACTGATGAGGATTGTAGCTTTAGGGTGTTCGGTTCCGATTTTACTAATCGCGTTTTGAGTCGATACCATATCGGTTTCATCAAGCCCGTCCAAAACAATGAATACTTTGTCCTCCCATACTTTCAACTCCTGTGGAATTTCAAAAAACGGTGTTTTAGAAAGATGGTCATAGTTTTTAAGATTGCGACGTATTGGAAAATACTCTTGGCTTGCTCTTAATTCACAACAAATGCGGTCAAGCTCAGTTGTTTTACCCATGCCAGCCTCCCCAAGCAAAACAACACGCGCCCCCGGTCGCACCTCTACCAACAGGTCGAATCTCTCCGGCTGGGAAAAATAAGAGCCTTCATCATTTTTAGCTCGTACTGAAACTCGTGAGACTTTTCTGGGCAGGTAAGGATCGGGTTTGGGAATTGAATAGAACTGCGGCCAAAGTTTTTCAACTGCGATTTCAAAAGAAGGCAATATGGAGTACTTTGTTAATTCAGGTAATTCCCTAACAGGTTCATCTGAATTAGAAGCTGAATGCGCACTTGCTCCTTTTACGGAGGCATGTATTTCATTCAATAAACGAAGCATCTCTGCTCCCCCTGCCGTTTCATTTCGATATACTGATTTTGTAAAAATTTGAAGAAAATTATTAACCTCTCCTTCCGCATCAAAATCTTTGATTTGACTTGCAAGCGTAAAGTGGCGAACCAATTGGTTGAAAGCTTCGGGTAATTCACCAGTACTACGTTTCCCGTCATACCAAAATTCGTGAATAATTCCGAAAACACTTTGCTCAGCGAAAAACTTTTGGAGAGCCCTAGGTTTCTGCTGCTTTTTCAATTCTACCAATGCCTCGGCAAAGCGTTCTGGGAAGTCGCTATTGTTACTTGCAAGACCATGATCAATTTTGCATTTTTTCCAACTCAAATCACTCGTCAACTCTGAGCCGATAAAATCTGCGATTTTACAAAAATAATGTCCAAGTATTTCCGTCGGGAGACCAGATAAGGCTGCTGAAATCATTGAATTAGGATTGTGAGTTGTAAACTTTAGACTTGTACAAAGATACTCCTCGCTTCTGCCGCATGAGGTGTTCAAGCTTTGCCCAAAACCAGCCGTTCGTCATAAAAAACAGATGCCCTGCCGCCACGCTTGGGTCTTTCCGCTGGTACGGGACAAGTATTGACCCAGCGCCACTTCGGTGGTTAACCAAGCGAAAGGTACGCATCGGGTGCGGCCTCAATTTGATGTAGAATCAGGCCCTTTTAGCAGTAATGTGGTTCCAAAATTGCTCCCATCGTCCAGTCGTACAAACAAGCCCACGCAAGAGCAAAGTATCTTGTGCAATGTCGATG
>Ga0335398_10009427_pt1 | contig 11279 bp, 2 predicted proteins | sample BON03_FD_205742 | JGI IMG/M metagenome (GOLD analysis project Ga0335398, IMG submission 205742) | Freshwater microbial communities from Lake Bonney liftoff mats and glacier meltwater in Antarctica - BON-03 (spades assembly) (version 2) | ecosystem: Environmental > Aquatic > Freshwater > Ice >...
ACAAGATTACTATTCCTATAACATGAAAGTGACAAATGAATTAATATGGATCTACGGGATGTACAAATAAACAAATAATAAATATAAGTTCTGGTTATCTTTGTTGTATTTCTTACCATTCTTTTCTTAACAGTTATAAAAAAGGTAGAAAGAGAGATAGAAATAGAGTAAATAATAGTTAGTGATCTTTGCTGTAGCTGATAGACAAGTGATATATAACCTATGGACAGTGCACTAATAATCCCTTTGATCCTACAGAATACATAAAACTATAGAAGTAAGTTAGAGGTAGGAAATGGAGGAAATGAGTAAGAAAAAGATGTATGTTCCTAAGAAGATGTCGTAAGACAGAAAAGATCTAGTTACTATTATATATTCTTCCTACATTATTTTACTTACAAACAATTTAATCTAGAGGAAATGTAGTATCAAAAGAGGAATGGATGGTACCTGTCATTTCTTAGTTAACTACTACAAACTAAATAAATACAAGTTATCTCTTAGGTATCATTGAACATTCCTGTGTCTGGATAAGAAAGATATCTTTTCCTTAATTTATTTCATGTACTTGATCACTAAAGGAAAGGAGGTATTCTTTCTTGGGGTTCACCATGGTGATACAGGACATGTACTTCTATTAATCAAATATTTATTTTCTAACTTTCTAAACTAATTTTATGTAGCTAAGATTGACAAGAAACCCAGCTCTTAGGAATGGATAAAACTAACTAATAGTGATAAGTAAATAAGTATGATGTAGTTAATATAGAAGAGCTACTTTCTTGTGTTTAGGGATAATGGATCATGCTAAGTTTAATAAAAGAATGTTACTAGTAGTGTCTATCTCTAATTTATTAGGAGTTATAGCATGGGTACTTAAGATTATTCCCAAAGTGACAGAAAATAAGATAGAGCTCTTCCCATGATCCGATTACTTATGTTATTTAACTCCTATTAATCATTTTATCTAACAGAGCAGTACCTTTGTCAAATCATAAGTGAGGTAGGTAAACAAGATGAAAAAGAGAACTAGTTCTGGTGAGAATGGAATCATATGATTGTTTCTTCACTAATAATGTTTAATTTAAGAACTTTCTAGTATCACTATCCTTCATTAGTTAGATACAAGATAGAGACAAGAAGAAGACAGCTATGCTGGATGAAGGGATAGGAAAGGAGTTCAGAGCATTCTATCTGTCACTCATCTTTTATCTTTTGTTAACTTTTCCCAAATAATAAGTCCCTAAGAAACTAAGAGATCCTATTTCATTTCCCTAAGATACTATGGTTTTGAAACTCATTTTTCAACGGATATAATAGAAATAAAGAATTCCTAGGAATGTACATCATACTTATTCCTTTTATTAGTGATCCAGCACAGCTGGAGTACAGAAGTAAGAAGAGACAAAGAGTTTTAAGGTGAGCAAATAATGGATAATAAACTATGGCACCTGTAGAGAATGAAAGTAATTTCTTGGAAGATCCCTGCTTAGTACTTGTTTTAATGGAAAAGATATCAGACCATGGTAATTCTTCCTTTTTAGTATCTTATATTTCATTTCCCTACCGGTCATTTTGCTTCAGATACAAGATATTATCCATTGTATTTTCTATATTTCTAGGAGTTGATGATTCCTTCTATATCTTTTCTCTCTGGAAGTAAGTTGAATCCATACTCAAAAGAAGGTACTGGTAATGCTACAGTAAGTCTATGAATGATACTAAGAATAAGACAAACAATACTTTATGAATAGAAGAAGATGCCATTGGCATAATTACATTATTTATCTCTGTAGCTTACTTTTATTTCCTATTTTACTTAGGATTTAATTCTATGGAGTGAGTTCCTATCAATGATTTTCTATATCTTCTATGGTACTTCTTTGAGACTATGTTATGCACTCTTTTCCAAAGATCTTTGTAGGAATTATATATCACTAAGAAGAAGGAAGTACAGAATTATACAAGGCTACAAAAGATCTCTTCCTTCATTTATCAGAGATACTAAGAACATAATAAGAACCATGGAATTTCACTTTCTGTCTATTTTACAAAGAACATATCCTGTAACTTCTAAATCACTTCCATGTTCTAGATAGATTGAATAGAAACAAGTACCATGGACAAAGAATTATTTACTTATTAGTAACTTCCAAAGATAAGCGATACAAAAATAATGAACAAAGTAAGTAACTAAGAAATGATCTCTCTTTCTCTCCATACCCGCTGTATTACCTTTCTTAAATATAATCAAATAAGAGAAAAATAATCTCTTACTCGTGTATTTCTTAGTTGTTATACAACTTATTCATATTCCTATATTTAGTATTACTACCATTCATCCAGCATCGCTGGGACAATTCACTTATCTCACTTCTTCTATTATATGTCTTATCTCAATTTCAATACTTACAATACTAAAAGACAGACCATGGAATGAAGAGTCACTATTACTTATTCCTTCTATCGTTTCTAATCTTTGAATTCTTCATACACAAAGCATTGTTTTTCTCTTCCTTTAGGACCATGGAGGGATTACTATTATATATAAATGATAAGTACTAGGAAAGGAAGGAGGTACAACTGTACAGGAGGGAGTTTCTAGATAGAATAAACGAGTGATCCATAGAGAATTCATTAGTTGAGAACATGGTTAATATCCGGTCCCCGGCTCCTGATTGTTACTTCACTAATAATCTCTTACATATATTATCTATTGTTACTAGAGGTACTGATAATCTTACAGTGAACTACAAATAGAAAAGTAACTCATATAAAGAAGTGGAAATCCAATGGTCAACAGGAAAATGATAAATACTAAGTGAACTAAGTGAACAAGAGAAGATGCCATTGGCAGCGTAAGAGAATATATTATTAGTATCACTTTATCTATATTTGATATAGGTACCATTACTTTCATTATTAGTGGTATGGTCTCTAAGAAATGAAGATAGGAAGTCTATTAATCTTTTTCCTTTTCTTGATTATTAATGCTCCAATTCATTTACCAAGATAATTACAATAAACTCCTTTGTTCTCATTGTTCTACAGGACAGGATCTTATATATTTGTTGTTATTGTTTATTAAGTGAGTTTTGAATCACGGGATCATACTATTTCACTATTTCATTTTCATGTAGGACAGTAACTTCTTCTAAGCTTTGGGTACCACTATTACTTATCTTATCTTGTTTCATTCACTTAATATCACTTCCTGTACATCCTCTAGTGAATAAGTTATAGCTCACTGTACATTGAATCCATCCTGAAGTACCACTAAGAAATAAGAATAAATAGTTACTTCCTTTGATATTATATTTGGTGTTATAAGTGAACAAATGATTTATTTACCTTGGTACGTGAAATAATCTAGAGAAAACGATCTATGATAAGTATGATGTAAAGAAACAAGTATTAGAAGACAGCAAAGCTGGATGAATGGGAGAGATAAATGTGCCTCAGAAAAGACTTCACTATTATACGAGTTATACATTAAATATAAGAGAGTGAACCATAGAATCCTTTTCTTAGTATTACCTTTGATGCTCTACCGGTACCTGAAATAATTAATAGTGAGCTACAGAAAAGATAATAAGTAAAATATCAATTTATTAGACCAAGCTACATAAAACCATACCTCTTATACCAGAGTGAATCTTAAACTATTATATGTCTTATCACTCTTATTCTTCTCCAAATCTTTTATGTGTTATCTAGATCATGAAAAGTTCACTATCTTTTGAGTTACAGACCATACTCCAGCTCTGCTGTCTATCCTTTACTTTATTATTAAACATGGTATCCTAAGAAGTAATTGAAATGTAGGAAGTGAGATATAGAAACAAGTAATATCTAACATATGATAAGTGAATTGTCTTTCTTGGTATCCTTTTCTATAGATAGAAAATGAGTGATAAGGTCTTTCTTTGGTACTTACTACCTCTCATGAGTCTTCTTTTAATCATTTATTACTACCTAGGTCCCTGTTATATATCTTATATCTTATTATTTTAATGGGTGTACAGCTGGCTTTATTTCTACAGAGAAAGTATTATTTTATCCCCAGCTATATATATATTAGTATCCCTTATTTCTTATTCTCTTTGATACTAGTTTGTTCCTAAAGTTAGAGGAAGAGGTACCATGGTTCTTTCTTTTGTGATAAATTAAGATATAGAAAATAATCCTGAGTAAATGTTAATCACTTTTCTGTACAATTTGATCTGTTTTATCTATTTCTATTATTAGTATCCAAAAGACAGGAAAGAGAGATCACTAACCATGGATATAAAAGACAAGTAGGTGAAAATAAAGTAATAGATCTCATATCCTACTTCTCACTTCATTTCCTTTGTCAATTTACTAGGAAACTCATAGATCACTAATAATAGTGACAGCAAACGAGGTAACGAGTAATACATCAAACTAACATACATCTTTATTTCTTAGAGAAAGAGAATTCAATGGATTTTAGGTAGAGCATGATAACTTATATATTGAGTATTGGAAGGTTCATTTGTTTGATACTAGAAATGATAACTTATTCACTTATTTTACAACAGAGCCAAAGAAAGTTCTTGATGTCTCTTGTTTCACTCTCTGTCTTGTTCTATTGGATTATTTAGAGGTACTTACTATAGTTTGTTCTGGAAAGTGAAGGAATAACTTAGGTATCACTATTATAAGATATAAGAGGACCAGATGTAGCATAGGAACCATTTCATTAGCAGTACTTAAACACCATCCATACATCACTTATTTAAACCATGGATCACGCTCTTTTCTTGTAATATCCTAGGTAGTAATAAAGCAAGAAAGAGATTAATGAAACGAGAGACTGGTAGAAAGGCTATATCCTTAATAATAGATTCTAGTAGTTTAGTAACTTATGTCTTATCCATTTCACGGATCTATTGTACACTATTATACATTAAGTACATGATTGATCTCTTGTTTGAAACTAACTTAATTACTTATTCACTGTTGATCCATAGATCATTTTCTTGTCTCTTTGGGACATTATTGATGGAATGAATAGGAGTGATAGAGGATGAATTATAAGTAAGTTTCTAAATTCTATTGTTACTTTTCTGGGTACACAAAACATAGAAATCTCTCCAATGTTAACAAAGATGTATTTAGTATTCACTATCCATTATCTAGATTTCAAGTTACTAATAACACAAGAATTACTTCTTATCTTCCATCCTTTTCTAAGAGACATAATACATCTTTCTTATTAGCTACAGAGAGAAGTATCACTTTGATGTTAATGATCTCTTGTCACTCCTTTCCAATAACTTATAATTAGTGAGATCCATGAAGATAGAAATAGAATAAAGATAAATAATCAGACAATACTAATAGTTTATGTCCTGTAGAAATCTTCTCTTCTATAAACATCATTTATTCCTAGACCCATGGTGAAAGATTTGATAGAACCAACATATTAAATAAATAAAGAGATCTCTTGGCTTATAATAATACCTTTTGTACATCATATAACTCATTTCTTTGTAAACGATAGAAGACTTAGATACATCAATAACTCTTTTGTCTCTTACGAGTCTTCTAATAAATGTATTTCCGGTGAGAGCTTTCTTTATTCTTAGGGTCATACTCAAAAGAGATAGCAGTGAACTTCTGGGAAAGAGATATAATTAATTATTGTAGATTTCTCACTATCTTCTAGAAATAAATGAATCATAATAAACCTAAAAAGAACATGTCTTGTAGATATAAATATGAGTAGTAATCGATGACTGGAAATTCACTAGAAATAAAAAGGGATGTACACCAAGATAACAAATTATTTATTGTAGACTCACTGCTATTTATTTGGGTACAGCAAACCAATCTTAACTTGTTTAATTAAGTTTCATAGTTCTAGTAGTACATAATAGTGAAGTAAGATAATAAATGAACAGCATAGCTGGGAATACAGGAATATGAAGAGAACTATAAGTACCTTAGTGACAGATTAAGAAGTAAGTATCTTGTCTCTAGGAGTTTAATAGGGATCTTGTTTGTTCACTTAGTTCACTTAGTTACGATTCCTACAACATTACTTCTTTGATTATTTCAATTTCCTAGATCTGAGAATTAACATAAAAGGACCAGTCTTTGCATTAAGAAATCGTTCTATCCATCATGTACTACTAGAAACACATTAAACAAAGAAAATAGATCATTTCCCGTGAGTTTCACTCACTAATAATAAAAGTAAGAGATCTTGAGTACTTCTTTGTTTCCACTTTCTTGTATTTAAGTACATTATACATATTATTCTCTTGGTCTGGCTTTCATCACTTTTCTATGTTCTGTTGAATTCCTTTTGAGTATCTAGATTATGGATAGAGGGAGTTGTAGATCCTAGGAATTCACTTATTTCACTATCCTACATATAACCAATAAAACTGATGAATGATCCCTACGGGAGAAATAAGTAATTATTAGTGAAAGAAAGTTCTCTTTCCATCAACTTCTCTATCTTTTCCTAAGAGACCTTCAAGTACATGAATGAAGGAAGGTAAGGTAATAAGTCCTATGTCCTTTGGCAAATGAAAGAAGTTATATCTATTATATCTTTTATTTAGTAAATAAGTCCTTTCATGCTTGATAGAAGGGTGAATCGTTTATATCTTACAGATCTCCTATGACTCACTTTAAACATCTTTTATCTCCCATGTCCCTATGGCCAGTTTCTAAGAAAGATAATTCACTTTCCATCAACAGAACGTAGTTTAATCTCTTTTTCATTCATAGAAGTACTCCAAATACATAAGAAGAAGGATCCGTGAAACGGAGAAGAGATGTACAATAGTGGATACTACAAACTATAAATAAAATATAATTAATCCCATAGCCTGGCTCTTTAATACTAAGATAAGAATAAGAGAACTAGTAAAGAAAAGATACAGAGAAGATGCCATAGGCATAAGAAGAAAGGGAAGGTAGGAATTACTTGTTTATTAGATGAATTCTATGGGTTGTATAATTGATAAAATATGGTAGTAATAATTCTCTAACTCATGTTACTTATCCCTTTCCTTGTTTCTATATTCCTAAGAATGGTACCTCTTTCCAATAACTTACTTTTTAGGATCACTGTTACTTATTTGGTCTACAGGACAGGATCTTATGGATGGAGGGAACCTACAGGACCTTTTATTATATTAGGATCTCTAGCGTGAGTTAGCTACAGAGAATCAAAGACTTTAAAGCTTTTCTATTTCCAATATCTCTTACTTTCCTGAATACATGGAGGGAGTGGAAAATGAGACAAAGAGGATGGAAGAGCATGAGATAGGAATATTACTTCTTTGTAGAGGATCATTCATTATTTTCATTTGTAGGTTAAACTCTCTCTCCATAGAATACCTTTTATATTATATCTATTTCCTTCTTTATTTATTCACTACAAACGATTATTCTATCACTTTGAGTTACAGTCCATTCATAGTACTTATCATTTATATATCTTTTCTATTAATTTAGTTTATGGACGGTGCTTTCTTTTTCTTATTAATTTTATTTTCACTATTTGCACCGTTTAATACCCAGAAATCCATGGTCAATAATCAAATAAGATAAGAACTAGTATGTTACTAATATAGGAATTTGAAATTAAGAGATTAGGAAAAAGTGAATTACTTCTATTCGTCCTACCCAAAAAATGAAAGGAACCATGCAACATATAATAGTTCCTAAGCATAGCATGGTCACTATTTCTATAACTCACTATCCATAGATTCCTGTAGTACTGATGGAATGAATGAGGGATAGATACAATACTTATTTATAGCATTACCATGCTCTATTCAATACTCAAAAATAAGAAAGAGTGTAAACGAGAGATAGTGAATATAATAAGTATCTAGGACTTTATAGGAGTTAAGATACAAATGAAATTGAGAAGAGCAAAGGAGACAAATAACTCATAGCTTTGGCCAAGTAATCACTTTCTATCACTATTAAACTATCTTGGCCATTCTAGTATCAATTCTCTTCTTAGTAATCCTTTATTGTCCATTCCATGAAATGGAAAAGAAGTATAGGATGTAGGTGAAGTCACTAATAATCTCTATCCATCTTAAGGATCCAACTACTAAACATAACATACTCCAACTTCCTTCACTCGTTTCACTCCTTTTCCTCTTTTCTTTGTAGTATCTATGGTTAATATTACATTATTTCCTATTTCTAGGGACCTTCCATCTTTTATGTAGAGAGAGGAAAAGAAAGGAAGTAATTGACCAGCTGTGCTGTCTTCTATTATTCATATTATATCTTACGATTATTGTTTATTTATTAACTATTCGTTCACTTATTTTATTTCTTATCATTTTCTGTCAATGATACTATAGATCCTTTCCTCTGTTCCATCGGTCTTTCTCTATCGTTTACTTGTATTTCAGGTAGGAAAGTAAGCTAAGTTTAATCCATATAATTGAAATAAGTGAGAAGTAACTGAATAATGGATGATCTCTCACCATCCTTTCCTTTCTTGATTCTATTGTTCTTTTTGGGTTACTGTACATAAAAGAGTGAAAGATACTAAGATAGTGAAATAATAGATATTACTGTAGCTCATGTCCTCCGTCCATATTACTACCTTTCTTTTTCTGTCTGTTACTTTAATTAGTTTTATATCTTCGGTACTGATCATGATACAGCATTACTACCATTCTCCATCCCATTAATCTATGCTTTTCCTATCAAACATATTTACTGTAGTTTCCTGAGTGATCCCTATAATTCTATCTCTCTCCAGAAACCAAATATAGTAAGTACAAAAGAGTGAAAGATCCCTAAGAAACAAGATAATAAGAAAGTAATAAAGTAAAGTAAGATAAATCCTGTAGAGATATAAAATAATAAATAAGTGAATTCTAGATCCACAAATATAAGTCTTGTATAACTTTATCTACAGGACATGTACTTCTATTAATATTGTTTGATGTAGTGATGTTCTTTCTTGAAGGAGATATTTTCACTTTTGATGATTCCTAAACCAAAACAATATTTTCTGTTAATTTTGCAGGGATCTTCATCATAAGTAAGAGAATTAGAATAATTTCTATGGATTCTTGATAATCAGTTATTTGTTTCTTAGTATAGTTTTGTGTAAATGATGAATGGTTGATCTACAGAAAAACAAAACTAAATATATCACAAAGGAATAGAGCATGAAGTGCTATGGATGGTGAAGGATCACTGTTAATTGTACAACATTCCTATTATCACTCTTCTTACATTCTATACATCTCTTATTACTTTTATATCTTAGTGACAATAAACGATAGAAAAAAGAGCATTTATTTCAGGCTAGAACAAATCAATAATAGTGAATGAGTAAGACAGAGAGAAGTTAGAGGAAGAGCATTGATATCTCAGTTATATAAAAGTGATAAAATAATCAAATAAAGGATTCCACTTCTTACTATTACTTCATTATTAGTGAGATCTACCAGCTATGCTGTCTTCTCTTAGATCATAAGTGGAATGGAAATTAAGGAAAAGAGAATCAAGAAGATAACAATATTTATTTATTTTAGTCTTTACTTTCTTTGTTTATAGTACCATAGTTTTCTCTATTATTTATTCTCCATTGTCCCTTCCATAGATTAACCATACAGGAAGAAAAGATATTAAATAGTTACTGTATCAAAACTATCCCTAATAAAGAAAAAGATAAAAGATTACTTGATCCATTTCCTCTACATCCTCTCGTTTCACTCCTTTTCCTCTCTGTCCATTCCATTTAATCGTTTAATAGTGACCGAAGAGCCAGACATAAGAAAGATACTAGGTAGTAATATCACTCTCTTGTTCCTAAGAAATAGAATCAATGGACTTAAGAATATTAGAATATTGGAGTAACGCTAAAAGGATAAATAATCAAGAAGAAAAATGGAATAAATAGTTAACTTTCTTAGAAATCCTTTTGTCAAATATTCTCTTTCCTCTTTGTTCTTATCATTTTCTGAGGTACTGGTTATTCCTTTTAGTATGGATGATAGATATTAAGGGATCAAACTTATTCTTAGGGATAGTGATTACTAGGAATGGATCTTATTTCTATCTGTGACACATTATATTTCTTGTTAATCACTTCATTTCCATTTCTTACTTGTCCTTTTGTGAAATAACCCAGTGGTACCAACAGAATATCACTATCCTTTACTTTATTATTAACCATGGAACAAAGAGAAGATACAGAAAGAAAAGAAGGAAAAGGGATCAAGCATAGAAAAGAGAGTGAATCATCAATTAATGGTAGTAATGTAGAATTAAAGAGAGGTAATCTCTTATCTTGGTGATACATAATAATCTTTTGCTGTAGGTGAAACATAAATAATACCTCCTATACATTAAATGAATTCCTACCGGTGCATAAATAAAAGTCTTGTAGGAAATTGATGAGACATACTAAATGAAAAGATTTCTAGCCAAACAACAGAAATGAAAGTAATTTAAAGTTAAACCTATTCTCTTATTTCCTTTATTAGCAGCACCGTTTATAAATATCTCACCAAACATATATATTAGAAGACAGCACAGCTGGCCCATGAACTACTAGATTAAATTGTATCACTTCCTTTAAGATCCTTTTGTATCTCATTTATCCTGCTGTAGTAACTGAAGTATTCCCAATGTTATGTTGAGGGATAGAAGAAACAGCGCTTCCTAGAAATAAAACTCTCTTACTTAAACTTATATTCCTATCCTGTACTTTACTCTAGGTACCATGGTTAATAGTGATCTTTCTATAACTCCTTTGATCTTATTTACTTGTTATTCCAAACACCATACTCACTCTCTTTTTAAATATCATTATTAGTAACAGAAAAAAGGAAACTAAACTTATATCTGTTATAGAAATATAGAAAGCTAGAGAAAGAGTTACTGCTATAAATAAGTGAAATAAATGCTAAGAAATAACTTCCTCCTGTACTGCGCTCCAATTATAAGATCTCTGTACCTACCATCCTACTAACAAAGATAAGTAAGATATAAGTAAGTTGAAGAAAGAATCTCTTATGAGCAGCGGTTAACCTTTCCTTTTCCTTTCGTACACCATCAATCTAATGTTAACAAGAAGCTATTAACCGTGGAAACGAGAACTCTTGTAAGAAAAATAAATAATAGGATCCCTTACCTTTCCTGTATTAATTTAGTTCTTAGTGTTGATTCCATTCATAGGAGATCTTATTTCTTAATTTATACCTTTTCTACATCTTTATTTCTCACTTTCACTGTCCATAGAATCCCTCCTC
>Ga0335398_10009428_pt1 | contig 11279 bp, 10 predicted proteins | sample BON03_FD_205742 | JGI IMG/M metagenome (GOLD analysis project Ga0335398, IMG submission 205742) | Freshwater microbial communities from Lake Bonney liftoff mats and glacier meltwater in Antarctica - BON-03 (spades assembly) (version 2) | ecosystem: Environmental > Aquatic > Freshwater > Ice >...
TTCAATATTGGGATTATCTTTCAGTAGGGTAGAAGCTTTAAAAGATGTCAAGGTCTTACCGCTACCGGTAGTGTGCCAGATAAAGCCGTTACCTCTGTTCTCATAAATGCTATCTACAATGGCTTTTACCGCATAGATCTGATACGGTCGCATGATAAGTAATTTCTGTTCGCTCTCCACTAAAACCATATACTTGCTGATCATTTCGCCAAGTGTGCACTTGCTTAGAAATTTTTCTGTGAAATCGTGTAAGCCACGAATTTTTTGATTTTTAATGTCTGCCAATTCATACACTGGCAAAAATTGTTCTTCTGCATTAAATTGGAAGTGTTGGGTTTTGTTATTGGCAAAATAAAAAGTGCTGCTTCGGTTACTCACAATAAATAACTGCATAAAACACAAGAGCGAATTACTATACCCGTTACCTGGCTCATTCTTGTAATCTACAATCTGCTGCATTGCCTTACGAGGCGAAATATCCAATTTCTTTAATTCTATCTGAACAACTGGCAACCCATTAATCAGCAGAATAATATCGTAGCGTTGATGACTGTTTTCAGTGTTGATACGCAATTGACTGATAACCTCAAAGTCATTTTTGCACCAATCTTTTATATGTACCAAGGTGTAATGAAGTGGCGTTCCGTCTTCACGCTGAAAGTATTGTCTTTCTCTCAAAAGTTTAGAAGCAGCAAAAACATCAGGCTCAATAATTTCCTCACGTAAGCGTAAAAATTCGTTTTCTGTCAGTTTTACACGATTGAGGGTTTCAAATTTATTTTTGAAATTTTGCTCAAGTGTTTTTCTATCAACAATAGCAGCGTTGTAGCTGTATTTTAGCTCTCGTAGTTGCTTGATAAGGTTTTCTTCCAGTTGGCTTTCCTTTGTCATTTTTCTTCTTTCAATAAATCTTTGGCATTAACGCTCAATATTTTTGCAATTCGATACAAATCCTCAATGCTCGGTTGCCTCACATTCCGAGCGTACTCCTTGATGGTGTTATAGCTCTTGTTCAGCTATTTGGCAAGCCAAGTTTGTGAGATACCCTTCTCTTTAAGAACTTCTTTAATTCGGTTCATTTGAAGCCTAATTATACTTGTTGGGTTAAAAATAGTAAAATCACCCTATAATTTGGTGGAAAAAGTCATTGTATTATCATGGGCTGTGGTAGGGCAGGCCCATTTATTTTTTTGTACCTCGGATTTTCGTGCCTGCAAAAAATAAATATTCTTGAGCGCGCGGCAGCTCTTTTTTCAACTTGCAGGTAAGGGTTGGCAAGGAGATGGAGGTGGGGATTTTGGAGCGGTGAATTGTCTGCTATTAATTGCGATCGGTATTGAAATTGTTACGAATTACTAAGCTTCATTAAACCAGAAAAATCGTCAATTTCTTGTAGGTGCTGTTAGCGGTTAGGTTTGTATTCTTCAAAATTATCTATTCTTAAATTAATTAAACTATCAGCCCTTTCTAATTTTTTAAATCCAGCATCCATTTTATTATTTAATCTCATTTCTAATTCAATGAAACGTCTATCGGTTTTTTGTTCTAATTGCTCAAACCTATCTAAAATTAATATGGTGTCATTATTTGGCTTAAATAGTGTAATAAATGTCAATATAATTGATGTTGCTCCAATAGCTATCGCAACCCATATAGAATATTTTGCATAATTTATGCCTTTGTTAGATATTTTTATCGAATTATTAAATCTTATTTCTTCATCAGTCTTACATCCTTGTTTATAATACTTTACCAAATATTTGGTGGGATATAAATATTTAAAAAATAATCTATTTAGCAAATCTAAAAATTCTTTATCCTGGATATTAGATTTAAACAGTTCTTTATTTGGGTATATATGTGAGTATTTTAGAAGAGGGGTGTATACATCAGAGTCAGTGGGAACTAAGTAAATTAATCTTTCGGATTTTAAATAGTCAATAAAATGAACTAATGATATAAAATCACGTCTAAAAAATTATTTTTGGCAAGCCCTGTTGAATATTTTTCTGATGTTTATTTTAATTCAATATCATTTTTAGTAAAATCAATTTCGAATGATGAATTGTATTTTTTTGCTATTTTTTTAAATAAAATATCAATACCAATTTGATTAGGATTGTGTGGTTGAGCATTTAAAATATATTCCCACTCAATTAATTCTTTAATAACATCCTTTTCTGTTTCACTTAGTTCTCTCATTGGTAAAAGGTTATATCGTTTTCTTTTTTCAAACTGACTACTAATGTGTTTTTATATGATTAGTTGCATGGTTTAAGTACTAAATTAGGTAAATAAATCGCAGAAAAAAAGTCCGTGAGGACTTTCGTAAATTAGCTAGAACTAGTAATTAATTTTATACGTTATTAGCATCACTTTTTTGCTCCATATTATATAAATTCAAGTCGTCTTTAATCTTATATACAATAAGTATTAATAGCTTTAGTAACGTGAGATAATCGTTTTGTTGACTATCAACTGAACTGGTGTTAGTTCCGTGTAAATATTTGTTTCTTAAATCCAATCCGTTAGAAAACTCTTTTTGATTTAGATAATAATTAAAATACCTTCTTTCTTCGTTAGTTAATAAAGTGTTTTCAAACTTTATAATTCCGCTATTTTCCATTTCTAAGATCTCGTTTCTTATTCGCTCGGAATAATGCCAAAAATTTAGAACATCTTCATAATGCAATTTTCCGATTACAAAAATTAACTCTTCATTTTTAATTCTTAAGAAACCATCTTTATCGATTAATATATATTTATTTGATATTAAATAATCAATCTCACTTTTTTGATAATCTCTAAAGTCATTATAACTTATGTTTTCGCTAATTATTAACTGATAGAATGTCCGATATTTTTCTTTGTGTGGTTCTATGTAAAAAAGTATAGATTGATTCGAAAAGAAACAGTATTTTATTCGTAAATATTCATTGCCTTCACCATAAACATATTTCTTTTTTAGTTTACTTTTTACTTTACCTAAATATAATTGGGAAGTACTTATTCTTAAAAGGTCAAAGTCAATAAAACCCTCTTCTACATAGCTTTGATATTGTTTAATTAGAAATTCCAATTCAGGTGTAATAAATCTAATTTTTTCTAATGGTGAGGCATTTTCTGAAGCGAACGAAATTGTTAAGCCTTTAATTTCGAATTTTTCATTTATGACTTCATTTACTTGATGGGATAAAACTTGCTCAAGAATTATATTATTCTCTCTTAAATAACGAAAGTAGATCAATAATTGTAAATGAGATAATAAACTTTTACCGTGGAATTTATAACTAACTAAGTACTCATTTTTAGACCGAATTAGAGTTCTCTCAAAGGAGTCTATCTCGTAATTTTTACTTACTATATCAATACAACCTTGTGCATTAATATAGTTAAATAAGTATGAGAAATTAGCAAAGATATTTTCATTTGATTTTGTAGCGTTCAACCACTTTTCAGAATAGCAATGCGTAAATAGACCATTCTGATTTTTTAATTTATAAGGTTCTTCTTGGTCTTTTGAAATAGAAACCTGAACAACATTATTAGAACCTGTTCCCTTTTCAAAAATCTCATCGTTTTGCTTCTTCTCTAATTTTTTAGCCTTTAATTTAGTTTTGGTCGATATTTTTAAAGTTCTTGATTTAACAACTAATCTAACATAATTTAAATTGGCTTTTGGTGAATCCAAATAGCTTAATAGTATAGACTCTTTATCGTTATCGTTTAATGAGGTTGGAAAAAATAGTTTTGGTTTTTCAGATAAAATATGGTCTTCTTCAAATTGGGTAAGTAATAACTCTGCTGATTCAGCCGATTCAACAAGGTAATCTTTAATTATTTTAGAATAATGGTTGACTATATTATTTTGCTTTAAAAACTGTCTTATATAAAACCTGCTATTCTGTAAAATTTGAGTTATTGTTTCTGCTGATATTTTTTTGTAGATACTTAATTGGCTTATTAGAGTCCAAAACGAATCATAATACTGATAATCTATGGACTCAAAATAAATCGTAAAGTTTTCGTTATTAATTTTAATGAAATAGGAAGTGATTACGTTCCAAAACGAATCGACTGTCTCAATATAAGTTGTTCTTATTTCAATACTCCAAACATTACGATAGAGTTCATTATCAAAGTAAAGTTTAATTTGATGTAGTTCTAATATATCATTTATATCATAGAGTTTTTTAGAATCGAAGCTATTAATTATAGGTTCAGCATTTTTTAGATTTCTATCACATGATAAATCTCGTTTAGAATAAAAAACCACTCTATTTATATCTCTTTTCATTTTGTAATTTCAAATTCAGGTTATTTTGATCACATTATTGCTAACGTTTGGGTATATGAAAAGTAGCGAATTAAATTACGCCAATTTTCGGTTTAACACTAATCTATATTAATAATTACAGACTTTCGATTTAGCACAAAACCCGCTATTTTTTATATACCGTGTTAGCCGTTCGCCCTTTTTTTTGTTCTCCGTGTATTTCCATTAGTTTATTGAAATTTCTCCATAATTTCCTGCTTTGTATTTTAATTGAATCCGAATTATTAATATCTTTCATTGTGTTGTTTGACTTAAAAACATAACTTAAATAATTCCCCCAATTATATTCTTTGCTTTTTACATATTTTGTATTGTCTGTTTTTGAGGGTCTATAAATCAATTTTCTGTTTGCACCCTTATGTGTAAATCTTTTATAGAGTTTTGACTTGAATATTCCTTTATCTGGGTTCTTACTGTTCCTTGCAAAAGAGGCTGATTTTTTAAACGATTTTATCATTGAACGATAAAATTTTGAAAAACCTGCTGATTTTATTAATACTCTCTGACCGTCAAATGAAAATCCTAAATATTCTAATTTCTTGTTGAAGTTTGGTTCTTTAGTTTTTTCATCAATTTCAAATCCTATAAATTTTCCTGCAATATTTTCAAAACGATATACTTTTGTTTTTTTTGATTGAATTTCGAGGTTTGCAATATTTTTGTCAGCAATACTTTCTCGTATAGTTTTTATTATTTCGTCTTCAAATATCTGTTCGCAGACTACAATCAAATCATCGCTATATCTTTGATAGTAGCCACCGATTGAATCAATTTTATCAAAAATATTTTGATCAAAATCCAACATATATACGTTTGCTAATGTTGCACTTATTGGGCTTCCTTGTGGTATTCCTTTTAGGTTATTTTTTGAAATAATTGTTTTTAAGTTATTTTTCAAAAATTCACTTTTCTCACAATATGCAACTGCTTTTTTTTCTTTAAAGTAATTTGACTTTAAAATACATTTTCGTAGATATTCAAATTTGTTGCTTGAATTCGGAACGCCACGTTTAACAATCATTGTATTATTGTAGCTTTTAAAAAGCTGTTCGCCTTCTACATACTTAATTCTAGTAAGTGCTTTAAAAACGTTATAGTGCTCATAAGGTAATGTCGAAAAATTTAATATTTTTGCCCATTGCTTTTTTAAGAGTTTATGGTCAAGATTATCAAAAAAAGAAGTTACGTCAGCAACTATAACTGTTAATTTTTTATCATCATTTTTGCTTATAAATTCAAATGTGGATTTTGCAAAGTCGATATTACATTTGTTAGATTCTGCTCCTTCAAACATTGGGATTTTTCTATATGCAACAACGGAATCGTTAAAAGTTTTGCTTTTAATGTAATTCTCGTAAGATTCCACCAGTAAACTATTAAAGTAAGAGAAAATTAATGAATCTAAATGTGAAGCAAAATAGATATCTCTATCTTTCTTGTCTTTAATTCTAAATCTCTTTTTTGTTTTTGTTTTGTCCGTTCTTAATTTATCAGGTCTGAATTTTCTTTGTGAAATACATTTATGAATTAAAGGAAGAAAACTATGAATTCTAATTTTTTCTTTATCCATTACATATTCTTTTACCCAATTATAATCTTTGATTGTAATCGGTAAACCAATGTGAGGATACTTTTTGAGTTTAAACCAGTTTTCTAATTCCATATTTTAAAAAAAGGGGGCAGATTTATAGTAGCAGGTTTGAAATGTACAGGCTCTGACGAAGCTTTTACCTTTTTCAAGGCTATTGCAACACTACTCTTTTCAGGTATAGAAATTATTATCTTTGTAGGTAAATTCATAAACACAATAAATATGTTACGGAACTTCAAACGCAGAACAAACTTCAAGATTACAACAGTTATGATGCTGTTGATAACACTTTCCTCAATTCTGTTTAAAGAATATTTGGAAATTGGTATTCTCCTTCCCAGTTAACGTATATCTTAACGTGGTGTCAAATAGTAAAACGTATCATTCCGACCTTCTGCCCCCAAAAAACTTATTAGTTAATATTCATTTTTAAATTCATTTTATATATTTCTGTTATTGTGTTCGTTTGCTGTCGCTCATAGGGTGACGGCTAACGTTCCCGCGCTAGGCGTCCGTTGCCAATGAAAGCGGACTGAGAACTTTCGGCAAGATAAAATATTTTCGTGAAAACAAATGTTCCGGCTAGACAAAATTTGACAATGGAGTTTAGAGTGTGTTAGGCAAAGTTATAATTTATTCATATCGATTGAATAACCTGAGTTTCTTAGTTCACGGGCAACTTTCAAATGCCACGCATCTTCATCGTCCATTTTGACATAAACAACTCCAGAAATGTCATTTGGTGTTTCAATTTCATCTTTAACTAACGCACAAACATTTTCTCTTCCAATTTTTCCAATTAGAAAACCGTGTTCAAAAACAACATTCTGTCTTGCCCGATTTTTTAAATCTGGCTTCTCTTCTTTTCTTGACCCAACGTCGCAGGGCGTGTAAAGAACAATTCCAAAGCCTACATTTGAATGTGCTTCGATTTTTTCAATTACTGTCTTGCTTCCACTTGCTTGCTCATGGAGTATTATTGGTTTTAAACCTAATTTTTCAATAAAGCGAGCAGTTTTATTTTTTGCTGATTCGTCATGTCCATGAACAACAAATACTTCGATTTTTGAAACTGCTGTTTTGGGGGTTTCAAGCGAAATAGGTGTATCATGAACAAACTGAGATTTTATTAATTCGGCTCTTGTTAGTAAACTTTTTATGTTATCTAATTTATACTTTACTAAATTCTTAAATGTCTGTATCGGATTGCCTTCAACTTCACCTATTTGTCCTATAATACCGTACCCAGCATGATTATAAGAATACATATAATCGTTAGTTTCGATGTTAAACACTTGTTTAAGCATTTCAAAGTTATAGTCAGTCCATAATCTGTAATCGGATTGTGCCTCTGTCAGTTCGTTTTGGTTAACTACGGAACGATTGAGTAAGTCGTTACCGATTTCAATTCGTTTCTCCAATTTACTAACGAAGTCAGAATTGCTTATAGTCAATACCGCAGTTTCTTTTGGTGAATTCGGTGTGTTTTTTCTTTGTGCCATTAAGTTATTGAATTTACGTTGTTGTTTAATAATTGTGCCTAACGGTTTGTATAAGAATAGTAGCCGACTGAGGAACTCGAATTTTTCAAGCTACAACTAAACTTTATGCGGGCTACAATGTTCATATTTACTACCATTTCGGCTATTATTTTTATACTTTGTTATGGGCTTTTTTATTCTTGACTCACAATATTTATTACATTTCCGTTGTAGTCGACATAAGCACTTACAGTATTAGAAACAGTCCCTCCAAAAGCATTTTTTCCTCTAAATTTTGTAATCACAAATATTTTATCTCCATCATCCCTAAATCTTGTTTCATCGTGTTCATAACTGTCTGGGTCGTTCATACTTTTTTTAATTATTTTTTCTAACCCTCGGTGTGAACCATCCCACGAACTAAATTGAGATTGTACTTTTTCTTCTTGTGGTGTAAGGTTACTTGTTTCTTCGTCTTCGCTCCCTAAAGCCATAAATATAAATATTGCAAAAGCAAAAGCAGACATAATGTTTCTTAGATTTCTTTTCATAAGATTTGATTTTTTAAATTAATTGATTTTTTAAAAAATATGAACGGTAAAGTCATTCCTAAAAGATAGAGTAGTAGGTCAGTCGCATCAAAAACACCTGGAACAAAACCTAATAATTGTCCTATTTCTGAACAGATAGCCAAAGTTGGAATTATTAAAATCCAAAATAAATTGTTTTTTGATATTGAATTATTCCATATGAAAAGCACTAAACTAACATAAGAAAATGTCCAAAGTCCGTCTGGAAGCGAAAATAAAATCCAATCAGGAATTTTGTCGGCAAACGGAATTGTTAATTTTCTTAATCCATTTGTAAATTCGCCCAAACCTATGGTTTTGTACCATCCAAACATTTTAAGTGATGATGTTCGAAAAAGCAAATAAATCAGTCCGCCTACTAATAAAGTTGAAATATGTCCAAAAATCAGTTGTTTCTTCATATAATTATCAAATTCGAAATGAGAATGTCAGAATTCTATTTCTTAGTTTAATATGGAATTCTATTTTTTCAAATTGCCCATAACGTTTATGTATATGGTTTGTTGCGTGTTTTAAGCAACTAATTTAGTAAATAATTACCGACCAAGAAAGTCCGCGAGGACTTTCGTAAGTAGGCGAGAAGCTAGCAATAAATTATATACGGTGTTGTAAGTAGTTTTTTATTTTATTATTCCTTTAATTTCTTCTATTGTAAAAGCTGGTCGTTTTGAATGAATCATTGCGTGACAGTTTGGGCAAACAGGAATTAAGTCTTTTATTGGGTCAACTTCATACTCTTTTCCTATTTCCGAAATCTGGTTTATGTGATGAACGTGAATAAATCCTTTACCAATTTCTCCAAAGTGCTTTTCAAAATCATATGAACAAACTTTACAAGAATAACCAAAATGTATTAAACATCTTTTTCGGGCTTCAGGATTTCTTTCATAACGAGTCTGAACAATGTCTTTAGATTTACCTTCTTTATATGTCTTTTTAAATTGTGTTGTAACATCATTAGAAACAAAACTATTCTTTATGTATTTATTCTCTTTAATAAAGTTAAACCAATTTGATTCCAAACTTTCTAAAATTTCTTCTTTTATTGAAATTCCGCTTTGTTGAGGAAACCATTGTTGCAAATTATTTTTGTCAATACTCTCCAAGGATTCTTTGTCAAATAACTTGTTTTCTTTTGGGTTAATTAGGATATCGAATTCAATATCGATGTAGTTAGTCGTTTTATTTTCTGTTCCATCCCAATGAGGCGCAACGTAGTAAGAAGATTTAGCATAACCACTTCCCATTATTCCTCTTGGTTCGTTACCTAATCTAATTAAGAAAACTCTGTCTCCTTTTCTAATGCTTTTTGAATTTCCACAACTCCATCTTCTTTCAACATATCCAACTTTTTCAAGATGTTCAATACTTTCTTGTAAATCTTCCCAATCCCATCTGTTAGGATTCCAAGCAAAAAGGAATGTGTTAATGTTGTTTTCAATAACATCAGATGAAGTCTTTAAATAATCTTCAATAGATTTCAATAAACTATCAATAGCGTTATTGTTTTCGCTATTTGTCCAAGCAGGCGTGTTTTCAAAAGTATCAGTCGAATTTGGTTCTGTAAATTTATTTGATTTATATAATGGTGAGCTTTTTCCTGTTACAAATCCAATTTCACAATCTATTTCATTGGATAATGGTTTAACATAAAATTTTTTAGCTCTTACTTTAATTCCATCTTTTTCAAGTCTTTTTATTAGTTTTGGATGTACAAATTTCAGCTCATTTTCTTTTCTATTTTGAAGATGTGGTTTTTGTTCAGTTTCAAATTGAAAACCGATTTTTTCCATTTTCATTTTAATAGAATCGTAAATGTCTTTTCTGTCTGTCATTTTTTTAGCGGTTCTGTGAAATTACTTACAACGGCAAAGTATAAGGTTAGTACGCTTTGCACGAAAGTTTAAATTAAAGTACAAACCATCATAGCGTATTAACTTTATACATTGTTGTACGCTTTTAAAATTACGATTATGGAAAACGAATTAAATTATTTAAGTGAAAAAATTCAAGATTTAGAAAACAAAGTACAAAGAGACCTAGACTATGGCTATATTGGCGAAAAGATAGATGACCAATTAGAAGAAATAAAAATCTTGGAAAACATATTAAACAAACTAACTGAAATATAATTGGAGTAGTAATTTTTATTGCGTACAACTTACTTATTGCCATACCTTTTGGATGTCTATTTGACTGTTATGGACAAGTATATGCACCTTTGTGATCTTATATTTTTTTTACGATTCCTCAAATGGAATCCTAATTTTTTAAAAATTCACCTTCTTTTCTTTCCATCGTACCCACAGATATAATCGAATAACCTTCCAAGGCCTCAAGCGTTGCATGCCTGAGTTTTCCTTCGCTCAAACCGATTATCCACGAACCCAATTCTTAAGTCAGATTTACGGAAGACGATCCTTTTTCTAAGAAGATAAGACCAAAAGGCCGTTTGCCCTTTCTAATAGATGCGTCTTCATAGCCATAAGATAAGGCATATAATGGATTTTTAGTACTCGTTTTTTGGGTCTGCTTCATTAATTTGAAAAAGATGTTGGGTAACGGGTGTTGGATGTTTGGTGCTGGGTGTCCGGTGTTTGATGTCGGGTGCTGGATGACGGATGTTGGGTGTCCGATGTTTGATGCTCGATGCTGGATCGTCGATGTCTTACAGGCCTATTTGAAATATTTATTGATTGATATTTTAATGTTTTCTGCTAATTTCTCTGAATATGCGAAGCGCTGTTTCAGAGCTGAAGGTTTCCTAGCTATGGATTTACTTTTTCTGGTTTTCCGGTAAGCTTATAGGCTTGAATCAGGACTTCAAGAGTGCAAACCTAGCAATACAGAAAGGTTTCGGATCATATCAATTGTCAAGGCTCTTTTCCTGTTTAGCACAAGGCTGACAGTTGTTTTACAGCCAATGGCTGGAATCAAGTCTTTGTCCTTAAACCTTATTCTCTCCATTGTTTCCCTGATTGTATCAATGGGATCAGGCAAGGCGATCGGGTTCTGTTCCTTTTTGTATTTATCAATTCAGATAACCAACAACGCTGCTTCCATTCCTTCTGCACTGTCAGCATCTGCTTCAAAAATCTTAGAAAGTCTCGCACATGTTTTCTCGTATTCCTGCGCTGTAGACATCGTCTTTTCCCACTTCATGATTTCAATTTGGTTTACGGATTAAAATTGGTCGATGGTGTTTGCATCAACTTTGTCGTATTCTAAGTGTGTTCCGATGAATTTAATAAAGACTCATTGTCTTGCGAAACTTATCTGAA
>Ga0335398_10009429_pt1 | contig 11278 bp, 9 predicted proteins | sample BON03_FD_205742 | JGI IMG/M metagenome (GOLD analysis project Ga0335398, IMG submission 205742) | Freshwater microbial communities from Lake Bonney liftoff mats and glacier meltwater in Antarctica - BON-03 (spades assembly) (version 2) | ecosystem: Environmental > Aquatic > Freshwater > Ice >...
CAGCGATTCCGAGGACGAACACAAACGCGAGTGAGGAGCCGGAATCCAAAAAATCCCTCGACTGTCCCTTGTAGTCGATGATGGCGGTCTCCGGGAGGTTATCGTCCACGATTTGGTTCAGGTAATTAAGCGCATCCCCAAGAACCAAGCCATCTGTGAGGTTTGCCTCGATGGTGATAGATCGCACGCGGTTGTAGCGATTGAGGGTCGTGGAGTCCGCAAACTCGCGCACAGTAACAAGATTGGATAACGGGATTAACTCACCGGAACGTTCGGATCGCACGTAGATGTTTTCCAAACTGGTCGGGGTGCGCTGATCCTCGCGTTCTCCCTCCAATAAGACGTCGTATTCTTCACCGCTGTCCACGTAGGTCGTCACTCGGCGCGATCCCAGCATGGTTTCCAATGTGCGACCAATTTCATTGATGGTCACGCCCAGCTCCGACGCACGGTCGTAATCGACATCCACTTCCAACTGTGGCTTAGTTTCTTTGTAGTCCCAATCGATTGCGTCCAAGCCCGGGTTGGATTCAGCAATTTTTGCCAGGATGATGTCGCGCCACTCGGTGAGTTCCTCATAAGTCCCACCGCCAATCACAAACTGCACGGGCTTTTGAATGCCGGAACCAAATCCTTGGCGCATGACGGGAAAGGCCCGCACTCCAGGCATTCCCGCGAGCCGCTGACGGACTTCGGCCATGATATCCCAGGCAGACCGTCGTTGTGCCCAATCGTTGAGAACAAAAACCACGCGACCCGAATTAAATGTAGCAGTAGTACCAAAGGACCCTGGCGCCCGCACAAGCAACCGCATTGCCTCTCCAGATTCGATGTAAGGCATCAGTCGCGACTCGATTTCCATCATATATTCCTCCATGTAGCTGAACGTCGCACCTTCCGGGCCGGTGACGATTACGAAGAAAACACCCCGGTCCTCGCGCGGGGCATATTCCGATGGGATCTGCGTGAAAAGAAACCCTGCACTTGCCAGCACTGCGGCAAATACAGCGACGGAAATCATCGGGTGTTGGAGGGCTCCTCGGAGGGCGCAACCGTATGCTTTCTGAACCCGTGCGAATCCCGCCTCCATAAACCGTGTCACCCGATTCATGGATGTTTTGGGCCTCAAAATCTTGGATGCCAGCATCGGCGAGAGAGTGAGAGCGACGACACTTGAAAACGCCACCGCAGCTGCCATCGTAATAGCAAACTCAGAAAATAAACGACCAATGTCACCGGTCAGGAAGGTGATCGGCACAAACACCGCGATCAATACCAACGTGGTCGCGATCACAGCAAATCCCACCTGCCGCGTGCCTCGATAGGCAGCAACCAAGGGGGTTTCACCCTCCTCGTCCATGCGACGCGAGATATTTTCCAGCACGACAATCGCATCATCCACAACGAGGCCGATGGCGAGCACGAGTGCGAGCAGGGTGAGAAGGTTCACCGAGTATCCGAGCGCGTTAAGAACAATGAACGTGGATACCAGCGATACCGGCACGGTCACCGCAGGAACCAGAGTCGCTCGGAAGCTGCCCAGGAAAAGATAGATCACAAGGATTACCAACCCGATTGCAATCGCGAGGGTGAAATACACCTCCCTGATCGATTGCTCGATGAATACCGAGGAGTCGTAGCTCTGGTTGATCCGCAATCCCTCCGGCAGCGTTTTGTTCATCCGCGCAGCCTCTTCTTTTGCTCCACGAGCGACTTCGATGGTATTAGCCGTGGATTGTTTGACGATGCCGAGTCCCACCATCGGAACTCCATTCCCCTGGAAAAACGTGCGATCTTCCTCGGGACCTCGCTCGACTCGAGCCACATCGCCCAAGCGAAGGAGGTAGCCGTCATCACCGCGACCGATCACCAGCCCCGCAAAATCTTCTGCGGTAAGAAACGCCCGTTTGACACGAACTGTAAACTGCCGCTGATTCGACTCGATTGTTCCCGCAGGCAGTTCCACGTTTCCCGCACGAAGCGCGTCCTCCACATCGGTCACTGTCAATCCCCGGGCGGCCAGGGCCTGCCGGTCCAGCCAGATCCGCATCGAATACGTCTTGGCACCACCCACTCGCACTCGCGCCACACCGTCAAGGACAGAAAACCGATCAACGAGAAAACGTTCTGCGTAATCGGTGAGTTCTGGAATGGTGAGGTTTTCGCTGGAGAGGTTCAGCCACATGATAACGTCATCGCTGGAGTCTACCTTCTGGATATCCGGTGGATCCGCCTCAACTGGCAGGTCGTCGAGAATTCCCGAGACCCGATCCCGGATATCATTGGCAGCACCATCGACGTCCCGTCCGGTGCCGAACTCGACCGAGATCCGGGATTCACCGTCCTCGCTGGAAGACTCGATGGATTGAATACCTTCGACGCCCGCGATGCGTTCCTCGATAACTTCAGTGATCCTCGTTTCGACGACGCTCGCAGCGGCCCCGCGGTAACTGGTCGTGATCGAAACAATGGGCGGATCAATGTCTGGATACTCGCGCAGCGGCAGGCGCAGGAATGATAAGATGCCAAACGTGATGAGCAGCAGCGAAAGCACCGATGCGAAGACCGGCCGTGTGATGGAAACGTCAGAGAGTTTCATCGAGTCGCCTGCGGTGCGGCGTCGAGCATTTCTGTCAGCGACGATTTGCTTGTCGCGACTGCCATGATGCTCACGGGGGCGCCGTCCGTGAGCGTCATATCACCCCGCGTGACTACTTTTTCGCCCGCTGTAAGGCCCTCTGAGATCTCCACTTCGCCGGTGCGACGGGTTCCGATGATAACGTCGCGCCGGCGGATGACTGGTGGACTCAACGATTCATCCAGCACATAGACGCTGTTTTTTGTGCCTTCGGGCATGAGCGCGTCTTCGGGGATTGCAAGCGAGTCACGCTCGTTGCTCAGCACTTCGACAGTCATCAGTAAACCCGGGAGCAATTTGCGGCCAGGGTTGGGAATTTGGGCGCGGACCGTGACCGAGCGGGTGACCGGATCTACCCGGCTTGATACGCTCGTGATTTCCCCCTTAAACGGCTCGTCGCCAAATGCCCGAGCCTCGGCGGTGATCGGAATGCCAGGCCGCAGGACGGGGAGGAACGTGGATGGCACGGAGAAATCGAGTTTCATCACGCTATCGTCGTCGAGGGTAGTAATGAGGTCCCCAGGTTGCAGGAGTGCGCCGATGCTAATATTGCGCAGTCCGACGACTCCATCAAACGGCGCCACAATCCGGAGATCTGTCAGTCGCGATTCGATGGCTCCAAGCCGTGCCCGGGCCGTCTCGTAAACGCGGCGGGCTTCGTCCAGTGATGCCACGGACGATGAGCCAGTACGGGCAAGCTGCTGAGCACGCTCGAACTGCTGTTTCGCTTCGTTGGCGGTCGATTGGGCCTCAACGATGAGGGCTTCCTCCTCGATTGCCAGAAGCTTAACTAATATGTCTCCTCGCGAGACGCGTTGACCGTCATTAAAAGCGATTTGCGTCACGGTTTCAGCCACATTGGCTTTTACATCCACAGACTCGTTTGCGCGCAAGGTGCCAAGCGCTTCAATCCGGTCCACGAACCGGCTCTCCTTGACCTCGGCAACGACGACTGGAGGGGGCGCTTTACGGTCTGCGGCCTCTGCGGGAAACGGAGCCGCTGCGGCAATGACTGCAAATGTTACGAGGCGAAATCGACGATGAAGAAATGCGGGCATAGGTGGCAGAACTTGCACACCATAGCACACTTCTGACGTTGGCATCGGATGGATTGGATCAAAATTTGCTCAGGCTTCTGGCCGTGCCAATTCACTTGCTTGCTCAGGAGTGAGCAGCATCGCATCTTTTAGGAGACGGCAAAATTCTTTTTTAGTCATCTCGTGATGTTTGCCAGGGGCTGGATGAGGGTCCGTGAATGCCTTGTATTGCACACGGAGCCGCTCGAGTTCGACAATGCGCAGGTATTCGTCGCCGCGTTTCCAGACTTGGTTTTGTTCGAGTTTGAGCACTTGGTGAGCTTACCGGTGCAAAACGCCGGAATACAGAAATATCGATATGCAATCTTTGTCGCCGGTATGGCATGCCCGGCTTGAATGGAGGAAAAACATCGACGAGAAGTGCGCGCCCTCCGTGAGCTGCAGGCAGATCTGCGTTGGCGACTGGATGCGCTGGAGCGGAGAATCAATTTGCTGACGGTGGCGTCAGAACCCGTCGGGGGGGGCTCCCAGCCTTCCTTCCCCACCGCTCGTGCCCGTGCCGAGCGGCGTCTTTTTGGCACCATTACTCCTCCGTATTTTTTGGCTGCGCTGCACCGCTTGTCGCAGGGACGTTTCCCGATCAACTCTGGCGGTATGCCCTGGTGTTTGGTGCCGTTCTTATTGTCTTATCCCGGACGGTCGTGCGAACCGCTCCGGTGCAGGTGGGATTCGACGGGACCTATCTCGCACAGGGCCTGACGCGATTGGTGCTGCCTCATTCAGAAATCCAGCAGCCATCAGCTGGCGCTCACCTTTGCACTTTAAAGTGCCACTCTCTTACGACTCAGTATTTTCCGCCACGGCCGAATCCTGCAAGTATTCTCCGGGCTGAGCGCAGTGCTTGCCGCCGGGTATGTGCTGGTAGAGATTTTCAAAGATGCCCCGCATGCCTTGATCACAGGCGGGGCGGTTACCATCGTTTTGATGGGAACTGCGCGGCTGTTTAAGCGCCAGCGCGGCCATCTGAATCCCATCGCTTTTCAGCGGCGGGTAGCTGCGTATGTCGCCCTCACTGAGATCTTGTTGACGACCGTGATATCTAAAGCAGTGGGCGGCGCAGGGATGGCCTGGGCAGGTTTGGTGGCATGGTTTTCTGTTTCAGGAATCTCTCCCAACCCGTGATGCCATTTCTTGCGTCCGTAGGGACCACGCTCTTTTTCATGGCCTGGTGGCAGCGCCAAACGGCGATGCCGGTTCCGAAATTTACTAAATCGGTGCTGGAGGCGGTATATGTCGGATTGGTTTTGGCAGTCGTTTATGTATGGCTCAAATCACAAATCCCGAACCTCATTACGATTGCTGTGAGTGGGATCTGGCTGTTGAGTGGAAGATGGATAGCTGGCTTCGTCATATTTATGGAGTCCATCGTCCGCGTGTTCCTGGTGGACGTCCGTCAACCGGAGACGATTTTTCGAATCCTGAGTTTCCTGGTATTGGGGGCCGACCTGATTGCGTCGGGATTTGTTTACAAGCGATTCGCAAGCACCCTTCGGAAATGGATCGAGTGACGTCACTGGTTAGTAGGGCTTGATCTACGGCCAACTTGCCGGGCGTTCCCAAAAGCGATCGCTCCTGCCGCCGTAAAAATCTGAAAGCACGGTGTCCATTACTTTCGTGGTGCGGAGTGCTGAGGCGATCCTGCTCGGGCATACACCAAGCCCGAGTAGATCATCCACAATAGATTGAATGAGTGGCTGCTGGATGTGCCGGGGATGGGCGACCGTGTGCGTTTCGATGTGGTTTCCGATCCGTAGATCAACCGGAGCCTCGCGAAAGACACTGAATGTGATCTGGCCTTGAGTGCCATTGATAGCGACTTGATCCGTGGATTGCGCTGCTGCAAAATCCCAGGTCGCGGTACCTTGTGCGCCGCCCCCTGTTCGGAATGTCATGGTAACCGAATCCTCGCACTGTCCGATCTCGTGGCCGCGGGAGCTTGTCGCCGCAGAACCTTCAATATGGGTGAGGGGACCAAGCAGGAAGTCGAGTAAATCCAATGCGTGCGACCCAAGGTCAAGGAACAATCCTCCACCGGACAATGCCGGGTCCAGTCGCCACGGACGGGAACTATCTTCCGCTGCACGCGGGCTTGAGTGGATCAAATGCACGGAGCAAAGATCTCCAATTACCCCACTGGTCAGGATCTCTCTTACTTTTAGAAAGCGAGGTAGAGAGCGTCGGTAAAATGCCACATAGACCGGAAGATTTTGTTCTTGAAAGGCATCCTCAATGGTTTGACCTTCCGTGGTATTGCGCGCAAGTGGTTTTTCAATATATGCCGGTTTTCCTGCTTTCGCCGCGAGCAGGGCGTATTCGCAATGGGAGCCGGGAGGCGTCGCGATATAGACCGCATCGACATCCGGGTCAGCAATCAGGGCTGGAGCCGAATTATACCAGCGAGCCACTCCATGTCGCTTCGCGTAATCCGCCGCCATTTCACCCGTGCGGCGCATCACGGCGACGAGTGCGGACCGATCTGCCTTCTGGAACCCCGGCCCGCTCTTCACCTCGGTGACGTTACCACATCCAATGATGCCCCAGCGAATGATTCCAGTGGCAGGGGACGAGAAAGGGCGGGTTCCTGACATTGCGCTGGAAGAGAACAAAAATCCAAAGCACCGTCGAGTCTCGATCCGCCGTTGTAAATTACGGCTCAGGGTGTGGCTGCGCGCTTTTGAGTGCGGGCGCCTGTGGGACAAATATCGAGAAGCTCACAGCTTCCGCACTGCGGGTTTCTAGACGGGCAGCGTCGGCGGCCGTGAAAAATCAACCAATGACTGAGAAGCGTCCAAAGGTGTTGCGGAAAGTGCCGGGCAAGATCCCGCTCAACTTTCACGGGGTCTGCGTGCCGGCTCAGCCCCAGCCTGCGCGACAATCTCCCGACATGCGTGTCTACGACCACGCCGTCATTGATCCCAAATGCATTTCCCAGCACTACATTTGCAGTTTTTCGTCCGACACCGGCGAGTGCCGCAAGCGACTCCATGTCTCGTGGCACTTCTCCCTCGTGGCGATCGATGATTTGTCTCGCCGTGGCTTGAATATTCTTGGCCTTGGCTCGGTAGAAACCTGTCGAGTGAATGATCGATTCGAGTTCCGCTATCGGAATCTCTGCAAAATCCTGAACGTAACGGCATCTTTGGAACAGGTTTCGGGTGACAATATTGACGCGCTTATCCGTGCATTGTGCCGAGAGGATAGTCGCGATTAGAAGCTCCAGCGGCGTCTGATACTCGAGTTCGCAATGCGCATCGGGATAGATGATTGGTAAACGTGCGGCAAGGACCTCCGCGCGTTCAGAGCGTGTCATTGCGGCCGCAGTGCATTCAGACGCTGCTGCGCCTGCGGGGCAAATTCAGAGTTCGGGAAGTCATTGACGATATCCTGGTAGGCTCGAATTGCCTGATCCAACTGACGGTTTTTTGCGGCAGGATCAGTTATCGTTGCGGCTTGCTTCTCGAGCAACTGAGCGCCTTCCGATAAGCCTTGGGATGCCACGTCAGGCACTCCACTGTAAAATTGCGCGATCTTGATGAAATAATCGATAGCGGTCGAGAGATACTCCTCCTTCTCCTTGGGATCCGTGGCTGCTTTCATTTTGTCCTCCATGATGAATCCGCCGAGTAACATGGAACCCGCACGCAGATCGGCGGTCGCGGTGGTCGCGCGGATGATTTGGGTCAGGAGTGCTAGGGCCTCGTTTAATTTTCCTTGTTCACGGAGCGATTCAGCAATACCGAAGTTCGCTTCGAGCACTTTCGGCGACCACGGGTAGGTTGTTTTGAGTGTCTCAAACAAAGCACCTGCCGCAGCGGTGTCATTGTTTTCCTGTGCGATACGGCCCTTACCAAAGAGCGCCATCGCCTGTGCCTCCTGAATCTGCGAGGGGATCTGGGCGGCAGGAACCCCAGGTGGATTCGCGAAGTCTGTCGAAAGTTTTACAAAGACACCGGCTGCCGGTTCGAGATCTCCATTGTCGATCAATGCGAGACCGTAAAAATCGAGATCGGCGGGAGCATAGATCATCTCGGCATTGTAAGCGTCGTTCATCGTTTGAAGTGACCGTGCTTTGTCGCTCTCAGCAATGAAAACAGCGAGCGTGAACATCGTCTTGCTGCGTGCGGCATCGGTCGGTGCAGCTTGGGCAAACTCAGTGAAATATGTTTCGATATCCGCTGGCTGTTTCAGCCCGGCTGTCAGAAGCAGGCGCTGTGCTTCAAGGGTGCCACGCATCGCCAGAGCTACTTGCGGGCTGTCCGGAAACCGGGCAACAAGGTCTTGGGCCGTCGCCATGGATGCGTTCAACTGGTCCTTCCATTTTTCCTGATCCTCCGGGGGCATCGCGGAGTAGCGGCCCAGCGCTGCTGCCAAATTCCGTTGTAGCTCGACGATCTTGAGCAGGGACTCCGCTGCTTGTGCCGATGTCGGATAGTTTTCCGCGTAATCCCTGTAGAGCTGCATCGCCTCGTCAACCTTGGCATCTGCAAGAGCTGCTTGGGCGAGGGAGTCGTAGGCGTAGTAGACCTTGTTGTCCTGTGGGTAATTTTCAATGAACTCGCGCATCAGCGTAAGCATCGCATCGCGGTTACCATCCGCCGCCAGGATTTGAGCCCGTTGGAAATACGTGAACGGTGCAGGATTACTCAGGGGAAATTCGTCGGCAATGCGCGCTAAGGTGGCAAGTCCATCCGCTTTGGCACCTGTTCCAAGTTGGGCAGTTGCGAGAGTAAACAGCGCCGTGGGGATCAAGCCATTTTTTGGATGCTTCTCAATAAATGCCAGGAACATCGGCAGTGCCGCAGCATTGTCCCCTTTTTGCTGGGTGGCGAACGCAATCCAAAACTCCGCATCTGCCGCCTGGGGCTGTGCACTGAATTTGCTCAACACTTCTTTATAGGCAGCGATGGCCTCATCCCATCGTTGCGTATCTTTGTAGATGTTCGCGATTCCCATTTGAGCAACCACCCCTTCAACGGGTCGTGGATTGCGGGACAGGAACTCTTGAAAGGTTTTGAGGCTTTCATCGGTCTGACCGAGGCGGCTTTGTGCCAATGCCTGATTGACAGCACTCAATCCGGCAAAACGCCCATCCGGATAAATCGTCAGCGACTCTTCAAAATAAGGGATCGCCTTGCGCGGGTCGTTCACCGTCGGGTCCGGCGAATTAAGGAAAATCGAGCCGATCGTGAGCGGGAGGTTCTGAGCGATGGGATCTCCTTTGAATTGACTTTGGAACGTCTCGTAAGATGAGACCGCTTGCGGGGCGACATTTTGTAACCCGTAGGTCATCGCAGTGAGGTAAAGCGCCCGTTTTTGCATCGAGACCTTCTTTTCCTCGTCGGACTCCGCTTCAATGAATGGCCCAAGGTGCTGGGTCAGCACACGGGCTTCATTCAAGCGTATGGAATTGAAATAGATCTCCGCCATCTTGAGCATGGCGTTCAATGTTTGGTCAGGTTTCCCTCGGACGTCGGCAAGGCGCCGCAACTCGCGCTCGTTTTCCTTGTCGAGCGCTTCAAGCCCTGCACGGTCTCCACGCTTGAGAGCATCGCGCCGGAGGGTCGGAAAACTTTCGACCCGTGCCCGTTGCATCGCGACCACCTCTTCCTTGGGGAGGATGCCGCGATATGCTAAAAGCGCCTCACCGAAAAGCGCAGCTTTTTGTTCGTCTTCACTGGAGATCGCCTGACTAAATAAAATCTCACCGAGCTGAAAGTATGCTTCGTTCACGAGTGTGAGATCTGCGCGAGCGGTGATGATTTCACGCAGGATATCAGTGGATTGCTTGTAGAGTGCCATTGCGGCGTCCCGATCGGCTGTGTCCCCTTTGTTGATCTCGATGCTCGCCTTGGTTGCGAATGCGAGGCCGAGCAAGTTCTTGCTGCTTGAGATCGTGGTGCTGTTCGGGAACTTCGCGATGTTCGCTTCAAGGTCTTTGATGGCCGCGTCAAATTCGCCGTTTTGAAAGTTTGCCAGTGCCCGGTTATAAACCACCTGTTCGACATCCGGGGCATCCGGGAAATCCTTGATGAATGCGGTGAATTTCTCCACCGCCTGGTTGAATAGCGTCTTCCGTTTCGGATCTCCCGTAGGGAGCGCGGTGGCTTGCGCAGAGATAGCCTGGGGTTCCAAGCCCAGTGCAGCTTGACGGATCACTGGAGGTGCCGGCGGGCCACTGAGCAATGTTGCCAGTGTCGCCAGAGATGCATCATACTGCTGAGTAAAAAACTGCGAATACGCGAGCTGAAGCTGGGCGGCGGGCACGATCGATGCCGTCGGGTAGTCTGCGAGTAATTTCTGATATGCGGCAACAGCAGCTTCGTAGTCCCCCGAAAGGAAAACCTCATAAGCAGCCAGGTTTGCAGTTTCCGGCCCGCTCTGCGCGGTGGCAAGCCGGACTGGGGCAACGGCAGAAGCGATAGAAACAAGCGTAATAAAACAAAAACGGAGGGTCATACCCGGAGAGTTGTAGTCGAGATCCGGACGGTTTTCAAAACAAACCTAACTGATATTTATCTGGCTGCGGGGCTCCAAAATTTGGGCGTCGCGCTGCCGACAAATTTAATGCTGCCAGTTGATCGATCAGGACTCGGCGGGCCGCAGCGTCAAAGACCGCGAGATCTTCTGTCGTCCGAAGCTCGCGCGCGATGCGTTCCGGTGCATTCGTCGCTCCGGTGACTTGAGTATGTCGGCAATCCAACAGCGCCTTAATGTCCAGTCCCACTCAGTCCAACTTCGTCAATACCCGGCTCCCACCGACCTACAACATGCGCGGGTTCATTCTATCCACAGAGCGGGCAGGTCGGGCATCGCTTCGTTGAGGTTCGTGAAAATGAATCCGATCGTGATAATCGCTGTGTTGGCCACGGTTAAATTGCGAGACGGACCGCTCATAGCCTACCACGTGCGTCCAGACTTCACGCGGTGTCCGTTCTTCGCCACGCAGCGGGGATGGAGGGATGGTATCTTTTGGTTTCATAGGATTCGCCCTTTTCTCGATCATACCGCTCGGGATGTCGGTCCCCTCCGACGCGCGCGAATCTCCTCATCACAGATGGGATGCTCACCCCGCTTCTTGAGAATAAATTCCGTCGAGCCAGTAGTTCGCAGACACCTCTGTTGTAATGTTCAGAACCCTTCCGGCTAAAGCGCGTAGTCGCCGAAGTATTTGGGAAGTTCGAGAGCTGCTGCCCGTTTCCGACATTCTGCAAGCGCTCCCTCCGTTGCCAGCCATCGCTGGGCGAGGCCAAGCAATTGCAATTCCTCGAGACGGGTCAATGTCGAGAGATCACAATTTGTGAGGAATGCCTGCATGAACTTCGGGAGATCCAGCCTGGCTGGGATTTCGGCGAGCTTGGAAGTCGAATGTGCATCGAACGCCGCGATGAGCTCATCGCACTGATTCTTCAGCGCCTCCTGCTGGGCTGCAACCGACGAGGATAGTCTGCTGGTGAGGGTAATGAGCTTGGGGTCCCGGAACAGCCGCATGAGTGCTCGCATGCTGGCACCCATTTCTCTCAGAGCATCAATGAAGGCCTGCCAC